>ERZ795051.1359-NODE-1359-length-31421-cov-19.962380_pt1 | contig 31421 bp, 36 predicted proteins | sample MGYA00375135_ERZ795051 | MGnify/ENA primary metagenome ERZ795051 (study PRJEB30180, sample SAMN05720222) | activated sludge metagenome | isolation source: Anaerobic digester | place: Japan | collected 2015-05-26 ... | reverse complement strand
ATTTCGATTTTACCCTGGGAAGGCATGAGATCGAGCAGGCTTATAATCTGGCCATGAGAAAGAATCTCCGATAGCATTACTCACCAATCTGAAAACAGGAAAAGCCCTTATGGAATCATAGGGGCTTTTTTATGCCACGCCTGATAGGCGGCACCCCTGACAGCCCCCTTCAGCCTCCGGCATCCACACTAGGCGCGTCATCCATTAATCCTCTCCATCCGGGGCGCGAACCCGCGGTGCCGCACCCGAAGTCCAGGGCTTTCATGCCGTTTCGAATTTCCACCGCTGCGGCGATCGACCTGAATATGTCCTGCGCCAGTTTGCCCCTCTGCGGCTTCTCGTCCCAGGTGGATGCGGCATGGTCAAAATCACGTTTTTCTTGTTGCATATGAGGGATCCTTGTTATTCGTTGATGCAGATTGTAGCCGGGGATGGCCGGTGTCAATGTAAATATCCGGTACTGGACATGTGAGCGTCGCATAATCCTTGACAAAAATCGGGGGCTGAATTATTGGTCAGGTGCGTCCTGCCCGCGGGCGCGTTCAAACAGTCTGGGGAATATTTCCGGCAGCATCTCCCGGTCGTGCGAAGGGCGTCCATGCGGTCCTCGGTAATGAGGGGAATGAATCTTTCTCATGGGAGGATACCTATGGACGTAATGAGCGAAAGCAAGGAATACCGGGATTACTTCGAAGACGTGCAGGGATTTTACCGGGAGCAGGAGAAACCGGAAGAATTCATCCCCGTCGCGCAGCGCATCAAAGACCTCCGCACCAGACAGGACCTCAGCCTGGAACAATTTTCCTGGATCTCCGACATCGATGTCGACCGGCTCGCCGCCATTGAAGAGCATCGGACCCTGCCCGACGTGGCCACAATCGTGAAACTTTCACGGGCCCTGCGGATCGAGACGGGATGCCTGCTGGGCGAGCGGCCCGGATCGGGCTACACGGTGGTGCGCAGAAAGGACCGCATGAACATCGCGCGCCACGCCGCCGGTGCCGCGGAACGGCCGAACTACCATTACCAGTCCCTGGCAAGCGGCGTTGCCGGCAGGAACATGGAGATTTTTCTCCTGACCCTCACCACCGACGCGGGGAGCGACGGACTGTCGGTCCATGACGGCGAGGAATTCCTGCTGGTCACCGAGGGAGCGGTCAGGGTCACCCTGGGCGACCGTAAGGAGACCCTGGAGGAGGGGGACAGCATTTACTACCGGGCGGACATTCCCCATAACGTGGTGAACCTTTCAGGGCATGATAAGGCCGTCATCATGGCGGTCATCTATCCGGGCCGGTAGGGCCGCGGACATATATCGATTCATCAATACGCCATTCCCTGGGGGGAAAGGGGTGCGCGGGATAGCTGCTACATCCCCTTATAGGGGCCTTTTCCTGCACAGGAGTTCCGGGAGACGATATGATTGAAAATGTTCTTTCAAAAATTTGCGCCATGGTGCAGGGTATCTCAGCTTCAATACTAAATCACTTCGTGGCCCGGTGAGTTATGGAAAAATATATTTTCTGCATGGAAGATAATCTAAAGAATGCCTCCCTCGCGGAGTTCAGGGACTATATTCTCCACACGGTTGCACCGGCCGTGATGAAGCACGACCCGGTGAACTGCAAATTGACCCTCTCCGCGGCGGAGCAGCCGTCCATAACAATCCTGCCCTTGAAGCGGAACGGCTTCGCCATGTTCTCCCTGGTCGGCATCGACCGGGCAGCCGTGCTCGGCGAACTGGAGCGGCACCGGAACCCGGACCGCGCAGTCTACGGATATGCCGTGCACGAATCGCCCTACCTTCTTTCCGGAAAGTCGTGGCCGTGCGGGACGGAATCGCCGGGTCTTGTCCTGCTGACCATGTTCAGGAAAAAACCGGGCCTGCCGGAAAATGAGTTCATGCGCATCTGGTTCGGGGAGCATTCGCCGCTGTCAATCGTGGTCCATCCATTGATCAATTACATCAGGAATGTCGTCACCGGCGTGTTGACGGACAATGCCCCGGCATTTGACGGCATTGTGGAAGAGCATTTCGGGTGCGACCGGGACCTGCTGAACCCGGTCAAAATGTTCGGCGGGATCAGAAGGTTCCTTCCGTCCATGCTCCGGATCTGGCGGCATGTCCCCACCTTTCTGGACATGTCAAACATCAGGAATTACATCTGCAGGGAGTATTCCCTTAAAGGCGGTCTTGCGGCCTGCGATGAAGAGATGAGGGATGATTTGTTCGTCCGGGAAAGCGGGCCCGTCCATGCATAGGTGTTTCATCACCGGCCGTATACCGGGGCCGCCTCAGGCCTGATAAGCATAGGACCCGGACCCTGCCGGCCGGTCCGCACGTGCCCCTTACATGTAGAAATGCTTGAATGCCTCGTAGACAAGAATGGCGGGCCACACGATGCCTTTGAGAAAGCCCAGTACGCCCAGCCAGAAGCCGGTGGCGTTTGATATGAAATACACTGCCGCGCCTATAAAGCCGAGAAAGTACACGGTGCCGCCGGAAGCGTTGCCGCCGAATCCCTTACCCATGTTCTTCCCTCCCTTATCTTGGTGTGATGATATAAGTTTTCCTGTTTTTATCCATGAAAGTTATGGTAATTTGCAGGGGAATCACGTCGTCCGGGTAGTTTTCTTTAATTAATTCCTTGTCGGGTTTAATAAGAAAAACCTGCTCGTACATGGTGCCGTTCCCGGACCATTTAATGGTCGTGTCGAGAAGCGAATGTTTTACCGGCCTTCCTTTTGCGTCTGTGAAAACGACAGTCACTCCGCCCTTTTTGCGATGGACCGGTTTGGTGTGCCGTATCCTGAACATCAGACATTTCTCCCTGTCATTGCGGAAGGTCTCAAGATAAGCCGTCTCTTTGTTCTTCAATGCAAGGGGTTTGGTGGGATCCTCAATGATGCCTTCCCGTGTTTTATCCATAACAAAATTAAAATAGCTCCTGTCGGAAATCTTGAAATCAATATCAAGTAATCCGATCATTTCTTTTAATTCATTTTTTTGAATGATGCTTTCGCCTTCTTTGATCTTCGGTGCCGCAATAACGAATGTGGATAGGAGGGCAACAATAATCACTTGAAGCATTATTTTTTTCATTTTCGTCTCCTGATATTTTTGAATATACTATATGATCTGAAGATTATTACAACAATAATTTTACAGGAAGTCCGCCGGGCGCACCGCCGCATCCGGTCGCCAATACTAAATTCTACTTGCAATAAAATCCGCGTGGTCTGATAATCTTCTCATCCGGGGCGTACCCTCACGCAGTGCCGCCCCCGGTCCTTGCCGTTGCAATACAAGTTTTGAATGATTCGATAATCTCGACAGGATGGACCGTCACGGTCACACCGGCCATGGAAACTGTTAATTGCGTCATCTGCGGCTCTCCGGAACAGAGGCCGCTGTTTGAAAAAGCGTCCCGGACCGGCATCCTCTTCACCCTGGTCAGGTGCCCCGTGTGCGGCCTCCAGTATGTCTCGCCCCGTCCGGGACCGGACGAGATCGGCGCCTTCTACAGCGAGTCGTATTTTACCGAACGGACCGACCGCGGTTACAACGATTACTTTTCCGAAAAAACGCGCCTCGAGATCGAGCGCGTCATCCGTCTGAACCTCAGGGACCTGGGATTTTTCGAGTTCGAGAAGGGCCTCGGTGCGGAGAAACGGGTCCTTGACATAGGGTGCGCCGCCGGCTATTTCCTGTCCCTTGTGAATGACCGGGGATGGGAGACCACGGGGGTGGACATATCCCCGTCCTGCGTTGAATTTGCCCGCGGTGCGGGGCTTGCGGTGTACGAGGACGATTACCTGGAGATCGCCTTTGCCCGCCCCTTTGACCTCATCACCCTCTGGGCCTCCATCGAGCACCTTCACTATCCGGACCGTTTCATTGAAAAGGCCCGCGACGAGCTGAAGCCGGGCGGGCGTCTCTTCATTTCAACCTGCCGCGCCGGGGGCCTTAATTTCATGCGCCTGTACGGAAAGGACTGGCGGTTCTACAACTTCCCCGAGCACCTCTACTTTTTTTCCCGCCCGGCGATTAAAAAACTGCTTGAGGGTAAAGGCTTCAGGATTGTACAGTGCGCTACCTACGGCAGCGGCTTCGGCAAGGCGGGGTCCTTTACGCGGAAGATTGCCGATATCATGGCCAAGAGGCTCCGCCTGGGGGACATGATGCTCATTGCCGCGGAAAAGGTGTAGCCCCGCTGTCCCCCCCGAGGGGGCATTTCTGAATTTTCGGTATCTGTATATCATGGTATGGCGCACTACCATGCTGTTCAAACTGACCGATGATAAAAAATTTCCCATGGATTGAATATTGTTGTTGTCCTGGGATGGGATATATATAGTGAAATGAATAATTATTTCCATGCCCCCTCGGGGGCAGGGGGGTCTTTTATCATGCAAGTCGTACATACCATAGCTGAAGTCCGTGAACATGTCGCGCGGGCCCGCAAGGAAGGGAAGCTGATCGGCTTCGTGCCCACCATGGGTTTTCTCCACGAGGGGCATCTCTCCCTGGTTGAAGAATCCAGGAAGCAAACCGGGTACCAGGTGATGAGCATCTTCGTGAACCGGATCCAGTTCAACGATCCAAAGGATTTCGCCAATTATCCGAAAGACCTTGAACGGGACTTCGAACTCGCCCGCGGCGCCGGCGTTGACCTGATTTTCGTTCCCGATGAGGGGGAGATGTACCGGGACAACCTGACCTTCGTCGACGTGGAGGTCCTCACGAAAAACCTGTGCGGGGCCCACCGGCCGGGCCATTTCCGCGGCGTCTGCACCGTGGTGAGCAAGCTCTTCAATATCGTCCAGCCCGATGTTTCGGTGTTCGGACAGAAGGACATCCAGCAGGCGGTGAGCATCGAGAAGATGACGGCGGACCTGAACTTCCCGATCCGGATCATCATCGCCCCCACGGTGCGGGAGGACGATGGCCTTGCCATGAGCTCGCGGAACAAGCGCCTCTCCCCGGACGAGCGGAAGAGGTCCGTGGCCGTCAGTCGGGCCCTGAAGCGCGCCGAGGAGTTGGTGCGGTCAGGCGAACGCTCGGTGCGGGCGATAACTAGCGCCATGATCAATATCATCAACGAGTCGAACCCGAAAAAAATCGATTACGTCTCGGCCGTGAGGTACCGCGACCTCGAGCTGGTGGACGCCGTCACGGAAAAATCCATCATTGCCGCCGCGGTCTTCTACGGCGAAACGAGGCTCATTGACAATATGATCGTCGAGTTGGACGGGGGAGCCGTACGATGCATCTACTGAAACCGGTCCGGTTTTTCCTCGTCCCGCTGCTGGCCCTTCTGTCGTGCGCGCCCCAGGCGGCGCTCACGCCCCAGGCGGCCTTCCATGACCTGAAAGAGGCCTTCCGGAAGTCCGACGCCGCCGGGCTCGAGCGCCAGCTTTCGCGGGACAGCGTGCGCAAGATCCGGCGCATGACCGAGCTCTTCTCCCTCATGGACGGGCGCCAGCGTGACGCCCTGTCTGAAAAATTCAAGGTCCCCCCTGAACGCCTGAAGAAACTCTCGGTGCGCGATTACTGCGCCCTGACGCTCGCCCTGGGCAAGGGCTCCAACGCGGTCGGCACGGCGACAACGCGGGCCATTGTCGGCATCGACCGGAAGGGGCCCCGGGCGGTCATCCGCGTCGATAACGGCATGGAGCTCCCCTTTGTCAAGGAGGGGCCCTACTGGAAATTCGACATGACCGGTTTTTGACGGTCTGGTAGTAGCATCCTGAACAATAGATCATGCGCACCATTATTCATGACAACAAAGGCGCCCTGCTGGTAACGGCGATAATCCTGTTCTATTTCGGCGTCGTGTCGCTCCTCCAGGCGGTCGCCTTCAGGCATTGCCGGGCCCCGCAAGCGGCCGGAAAGGCGGCGGCAATGGAGACCGGTATGGAGATGCGCGGTTTCACCGTCACCGCCTATTGCCCCGGGAGCTGCTGCAACGGCATCTGGGCCGGCCGGACCGCCACGGGGAAAAGCATCGATTACTACACCGGGAAAAAGCTTAACATCGCCGCGGTCGACCCGGCAGTGATCCCTATGGGGACCCGCTTCGCCTACGGCGGCAGGGAATATCTTGCCGTTGACATAGGCGGCAAGATCCGGGGAAAACGGATCGACCTGCTGGTGCTGAACCATCGGGCGACGTATCAGTTCGGCGTTAAAAAGAACCAGTCGATACTGATCCATAACAGCCGGACGAAGGATACCTTCCTTTCCGGTGCCAGGCTGAAGGGTCTTACCCGTGTCGATCCTTTGACGCTTGGCAGAACCGTGCAGTAATGATTCGGCCGGAACGCCGGTCCATGATTTGAATTGCTGAAATCATAAGATATCTATTCCGTAATTGCGGATGGGGAGGTTGTATGACGCGCGCGGGGAAATCGATTTTTTATTTCGGGTTCTGGGTGCTGGCCTGCGGCATAGGGCTGATGTTTTTCCCGCAGTTCTGCCTGGGTATAGCCGACATAAGGCTCAACGACTACCTCCTGGCGAGACTCTTCGGCATGATCCTCATCTATCTGGCCATATATTATTTCGTGGCGGGGCGGCGTCCCGCCTTCCGGCCCCTCTATGTCGCCACGGTCTTCACCCGCTCCTCGGCGCTGCTGATCATGGCCATCTTTGTGCTCCTGGGCATGGCCAAGCCGATTGTTATCGGTTTCACCGTTGTAGACGCCCTGGGGGCCCTCTGGACAGCCCTGGCGCTCCGGGCGGACGGGAAAACCGGGGCGGCGAAGCTCGCGTGAAGGTGCTGTTTGGGTAACCCCCCCAACCCCCCAGAGAGGGGCTTCTGGTATTAGTTATAATAAAAAAAGTCCTCCCCCGGGGGATTGAGGGGGCTATTGGAACAGCTCCTTTGGGATATAGGAATTATCTGGAGGTCATTGCATGAAGAAACTCTCAACGCTGTTCAGTCCCGTCACCATCGGGACCATGAAGATAAAAAACAGGATAGCCATGGCACCTATGGCCACGGATTTCGCCGAGGGCGACGGCACGGTGTCCCAGCGGCTCATTGACTATTATGAGGCGCGGGCCCGGGGAGGGGTGGGCCTCATCATCCTCGAGGTGTGCACCATTGACGGCATGTCTCCCTACATCCCCCGCACCGTGGGGATCTGGGACGATTCCTTCATCCCGGGGCTTAAAAGCCTCGCCGACGCGGTCCACGCCCACGGCGCCCGCATCATACCGCAGATCGCTCACCCGGGGCCTGAGTCGCTGGCTCCCCTCTTTAACGGATCCGTTGCGGTGGGGCCTTCCGCGGGGATCATGAACAACCTGACCCGCATGAAGTGCCGCGAGATCTCGGTGCCGGAGATCGGGGACGTCATAACCCAATTCGGCGAGGCGGCGCGCCGCGCCCGGGAGGCCGGCTTCGACGGCCTCGAATTTCACGCGGCCCACAGCTACATGCTCGCCGGGTCGTTCCTCTCGGCGCTGCGGAACCGCCGCACCGACGACTACGGCGGAGACCTGTACGGCCGCATGCGGTTCCCCCTGGAGGCTATCCGCGCCATGCGGGACAGGGCGGGGAAGGACTTTCCCATTACCATGCGCCTCTCCGCCGAGGAACAGGTCACCGGCGGCAGGGAGATCCGCGAAACGGAATATATCGCCTCCCTGTTCGCCGAAGCCGGCGTGGCCGGCTTCCATGTGTCGAGCGGCGTGTACCCCGACCTCTCGTGGCGCGTCATCCCGCCGACGGGCACGCCCTTCGGCCTCAACGTGAAGAGCGCGGCCGAGATCAGGAAGGCCGTGCCGGTGCCGGTCATGGTTGTCGGGAGGATCGTCGATCCCGGCATGGCCGGGGACATCGTGCGCCGCGGCGAAGCGGACATGGTGGTGCTGGGCAGGGCGCTCCTGGCCGACCCTGATTGGCCGGCAAAGGCGGAGGCCGGGTCCTGGGATGACATCGCCCCCTGCATCGGCTGCGGCCTGGGGTGCGTCCGCAACCGGGAGAGCGGCGGCGACATGACCTGCATTGTGAACCCGGCGGTGGGCCGGGAAGCCGAAATGGAAATCGGCCGCGCTCAAAAGAAGAAAAAGGTAATGATCGCCGGCGGCGGCCCCGCAGGCCTTGAGGCGGCCCGGGTGGCGGCCCTTGCCGGCCACGATGTGCGTCTCTATGAAAGGGAAGCAGCCCCGGGCGGGCAGTTCAACCTGGCCGCCGTCCCCCCGGGCAAGCAGGAGCTGTGCAAGGTGACCCAGTACCTGTTCCGCCAGGCGCAGAAGGCCGGCGCCTCGGTCTCCCTCGGCGCAGAGGTGACGCCCGGGCTGGTGGCGGAGGCTGCGCCCGATGTCCTCGTGGTGGCCACGGGGGCCCGGCCCCGCAGGCCTTCCATCCCCGGTGCTGACGGCGGCAACGTGTTCACGGCCCACGAGGTCCTTGCCGGAACCGTTGATTGCGCCCCGGGGAAGGCCCTCGTCATCGGCGGCGGCATGGTGGGATGCGAAACCGCCTCATTCCTGGCGAATACCGGAGACAATATCACCATCGGCAGGACCGAGGTGACCATCGCGGAAATGACCGACGCCGTGGGCGCGGACATGTTCAGCGAGGGGCGGGAGCTCCTCATGGAGAAGCTCCGCCGCAAGGAGGTCCGCGTCCTCACCGGCGTGACGGTGAAGGAGATAACCGCCGACGGGGCGCTGGTTGAAGGGAAGGACGGCGAAGAGGCCATATCCGGCATGGATTATATCGTCCTGGCCACGGGAGCCGAGGCGGTCGACAGCCTCTCCGCCGCGGTGAGCGGCGTCGGAGAGGTCCATGTCATCGGCGACGCCCGGGAGCCGCGGCAGGTGCTGGAGGCGATATGGGAGGGATCGGAGACAGGCCGGAAGCTTTGACCGGTATAAGAGAAAAAGAAAGCCGTCTCGCTTTCATAGATACTGTGCGGATAGCGCTTGTCATGCTGGTCATTGCCCACCATGCGGGCCAGGCCTACGGCCCGACCGGAGGCTGGTGGGCATTCCAGGAAAATGCCCGGGCGGACTGGCTCGGCCCCTTCTTTACCGTGAACCGCTCCTTTTTCATGAGCCTGTTCTTCTTCATATCAGGATATTTCATGCCCGGAGCACTGGACCGGAAAGGAACGAAACAATTTGTCGGTGACAGGATCCGGCGTTTCGGCATACCGCTTCTGGTTTTCTTTTTTCTCGTCATCCCCGTCATGCACTATTTCTATTACCTGAACTTCCGGGGTTACGGCCCGATCCCGTTTCTTGATTACTATGGCGGTTATTATTTCGGCTTCGCGGCGCGGCCCGGTGACTGGTCCGGGCCGGCCTGGCCCGAGATGAACTTCGGGCACCTCTGGTTCATCGAACATCTCCTCGTGTATGCCTGTGCGTACGCCCTGTGGCGGCGGTTCCGGAAACCGGTGCCGGAAGACCCCGGGTCCGCGGTCCCCGGCACGTTCAAGATCATCCTCTTCACCCTGGCGATTGCCGCGGTCACCCTCGTTGTCCGAATCTGGTATCCGATCGACCGGTGGAGCGCCTTTCTCGGTTTCATACAGACGGCCTTTGCCGATGTCCCGAGGGACCTCGGCTGGTTTGCCGCCGGCGTGATCGCCTACCGGAAAAACTGGCTCGTGAGGTTTCCCGCCCGTGCCGGATACGCGTGGTGCGCCGTCGGGACTGCCCTCGCCGCGATCTATTACCTCCTCGCTGCACTGAAGCTCTTTCCCTATGTCGTCTATGTTCCCTGGGAATCGTTCCTCTGCACCGGTCTGTGCATCGGCATCCCTGTCGTGTTCAGGGAGTTCATGGACCGGCAGGGAAGGGCAGCCCGTGAGCTGGCGCTGTGCACCTACGGCGTATACCTGTTCCACGTGCCGATTATCGTGGCCGTGGAGTATGCAATTGCCGGCGCCGGGTTCGGTCCCACGGTAACATTCTTTCTGGTCGTCATCATGGCTTCGGCTGTTTCATTCATGTCAGTATATGTCCTCCGGCGGCTTCCCGGTCTGAAATCGATACTATAGGCATGCATGTCTTTGCTGCCGGTGCTTTTTTTTACTTGCTCCGGGATGCCCCCCTTGCCACTATTGTCATTGGTGAAACCGGAGTCCAGGGCAGCAGATCAATGGCCGGATCCTTCATGATTATCCGCGGTCCTTCGCCCAGGCACATACATCTGCTTACTTTAGCGGGTGTTATTACAAGGATTTTAAAACCTTCTTGTGATATTGCATGATAAGCATTGATGGTGATTGGTTTATCAAATTGGCTTAGAAAAATATTTAACATTTAAAAATATTTTTTCCTTTTTTTATTTCCCTGACACTTAATAGGTGACAAAATATTTTCTAAATTAGAAATTATTAATACACCCATACATTTATTTACCAGGTTGAATAAATGAGTAAAATATTATTAGCAGTAACGATCGTATTGTCCATTTTAGCATGTGGCTGTTCGGACCATTATTCGAAAAATTATACTCAAATAAAAAACAAGGAGATACAATCCGCCTTTCTATTGTTTATGCATAATATAGTTGGATATTTTATTGGAAACAATGGTGTAGAAGACACAAAAAACTGGGATAAACGTATAGTCAACCCGAGGGGCATGAATAGTTTTAACTCAATAGTAATTGATTCGTCCAGTAATGTATATGTATCAGGATATGGCTCAGAACTTGTTAGTGTGTCAAGTTCGTACGACTGGTGGATCAAGAAATACAGTTTTGACGGTACTGAGATTGATTTTGGAGGGTCGACGGTGGCCCCATGCGGGATTGGTACAAGCCCCTGTTCAACCAATACAAAGGACCTTGTGTTTGACCACAATAACGGTAAGGATGCTATCCTTTCGATGGTAATAGATCATTCAGGCAATATAATAGTCGCCGGTTATGGAGACAACATTGTTGATAATTACAGCAAAGCAGACTGGCTAATAAAAAAATTTAACACCTCAGGAGTCGAACTTGATTTCGGGGGTTCTTCACTTGACCCATGTGGCTCAGGCATTACCCCGTGTTCCACAAATTTTAAAGACAGGGCATATGATGGGAGCAGCAGTATAGATATGGCAAAAGCAATCACAACTGATTCTTCAGGCAATATATATATCGCGGGATTTGGTTCAAGATTAATAAATGTCTCGAGTAGTACAGATTGTTGGATTAAAAAATTTTCAGTGAGCGGTATTGAAGATACGGGAAGCTGGAATAAAATATATAACAGCACAACCTATGATGAATTATATTCGATAGCAGTAGATGCGGCAGACAACATCATTGTTGCTGGTTATGGGCATAATCTGGTTAGCCAGTATAGCGGAAACGACTGGTGGATTAAAAAGTATAATTCCGCCGGTTCTGAACTTAATTTTGGCGGGAGTAATCTCGGCCCGTGCGGGACAGGGGCGACGCCCTGTACGACAGACACTTTAGATATGGTGCTGGATTTCGATGGGTTGCAGGATAGGGCAACAGGTATTACGGTTGATTCTAGCAATAATGTGTATATTGCCGGTTATGCAACCATTGATTCAATGACCGCAAGTGGTACTTATTGGATAGTAAAAAAATTTTCAAATACGGGAGTAGAAGATAAAGAAAGCTGGGACAAAATGTTGCCCTATGGCTATGGTATCCCCTATGCAATTAAAAAAGACGCCTTTGACAATATTTATCTGGTCGGGAATGGCAGTAATCTTATCAAACATACAAGCGGAAGTGACTGGATAATATTAAAGTTTAACGCTCAAGGCCGGGAAGATGTTTATGGATGGAAAAAATTCTATAATTTCGATGGAAAGGATATCGCGGTGACGATTGCAATAGGCACTTATGAAGTCTATGTGTCAGGGTATGGTGGGGTGTCTGGAAACGGAGATGATGTGTGTATCAAGAAGTTTTACTAAATGCAATGCAGATATAAATATTGATGGCAATAAAACCAAAGATTGTAATTCGAGGGTCTTGATATGGAAAAGATAAATATTCATTTGATAGTTGTACTCATGATATTTAGTTTAATAAGCGGATGCAAGGATTCAACCGGTGATAATATAAAAAAGACCCCTTTCTCTTTTACATTTCCAGATGACGGATATAACTATCTAATGATGTCAAATGAAAGAGACAGATTTATTACTTTTAATAATAAATTATACATTGATGGCTACAGCGACCCATGGCATAATGTGTTATGGGAATATGACGGTTTCAACCCTCCCTCTGTCGCGATTGATTTTGGCACATGGGATAGTGATGATGGTCGTCACTTTTATCTCGAAAAGATGGCTGTTTTTCAGGGTAAATTATATTTTATCAAAAATTATAAGGATGCAGGAATTGAAATGCAAAGGGAGTTGTGGGTATTTGATGGTACAAATCAACCAGCCTTGATTATGAATGGGATAGAAGATATTTTCTCCAGATATGGCGCAGGAGGACGAAATTTATTTGTTTTTAATGAAAAATTATATTTCACCAGTGCGCCCGATTGTGATCAATGGAAACTATGGGTCTATGATGGCCTTAATCCTCCCCGGGTAGCGGTAGAAAACCTGTTTAATGGAAAAACGGTCTATCGTGGTGCTAGTAATTTCATAATATTTAAGGATAAACTATATTATATAGCAGATGTTGCTTCATATGGCGGTGAGTTATGGGTCTATGATGGAGTAAACAATCCCGCCATGGTGTCTGATATTTTTCCCCGGCGGAAAGGAATAGCTCCTTACCCGATGATTGTTTATAAAGAAAAATTGTATTTCATTGCTGATGACGGCAAGCATGGGCCTGAACTATGGGTATATGATGGAAGCAATACTCCGACTATGGTCGCTGATATAAATAAAATTGACGACAATGGATCGGTCCCATGCTTTTTGACAGTATATAAAGATAAGCTATTTTTTGCAGCTAATGATGGCTTGCATGGAACAGATCTATGGTCTTATGATGGTATGAATACTCCTGAATTGTTTTATGATTTTAATAATTCAGTTTCCTATGATGAATATTTTACTATGTATGATGGTCCCATGTATATGACCGTGGTAAATGATAAACTGTATTTAACATCTGAAGAATCCTTTGAATCATTAACATTACGTGAATTATGGGTATATGATGGAATAAATCCACTAACAATAGCGCCAAATAATGATAATTTAATTTATGAATTTATTACATTTAATGGAAAAATATACTTTTATAATATTGATGGTTTCTGGTCATATGATGGAATGAATAATCCGAATAATGTCACCAGTGCCAATCTTGTTTTAAAAATTAATTGGTATTAAACAGTAATTGTCTTTTTAATTGGATTTCTCATAATATAAGGATAAAGAAATTCAACTTTATCCTTATATTTTACCACAATCCTCCCATGCCGATTCCAAAAGTAAAAAGCTGGATCCCGCGTTTCTCCTCAATGATACAATAGTAATTTACATGCATATAAATGCAGAAATATTTCTTTATTATTAAACCTATCTTGATTTCCGGATTTACAATAGCTTCAACTATACCGCCGCCACCATGGCTGATGTAATTATAAGTGCATCCAGCGGAAAAGCCGGGAGATAGAAAGAACAATCCTTTGACAAAGTAATAGTTTGTATTTATCATAAAGGGGTACATTGATGTATAAAGATGATTGTCGTAATCATGCAATCGACAAATTGTCGTTTTTAGTCCAATGCCAAATGACCGAACTATGAATCCCCCTGCAAGGTCAATGGTGTACCCATGCTTTGCGATGTTCGACAAGAACGAGATGGGAAGTGCATACCCGGCATTTGCAGTTAGATAATAATTATAATGATTATTATTTATGGACCAATTCTGCGTTTTGCCTTGTGATGGTTTGATTATATTATCTATGATATATGATGAAAGATTGTCGGCGATTACCTGGGTGACGTTGATGATCTTTTTTTCCGTATCACTTTTTAAAGAATCTGCGTATGCAATAGTGCCATTGCTGACGTCAACCAGGCGCACGGTGATGATATACTGACCGGCATAGGTTATATCACCCATGACGATAAAATCGGCTGATACCATTTTACCATATTTAACAGCACACTGGGTGTTCTGGCACATCATGCTGTCGCCATATGGGAAGATCGTCTTCATGATGCTTTTGCGCTCCAGTATTATGAGACTGGATCGATAAAGTTCCACCTCGATTTTATTGCGAGCGGCTTTCGCGTAGGACTCGTCAATATTATTGGCTGAAATATCGAGCACAGCGATGCGCTTGGCTGGCTGTGCGTTTAGGAATGTCCCGGCTAATAAAAATATCAGACACACTGCCAGATATGGTAAAATTGATTTACTCATTGAAACACATTCGGTTTTATTGATACGATGAGATTTTAGCGGCGACACTCACCGTGGCGGGAAACTGTCAATTTATTGTTTAATTTTTCGTGACAGGTCGCCAGCTATCTTTTGGCCGGCTGTAGGAAGAAAGTCAAGTGATTTTGCTTCTTCTATCGAGGCAAAAATTATTTCTTTGGTGTTCTTGTCATAAAGCTGCAGGGATATTTGATAGGTGTCATTGATTTTTTCAACAGAGCCGGTTAATACAAGGTCGGTGTCGGTTAAATGGGTAATATCAATACCGGCATGTTGCAGTTCAATGGTGATGGTATCTGTAGCATGTTTTGCCGGTTCTGCAATGGCCTCGGAATATTCGAGGCCATGGAACTGGATGCGATGCATATCGGTGGCCCGTGTTTTCTTTTCATCATTATCCCCGATTGTTTTTTCTGAAGGTGACTCAGTGGTCCCCGTTATAATAAAAGGAACAGCATATTTCTTGTTGGTCTCTATTGCCTCTGTGGCAATATAATAGCCACTCGCGCTTATTCCGGCCACCATCACGCTGGAGGTAATACAGGCCAGAACAGTGCTCTGCGCCATGGTGAGTTTTAACCCAATTGTCTTAAATAAATAGTAAGTGTACATTGCCAGGCCGGATCCCGTTGAATAAAGACCAAGCTTTTTCAAAATATGCTTGTGGCTGATTCTCTGCATCTTAAGGGCGTGATCCTGCGCTGATGGCGGGAGTGGTCGGGATAACGCATACTTTGACAAGATTGACTTGATTAATATTTCATCTTTCATAATAAGTCCTCTATTTTTTTAAGGCCTCGTGTATTTAAATATGCCTTAATATTTTTCAGTATTATAGCATAACGATATTTAATCTGCTTTTCGTTTAAACCTAAGCTCTTGCCGACTGAAACATAAGATAAATTCTGTATGGCAATTAATTCAAAAATGATGCGATCGTTTGTTTCAATACTTTCAATTGCATCCCGAATGATCATCCTCGTGTCCGCCCATTCGTTTGAAGAATCCACTTCGATGTAATGTGAAAACTCATCAAATTCCTGATCGTTCTCGGACTTCATCTGCTTTCGGAAGTAGTTCTTGAGTACAAGGCGAATCGTTCCAAACAACCATGGGATTGTTTGTTCAACTTCTTCCATCTTCTCGTAATAATGTATGAACACCTCCTGGGTCAAATCGTCGGCATCAATAACATTTCCTGTTTTCGAATAGATGGCCCCGTATACGAGCTGATAATAATCAATATATGCCCGGTCGAATTGATTTTTCTTGTCGTTCTTAAACATCACAAAATATATTTACTTTAATCTGTAAAAATTAACGTTTTATTGCAAATTAAGACGGTACCAGAAAAAAACAAATGTATCAATTTATTTTTGTTACACCCCTTTATATATATAAGTGTTCGGAGATTTAAAAAAAGAAAAAAATTATTTATTATAAATTAATTTAGCTTGCCGATATTACGTATACGAATTATATTTATACATATGAAACGGCAGGCACCTCAATTCGACGCGCTGGACACCGCGGAATGTCCCTACTACCTCATCACCCGGGCGTCCCTGGCCATCACCGCCATTCTTAAAAAGTCCCTGGCCGGGGCCGGCATCGGCCATGTCAAGCCGGCGTACCTGGGCGTGCTCATGGGCCTCTGGAAGGAGGAAAGCCTCGACGAGGCCCTGGGCAAGCTCGGAAGCCCCGGGGGCATGAAGATCGCCGACCTGGGAAGGCGCGCCGGCCTGGAGCCGTCCACCATGACCGGCGTCATCGACCGGATGGAGCGCGACGGCCTGGTGCGGCGCGAGGACGATCCCGAGGACCGGAGGGCCCAGATCGTCCGCCTCACCGACGAGGGGAGCCGCGTCAGGAGGGCGGCGGCGTCCGCGGTGGACGCGGCCCTCGGCGAGGCCTTCGGCGGCATCGCCACCGGCGCCCTTGACGGCATGAAGGGCGTACTGCGGAAGGTCCTGGTCAATACCGAAAGGGGAACTGTCGAATGAACCGGGTCACGGGCCGGGACATATCGATCCGGGGTGACGCCATGATGAACGAAGAACATTACCGGAAGCTCGAGAACATGATGCACTCCGCGCCGATCGTGAACCTTGTCGGGGCGCGGGTGAAGATCGGGGAGGGCAGCGCTGAAATCACCCTGCCGGTGAAACGGGAACTCTTCCACGCCGCCGGGGCTCTCCACGGTTCGATGTATTTTCTCGCCATGGACAACGCGGCCTTCTTCGCCGTTAATTCCCTGGTGGAGGACGTCTTCGTCCTGACCTCCACGTTCAACACCTACTTCCTGCGCCCCGTGTCGGGGGGGACCGCCAGGGCCGTGGGGAGGGTCGTGAGCGCGTCGAGGAACCAGTTCGTGGCCGAATCGGTGCTGTATGACGAAGATGACCGCGAGATCGCCCGGGGAAGCGGCGTTTTTGTAAAGAGCGGGATCGCCCTGGCTCCGGAAATCGGGTACGCGTAACGCCGGCGCCGTGTGCCGGCCCGGCAATTTTGACTCGAGGAGTGTTAACCATGGAAACCGCCCTGGAAACCATAACCCTGGAAAACGGGTTCACCTTCAATTACGCCGCCGTGACCGGCGGCACGTATATCGAGTATAACGGCATCCGCCTGACGGAAATCGGGAAGGGCCTTGTCCGCGGTGAGGTTGTCATTAAACCGGAGCTGCTCAATCCCAACAAGATCCTCCACGGCGGCGTGTTCGGCACCCTGGCCGATACCGTGGCGATATTCGGCTGCATCTACATGTATGAGGTGGCGGCCGTTACGACCGTGAACCTGACCGTGTCGTACCTGAAGGCGGCGAAGTCCGGGACCATATCAGCCGCCGCCCGGATGCTGTCTCAGGGGAAGAGCATTTCCCACTGGCAGGTCGACATGACGGACGACGAGGGACGGCTCCTCGCCGTGGCATCCGTGTCCTATTCGATAAAACGCTGAAAACCCGGTCGTGCCATGGTGTTCCTGTCTTCATACCCGCGTAATAGCCGCTCATAATTATCCATGCCACGGTAAAATGGTTGTTCTTTCCCGGCCCGTATGATACTACGTGTCACCGGTCATAAAAAACGAAACCATGGGGGGTAACGACAGTGGGAGCAAAATCCGGGGGTTCGAAATCATCAAAAAAATCAGGGGGGAAAACCGGATCGGGGAAAAAGCTGCCTCCCAAGCCGAAACGGAAATCACCGGAAGAACAGCTGCGCGATGAAATCTGGGCCATGACGCTGACCCTCAACGCCGACAGCCTGAAAAAACTTCTTCAGGACGCGGCGATCCTGGCCCATAACGAAAGGGTGCTCCACGATTATAATGCGAACAAGGGGCAGCGGGGACAGCAGGCCGGACGCATACTGGCGGCTGTTGAAGAGGGCAGGGACGACAGCTATTTCATCATCATACTGAACAACTACCGCAATTTTCTCTCCCGCGAAGAGATGACGCGCCTCGTCAAATTATGCCACAGCGCGGAAAACGCCCGGGACGCCGCCGAGCGTCTCTATGTCTGGATAGAGCGCGACCGCCGCGACATCAGGAAGAACTCGGAAATTGACGATCCCGGCGACCCGTCTCTCCCCGCGCTCTGGAAGCAGGTCATCGAGAGTTATGATCTTACATAAGGCGGGCCGTCATAGCCATGAAAAGGAATGCGGGCGCTGAGCAGTTGTTGCGGATAATCAACCAGCTGATATTTCTCGGGAAGAATAATGCCCTGACATATGGTGATAATCTGAAGCTCTATCCTTCTGAAATTCATCTGCTCCTGACGATTACCAATGGGAAGTCTGAAAATTACAATGTAATCGTCAAACATCTGGGAGTTACCAAGGGCGCCGTGTCGCAGACCATTTCACGCCTTGTGAAAAAGGGGATACTGGAAAAGAAAACAAGCGGCGGTAAAAGCGATTTAATGATCCAGCTGACCGATCTCGGCAAAAAGGTTCAGAAAAAGTGCGTAAAAATACAGGAAGCGGTTCGGGATCAGTTCGCCTCATACATGGATTCCCTTTCTGCCGATGACCGGAGGGTGATCGGCGAGTTTCTGGACCATGTCGAGAAAACGCTGGGAATTCAAAAACAGGAATAACGATCATCGCGTTTTTCTCTCCGTGAAGCCGGCCGGGCCTATCTTTTTTTCCGGATGGTGCGAAAAATCAGCCATGGCGCTTGACGATCGGCTGTTTAGCCGCTAAATTATAGATAGTTGTTTAGTATCTAAACAAAAAACCGGGATAAGAGGCGCTGCCATGAAACGCCTGCTGTTCGGATGTAAACGCCGCATGCTGCCGGTGCCGTGGATTCTTTTCAGGAGAATGGCCCCTGCCGAGGCTGCAAAAAACAGGAAGGCCTTCGGCCGCCTCGATGATGACCAGCGCCGGGTACACCATTTCGTGGTCCGCGAGCTGCCGGGTATGGCAGGGCCGATGGGGCCCGATTTCGTAGCCGGCGCGCTTGGAATGGATAGCGCGCGGGTGGCGTCGATCATGGACGAGCTGGAGCGCCGTAAGCTGTTTTTATACCGGCCCGGGGGCCGTGATGTCGAATGGGCCTACCCGGTGACCGTGGTGCCCACCCCGCACCGGGTGGAATTCTCCTCGGGCGAGGCCATCTGGGCAGCCTGAGCTACGGATGCGGTTGCCACGCCCTTCGTGCAAGGACGTTTACGCGGTGAAACCCTCGCCTTTGATGTCAGGACAGAGTGCGCCTGCTGCGGCAGGGAAATACGTTTCCAGATGAAAAGCGATTTGCGTTTTACACTGACGGATACGACTTCGGACCCGGTCTTCTTTATTCCCCTGGTCGACTTCACGAAGCTCAAGGCGCCAAGCATCATTGATGATTTCTGAATGAAGTCGGTTTTCTTCTGGTCAGAAGAACATGCACGAAATCACCGGAAACAGCACGGCGGAAGAAGCGGGTTGTACCTGACCCTCGCACAAAACGCCTTCCTGGCCCCATTGGCTCAGGAAGTCCCCTTTGAGTTCAATCGCTGCCCAGCAGGTCATCGATTCATAACCAACATCCCTTGAAATCGGGCATTAAGTGCTCCTTGCAGGGATTTTTAAAGTACCCGCACAGGAATATTTGCAACTGCTTTGGCGCGCCCCGGTCTTAATACAGTGGGAGGAAGGATAGTATGCAGCGCACGATTTTCAACACGCCGGTGGTGCGTCACTTTCTACGGTACCTGTCGCTCTTTTTTCTGAAACTGCTGGGGTGGAAAACGTCCGGGCAGCTGCCCGATGCCCCGAAGTATGTCATCATTGTCGCGCCCCACACCTCCAACTGGGACCTGTTCTACGGCGCGATCATAGCCCTGTCGTTAAAGCTTGATGCCCGCTTCATGGCGAAGCACCAGCTGTTCCGGAAGCCCTTCGGCCCTCTCATGAAATGGCTCGGCGGTGTCCCCATAGACCGGTCCTCGCCGCACCATACCGTTGACCAGGTGATACGGAAATTCAATGAGAATGAAACATTCGCCCTGGCCATAGCCCCCGAGGGCACGCGCCGGAAAGTCAACTACTGGAAATCCGGGTTTTATCATATCGCGGAGGGCGCCCGGGTGCCCATCCTGCTCGGCTTTATTGATTACGCCGCGAAGACGGGCGGCGCGGGCCCGCTGATAATGCCGTCCGGCGATATGGACCATGATATGGGAATTATCCGCAGCTTCTATCAGTCCGTCACCGGGAAACACGACGACAAGACAGGCCCCCTCGCGATCCTACACAAAACGTGATCTCCCTTGAAAAACCATGCCCCAGGAATTAAAATAGTGGCTTTATTATCTATCCGGTCTATGGTATGGCCATAGCAAGGAGAATCCAATGCCAAAATTTCTGTCAGATGAATGGTTCGCGAAAGTTGACGAGATGACAAGGGCCGCCGCGGGCCTTGAAATACCGAAGGCCATGAAGGATGTTGTGGTGAACCTGAACGTTGAGGATGGCGGCGCCGAAATCGCCATGTGCATCAACGGCGGCATTATCCAGAAGGGGCATGCCGACAAAGCCGATGTGGACATGTCAATGCCGGCCGATTACGCCCTGTCCATACTCGTCAAAGGGGACTGGTCCGCAGGCATGAAGGGCTGGGTTGCCCGGAAGATCAAGGTGTCGGGGAACATGAGGAAGCTCATCCCCCTCCAGGTGTACAGGGAAACTGCCGCGCAGGCGGCGCTGCGCAGGCAGATAGAATCGATCACCGGGTAGGCCGGGTCAATCTTCTTCATCATCCTCCTCGTCGTAGAGTTCCGCGGAGGTTGCCAGGGGACAGTTGCTCACGAAGACCGGCCCCCAGGGCGCCTCGTAGACATGGCGCGTCGTGGTCATGCCGCGGTAACTGCAGATGACCACCGAGCCGTAATGCATGAAGTGGTGCCTGCATTCCAGGCAGTCATCCATGATGATGACCATGGGCTGTCTCCTGCCGGTCTTTAGGGGGAGGAGCCGCGGCCGGGATCACTCCATGACCGCGGCTTTCCGGGGAAGCCGCTACCGTCTCCGTCTGATAAGGTTCACGATGGCGAGGAGGATGAGGGCGCCGACCAGGGCGGCGACGATCGATCCGATGATACCGCCGTAGGAGATCCCGAGCAGTCTGAATATCCAGCCGCCGAGGAACGATCCGGCCACGCCGATGATGATGTTCCACAGGATGCCGAAGCCGCCGCCTTTCCAGATCATGCCGGCCAGCCACCCGGCCACCAGTCCGATCGCCACCAATATGAGGATGCTTGTCAATGTCATGGGCTTTCTCTCCTTGCAGGGTAATGTGTGTTTGAATGCTCATGATACACCAGGGCAGTGAAAATTCAATAAGAAAATTTGTGGATGACAGGCGGCTTTGCCATGATAGACATGTCGGGAAGCATCACATTCGGGTCTGCTGGTGAGACATGAAACTCGCGGTTGAAATCATGGCGGTCGCCGTGTCGGTATTTTTCGCCGCCGACGCGTACCCCGAGAAAATCGACTTCAGGATGAAGCTCGTTATCATCCGGCAAGAGGTGAGCAAGGATTCCCACGAGGACGCCTACGAAATCATCATGAAGGGGCGCACGGTGGATTACCGGTGGCGCCACAGCGGATTTCCCGACGACATGGAGGAGAAAAAAAGCTTCCGCCTCAGCGAGGCGGCCTTTGATAATCTGGTGCGCTATATCCTGGCGCACAACATGAACAGGGACCTGAAAGAAAAAAACAAGACCGGCCAGCCTGGGGTTGGCATAACCATGCGCCTGGATATCACCATAGATTCGTCGAAGACGAAGGCGTACATCAGCGGCATGTACAACAAGTGGGGCGTACCACAGGAGCAGCGCTGCACTATTAAGAATATGGAGTATTACAGCAAGGCCTATCATATTCTCACTGTTATCAGGGATGGAAAAGAGGATTTTTAATGATGCGGGGGGAGAATTTTTTTTATTTTTTGTTGTTCAGAACTTGACTATATTCTAAAACACTATTATATTACTATAATTAATTGAAGGAGGTGCCTGACAATGAATTCATCGAACAGCTTTTGCAGGGACAGTTCATGCTCGAATTACCGGTCCCATGACTCCATATTTCATGGAGGATCGCTGGAATCATCGAGAAACTTTTTCTCGTTTAAATATATTTCCTGGTAGAGATGTAATAACAAAGGCGGGGTCACGTGACCCCGCCGCCGTGTTATCATGCGTTTGATGTTTCTATGCGAGTTTCTTTTTGTGGGATTGGATAAGCTTTTCCGCCTTTTTATACTCGCCCTTGAAGATGTAGAGCATGCTCAGCTTGGTCAGATCCAGCACCTGGGCTTCCCGCTGTGAAAGGTCCTCTTCCAGATCGGCGATGGCCTTTTCGATATCCCCGATTTCCTTCATCTTGTTTTCGTAGTTCAGCCTGTCCAGGTATTTCTTGAAACGCGCGTATTCGGGCCTGCATTCAAGGGCCTCGGTGAGGTACGAGACCGCCTTGTCGTAGCTGCCCAGGTAGAAATGGCAGAAGCCGTAGAAGCGGTTGATGAAGGACTTGTCCTCGGCCAGGTCCTTGATCCGGTCAAGGCACTCGATGGTCTTCCGGTACTGCTTCCATTCGTAGTAAATATGGGCGAGGAGATAGTTGGCCTTCACGTGGCGCCGGTCCAGGTCGGCGACGGTCAGCAGGTATTTTTCGGCCTTCTTGTATTCGTTCCTGGTGTAATGAACGAGCCCCGCGTAGTAGTTTCCCTCCAGAAAATAGGGCTCCTGCTTGATCGACTCGACGAAGTACTTCAGGGCCTGGTCGTAGTTCTTGCGGTTGAAATGCTCGACGCCCAGGTTGAGGAGCACGCGGTAGTGCTTTTCGATTTTCAGCGCGTCAAGGTAAGAGAGGATCGCCTTCTCCGAATCTCCCATGCGGGTGTATATTTCGCCGATATTGTTGTAGGCCGCCACGAACTCGGGGTATGCGTCTATGGCGCGGCGGTATTCCCTGAGGGCCGCGTCCAGGTCGCCCCGGTTTGAAAGCTCCAGGGCATTGTTGTACATGACCACGATTTCTCTCGGAACTGAACTGCTTATCATAGGGGTTCCTCTTTCTTTTTCTTGTTTTCGCGAAGCGGCGCTGCGCCGTAAAGCGGCCGACGGCCCATGGAACATGCATCGGCTGCCGCGGATGATTATGCCGCATCACTATACCTATCGGCGGAATAAGAAATTTTTTAAAGTAAAAAGATGCGCATCCCGGAAAACCAGGCTTTCTATGTGACCGTGTATTGTCTCAATTGAGACCCCCCGACCCCCCCTGAGGGGGCGTTTGAATTTGCAACCGTCATTTCGAACCCCGAGGGGTGAGAAATCTTTTCCGTGTTCTGATTAAGGGTTTTTCAGTCGCTGCGCACCTTCGAAATGACATTGTGAATGGCTTCTCACCCCTGAAGATACGGACTCTTCGCAATGACAGGTCCAGGGAATATTTTTCCCTTGCCCCCTACGGGGGACAGAGGGGCTGTAAATATTAATCTTGACAACTGGCCCTCGACCGGTAAGCTACTAGTGCGATTGCCGTCCGCGATAATCCGGAGACAGTATTTTTGTATGTTCGTTAAAAAAGTAAACAACACCAGGGTCTGGCCGGTAACCATAAAAATAATCGTGACGTTCAGCCTTTTTATCCTCATATCCAACTTCTCGACCAATTACATCAACTTCATCTTCAACAGGTCCCAGCTCTTCAAGCAGATGAACCTGCTCCTCACCAAGGACCTGAAAACCATCTACACCTACTGCAATGACCAGTTCGAAATATACCAGTTTGACAAGAACCTTGAAGGCTCGGTGCAGAGCATGGAGAAAAAGGGCCTCCACGAACTGGGGCTCACGGCGGGCAACGGCCAGCGCGAGCAGCGGCATGACCGGGCCGTTTTCATCGGCTTCGACGCCGGGGGGAAAATCCTCTTTCAGGCTTCCAGCGACCGGGTGCCGCGGCGGAAGGCTTTTGACGACGCCGATTGCATCAGGGAGCTTTCGAAGAACCTTGAGGCAGGGAAGGACGAGGGCCCCCTTTACTTCGAGTTCAACGGCATGGATTATTTCGGGATGTACAAGTACAATCCCAAGTGGAAGGCCTTCATCGTGCGGGCCGAGGAGCGGCAGGAGTTTTACCGGGAAACGCGGAACAACATGATCATCATCAGCTCCGTCATCATCGTCATCACCTTCATCATAGGCGGCATCGGCATTTATATCCTCCGCTATATCCTCCGGTACATCGACATCATCACCGGCGCGATCATGAAGATGGTCAGGACGCAGCAGCTCGATCTCATCGACCTTTCCGGCGCCACCAACGACGACATCACTTATCTGGGGGCGGCCTTCAACTCCCTGTCCGGAACCGTGGACAACCTCATCGCCATATTCCGCAAGTTCGCCAACCAGGACGTCGTGCTCAAGGCGTACCGCGACCGGATGGTCAAGCTGGAGGGAACCAGGCAGGAGCTCACGATCCTGTTCTCCGACATCAAGAGCTTCACCATGATCACCGAGACCCTCGGCACCGACATCATCAAGCTGCTGAACCTCCACTACGACCGGGCCATCAGGGAGATCGTCAACCTGGACGGCGTCATCGGCTCCATCATCGGCGACGCGCTCCTTGCCGTCTTCGGGGTGCTGGAGGATTCGCGGGCGAACAAGTCGTACCAGGCGGTCCAGGCGGCGTACAAGCTCCACGAGGTGACGCAGCTCCTGGGCCTGCGGATGACCGCCATCAGGGACGAGATCATCCTGAAAAAGGGGAAACTGTCCGGGGACGAGGAGAAGATATACAGGGCGGTGCTCCTGGAGATCGGCGTGGGCATCGACGGCGGCGAGGTGTTTTACGGCACCCTCGGCTCCTACGTCCGGATGACCAACACCGTCATCGGCGACAACGTCAACGCCGCGTCGCGGTTGGAGGGGCTGACGCGGGTGTACCGGGTGCCGGTGATCTGCTCGGAGTACGTCAAGAACGACATTGAAACGGCGATGGAGTCGCCGGGGATTCATTTCATCGAGCTCGACACCGTCATGGTGAAGGGGAAGACCACGGGGCAGAAGATATACTGGCCGGTACCGGAGAGCGAGTACGACAGGGTTCTCTCGGAAGAGCTGTCCGCCTTTGAGCTCGGCCTCGAGCTGTACTACCGCGGCGACTGGACCGGCGCCAACGCGAAATTCAGGAACTGCAAGCTCCCGGTGGCCGAGATGTTCATCGAGCGGACGCAGGAACGGCCTCCGAAGGGGTGGAACGGGATATGGGAAATGAAAACGAAATAAAGAAGGACGCGGTCCAGGGACGGTCGCTCTTCCTTCCGGAGGAGATCCACGACCAGGACGGGCTGTCCCGGGTATACGTCCTGGAGGAAGAGTACGCCCGCACGCGGAAGAACAAGAACTACAAGCTCTATCTTTTCATCCTGCTCTTTGTCGGCGTGGTCGTCGGCGGCGTCCTCCTCTTCAAGCTGTACCGCGACTGGCGCGACAGGATCATCAACGTGGACATCACGGAGTTCGAAGACCTCCGGCTCAAGGAGATCATCGACTCGGCGCGGAAGCGGGGGAGCAACATCGACGTCCTCAGGATAGAGATGGATATGCTCGAGGTCGACATGCTCGGCGAGATCCTGAAGGTGAGGAAGGACGTGTACGCACGGGAGGCGGCCCTCCTGTCCCGGGGGCTGTCCGACGACGAGATCGACCGGCAGGTGTCGGCCCTGAGGGGCGAGGAGGAGGCCCGCATCAGGAAGGTCAGGGCATCCTACCGGGCCCTGATACGGCGGAAGAAATCGGAGATATGGGCCCTCGAGGATGCCCGTGAAAAGGAAGAGAAGGAGCTTGCCGCCAAGGGGGCCGAAACGAGGATCTCCAACGCCGACCGCCTCTACAGCCTGCAGATGAAGCGCCTCAAGGACAAGCAGGACACCGGCGTCGAGGCCCTGAAGAGATATTATGACAGCTATATGGAATTCATCACGCTGAAATATAACCCGGTGCTGGACGCGCAGCCGGTGAGCGGCATCATCGGCGTGAAGCCCGGGACGTCGCTGGTGCGGGGCGGTTTCCTGAAAGAGTATGACCCGCTCCTGGGCGAAGGCGGCTTCAGCCCCGATGATTTCGGCGTCCTTAGGAAGCGCATCGGCGACGAGGTCATCCTGCTGAAGCGGCTGATGCGGGTTCCCTATAAAAACTCGGTGCCGTCGGCGCTGAAGGCCCTGGACGGCCTGTCCGGGTCCATCGTCAGGGACTACGAGAACCTCTGGTCAGGCCTGGCCCGGACCCTGCAGGGGCGGAATCAGCTGATAAAAAATTACGATTATCTCTTTGATTTCGTCCTGAGCGCCAAGAAAGAGAACGGACTGGTCCTCGACCCGCGCGACGCCAATGCCGTCCTGGTGCGCATGAACCGATCGCTGAAGATCGATGACGGCCAGTCCGCGTCGGTCTACAACGGGGACAAGTACGTGGGCAAAGTGAGGCTTTACCGCGACACGCAGGGGAATTTCCGCGCGAAGGTCGTTTCCCTGGCCAACAGGAAAGCGGTCATACAGCCCACGAACCGTGTCATGCTCGATGTGAAGAAATAACCCGGTGCGGGAGCTGTCTAATTATTCTCCCCCACCCCCCAGAGGGGGGCTTATTAACTCGAATTGTTAAAGTCCCCCTCCGGGGGATTGAGGGGGCTTTGGACAGTCTCCGTTGAATTGATTATCCATGAAGATCGCCACATATAACGCCAATTCAATCAGGGCGCGGATGCCCGTGATAGAGCGGTGGCTTGCCGCAAGCCGCCCCGACGTCCTGTGCATCCAGGAGACCAAGGTCGCGGATGAAGATTTTCCCGCTGCTGAGATCGGGGCCCTGGGTTACCGGGCGGTCTTCCGCGGGGAAAAATCGTACAACGGCGTCGCCGTGCTGAGCCGCCACGATATCGAAGGGGTCTCCTGCGGCTTTGACGGGGACGGAAGAGACGAGGGCACGAGGCTCATCGCGGTGCGCGTGATGGGCGTTGATATCGTCAACACCTACGTCCCGCAGGGAACCTCCCCCGATTCGGACCGGTTCCAGTACAAGCTCCAGTGGTTCGGCCGCCTCCTCGACTATTTCAGCCGGCGGTTCACGGCGGGGGACCGCCTTGTCTGGCTCGGCGATTTCAACGTGGCGCCGGAGCCGATCGACGTCCATGACCCGAAGCGTCTCCTGGGCCATGTCGGGTACCATCCCGACGAACACCGCGCCCTGGCGGCGGTGAAGGCGTGGGGGTTCGTCGACATTTTCAGGAAGCACCATCCCGAGGCGGGGCACTTTACCTTCTGGGACTACCGGGTGCGGGACAGCGTGGCGCGCGGCCTGGGGTGGCGCGTGGACCACATCTGGGGCACCGGGGCCATGGCGGCGCTTTCGGTGGACGCCTCAATTGACCGGGGGCCGCGGACGTGGGAAAGGCCGTCCGACCATACCCCCCTGGTGGCCGAATTTTCTATATGAATCCGATGACGACCATGAACCGTATACGCTGGAACATGACAACTCTGGTTCTCCTGGGGACCGCCCTGCTGGTCTTTCTCCCCCTGACCGCCCGCGCCGGGAAGCCGGTGGCGCTGGACCAGAACCTGACCGGCGTCACCATCGGCAGGCACCTGGAGATCCTCGAGGACCCGGCCGGGAAGTGGGGCATCCAGGACGTCGCCTCGGGCGGCCTTTCCCGCTCATTCAGGCAGTCGCAGGACGAGTTCCCCGTTTTCGGCTTCACCCGTTCGGCATACTGGGCCCGCTTCGCCGTGGCAAACAAAACCGACCATGAGATCGGGTGGTACCTCGAGGTGGGCCATCCCCAGATGGAGCGGATCAATATCTTCATGTTGGATGCGGGGGGCAGGCTCACCGAGGAGCGGGCCTCCGGGGACATCCTCCCCTTCTCTTCCCGGGAGATCCCCTATGTCAACGCGGTCTTTTCCTTCACCGAGCCGGAGCGGAGCAGCCGCACCTGCTATGTCCGCTGCCAGACGAAAGGCGCCATGGACCTGTTCCTTACCGTCTGGTCTCCCGCTTCCTTCAGGGAGCACGCCGGCAGGATGGATGTGATCTTCGCCATTTATTACGGCGCCATGATGGTCATGGTGGTTTACAACCTCTTCCTTTTTCTGTCCCTCCGGGACCGGAGCTATCTCTACTACGTGCTCTACTGCCTGGCCTTTGTCGTGTTCCAGCTTTGCATGAACGGCCTGGCCTTCCAGTACCTGTGGCCCGATTTCCCCTGGTGGGCGAAGCACAGCATCCCCTTCTGGGTTTTTTTAACGTCGATCTTCGCCATACAGTTCCTGAGATATTTCCTGGACACGATGCATTACGCGCCGGCCGTGGACCGGGTCCTGAAGATCAGCAGCCTGGTCTTTGCGGCCGTCATCCCCCTCTCTTTTTTTACCGATTACACCGCCACGATCATCGCCCTGCTCGGCATGGTCATGATGTTGGCGATCTTTCTCTATGTCATTGCGGTGAAGGTGCTCATGCTGGGGAACCGGGCGGCGCGGATGTACATCATCACCTGGGCGGCCTTCTGGATCGGGACCCTGATCTATTCCCTGAAGCTCTTCGGGATCATCCCGGACACCTTCGTCACCCGGTGGATGCTGCAGATTTCGTCGCTGGTGCAGGTGATCCTCCTTTCCCTGGCCCTGGCGGACAAGATCAATTTCATGAACGAGAAAATGGAGACCGTCAACGAGAACCTCGAAGGGAAGGTGCAAGAGCGGACAAGGGAGCTCAACAGGGCCCTGCGGCTCATGGAGAGGAAGGACAACGAGATACAGAGGGAGTTCGACCTGGCGGGGGACATCCAGCACGGCCTCCTTCCCCAGACGCCCTTCTACCACGAGGGGGTCAAGGTGGTCGCCCACTACAAGCTGATGGGCAAGGTCGGCGGCGATTTTTACGATATCTTCCAGATGAAGGGGGGCTACCTGGGCGTCCTCATCGCCGACGTGTCGGGCCACGGCATGCCGGCGGCCTTCATCACGGCCCTGGCGAAGATAAGCTTCGCGGAGGCGATCCAGACGTCGCTCTTCCCCGCCGACATCTTCCGCCACGTGAACAGCGAGCTGGTCAAGGCGATCAAGACCGATGATTTCGTCACGGCCTTCTTCGCGGTCATAAGCCCCACCCGGGACATCTTCTACTGCAACGCGTCCCACCAGATGGCCCTGGTGCTGCGGAAGGACATGATGTCCATCGAGACCTGGGACACCAATGGCCTCTTCATGGGATACTCCCTGGATTCCAACGACATGTACGAGGACGGCCAGAACCAGCTCGGATACGGCGACCGCATCCTCCTCTACACCGACGGGATCGTGGGGGCCCAGAACGGCAAGGGCGCGGCCTTCGGCGAGCGGCGCCTGGAGCGGCTCTTCGTGGAAACCGCGACCCTGCCGCTGGAGGACGCCCGCGACCTGATCGTGCGGGAGTGCCAGGAACACATCGGCGACACGCCGCAGTCGGACGACATGACCCTGGTGATGATAGAGATAGACCCGGCGTACCGGGACCTCGTGGAATACCGCGACGAGGCCTTCAAACTCATGTGGCACCAGCATTATCAGACCGCCATCCCGCTCCTGTCCAAGGCCCTGGCCATCAATCCCAAGGACGAGCAGTCGCACCTCTTCATCGGGGAGTGCTATCTGAAGAACGGGGATTACGCCAGGGCCGTGGAGCACCTGTCGCTGTACGTCAAGAACAACGAGTTCGACGCCAACGTATGGTTCAATCTCGCCTGGGCCCATTACTGCCTGGATGATTACCCCGCCACCCTCAAGTACGCGTCGCGGGCCACGAACCTGAAGGGCAACTTCGTGGACGCCATGATGCTGACGGCCCTTTCGCTGAAGAAAACCGGCGAGCGGAGAGGGGCGCAGAAGGTGTTCGAAAAGGTCCTCGCCATCGACCCCGACAACGACCTCGCCGAGCTGGAGCTGAGGGATATCAGAAATGCGTAGCGCGTGGACCCTGTGCGTCGTTACCGGCCTGCTCCTGGCTGTATTGGTGCCAGGGGCGCTTCCCGCCGCGGCGGAGAAGCCGGCGCCGTCGTCATCGGACGGGCCCGCCCCGCCGAAGGACCCGTCGTCTCCGTCCGTTGAGCTGCGCGATCCCCGGGACGCGGGCAGGAAGAGCGATGTCCCGGCCACCATCGTCACGGCCCGGGGCGACAGGAAGACCGGGACCCTGACGATGAAGTTCGGTTCAATGGAAGTATCGGCGGAGGAGGGGGGGGCTCACCGGAAAATATCGATTGCCATCGCGGAAATCGACTCGATCGAATTCACCCGGTGGCGCGGCGTCGAACGGCGGAAAAACGAATTCGCCTTCTATCCCGCGAAGATGAAAATCACCCTGCTGGACAAAAGGGTCCTGATGTGCAACGGCGGCGTTTCACTCCTGCACAGGCTCCCCTTCAGGGACGGCGGGGGGAGCCGTTTCATTTATGCCTATTTTTATGATTACTGGAAGAACGGGGCGTGGAAGAATTCCGGTCGGTCAGACCGGAGCTATCCCGAGACCACTGCACCCGGCGACACGGTGGTGAAGATAATCTTCTTGAAAGAAGAAATGAAAAATCCCCTGGAAAAACTTCTATCACGATGAGGAGAATGGCGCCATGAAACAATTCATCCTCCCGGTCATGCTTCTGGTCCTGTCGACCGCCTACGCCGAAGACCCGGCCCCGGGGTACGTGGCGCAGTTCGGATACGGATCGATCGTCGTGTCCGGCGCGGGGTATCCCCCCCTCAATGCCTTTGACCGGACCCAGTTCGAATACGACCCGGTGAAGAAGCTGTTCTATGTCAAGCTGGGCGGCGCCATGACCATCGACATGCGCCAGATCCTGCCTAAGGGCCTTACGATCCAGAGGTGCCTTGACGCGGTGGTCCAGGAGAAGGGAAAGAACCTCAAGTACCGGACCGTTGACGTGCAGTTCTGGTCGATCTGGGCCTCCCATGACGCGGCCGGCAACAGGCTCGATGACCCGGCCCGGCCGTGGCCCGCGAAGACCGGCGATGTTCCCCGGTGGGACCCCGTCGTGGAATGCTACTGGGAACAGCAGGTCAGGTACGGCGGGGACACCACGTCCGGGTTCAGGTGGGATTCCATCGGTCCGGATGAGTCCCGGCGGGAGAAACTGAAGGCGTATCTTGCGACCTGCCGGCCCGGGCATAAGCTGTATGTCGTGTTCAGGATAGGCTACGCCTACCGGGTCCCGGCGGGGCTGGCCGAGGAACAATGGGATTCCCGGGAGAACCGGTGGGTGAGCCGCGTTTCCACCGGGGCCGCGGGCTATGTCCTGTCTGACCCGATCAGCGCCGCCACCATCGAATTGAGATAGGCCAATAAACAAGTTGTATCATTATTTTGAATATTAATACCCCCCTACCCACAGGGGTGGGCCTCACCCGCGCTCTGCGTCCTCTCTGTTAAAAATAGTTTTCATCAACCCCCTTCCCCGTCCGTTCCCACTTCATGTACCTGCGAAC
>ERZ795051.1343-NODE-1343-length-31663-cov-5.930904_pt1 | contig 31663 bp, 28 predicted proteins | sample MGYA00375135_ERZ795051 | MGnify/ENA primary metagenome ERZ795051 (study PRJEB30180, sample SAMN05720222) | activated sludge metagenome | isolation source: Anaerobic digester | place: Japan | collected 2015-05-26 ... | reverse complement strand
GAACCTGGCGCACCTGGTCCTGTTCAGCACGAACGGCGGAACGGCGTGGCTGAATCCCACCCTGCCGCAGAAGGGCACGCAACTGGTGGCGCAAACCGAATTCCTGCCCCGGTGCAGCAATCTGGCCATCCGGGTGGTGACGTCGGACGGCTTCACCAACTGCGCCAGCACGGTCTCCGGGCTGGCGGTGCCCAACCGCGCGCCGCGGCCGGAGATCCTGGAGCCGCGCGAGGGGGACGTTTCCGTCACGGGCGCGGTCTGGCGGCTGTCGGCGGAGGCCGCGGACTACGACGGAAACCTGGCGGGGCCGGGCGTCTGGAGTTCCTCGGTGCAGGGCGTGCTGGCGACCAACGATTTCGTCCAAGGCGTCCTGTCGCAAGGCGTGCACGTCCTGCGCTACGTGGCGCGGGACGCGGCCGGATTGGCGGCGACCGCGTCCGTGCAAGTGACGGTCAGTCCGACGGTCGGTTCCATCAACCTGGGAATCGAATCCAACGCCCTGCAGGTGCTGTCGCGGCGGAGCGATCCGGTGAGTCCGTCGCCGGCGGACCTGCTGGCGGTGGGCTCGACGAACCGGCTGGTGGTGCGCTACCGCGTGCCGGCGGTGCCCGGCTCGGTGCGCGGCACGCTGCAGGCGCGGGATCCGGGCGGCGCCGTCGTCCTGCTCCGCCGCCAGACGAACGCGTTCGCCGAGGCGGGGTGGATTTCGCTCGCGGCGGATTTCGTGCCGGCCGCGCAGGGGAAATACGAGATCGCGGCCGCGCTCGACCAGATCGCACCGGCCGATTCGGCGGCGGCGGACAACGCGCGGACGTGGCGGATCGGCACGCGCAAGCCGCAGCTGTCGCCGGCGCCGCGGTTCGCGCAGCTCGAATACGTGCTGGGGCCGGCGGAAAATCCGGTGCCGGGCCAGACCTACTGGAACAACGTCCGGATCACCTGCCACAACACGGGGCTGGACACGCTGTGGATCACCAACGCCGTCCTGACGGGGCCGAACGCGGCGAACTGCTTCATCAGCACGAACGCCGCCACGAACGTGCCGATCGCGCCGACCTCGTCGGCGCATCTCGTGGTCTGGTGCGGCGCCACCAACCGCGGGGCGTTCCGGTCCACGCTGGAGCTGCGTTCCAACGACCCGGACCAGCCGGTGGCGAAGGTGGATTTCCTGATGATGCTCTACAACGCCTACGCGCAGGCGGACACGGACGGCGACGGCATCTACGACTCCACGGAAGCGGAGATGGGCACCCGCGCGGACCTGTCCGACACGGACGGCGACGGCCTGAGCGACGCGCAGGAAGACGCCAACCGCAACGGAATCCTGGATCCGGGCGAGACGTCGCCGCTGCGGGCGGACACGGACGGCGACGGCGTTCCGGACGGGCAGGAGGACGCGAACCGCGACGGGGCGTGGGGCTACGGCGAGACCGACGCGCGCGCGGCCGACACCGACGGCGACGGGATGCCCGACGGCGCCGAGCCGATCGCGGGCACCGACCCGCTGGACGGCGACTCGTTTCTCGGCTTCACGTCGTTCCTCCATTCGCGGACCGGCGGCGCCAGCGTCGTCCAATGGAAGAGCGTGTCCGGCAAAACCTACGGAGTGTGGCGGTCGAGCAATCTCGTGGCGGGCTTCACGCACGCGGTGGCCACCAACGTGGCCGGCACGGCGCCGCTGAACGTCGTGACGGATTCCGCGGCCGCCGGCCCCGGCCCCTGGCTGTACCAGATCCGGGTGAAGTAGGCGGAGCGCCCGGCCGGAGGCGGTTTTCCGCATCGTGGAAAAAGGTTTTCCACGGCGCGGAAAAGTGCCGTAGGATGCCGCGCATGTCCGCCTTCCGGCTCCAACCCGTCCAGATCGGTCCGCTCCGCGTGGAGTGGCCGGTGTTTCTCGCGCCGATGGCGGGCTACACGGACGGCGCGTTCCGGTCGCTGTGCCTCGAGCAGGGCTGCGGCGCGGTCGTGACGGAGATGGTCAGCGCGCAGGGATTGGTGCGGGACCACGAGCGCACGGGACATTACCTGGACACCTGGGGCGAGGAGCATCCCCTCGGCGCGCAGATCTACGGGTCCGACCCGGAGGCCATGGCGGCCGCCGCGGCGAAGATCGCGGCGCTGAAGAAGTTCGATTTCCTCGACGTCAACGCCGGCTGCCCGATGCCGAAGATCCGCAACCGCGGCGACGGGGCGGGGCTGATGCGGGACCCGGCGAAGATGGCGGAGATCGTGCGGCAGGTGAAGGCGGCGGTGGCGGGCGCGCTGCCGGTGACGGTGAAGACGCGGATCGGCTGGTGCGCGGACACGATCAACGTGCTGGAGACGACGGCGGGGGTGGAGGAAGCGGGGGCGCAGGCGATTTTCCTGCACGGGCGGGTGGCGAGCGTCCGGCATTCGGGGCCGGCGGACTGGACGTTGATCGCGGAGGTCAAGCGCGCGCGCAAGGTGCCGGTGATCGGCAACGGCGGCGTGAAGGCGCCGGAAGACGTTTTCCGGATGGTGGCGGAAACGGGCGTGGACGGCGCCATGGTCGGGCGCGCGGCGCTGGGCGATCCGTGGTGGTTCCGCGATCTGCGCGACCTGGCGGCGGGGCGCGCGCCGCGCCGGCCGTCGGTGGACGAGGTGCGCGCAACGATCCGCGAGCACTTGCGGCGGGAAATGGACCTGATGGCGCGGCGGGGCAAGCGCGAGCTGAAACTGGGGGCGGAATTGACGGCCTGCCTGGTGCTGCGGCCGCATCTGGTGCGGTATCTGCGGGGCTTCCGGGAATTCGGGGCGTTGGCGCGGACGCTGGAGGAGCGGGTGGACGCGGCGACGCTGCTGGGGCGCGTGGACGCGGTGCTGGCGTCGGGGCGGAAATGCGAACGGAGCGGGGCGCCGGAAACCGAGGCGGCGGACTAGCGCCTGTCCGCCGGCCCGATTGCGTTTTGCAGGGCCGGAGAAATCCGGTAAGGTTGCGGAAAAGATGAAGCAAGGAATGTTCCAGACGCCGCAGATGCGGCAGGAGATGAAGCTGGCGCCGCGCATGCTGCAGGCGCTGCGCTTCCTGCAGGTGCCGTGGCCGGAACTGCGCGAACTGGTCCGGGCGGAGCTGGAAAGCAACCCCGTGCTGGAGGAAAAGCCGAGCGACGGCGAAGGGGCGCTGCCCGCCTCCGAGCCGCTGGCCGCAACGGCCTCCGACGAGGTGGACCAGGAAAACGACTTCGAGCCGGACGATTTCGGCCGGGAGATCGACGCCTTGGAGCACATGCTGGAGCCGCGGCCGCTGGACGACGCGCCGGGCACGCCGGCGCCTTCTCCGGAAGCGGAGGAAAAGCGGCAGTTCTTCCTGGATTCGATCACGGCGCCGCCGTCGCTGCATGCGCACCTGGAAGAGCAGCTCAACGAATCCGGCCTGGACGATGCGGAAAAAAAGGCGGGCGCCTATATCATCGGCAACGTGGACGACAACGGCTGGCTGGCGGCGGACGTGGCGGAAATCGCGCGCGAATCGGGGACGCCGGAAACCGCGGTGCGCGCGGCGCTGGCGGTGGTGCAGGAATTCGATCCGCCGGGCGTGGCGGCGCGCGACCTGAAGGAGTGCCTGCTGATCCAGCTGCGGCGCGCGGGGCACGGGGCGGAATCCCCGGCGGCGCGCCTGGTCGCGCAGCATCTGGAAGAGCTGGGCAGCCAACCCCCCGCGCAACTGGCGCAGGCGGCGAAGCTGGACGAGGCGGAGGTCGCCGCCGCGCTCAAGACGATCGCGGCGCTGGATCCCAAGCCGGGGCTGAAGTTTTCGGCGCCGCCGGCGGTGTACGTGACGCCGGAGGTGGACATCCGCAAGAGCGCCGAAGGCACCTACGTCGTCGAGCCGGTCCGGGACGCGCTGCCGCGGCTGCGCATCAGCGCGGAATACGAGGCGATGCTGGAAGATCCCGAAACGGCCGCCGAAGCGAAGAAATATCTCGCCGAAAAGATCCGCGCCGGCCAGTTCGTGCTGGACAGCCTGCACCAGCGGCGGACGACGATCCGGCGCATCGCGGAAGAAATCGCGGCGGCGCAGGGCGAGTTCTTCGAGCACGGCATCTCGAAGCTGAAGCCGATGACGATGGGGGCGGTGGCGGAAAAGATCGGCGTGCACGAAACGACGGTGGGCCGGGCGGTGTCCGGCAAGTACGCGCGGACGCCGCAGGGCGTTTTCGAGTTGCGGTTCTTCTTCACGGGCGGCCTGCAGACGGCGGACGGCGGGAGCATTTCCACGGAAGCGGTCAAGGAGGCCGTGGCGAAGGCCATCGCCCACGAGGACGTGCGCAAGCCGCTCTCCGACCAGGCCATCGCGGACAAGCTCAACGGCCAGGGGTTGAAGGTGGCGCGGCGGACCGTGGCGAAATACCGCGAAGAACTGGGCCTGCCGCCGGCGCACAAGCGGAAGTAGGCGGCGGGAACATGAAGACGGATTTCGGACCAGCGGATTTCGCGGCGTTTTGCCGGGCGAACCGGCCGGCGTACCACGCCGGCTATTACGCGATGTATTCGAGCTGGTGGGACGGCATCACGACCGACCCGAACCTGATGGTGGTGCCGGTGGACGACCACATGGTGCACCGCGGCGACGGGCTGTTCGAGACGTTCAAGTGCGTGGACGGTGCCATCTACAACCTCGCGGCGCATCTGGACCGGCTGGAGGGCGGGGCGCGGACCATCGCGCTGGACCTGCCGTGGAGCCGCGCGGAAATCGAACGGATCGTGGGCGCGGTGCTGCGGGCGGGCGGGCGGCGCGACGCGCTGGTGCGGACGTTCGTCTCGCGCGGGCCGGGCGGACATTCGGCGAATCCCTACGAATGCCCGCGGCCGCTGCTGATGGTGCTGGCGATCCGCCTGCCGCCGCCGTTCATGGAGCTGCATCCGGAGGGCGCGAAAGTCGGCGTCAGCGGCGTGCCGCACAAGGCCGGATTCTTCGCGCAGGTCAAGAGCGTGAACTACCTGCCGAACGTCCTGATGAAGAAGCAGGCCGTGGACGCGGGGCTGGACTTCATGCTCGGGTTCGACCAAAACGGGCACATGACCGAACTGCCGACGGAAAATTTCGGCATCGTGACGGCCGGCCGCGTGCTGCGGGTGCCAAGGCCGGAACACATCCTGCTGGGCACGACCATGTTGCGCGTTCTGGAGCTGGCGCGGAAGCAACTCGTTCCCGCGGGCGTCCTGGCGGGCGTGGAAGAGGCCGACGTGTCGCGCGCGGAGCTGGAACAAGCCGCGGAAATGCTGGTGTTCGGCACGACCCCGAACGTGACGGCGGTGACGGAGTTCGCCGGCCGGCCCGTGGGCGGCGGCCGGCCCGGCCCCGTCTGGCGCGAACTCAGCCGGATTTTCGAGGCCGATCTGCGCAATCCGGAAATGCTCACGCCGGTTTGGCCGCCTTGAGACGCGCGAGAGAATTGTTGAAATTGTGTTTGTGTTGGTACGAACCATGACGTATGTACGGGCAACACACTCGGCCCGGAGGCCGGAGCGGAGGTCAATGCGATGAAAATCGAAACATGGATGCGGGCAGGGGGGGCGGCACTCGCGGCGGCGCTGTTCGCGGTCGGATGCGAAACCTCCACGGTGGACAACGAAGGCACGGTGACCTTGGCGCAGTTGCAGGGGCTGGCATCGACGAACGCGCCCGCGGATCCCGGTCCGACCGATCCGACTCCGACCGATCCGGCCCCGACGGATCCGACTCCAACGAATCCTCCGACGGACGGCACGACGACCAACAGCTTGTGGCCTGCGGAAATCACCGGAACGGTGAAGTTCCTGCACACGGACGTGTCGGGCTGGCCCGTGACGGCCAGTTTGAGTGCCAGCGTGGGCGGCGGCACGATCAACATGCCCTACAGCAAGGCGCGGGTCTGGCCCGCGGTGGACGGCGTGAACGCCAATCCGTGGGTGTTCGTCAACATGAACGGCCAATGGTACGCGGCGACCTTCGAGTGGTTCCGCTACGGACAGACGTCGAAGCCGGTGGGCGTGCTGGACGGCAGCAAGGGCGACCACATCAAGGTGTCGCCGCTGAGCGGTTGGCGCCCCCGCAGCGGCGAACGGATCGGTTTGATGGTCAGCGGCCTCGCGCGGACGAAGATGCGCAACGTGCAGGAACGCAGCAACGTTTCGATGGTCACTTGGCCATAGCCCGGGCCGGGTCGAGCGCGACATGCGCCGCGCACCGAGGCGAGCCACGACGGTCGCCGTCCTGCGGGAACTGCGGCGGCTGCGGAATCCTGCGCAGGCCGCGATCCTGCGCCGGTTTTTCAAGACGGGCCCGGGCGAATACGGGGCAGGCGACGAATTCTGGGGGCTGAAGGTTCCGCAGGTGCGCGCGGCGCTGGCGGGATTTTCCGAGGTGCCGCTGGCCGTCGCCGGCGACCTGCTGGCTTCGCCGGTGCACGAGGCGCGGTTTTTCGCCGTGGCGGCGTTGGTGCGGGCCTATGCGCGCGGGGATGCCGCGGCGCGCGCCGCGATTTTCGATTTCTACCTTTTCCAAACCGCGCGGATCAACAACTGGGATCTGGTGGACGTCAGCGCGCCGGGCATCGTGGGCCGCCACCTGCCGCCGGGCGGCGGCCGGCGCGTGCTGGGCCGCCTGGCGGCTTCGCCGCTGTTGTGGGAGCGCCGCATCGCGATGGTTTCCACGTTGGAACACATCCGGCAGGGCCGGCTCGAAAACACCTTTTGGCTGGCCGAGCGCTTGCTGGAAGATCCAGAAGATCTGATGCACAAAGCGACCGGCTGGATGCTGCGCGAAGCCGGAAAGAGGGATTTGCAGGCCCTGGTTGCATTTTTAGATGCCCACGCCGCGCGAATGCCCCGCACGACGTTGCGCTATGCGCTCGAGCGAATTGCGCCGGAAAAGCGCGGGAAATGGATGAACCTTACTCAAAAGGAAAGATAAATTGTTTGAAATATGTTTTTTGGCTGGTATGATGCCCAAATGTTAACGAAAAACCAACAGACGACGGCCCGGCATCTGCTCGGGCTATGGGCAGCAATCGTCGCCTTGCTGGCATGCGGTTGCGAGTGGAGCACCGGCAGCACGGAGACCGTCGATTCCGAATTGGCCGCCGTGCAACCCACGGCCGCCCCCGTTGCGGTTACCGGCTCGGGCGGCGGGTTCCCCGCGGAAATCAACGGTCCGATCCATTGGCTGCACACGGACGTGTCGAGCTGGCCGCAGACCGCCTCGCTGCACGCCAGCGTGGGCGGAGGATCGATCAACCTCCCGTACGACAAGGCCAAGGTCTGGCCGGCGGTGGACGGCGTGAACGCCAATCCCTGGGTGATCGTCAACGTGAACGGCCAGTGGTACGCGGCGACCTTCGAGTGGCTGCGCCACGGGCAGACCGCCAAGCCCATGTCCGTGCTGTCCGGCGGCGGGCACATCAAGGTGTCGCCGCTGAGCGGCTGGCGCCCGCGCAGCGGGGAACGGATCGGCTTGATGGTCAGCGGCCTGGCCCGCACGTCGATGCGCAACGTCAAGGAGCGCAGCAACGTCGTGATGGTCACCTGGCCGTAAGCCCGGCCTCCGGCGAACCGTTTTTCCTTTACGTGGAAGGTTCCGGCGCGTAGAAAGCCGGAACTAACCACGCGTATTGCCAGAAGGAAAACCATGCAACCGGTCATCAATCTGTTGGTCCAGCTCCAGGAACTCATCGTCGCCCGCGCGCAGCAGGAAGCGGGCATGCCGGGCGCCCAGCTCGACCAGCTCGACGCCTCCATCGCTTCGCTGAAGAAGGAAATCCCGTCCGACGTCTCCCAGCAGTTCGCGCGGTTGCTGCAGAAGAGTCCGCTGGCCATCGTGCCGGTGGTCAACGGGGTCTGCACGGCCTGCGGCATGACGTTGCCGGTCTCGCTGGTGCACCAGGTCCACGCCGCCGAGAAGATCTACCATTGCCCCGCCTGCGCCCGGCTGTTGTTCCACCGCGAAGACAGCGCCCGCAACACCCGCAAGGCGCCCCGCCGCAGCGATCCGCCCAAGATCGGCATCGAGCGGTTTTCGGCCGAGTCCCTGATGGTGCCGGCGCTGAAAGGCGCGGATCGCGACGCGGTCCTGGCCGAACTGTGCCAGAAACTGGCCGCCGAAGGCTTCGTGGACGACGCCGGCAAGCTGCTCGAATCCGCCCTCAAGCGCGAAGCGATCATCTCGACCGCGGTGGAAAACGGCTTGGCGTTTCCGCACGTGCGCTGCGTCGAAGGCGGCGCGCTGACGATGGCGCTGGGGATCGCGCCCAAGGCCATCAAGTTCGACCCGGCCGGCAAGGCCAGCACGCGCATCGTGTTTTTCATGGTCATTCCCACCGCGGCCAGCGCTTTCTATCTGAAGCTGCTCGCCGGTCTCTCGCAGGTCTTCCAGAAGGCGGAAAACCGCGACAAGCTGCTGGAAGCCGATACGCCCGAAAAGCTGTGGAAGGCGCTGATGAAAGCCACGCGCCTCGTGATCCAATAGGGGGGCGCCCGCCCCCGGCCGCGGAATCCCGCATGGACAGCCCCCGCAATCTGGTCTTGGTGGGGTTCATGGGGACCGGCAAAAGCGCCGTCGGCCGCCGCGTCGCGGCCTTGGCCGCCGCGCCGTTTCTGGACATGGACGCCGAACTGGAGCGCCGCGCCGGCAAATCCATCGCCCGCATTTTCGCGGAAGACGGCGAGCCGGCGTTCCGCGATCTCGAGTCGCAGCTGGCGGAAGAGTGGGGGCGCAGGCAAGGCGCGGTGATTTCCTGCGGCGGCGGCGTGGTGCTGCGCGAAGCCAACCTGCGCGCGCTGGGGGCCAACGGACTGCTGGTGTGCCTGACGGCGCGCCCCGAGGTGATCCTGGCGCGCACGGCGCATTCGAGGAAACGGCCGCTCCTGGCCGGCGAAGATCCCGAGCGGAAAATCCGCGACCTGCTGGCCGCGCGCGCGCCGCTCTACGCGGCGATCCCCGTCCAGATCGACACGTCCGATCTGGGGCCCGAGGAATTGGCGGCGCAGGTGCTCGCGCGCTGGAAACAGCCGGACTGACATGGGCCGGTTCGTCGCCAGACGGCTGCTGCAGGCGCTGCCGACGGTGGCCGGCGTGGTGCTGGTCACCTTCGTGCTCTTCAACGTCGTCGGCGGGTCGCCCGCGGCGCTGGTGCTGGGCCAGAACGCCGGGGCGCGCGCGCTGGAGGAATTCGACGCGGCGCGCGGCTACGACAAGCCGCTCTTCTGCGGCCACTGGACGAAAACCCGCGCGCTGGAACCGGTGGATTTCGCGGCGGCCGCGCCCGGCGCGCGCGCCGCGTGGGGCGCCGGCGCAAGCGGCCCGTTGCGGCTCGAAGCCGGCCAGGAACTGGTCCTGCCCTTCTCGTTTCCGCTGCCGGAAAACGAAACGTGGCGGCTGACGGTGGTCGGCGCCGGTCCCGGTTTTCCGCAGCGTGGAAAACAGTTTTCCACGACATGGAAAAAAGTGTTCCGCGGCGCGGAAAAGCCCGTGTTCCGCGCGGAAGGCGGTCCGGTCGACGTCCGCCGCGTGGAACTGGAGAAGGCGACGCGGCATTTCTTCGACAGCCAGCTCGTCGATTACGTCGGCCGCGTCCTGCGGCTGGATTTCGGCACGAGCACGAGCCTGAACCAGCCCGTGGGAAGCCTGCTCAAGGCGGGCATCGGGCCGAGCCTGGCGCTGACGACGCCGATCCTGGTCGTGGAACTCGCCGTCAGCCTGGCGCTGGCGCTGCTGTGCGCGTACCGGCGCGGCTCGTGGCTGGACCGCGGTCTCGTCGCGGTCTGCGTGGCGCTGATGAGCGTGAACTATCTCGTCTGGATCGTCTTCGGGCAGTACGTGCTGGCGTACCGGCTGGGGTGGTTCCCGATCTGGGGCTTCGAGTCGTGGCGGAACCTGCTGCTGCCGGTCTTGATCGGCGTGGTGACGGGCCTGGGCACGAACGTGCGCTTTTACCGGACGATCTTGCTCGAGGAGATGCACAAGGACTACGTGCGCACGGCGTTCGCCAAGGGCCTGCGGACCGAGCAGGTCCTGTTCAAGCACGTGCTGAAGAACGCGCTGGGGCCGGTGATCGTCAACGTGGCGCTGGCGCTGCCGTATCTCTACACGGGCAGCCTGCTGCTGGAGAGTTTTTTCGGCATCCCGGGACTGGGCTACCTGAGCCTGAACGCGATCCACTCCTCGGACGTCGAAGTGGTGCGCGCGATCGTGCTGGTGGGCGCGCTGCTGTTCACGGCGGCGAACGTGCTGGCGGACGTCGCGCTGGCGTGGGTGGATCCGCGGGTGAAGCTGGCATGAGCGCGGAAGCGGACATCCGGGAAGAAGGCGGCGTTTCGTTCGGGCGCGAGGCGTGGGGCCGGATCTGGGCGAGCCGCGCGGCGCGGGCGTGCCTGGCGGTGCTGGCGGTTTTCTGCCTGGCGGCGCTGGCGGGCGAACTCGCGAACGCGTGGTACGCCTGGAAGGACGTCCCGGCGCCGTGGCAGGCGCAGAACCTGGCCGCGCGGCATATGCCGCCGTGCGCCGCGCACTGGCTGGGCACGGACGGGTTGGGGCGCGACGTGGGCCTGCGGCTGGTGCAGGGCGCGCGCATCGCGTTCCAGGTCGGCGTGGTGTCGTCGCTGATCGCGATTCCGCTGGGCGTCCTGCTCGGGTGCCTCGGCGGCTATTTCGGCGGCAAGACGGACGATTTCGTGATCTGGCTGTCGACAACCTTCGCGGCGATCCCGGGCCTGCTGTTCGTGCTGGCGATCGCGATGGTGGTGGGCAAGGGCCTGCTGGGCGTGTTTCTGGCGATCGGCCTGACGACCTGGGTGGGCACCTGCCGGCTGATCCGCGCGGAAACCCTGCGGCAGAAGGAGCGCGGCTACGTGCGGGCGGCGCGCGCGCTGGGCTTTTCCCACGGGCGCATCCTGTTCCGCCATATCCTGCCGAACGTGGTCCACGTGGCGCTGGTGTCGTTCACGCTGCGGTTTCCGGCGGCGATCGGCACGGAGGTGTTCCTGAGTTTTCTGGGCATCGGCGCGCAGGGCCAGCCGAGCTGGGGCACGATGATCGCCTCGGCGCGCCTGCGCCTGTGGCAGGGCATGTGGTGGGAACTGGCGGCGGTCACCGCGGCGATTTTCGCCGTGGTGCTCGCTTTCAACCTGCTGGGCGACGCCTTGCGGGACGCCCTGGATCCGCGCCTGCGCGCCGCGCCGGATTGACGGCGATTTCCGGCCGCGGCCCTTGACAGCCCGCCGGGGGGATGGTTTAGTTGCCCGCGTGATGACGGCGATTTCCATCCAGGCCCTGCTTCTCGCGTTGCGCGGCGACACCCGTGCCTCGGCGGGCGACGGGTGTTGCGTGGATTGATCGCCCGGAGCCGTCTGCTTTCCGGAAAGCCCGCCAAAAAAGAGATTTGGCGGGCGTTTTGTTGCCCGCCGCCGAAGCGAATGACCTCAGGACAGGAAACAGGGATATCATGAAGAAACCGGATCACGTGATTGTGTTCGACACGACGCTGCGCGACGGGGAGCAATGCCCCGGCGCGAGCATGGGCCTGCACGAGAAGCTGCAGGTGGCGCGGCAGCTGGAGAAGCTGAACGTGGACATCATCGAGGCGGGGTTCCCGGCGGCGTCGCCGGGCGACTTCGAGGCGGTGAAGAAAGTCGCTTCCGAAATCAAGAAGTGCCGCATCGCGGGGCTGGCCCGCTGCGTGAAGGGCGACATCGAGAAATGCGCCGAGGCGCTGAAGCCGGCGGGCGACCGCGCGCGGATCCACGTGTTCCTCGCGACGAGCGCGATCCACCGCGAATTCAAGCTGAAGAAGGCGAAGGAAGAAATCGTCCGGCAGGCGGTCGAAGGCGTGGCCTACGCCAAGAAGTTCTGCAAGGACGTGCAGTTCAGCCCCGAGGACGCGTCGCGCACCGAGCCGGAATTCCTGGCCGAGGTGGTCCGCGCGGTGATCGCCGCGGGCGCGACGACGATCAATATTCCCGACACGGTCGGGTTCACGGTGCCGCAGGAGTTCCGCAAGCTGCTGACCTATCTGCGCGAGCACGTGCCGGAGCTGAGGGACGTGGTGGTGCACGTGCACTGCCACAACGACCTGGGCCTGGCGGTGGCCAACTCGCTGGCGGCGATCGAATGCGGCGCGCGCGGCGTGGAATGCACCATCAACGGCATCGGCGAGCGCGCGGGCAACTGCTCGCTGGAAGAGCTGGTGATGGCGCTGAAGGTCCGCAACGACCACTACGGCATCCAGTCGCGCGTGCGCACCCAGGAACTGTTCCCGACGAGCCGCCTGGTGAGCCAGCTGACCGGCATGATGGTCCAGCGCAACAAGGCCATCGTGGGCGCGAACGCCTTCGCGCACGAATCGGGCATCCACCAGGACGGCATGCTCAAGCACCGCGAAACCTACGAAATCATGCGTCCCGAGGACGTGGGCGTGGTGACGGGCACCGACCTGGTGCTGGGCAAGCACAGCGGCCGCGCGGGCTTTTCCGCGCACCTCAAGCGCATGGGCCTCCAGGTCAGCGCCGAGCAGCTGCAAGGGGTCTACGACGCGTTCATCGCGCTGGCGGACAAGAAGAAGGTCGTCTACGACGACGACATCGTCGAGCTGCTGCGCGAATTCATCTCCGACGTGCCGCGGGTCTACGCCATCAAGTGCCTGCAGGTTTCCGCGGGCAACCGCTCGATCCCGACGGCGACGGTGCAGATCGAAAAGGACGGCAAGATCGCGCAGGATTCCGCGACGGGCTCGGGCCCGGTGGAAGCCGCGCTGAAGGCCATCGACCGCCTCACCGGCGTCAAGGGCGAGCTGAAGTCGTTCGCGATGCAGGCGGTGACCCACGGCGAGGACGCCCTGGGCGAAGCCTCCGTGCAGGTGAAGTACGGCGACGACCTCGTGGCCGCGAAGGGTTCGGACATCGACATCGTGATGGCGGCGGCCAAGGCCTACGTCAACGCGCTGAACCGGCACCTGTTCATCGAAAAGGGCGCCGGCAAGATCTAGGCCGCCGCCCCGGCGCGACGCCCGGCCGCCCCGCAACGGCGGCCGGGCGATTATTTTTGGCGTGGCCCGGGGCGCGAAATCGAATAGGGTGGCGTTCCATGGAGGCGGATTCCGCCAAGCGATGGTTGGGAATCGCCGCGCTCGCCGCGCTGGCCGCGGGCGGCGCGGTCTTTGCGTTCCGGCCGGCGGCCGCGCCGCGCGGGCCGATTTTTCCGGGGAAGCACTGGTCCTGGAAGACCCCGGAAGCGGCGGGATTTTCGGCGGCGAAACTGCGGGCGTTTTCGGCCAAGACGGGCGGCACGGGCTGCCTGGTCCACGGCGGCCAGATGATCTACGCCTGGGGCGACGTCGCGTTCCCGAGCGACGTGGCGTCGTCCGCGAAGCCGATCTACGCCTACCTGGTTTTCAAGGCGATCGAAGAAGGCCGGATCGGATCGCTGGACGACCATGTCGATCATTGGGCGCCGGAGATCCGGGACTTGAACGGACACGCGGGCTATCCGGACCGGGACATCACGTTCCGCCACCTGCTGAACCAAACCTCGGGCTACGGGCTGGAAGAGCGGCCGGGCGAAGCGTTCGCCTACAACGACTACGCGACCGCGCTGTTGGCCTGGACGGTGTTCCACCGCGTGTACGAGCGTCCGCGGGGGCTCGACGACGAGGTGCTCAACGGCGACCTGCTGGGCAACGCGATCGGATTCGAAGACGCGCCGACGGTGGTGCACCGGCATTCGCGTCCGTATCGGGTCCGGATTTCGGCGCGGGACCAGGCACGGTTCGCGCTGCTGTATCTGCGCGGCGGCGAGTGGGACGGACAACGGCTTCTGGGCGAGGACCTGTTCCGGCAGGCGCTGGGCGATGTGCTGCCGCCGGATTTTCCGCGCACCTCGGGAAAAGACGCCGAGATCGTTGCCGGGGCGCGGTCTCTCGGCGGCGGCAAGGACGAGAAGCACCATCTGGGCTGCTTGGGCAATTACTGGTGGCACAACCATGCGACGCCGGACGGGACGCGGCTGCTGCCGGATGCGCCGCCGGGCATGTTTTTCGGTTCGGGCTACGGGGGGCGGTTCGCGATGATCGTCATGCCGGAGCTGGACCTGATCGCGGTTTGGACGGACGTCTACGAGCACGAAGACTGGACGCCGCTGGACAAGGTCGGACGATTTCGGTTGAACGAAACGCTCCGCGAACTGCTGGCCGCGCGGATTTCGCCGTAGGGGGAAGCGGCGATGGAAACGAAGCGGCTGTTCGCGGGCGTGGCGGTGGCGGCGGGGGAAGATCTGCGGCGCGCGCTGGCCGAACTGCAAACGCGGCTGCGCGGGGAGGCGATCCGCTGGACGCGGCTGGACAACCTGCATTTGACGGTGGAATTCTTCGGCGCGACGGACCCGGCCCGGATTCCGGAGCTGGAAACCGCGCTGGCCGCGGCGGCGGCGCGCGCGGCGCCGTTCGAACTGCGCTGGGGCGGTTGGGGCACGTTCGGTCCGCCGCGGCAACCGCGGGTGCTGTGGCGGGGGGTGGACGCGCCGGGCTTGGGGAAACTGCATGAAGCCGTCGCCGCGGAACTGCGCGCGGCCGGCCGGACGCCGGAAGCGCGGCCGTTCGCGCCGCATCTGACGTTGGGGCGCATCGGCCGGCTGAAGGACGCGCGGGCGTTCCACGAAAGGCTGGCGGCGCCGCCGGCCGGCGAAATGCCGGCGCAACCGGTGCGCGAGCTGATCCTCTACGAAAGCGCGGCGGGCCGCTACGTGCCGCTCGCGCGCTGGCCGCTGGGCTGAATCAAGCCGGCGGCAGCGCGTCGGCGACGGCCGCGACGGCTTCGGCGACGGAAATGGCGCGCAGCGCGGCCTGGGCCGCGGCAGACGTCCGGGGCACGTCGCGGGACCGGCGCTCGGAATGCTGGAGGATGCGGATGCGCTCGCCCAGCGGCCCGGTGCGGGCGGGATCGGTGATGCCGAAAAGGGCGACGAGCGGAGCGCCGACGGCGGCGGCGAGATGCATGCCGCCGCTGTCGTTGCAGAGCGCGGCGGCGGACAGCGCGAGGACGGCGGCCAGTTCGGCCAGCGTCGTGGCGCCGGCGAGATTGAGTCCGTTCGGCGCGGCGGCCGCCGCGACCTGCTGGCAGGGCGCGTGCTCGGCCTGCGTGCCGAGGGCTACGATCGAGCCGCCGGTTTGAGCGACGAGCGCGGCGGCGGCCTCGGCGTAGCGCTCGGCCGGCCATTGCTTGGACGTGCCGCGCGCGGCGCCGGGCAAGACGGAGATCCACGGCCGCGGGAGCGCGCCGAGTTTTTCGCGCATGGCGGCCAGCGCCGGCGCCGGCACGGTCAGCCGCGGCGGCGCGAACGCGCGGCGGTTCTCGCCGGGGAAGAACAAATCGAGATATTCATGGACCTGGTGTTCGCGGCCGGGACCGCCGGCGGGCGGCCGGATTTCCGTCAGCAGGAGATCGCGCGGGAAATGGCCGGGCAGGCCGATGCGCCGGGGAATCCGCGCGAGGAACGGCGGCAAGGCGGAACGGAAGGAATGGGGCAGGACGTAGGCGGCGTCGAACGCCTGTTCGCGCAGCGCGCGCACGACGGGGCGCAGGGAGCCGCCGGCCGCCGGCAGCGCCAGGACGCGGTGGGGCACGCTGCTCAAGGCCCAGAACGGCGCAAGCCCCGGCTTGGTCAGCACGGTCAGTTCGGTGCCGGACTGGTGCTCGCGCAGGGCCTGCAGCGCGGGCAGGGACATGACGGCGTCGCCGAGCCAGTTGACGCCGCAGACGAGCAGGCGCGGACCGGTTGGAGCGGAGCCGTTCACCACGTGTAGCGGACGGTGTAGGTGAAGGCTTGGCTGGTGCCGGCCTTGACGGGGATCGCGAACTGGACGGAATGCGGGTCGGCGCCGGGCTCGTGCTTGGCGCTGGCGGCGGTGATTTCGTGTTTTTCCCCGCGGTAGAAATGCTCGACGACGACGATGGTCTGGTCGGCGGAGGTCTGGTTTTCCAGGGTGATCTCGAAGGATTCGTCGGCGCTCTGGAGCGGCACGACGTCGGCATAGGCGGTCCGCAGGCGGCGGCCGGAGAGGCCGGCGGCGGGGCCGAGGTCGAGCGTGGCGGTTTCGCCGGGCTTGAGCGCGGGGAGCCAATCGGTGCCGATCCATTCGAGGGCCTGGTCGGCCTGGCCGCGCAGGAGGCGGAATTCGCCCGGCGGCAGCGGCGCCGCGCTTTCGTTGGCGAAAGTCAGGCGGGTTTCGACGACGGCGGCGTATTCGGTGCCGAGGTTGCCGTCGGTGCGGCGGTTGCGCTGGTAGCGGTCGAAGCGGACGCCGTCGTAGACGTGGCGGGTTTCCGCCGCGAGCGCCGGCGCGGAGTACAGGCCGGCGCGGACGTCGGCGCCGGCCGCCAGGGTCAGCGGCTGCGGCACGTCGTAGGTGGCGACGACGGCGGCGGACGCGGCGGCGCGCTCGGGCACCCAGCTCTGGCCGTCGGCGGCGTAGCGCAAGGCGGGCGCGCGGGCCGCGCGCGGATCGCCGGCGGCCGGGACGAGGGGGGCATACTGGCCTTTTTCCGTCAGGGCCAGGCGCACGCGGGCGTTGACGAAATCGCGCTGGGTCTGGTTGCGGAGGTGGATGCGGGTGGCGAGGGCGATGGAACGGGCGTCGCCGGCCAGGATGGCTTCGTGGGACGCGGACCAGGACAGGCCGGAAGCGGCGTAGTTCAGCTGGATGGCGGCCGGCGGGGATTGGTCCGCGGCTAGCTGCCAGAGCAGGGTCGGTTGCCGGGCGAGATCGGCGCGCGCGGGGAATTCGACGGCGTCGAGCGCGTACAGGTCCGGCACGAAGCGGACGGGCTGGCCCTCGGCTTCGAGCAGGAGTCCCGGTTGCGCCTTGGTGAAATCGGGCACGGCGGCCAGGCGGCCGGCCCAGGTGGCGTCGCCCTTGCGGCCGACGACGGCGCTGCCGCGATAGGCGCCGAACAGGGCCGCGGCGTCGCGCAGGTCGTAGAGGAAGCGCTGCGAGACGACCTCGAGGCTTTCCCCGCGTTCGAGCGGCGCGGCGCTGACGGAGGCCGGCAGCAGGGTTTCCGGCAGCGGTCCGATGCGGATGGCGCCGTCGGCGCCGGGCGGCGGCACTTCGTGGGTTTCGGTGATCTGGGCGTGGCCGTTGTCCTGGATGACGAGCGCGACGGAACGCGGTTGCGCCGCGCCGGCGAGGGCCGGAACCAGCAGCAGGGCGAACAGGCCGTAACGGAATTTCATCGGGGACCTCCGGGGCGCGGGATGCGCTGGACTTGCTGCTGGAGAAACGCGTCGGCCAGCACGAGGGCGGCCATCGCTTCGACGACCGGAACGGCGCGGGGCAGGACGCAGGGATCGTGGCGGCCCTTGGCCTCGAACGTGACGGGCGTGCCGTCGAAGGCGACGGTTTGCTGCGGCAGCGAAATGGTGGAGACGGGCTTGAACGCGACGCGGAAGAAGATCGTCTCGCCGTTGGAGATGCCGCCCTGGATGCCGCCGCAATGGTTGCTGGCCGGCCGGATGCCGCCGCCGGGCTTGGCGGCGAACGGATCGTTGTGCTGCGAGCCGCGCAGGAGCGTCGCGCCGAAGCCCTCGCCGATCTCGAAGCCGCGCGTGGCGGGGATGGAGAGCATGGCGTGGGCGAGATCGGCGGTGAGCTTGTCGAAGACCGGTTCGCCCCAGCCGGGGGGCACGCCGCGGCACAGGCAGGCCACGACGCCGCCGAGGGAGTCGCCGGCGTCGCGCGCGGCTTCGATGGCCGCGATCATCCGCGGCGCCGCCTCCGGATCGGGGCAGCGCACGGGAGTGGCGTCCACCGCGGCCCGGGTCAGCGTCGCGAAATCGGGCCGCCGGGCCGCGAGCTCGCCGACGGATTCGACCCAGGCGACGATTTCCACGGGGTGGAAAACGGACAGCATTTTTTCCGCGACGGCGCCGGCGGCGACGCGCGCGGCGGTTTCGCGGGCGGAGGCGCGGCCGCCGCCGGAGCGGGCCCGCAGGCCGTATTTTTCGGCGTAGGTGAAGTCGGCGTGGGACGGCCGCGGCACGGTTTCCATTTCCGCGTAGTCGCCGGGCTTGGTGTCGGTGTTGGGGATGGAAAGGCCGATCGGGGTGCCGAGGGTTTGGCCGCGCTCGACGCCGGAGAGGATGGCGACGACGTCCGATTCCTTGCGGGGGGTGTTGAGGGCGGTGGCGCCGGGGCGGCGGCGGTCGAGCTGCGGCTGGACGTCCTCCGCCGCGAGCGGAATGCGCGCCGGGCAGCCGTCGATGACGCAGCCGATGGCGCGGCCGTGCGACTCGCCGAACGTGGTGACGCGGAAAAGGGTGCCGAAGGTGCTGGACATGGACGCGGTTCTCCTGTGGGGGCAAGAGTAGGGGGCTGGCCCGCGCGAGGAAAGCGAAAATTGAGGGCGGCCCGGCGAATCGCGCGGAGCGCATCCGGTGGTTGTAAAGCGCGCCGGCGGCGGCTACGATGTCCGGGTGTAGGAAAGAAAACCCCCAAGGAGAAAACGCAATGAGCATCGTGAAGGAATTCCAGGAGTTCGCGGTCAAGGGCAACATGGTGGACATGGCGGTGGGCATCATCATCGGCGGCGCGTTCGGCAAGATCGTGACGTCGCTGGTGAACGACGTGATCATGCCGCCGCTGGGGATGCTGCTGGGCAAGGTGGATTTCAAGGAGCTGGCGATCACGCTGAAGGCCGCGACCGTGGACGCGGCGGGCGCCGAGGTGGCGGCCGTGAAGCTGAACTACGGGATGTTCGTGCAGAACGTCGTGGATTTCCTGATCGTGGCGATCGCGGTGTTCGCGATGGTCAAGGTCATCAACGGCCTGCGCCGCAAGCAGGAAGCCGAAGCGGCGAAGTAAGCCGGATAGCAACGAAAGGAAAAGAACGAATGAAGAAGATCTGGACGGTTTTGATTTTGCTGGCGCTGGCGGTTTCCGCCGCGGCGGCGGAGAAAAAGGCCAAGCAGGCGGCGGATCCCGCGCCGGCTCCGACCGGACTGGCGACCGCGCTGAACGCGGGCTTGACGATGACCGACGGCAACAGCGAAACGCTGGCGGCCAACGTCGGCCTCAAGACCGAAGGCGAAAAGGAAGGCCTGGGCGCCGTGCTCGCGGGCGCCGAGTTCAACTACGGCGAAAGCACCGTCAAGACCACGACCACCGACGAAGCCGGCGTCGAGACCGTCGAAGAAAACGACGAAAAGACGGTCGAGAACGCCAAGATCTTCGCCAACGCGAAGAAGACGCTTTCGCCGCGGACGTTCGGCTATCTCGACGGTTCGGCGCTGTACGACGACGTCGCCGACATCGATTACCGCGCCACGCTGGGCCCCGGCCTGGGCGCCTACCTGGTGAAAAACGACCAGCGCCAGCTTTCGCTCGAAGCGGGTCCTTCCTACGTGTGGGAAGAGGTCGGCGGCGCCCGCAACGACTATCTCGCGCTGCGCTTCGCGGAACGCTACGTCTGCCAAGCGCTGCGGAACGCCAAGTTGGTGCAGTCGCTTGAATACTTGCCGGAAGCGGAGGACTTCGACAATTATCTGCTGGTCGGTGAAATCGGCCTCGAAGCCGCCATGAGCGACCGTTTGAGCCTGCGCGTCGTCTTGCAAGACAAGTACGACAACACCCCGGCCGAGGGGAAGGAACGCAGCGATCTGAGCCTGATCGCCGGCGTCGGAATTCAGCTGTAACCATATGATTGCAATATAGATACTAGTATCAATATCCGCCTGTCCGTGGATTGTCGCTCGGCCAGGCGGATTCATTTATGGGGCAAGGGTTGAGGCTTAAAATATTTTTTCGAAAAAAGATATTGTTAAGGAATGATTAGGCGATTACATTCCGTCAAATCATGGCAAATAAAAAGAACACCACCAAGAGGAAAGCGGTCTCGGCGGACGAGCAGGCGCAGAACCGCGAATGGCGTCAGATGTTCCACGCTGCCGGATTGCGGCTGACCAAACAGCGGCTCGCGATCTATCGGGAACTGGAAACGAACAAGAACCATCCGGACGTGGACACCATCTTCCGGGCGGTCCGGCCGTCGATTCCGAAAATCTCGCTGTTCACCGTGTATCGCACGATGAACATGATGGAAGAGGCCGGGCTGGCCTGGCGGATCACCACCTGGAAGAGCCACGCCCGCTACGGCACCTCCAAGGAGCGCCAGATCGCGCATTTCCTGTGCGAGAAGTGCGGCCGGATCGACAACGTGGAGCTGGATGGGCTGTCCACGCTGCGCCGCTCGGCGGAAAACACGCTGGGCACCATCAGCGGCATGGACCTGATCTTCCGCGGCACCGGCAAGTGCTGCGCGCCCCGCGCCCGCAGCCGGAACTGAGCGACCAGCCCAGCCGGACGAACGACGAGGCCGCCCAAGGGCGGCCTCGTTCTTTTCATGCCGGCGCGTGCGCCGGATCCTAGATCCAGCCGCGGGAGCGATAATAGATCAAGGCGGTGGTCTCGCGCAAGACGTCCACGACGTAGCCGAGGTTGTTCCAGACGTCGTAGCGGAAACGCAGGGCGTTGCCGACGTCGGGGGCCGCGGCGCGGGCGACGGGGGCCGGTCCGGGAGCATCCAGTTCCGCGGCGCGGAAGGCCAGCGGGTCGTCGATGGACAGCTGGAAAACGGGCAGGGCGTCGAGGCGGACGTCCAGTTGCCGCTCGGCGGCGGCTTTCCGGACGCAGGCGGCGGTGCGCCGCACATGGTAGGGGTCGGTGACGATCAGGACGTGGGCGGGCCGGGGCGCGTCCGCCAAGGTTTCGGCCAGGCGCAGCGCCTGTTCGCGGGTGTTGCGGCCGCCGGCCAGCACGCGGAGGCGCCGGGCGGGCACGCCGCGCAGGCGCAGTTCGTCGAAATAAGCGCGCGAGGCGAACGACTCGTTGGTGCCCAGCGGCAGGGCGAGGAGCACCTGCGCGTGCGGATGGCGGCGGGCGGCCTCCGCGCCGTAGAAGGTGCGGCACAGGCCGGACTCGCCCGGAATGCCGCTGCCGCCCATCACCAGGATGTGGCTGGGCTCGCCGGCCGCGGCCGCGGGCACGCGCGAGAGCGCGCGGTAGGCGCGCCACGGCAGGTTGGTGAACAGCGCGGCGGCGAACAGCAGCGCGGCCAGGCCGGCCAGCGCCAGCGCGGCGCGCGCCGCGCGCCGGAAAATCCGGAAAATCGTCTTCATGGTGTCCAAGGTAGCCGATGCGGGGCGGGCGGGAAAAGGGTTTCTTTTTTCGTTTGCGGAGGCTATAAGCGGGCATGGGCAAGGGATTGAAATTCGGTCTGTCGCTGGCGCTTTCGGCGGGCATCCTGGCGTTGGTGTTCCACGCGGCGGATTCGTCGGCCGCGGAAGTGGCCCGGGCGGTCGCGGCGATGGGGCTCGGCGCGTGGGCGGCCTACGCGGCGGCGCAACTGCTGCAAGGCTGGCTGCGGGCCGTGCGCTACCGCTTGCTGCTGGCCGGGGCCGGCGTGGCGCCGCTGCCCGGCCGCGGCCGGATGTTCGGGGTGACGCTGGCCCGGAACATGTTCGTGGACATGCTGCCGGCGCGCTCGGGCGAACTGGCCTACTGGGCCTTGCTCAACCGCGGCGAAGGGGTTCGCAGCGCGGATTGCGTGTCGTCCATGACCATCAGCATCCTGTTCGATTTCCTCGCGCTGGCGGCGGTGCTGGCGGCGGCGGTGGCCGTGCCGGCGGTCGAAGCCGGCGGTCGGGTGGCCTTGCTCTGGGGCGCCGGCGCGGTATTGGCTGCCGTGGCGGTCGGCGGCGTGCTGCTGATCCGCGGGCCGGGTTGGGCGGCGGCGCTGGCCGCGCGCCTGCCGGCGCGCGCGCGGCGGTGGCGGGTGTTGTCGTGGCTGGAGGAATTCATGGAAAAACTGGCGGTTTCCTTCCAACAGGTCCGGGGCGGCGGCGTGCTCTGGAAAGCGGCGGCGCTGTCGGTGGGCATTCGCGTCGTGAAATACGGCGGGCTGGCGGCGGCGTTCTACGGCGTGGCGCGGGTCCTGCGCCCGGCGCTGGCGGAACTGCCCGTCTGGCAGACGCTGGTCGGCCTGATCGGCGGCGAAGGCGGCGCGGCGCTGCCCGTGCCGACGTTCCTGAGCCTGGGCAGCTACGAGGCGGCCGGCGCCGGCGCCATGCGCTTCGCGGGCGTGCCGGGCGCGGATGCCGCGCTCGTGTTGCTGGGCACGCACGTCGCCAGCCAGGTGGTGGATTATTCGTTGGGCGGCCTGGGCTTGCTGGGCCTGCTGTGGGGCCGGCGCGGCGGCGCGGGAAAATCCCGCGTCCGTCTCGGAAAAACGAGTCTTGGGATCGGCCTCGGAGTCTTGCTGGCGCTGGCATTCATCGGCGGAGCCCTCGGCTGGCGGGCCCAGCAGAAAGCCGGCGCGCGAACCGCGCCGGGTTCCGGCGCCGTTATGGAAATGGGCGCGGCCGACCGGGCCGCGCTGGCGGCCGTTTGGGGCGAGCGCCGCGGGTTCATCGTCTGGACTTCGACGATGTTCGGCCAGCACGATCTCGTCCGGATGGATTGGCCGGGCGGAAAGATCGCGCGCCTGACGACCGATCCGCACGTGGACCGTTCGCCCAAGATCTCGCCGGACGGCACGCGGGTGGCGTTCGCCCGTTCGCGGCTGCCGTGGGTGTCGTTCCGCAACAACGACGACTGGGACGTCTGGGTGCTGGATCTGGCCAGCGGCCGGGAGCGGCGGGTGGCGGAACGCGGCGCGCAGCCGGACTGGACGGGCGACGGCCGCGCCGTCGTGTTCCAGCGCCACGGCCGCGAGATCGTGCAGGCGGACGTGGAAACGGGCGCCGAGACGATCCTGCTGGGCGCGCGCGAGCGCCGGGTCTGGACGGGGCCGGCGATGGATCCGCGCGGCGGCCGGCTGGCCGTCACCGTGCGCGGCGGGGCCCGCAGCACGTCGCTGTTCGCCCTGCCCGGCGGCGAAGAAACGCGCGTCGCCGGCGGCTGCCAGCTCGAATTCGCGCCGGACGGCGAATGGCTCGTGCTGGTGGAGTCCGGCGGGCATCTGAAAAACCGCATTTGCCGCGTGGACCGGGCCGGCCGGAACCTGCAGACCCTGCTGGACGTGCCCGGGGAGTGGAGCCACGAGTATTTCCCGCGGATATCCAACGACGGCGCGTTGCTGGTCTTCGGCGCCTCGCGCGGCGACCACGAACACGACGTCGCCGACTACGAGATCTTCCTGTGGCGCATCGGCGATCCGCCGGAGCGCGCCGCGCGCGTCTCGTTCCATTCGGGCAACGACCATTGGCCGGACGTCTGGGTGCGTCCGGAACCCGCGCGGTGACGATGAAATTCCCGTTAATTCCCGCCGGAGCCTATTGCCCCCCAAGGGGAAAAATGCCAGAGTGATCCGGTTATGACAACCCAGACGACCAAAATGGCTCGCGCGGAAGAGCCGCGTCTGGTCGATCACCGCCCCCGGGAATTCCACGTGGGCACCCTGCTCCTGGACCGCTACGAGGTCGTCGCCATCCTGGGCGCGAGCCAGATGGGGGAGGTCTGGCAATGCCTCGACCGCCAGACGGGCCAGCAAGTGGCCATCCGCTGGCTGCCGCCCGACCTGCGCCGGTCGAAGAAGCTGCTGAACGTGCTGCACGCCGAGATCCGGCGGGTGGCGGGCAAGCGGCATCCCAACATTGCGATCATCCGCCAGATCGTGCACGCCGGCGAGCAAACCTACGTGGTGGGCGACTACGCGCCGGGTCTGGATGCCGAAACCTGGGCCCGCCGCGGGGAAAACGGCCGGCGGACGCTGGCCGAACTGCTGCCGGTCCTGGCCCAGCTCGCGGCGGGCCTGGATTTCGCCCACCGGCAGCGGATCGCGCATTGCAACCTGACGCCTTCGAACGTCTTCATCGGTCCCGACGGCGTGGTGCGCGTGACGGATTTCGGCCTGATGACGCGCGGCCACGTGGAATTCGTCCGCGGCAAGGCGATGCGCACGGGCGTGACGGGCAGCTATCTCGCCCCGGAACTGCGCACCGAGGACGCCGAACCCGATTCGGGCAGCGACCAGTTCGCGCTGGCCATCTTGGCGTGGGATCTGCTGGCCGGGGCGCCGCCGAAACCGGACGACGATCCGCCGGACTTCCTGCCGGCCGCGGCCCGCGCCGCGCTGCGGCGCGCCACCGCGCCGCGGCCGCGCAGCCGCTTCGCCACCTGCGAGGATTTCATCCGCGCGCTCGGCGGCGAGCGCGTGCTGCGCCGCCGCGGCCGCAGCGCGGCCGAATGGCGCCGCATCCGGCGTTTCCTCTCCGCGGCGCTCGCGCTGCTGGTGGCGATCCCCGTGCTGGGCGGCGGCGGCTATCTGGTGGTCGAGGCCATCCGGCATCCGCCCCCGCCGCCGGAGCGCAAAGCCGTCGTGCCCATCCAGCCGGAACCCGTCGTGCCGAAGAAAAACGAAGCGTTCATCCCGGTCGTGCAGAAGCTCGTCGCGACCACGCCGTTGCCGGTCGAAGGCCAGCCGTGGGTGACGCAAACCGGCCAGATGGAATTCGTCTGGGTGCCGCCGCTGGGGATGTGGGTCGGCCGCTTCGAGGTCACCAACGAAGAATACCAGCCGATGGATCCGGAGCACGACAGCGGGGATTTCCGCGAGCTGAGCCTGCGCGAGCCGCGCCAGCCCGTCGTGCGCGTGAACTTCGACGACACGGTCGCCTACGCCGCCTGGCTGACCGAGCAGGAGCGCGCCGCCGGCAAGCTGCTGCCGGGCTGGCGCTATCGCCTGCCGTCGCGCGCCGAAGCCATCGCCTATACCCGCGCCGGCATGTCGGCCGTGTTCCCCTGGGGCGAGGCCTGGCCGCCCAACCGCGGCAACTACGGCGATGAAAGCCTCGGCGCGGCGTTCAGGGATTTGCAGTACATCTCCGGCTACCAGGACGGATTCCCCGTCACCGCGCCCGTCGAAGCCAGCGGCGAAAACGCCTGGGGCCTGTTCGGCGCCGGCGGCAACGTGTGGGAAACCACCTCGAAAATCGCCGGCGGCAAGGAATTTGGCGGCTGGCAAGGCGGCGGCTGGGACGACCATGCCGCGTCGCGCATGGGGTGCGAAATGACCTACGGCTTCCTCGGCAACGCCCGCGGCGCCGTCAACGGCTTCCGCCTCGTCCTCGCGCCGATCGCCGGCGAAGAACCCCCGCCGCCCGCCGCCCAGGCGCCCGCCGCGGCCCCGCCGCCGGGATAAAAAAAGGCCGGGGACGTTCGTCCCCGGCGGCGGCCGTCCGCCCGGCCTAGAAGTGGTGCACGTAGCGCAGGTTCACGCGCGTGCCCTCGGGCCGGCTCTGGGCTTCCGTCTCGAAATAGACGTTCGCGAAGAGGTGGTTGTTTGGACCGAAGCTCCACAGCGCGCCCGGACCGATGCCGACGACCTGCTCCTTTTTGCCGTCCACGCAATCGCCGTTGGCCTTGCTGTCCGAAATCTGCCGGAACGCGTAGCCGTTGAGGCCGACGCGCAGCTGCTTCGCGATCACTTCGTACTCGGTCGCGAAGTTGGCGTGGACCGCCTGGCCGGCCTGCGTGTCCGCGATGCCGGAATCGGGCGGGACGTTCGGCTCGTCGTTCTCGTCGTTCCACAGGTAGTGGATGCGGCCGGAGACCGTCCACTTGGGCGTGACGAACCAGGTGGCGGACCAGTAGGGATTGAAGCTCACGACGTTGCCGCCGGGATTGATGGAATATTTCTCGTCGTAGTCGCCGGTGGGCAGGATGGTCTGCAGTTCGATGCGGTGCACGAAGACCGGGCCGTTCGCGCCCATGACCGGCGCCCATTGCAGGTAGGGGCCGACGAGCAGGTCGCCGAGGCCGTCCTGCGCCGTCAGCGGCGTGCCGTCCGCTTCCAGATCGAAGGCCGCCGCCGGCAGGATGAAATCGAGGCCGAAATTGGCGCCGCCGAGGATGGCCTTGGGATGCTGGTAGATGACCTGCGTCAGGCTGATCCACGCCTCGAGTTCCGGATCGCCGGGGAAGGGCAGGTCGGGCAGCTTGCCGGCGTCGTAGGACTGGACGTACTGCGCGAAGTACCAGCCCGGCCCCGCGGGCGGAATGCCGTCGAGGAAGCTGGTGAAGCCGAGATTGACGGCGGGCTGGTCGTAGGCGGACGCCGCGGCAGCGGCGAACAGAACGGCAAGGGCGGCGGAGCGCAGGCGCGGCATCATGGGGTCCTCCTGGGGTTGTTCCTATTCGTAGAAACGCAGGATGCCCCAACCCCCGCCCCGCCCGCAAGCGCAAATTTCCGCGCGGTTTACGTGGAACGTAAAAACTTCGGCGGAAATTTACGTAGAACGTAAAAACTTTGCGGGAGTTTTACGTGGAACGTAAAAACTTTCGCGCGGCGCGTCAGCGCGCCGGCGCGAAGCGGCCGCGCAGGCCCGCCGCCAGCTCGGCGAAGGTCCGCGCCTCGGGGAACAGGCCCGCCGCGGCGATTTCGTGGCCCGGGCCGGACCGGCCGTGGGTGCCGCGGACTTTTTCGGTTTTTTGAGACGTATGCGGCGGCGGGAAGCCGAAGAACAGCTCGCAGGGATCGAATCCCGGCTTGTTGTGGATGTCCATCTGGTGCGCGTAGTCGGGCGCCTGGCGCGGCTCCGTCCACCAGGGATAGGCAAACCAGCGGCCGGGCGCCGCCACCAGCAGGAAGTCGCCCGAACGCCCGGGAAAATGCAGGTCGCGCTCGGCCTGCGCCGCCGCGTCGAGGATTTCGCCCACGCCCGGCTCGGCGGCGAGCAGGTCGCGCACGCGCGGCCGGTCGGCCGGATCGGGCACGTGCACGTGCGCGATCTGGTGGTCCACGATCGCGAACGCGCGCGCGGTGAAGAAATCGGGATAGAGCATCCGCGCCGTCTCGCGCACGTGGAACAGCCCCGCGGCGCGCAGGATCCGGTTGGGGAAGACCGCGCCGTCGCCGGGCGCGACCGGCTCGATGGCGTAGTCGCCGGCCAGCAGCCAGGCCCGGCCCTGCGCTTCGGCGGCGGCGACGAGCGGCTCGATCTGCGCGAGGGTCTCGGCCAGCGCGGCCGCGGCTTGCGGGGCGTCCGGGCCGTGGCGCTGCAGGTCGTAGTCCAGCGAGGGCAAATAGACGAAGAGGTGGTCCGGCGCGTCGGGCCGCGCCAGGATCCGCAGCGTCGCCGCGGAAATCCAGCGGCCGACCTTGGCGCGGGCGAGCGGACCCCAGTAATGGAAGAGGTCGAATTTGCGGCCGAGGTCGGCGCAGAGCTCGGCGTAGAGCGGTTCGGGGCGCGTGTAGCAATCCATCACGAGGCCGCCGTGGTGGCGGTGGATCGGCTTGGGCGAAAGCACGAGATCGAGCTGCTCGCCGAGGCTCTGCTGGAAGAACAGCATCCCGACGCCCTGCCCGGCGGCGCGCGCGTCTTCCCAGATGCGGCGGCCATGGACGAGCGCGGCGGACTGCTCCCAGAAGAACGGCCGGGCCAGATCGCGGTGGAACCAGCCCGAGGCGACGACGCCGTGCCGCGCCGGCGGCAGGGCCGTGCGCAGCGTGGCCTGCGCGGGACACGTCAGGGAAAGCGCCCCCGGCGCGACGGGCCGGAACGCGAGCTTCGTCGCCGGCTTGTGCTTCTCGATCAGGTTCCAGCCGAGGGCGGCCGCGAGGATCACGAGAGTCCGGGGGCGTTCGGGGCTCATGGCGCGTCGTCCAGAATCAGGAAAACGAAAGGCCGCGTTTCGCCGGTTTCGTCGCGCACGGCCAGCACGTGCCACTCCTGGCGGAGGTCGTCGGACACCGGCACGATGGCCTCGTCGCGGGCGACCTGCCAGCCGCGGGGGGCGGCGGGCGCGTCGGCGGGCCGGAGGCGCTGGGCGGCGTAGAGCGATTGGAGCAGCAGGCCCGCCTCGCCGTCGCGCGCCGCGATGCGCTCGGCCCGCGCCGCGAAGGCCACCGCGCCGGCCGCGGCCGTCGCCAGCAGGGCGCAGAGCCCCAGCGAGGCGAGGATCTCGATGAGCGTGAAGCCGGCGGTTGGTCGAAACGCGTTCATTCGTTGGTCGCGGACCCGATGTTGGCATGGATCGCCGCGCCGGGGCAACGTCGATTTTGCGGGGCGCGTTTTTGGGTCGCGCGCGGTTCCGCCGCGGTGGTAGGCTCCGGTTCCGATGCAAACGGATGCGGGCAAACCGGCGGCGGAACGGAAGGGGTTCCTGCGGATGGCGGGCGCTCCGGCCGCGGCGCTGGCCGCCCTCGTGCTGGCGCTGGGGCTGGGCACTTCGGCGTGGCTGGCGCGGGCGCAGGGGCGGCAGGAAAACGCGCGGATCGAGCGCGAATTCCAGCAGGCGGCCGACAAGCTCTTCGCGCGGGTCTTGCGCGACGTGCAGCTGTTCATGGAAGTGCTCGATTCCATCCGCCAGCTCCACAGCCTCTCCGACCAGGTCTCGCCCGCGGCGTTCGACGAAATCGCGCGCAAGGGCATGATCTACCAGCGGCGGATCCTCGGCGCCTACGGCTTCGTCCAGCGGATTCCCCACGAGATGCGGGCGAGCTACGAGCAGCCCGGCGGCGCCGGTCACGCCATCGTGCGCGCCGACGGCCGGGGCGGGTTCGCGCCGATGACGGACCAGCCCGAGTATTTCGTGCTGACCTACCAGACGCCTCCCGGCGGCCTCGGCGTGCCGCCCGGCTACGATTTCGGCGCGCGCGCGGAAGACCGCGAGGCGATCGCCGCGATGGAAGCCCACGGCGTATTCGCGCTGGGCGGCGCGCCCCCCGGCGGCAGCGGGTTCTACATGTTCGCGCCCATCCGGTACGCCGGCATCGTCGGCCGCGGCGAAATGGTCGGCTTCGCCGTCGGCTGGTTCCAGCCGGAACGCCTGCTGGCGGCGGCCCTGGGCGACAACGCGCGCGGGCTGCTCGCGCGGCTGGAGCGCGCGCCCGAAAGCGCCGCCCCGGCCGGCCCGTTCCGCTTCGCGCGCGATTTCAGCCTGGCCAACCAGGAATGGCGCTTCGCGGCCGCGGCCGATCCGGCCGTCTGGGCGACCGCCCGCGCGCGCACGCCCCGCCGGATCTTCGCCGTCGGCGCGGCGCTTTCGCTGGCGCTGGCCGGCGCGCTGCTGGCGTTGGCCGGGCGCACGCGCCGCATCGAGGCGCTCGTGCGCCGGCGCACCGCCGAATTGGGCGACGCCAACCGCAAGCTGGAAGCGGCCATGGAAGACCGCCGCAAGCTGGAAGACGAAGTCCTGCGGATCTCCGGCCGCGAAAAGGCCCGCATCGGCCGCGACCTGCACGATTCCCTCGGCCAGAAGCTCACCGGCGCCATGTACCTCTTTGGCGCCTACCGCCAGCGGCTGGGCCGGACCGACGACGCGGCCGACGCCGATGCCGCCCAGATCGGCGCCACGCTCAAAGAGGCCGTCAGCCAGGTGCGGCGCATCGCCCGCGGCCTCGCCCCCGTCGCGCTCACGGACGACGGCCTGCCCGACGCCCTGCGGCACCTCGCCGAGGAATCCGCCGCGCTGTTCCAAAAGGACGTGGAATTCTACGCCGAGCGCGAAGGCAAGCCCAAGGACGTCGGCACCGCCGAGCATCTCTACCTGATCGCCCAGGAAGCCCTGAACAACGCCGCCAAGCACGGCGACGCAACCCGGATCGTGCTGGCGCTCGACTACGACGAACGCGGCGGGATCTTGACCGTCGAAGACGACGGCAAAGGCTTCCCGGCGGACCGCAAGGACGACCGCGAAGGCGGCAACGGCCTGCGCATCATGCGCCACCGCGCCGAAGTCTTCGGCGGCGAGCTGGCCGTTGGCCCCGGCCCAACCGGCGGCGTCCAGGTCCGCTGCCGTTTCCCGAAGGCCTGAAGCGTCGCTTCAACTGCGAAAGAGAATTGAAGCTCCCGACGGCTTGCCCGCGGCGAAACTTCGTCGGAAGCATGTGAGATTCGCCCGATTCCTATTTCTTGGGGAAGCCTTCGGGAAATTGCGCGGCGGAATCGCAGATGTCGTGCCAGGGGGCTTTCATGGAGACCCAGATGTGGCTTTGGGGCTTCATCCGGGGATCGACGTCCAGCGAGCCCGCGCGGAGCAGCACCATGCCCGGGCGCTGCTCGGCGCGCGCGAACAGGTGGCAGCCGCAGGTTTTGCAGAACGAACGGAACTTGCCGGGCGAGGAGTTGAAGGCCACGAGGTTGTCCGCGCCGGCCACGACCTTGAAGCCGCTTTCCTCCACGGCCAGGACCGACGAAAACGCGGAGCCGGAAAACTTCCGGCAGTCCGGACAATGGCAGTTCGCGAAGATCAGGATCTTGCCCGCGCTCTCGTACTTCACTTTCCCGCAATAGCAACTGCCCGTCAGCATGGCGGCCTCCTTGGGTTCGGGGAAAGATTACCGCAAGCCGATGGAAACTCCAAGGGGGAGGAGAAGGAGGCTAACCACGGATTAACACGGATGGACTCGGATGGGGAGGGGAAGAACAGCCGGCTCTCACGGAGACGCGGAGGCACGGAGGGGGGGCGGCGTGATCTGCTCCTAACGCGGGAATTGCATATTATAAGAAGGCCCCACTATTCATTCCGCATCAATTATTGAGATGGCCTTTTCTAGCAACAAGCGAAACTGCACCAGTTTTTTCATATTCAATACACTGGTGCTGCGAGCTGAAGGAGGGCCACAAAAATCGATAATAGCTTCTGAGCGCGGTCCGATATTTGCAAAGGTGAAAATCATGCGCTGCGTGACAAATGGAGCAAGTTTACTGCCGTGAAGCTCGTAATAGTCCGATTGCAGAGCTGATTGGAAGCTGACATTGATAGACTCATTATCTCCAATCTTTTCGTCATATTTTTCAATTGCGTAAATCACCATGCGGAGAAGTTCCTTGGATTGCTCAAGGTCCAAAGTACGAATCATTGAGTAATCCACTTCTCGGAGCGTTGTTCGATTGATGGCTACTGGCGCAAGGGCGACAAAACCGCCTTGTTTTTCATCAGTGCCAACCAGAACGGCGACATCCATGGCGAGTTCCCGCGATGGGCTATCGATGGATACTCGTTCAAGTCGCGTTATGTTACTTCGCGTTATCCTCTGCGCATTATTATCTGGGACATAAACTGGAGTTATGCAGGATGCCAGGAGCACGCACATAACCAAGGGCAGCATGAAACGCATATTAAATCCTTTCCGCGATACGAATATGATACTCGTTTCTTTCTGCAAAGATAGAGAAATTGAGAAATGCTCCTGCGCGAACTAGGTATTTCCGGGCCCTATCGTTCCGCATGGAAAACATTGCCTGGCGCACAGCAATTATTTGAAGCCCCGATGGCCTCGCCGGAAGTTGGGGTAGTATTCGACCTTTGGCCGCCTACTTCGCTTCGTAGCGCCGTTTGTGGTCTTTGATGCCGGCGAGGCGGAAGGCGCCGCCGCGGTAGGGGGCGAAGACGTGGTCGGCGCCGTCTTTGGGGATGCCGTAGTTGAAGATGTCTTCGTACTGGCGATAGGTCACGGGGGTGCGGGTATCGAGCATGGCGCGATGGGAGTCGGTGAAAAGGTGTTCGCGGTAGCCGCGCTGGACGACGCCCGAGAAGAATTCGGCCATGCAGCCGGAGCCGTAGGAGAAGAAGCCGATGCGCTTGTCGTCCAAGGCGGTGGGGGCGTTGTCGAGAAGCGATGCGAAGCCTTCGTACACGCAGGCGGCGTAGGTGTTGCCGGTCTGGCGGTTGTACTG
>ERZ795051.1336-NODE-1336-length-31842-cov-9.663856_pt1 | contig 31842 bp, 25 predicted proteins | sample MGYA00375135_ERZ795051 | MGnify/ENA primary metagenome ERZ795051 (study PRJEB30180, sample SAMN05720222) | activated sludge metagenome | isolation source: Anaerobic digester | place: Japan | collected 2015-05-26 ... | reverse complement strand
GTACTATTATCATGTCCCCATGGACATAAAGATACAAATACCTGAAATACCTGAAATACCTGAAGAAGAGTTAACGCCGACAGTGAGAGTGTTGCTTGCTATAATTTTTTTTATTTCTTTATATTATCAACATTGCATCACCATACGAGAAAAATCGATAATGATGTTTTATTGCTTCATCATATGCATTCATGATACAATCATATCCAGCAAATGCTGATACAAGCATTAACAATGTAGATTTTGGAGTATGAAAATTAGTTACTAGTGCATCCACTGATTGTATTGTGTAAGGCGGATAAATAAATAAATTTGTTTCTCCATATCCCGAAATATATTCCCCTTCTTTATAAACAGATTCAAGAACTCGCAAAGAAGTAGTTCCAACAGCTATTACTCTACCACCTTTAGATTTAGCGTTATAAATGGCATCAACTGTTTCTGGAGGAAGATAGTATTCCTCATAATGCATGGTATGTTGTGAAATATCTTCGTGTCGTACAGGATGGAATGTACCCCATGAAACATATAATGTTAGAAAAGCAATAGCAACCCCTTTATTGTGTAATTGTTTCAATATTTCTTCAGTAAAATGTAATCCAGCAGTTGGTGTTGCCACTGCACCTTCTTTTTTAGCATACACCGTTTGATAACGCTCATAATCCATAGGTTCAGGAGCACGTTGTATATACGGAGGCAGAGGCAATTGACCAATTTTTGCTAATATATCATTTGACAAATCGGGATTTGTTTTAATAATTATCTCATCATCAAGTTTTTCTGTTATGATAATATTTATATTTTCATTACCTATTGGATAAAGTATTTCACCTGCTTTTAGTCGTTTTAACCTATTGCAAATTGCTATCCATGTATTATTTATTGTATCATGTTTTGTTAAAACTAATTCAACTTTTGAACCAGTTGAACGTCTACAATAAATTCGAGCAGGTATTACTTTTGCATTGTTAAAAATAAGAATATCATCTTTATGCAGATAGTGAGATATATTATAAAATGAGTCATGTATTAGCTGACCATCCTTCCGGTTAACAATTAATAATCGCGACATTCCACGATGTTCTGCTGGATATTGAGCAATAAGTTCTTCTGGAAGAAAATAATCAAAATCACTAAGGGTATAGATTTTTTTTTTCATAGGACCCAACAATTAGAAAACATAATTATTTGCAAGTATATTTGTTTATCAATTTAAACCAGCATATTAAAAATTAGATTTTCTATATTTTTGTGGGACTGTATTTATTGATACAACTGAAATACCGCGATAATAATATTTTAGAATATCATAAAAATTTTTACCTCGTCCTGCCATTTCTTTTGCTCCCCATTGACACATCCCAACACCATGTCCCCAACCATGTCCATTCAGTGTAAGCCCATCATGAGTTTGATTTGCTTCAAAATATAAACTTTTTATTTTTTTTGTTTCAAACATCATTCTAAAGTCATTTCCTGTCATCCGTATTATACCATTCGAATGTTCTATTTTTATATTTGATACACGATTATCTTCTCTGCCTAAAGTAATAGCTTTAATCTGACCAACAGTCTTATATTTTTTTAGTAATGCTTCATATATTTCATCTAAAGAGATATTGACCTGCCAGCTATAGACTGGGGAGTTTTTACAGTATGAACAATTTACCGAAGTTAGATACGGTAAATCCTCACCCTTCCAGACAAATCTATCATCAGCTGTTCTACCGCCACAAGTTGAATGGAAATATGCTAAAATAGGGATACTATTGTAAACCATAATGATACCTGATGTACTATCAACAGCTTTATTTGTAGTTTCGGTTTCTGAAATCGCCCCCCTATAAACCTGAAAATTGGTTGATGCATCTAAATCATAATATGTACTGTTATTTTTCATGATATGGTAATATGCATATGTTCGTGCAGCAACTGCCTGTGCTTTTAAAGTTTCTATTGGCCAACCAGGCATGATTTCAGATGGCAACACACCATAAAGATATTCATTCATTTTTAAAACATTCACCACCTGTATTTTTCCAACAACAGGAATTAGTTGAATCATTCCTCGTACTTTAATTCCGTTAACAATAATCTCGTTATTCCATGTTTCAAATTGCAAAGTTTCTGGTAATTTATGGATAAAATATTCCAAATGTTTTGGATTACCATTATAAAGAATAGTACCATTACTCAATTGCACAACTTTTGTTTTGGAAGTAGTTTCTATTATAACTTTTACCTGATCTTTCAATAAAAGCACTCTTATATAATCATTATCCAGTCCAACCCGTTTTCCTGTTTTAGCAAGATACTCAGGGGATGGGACACATCCAATCATAACTAAAAGAGCAATTATTACATACAATCGCATCTTACATATTGTGGGCATACCAAGAAGCATACCTGTTATCCTTTTGGATGAAAACGTTTATGAATTTCTTGCAATTGTTTTCGTGCTAGATGAGTATAAATTTGTGTTGTTGAAATATCTACATGCCCTAATAATTCCTGGACTGCTCTTAAATCAGCACCTCGTTCTAAAAGATGTGTTGCAAATGAATGACGCAATGTATGTGGAGTAATATTTTTTCGTATATTTACCATTTGCGCATACCCTTTTAATAATCTCCATACTGATTTTCTGTTTAACATACCACCTTTTTTGCTTATGAAAAGATATTCACTCATCCTGCTACCTAAAATAACAGGTCTTGAATCTCTCATATATTTTTCTATTAAACGTATAGCCTCATCTCCAATTGGTACAATACGTTCCTTATTCCCCTTCCCCATAACCTTAATAAATTTATTTTTTAAATCAACATCTACAGCTTTTAACTCAACTGCTTCAGATATTCTCAATCCTGCTGAATATAGAAGCTCAAATATTGTTTTGTCACGTAATTGATACATATCATCCTCACGTATTGAAGAAAACAACCTGTCTATCTCTTCTATAGATAAAAAATCAGGTAATGCTTTCTGAAAATGAGGAGTTTCAATTTTCACTGTAGGATTGGCTATATGTTCTATATTTGCCATATAATTATAAAACTGCCTTATCGCTGCCAATGATCGTGCAAGTGTACGTGCTGAGTTTCTTTTTTTATTTTTTTCAAAAAACAAAAATTGCTCTATATCCTCTTGTGAAGCATTAAGAATAGTTTTATTTTTATTTGCTAAAAAATCTGAAAACTTTTTTAAATCATAGATATAAGAGTAAATTGAATTAGGAGATAACCCTTTTTCAGTTTGTAAAAACCGTTTAAACCGTTTAATAGCTATAATATCTTTCAATTGATATCACCTCTTCTTAATACTTCCCCTTGATTCGCAATTTGTTAATCCAGGTTATGTAATAAAATCAAAACATAAACATATAGTTTAAAAATTTTTTATGTCGTATATAATATCGGAAAAAAGAGGATTATGTCTTGAAGGGATTTGAGAAAAAAATTATAAATACTACTTATTCATATCGTAATGCTTCTATAGGTTTTAAATCAGATGCTTTTTTTGCAGGATAGTAACCAAAGAATATACCAACAGCACATGAAAATAGGAATGATATTATAACTGATGTAAAAGAAAAAATGTAAGGCCAATCAACTATATAAGTAATTATATAATAGAAAAACAATCCTAATAGTATACCTATTATACCTCCTAATCCACTCAGTGTAATAGATTCAATTAAAAACTGGCTTAATATATCACGCCGTTTTGCTCCTATTGCCATTCGTATACCTATCTCTCTGGTACGCTCACTGACAGAGACAAGCATGATATTCATAATCCCCACACCGCCTACAAATAGTGATATTGAAGCGATACCGGCTAAAAGCATTGCCAATGTCTTGGAAATATATTCAGCCATTTCCAGTCTTTCTTTGCTTGTTGTAATTCTGAATTCATTGACATCTGGAGGTATTCGATGAACTCGATGTAAATAATCCCGTATATATTTAATTGTTTCATCCAATTGCTGCTCAGAATATACAGAGACATATATACGATCTATTTTTCTATTACCTTCAATTTTCCTTTGAACTGTTCCATAAGGCATGATGACAATATTATCAAAATCTTTTCCACCAAATGACTGTCCCAATTCTGAAAGAACACCTATTACTTTAAATGGAACACTATTAATAATCACTGTCTTACCAATTGGCTCTTCATATAAAAAAATCTCCCTCATTACCGTTGAACCTATGATAACAACTCTTTCATGAGTATCAATTTCCATATCGGTAAAATACCTTCCTGAAAACAATGGCCATATTTTCATTTTAAAATAATCATTCTCAACACCATATAATGCACTCATCAATGCACGATCTTTATAATTTATCTGTACATTTGATTTTGTAATAACAATTGAAACATAATTTACCTGAGGTATGTTATTTTTGATATAAATACTGTCATTTTCAGTAAGCAAATTACGATATGATGCTATCTCCATAGCATTTTTACCATAGGTACCTACCCTTTCCTCTACAGCTATACTGGCACTCTGCCCTATACCAATCATAACGATAACCGATGAAACACCAATTACAATACCAATGCTCGTAAGAATAGAGCGAACCTTATTCTTTGCCAGCGCCCTGAGCGCTGTTATTAACAGATTTGAAAAATCCATGTTACTTTTTTCTTTTCTTCAACTTTTTTATAATTACTTCATCAATAATAAGCCCATCTTTAAAAATAACCTTCCTATCAGCATACTCTGCAACATCAGGTTCATGCGTTACCATAACTATACTGAGATTATACTCTTTATTTAGATAGGTAAAAATATTCATAATTTCAGAGGTATTTTTTGAATCAAGATTTCCGGTAGGTTCATCCGCCAGTAAAATAGCAGGATCATTAACCAATGCTCTGGCTATAGCTACTCTTTGCTGCTCACCACCTGACAGTTTATTTGGATGATGCGTTTCCCTTCCGGACAACCCTACCATAGCCAAAAATTTGCCTGCTCTTTCTCTCATCTCTTCATGAGAAAATCCACCTCTATAAAATAGAGGCAACTCTACATTTTCAATTGCAGGTGTTCGTGAAAGCAGATTAAATCCCTGAAAAACAAAGCCAATCTTTCTGTTTCGGATCTCAGCTTTTTGGTTTTCATTTAGTGAAGTACCATCAATACCATCCAGTATATATCGCCCTGATGTTGGTGTATCTAAAAAGCCTATGATATTCATGAAAGTGGATTTACCCGAACCAGAAGCACCCATTATGGCTACAAATTCACCACGTTTGACTTTGAAATTAACACCCTTTAAAGCATGAACAGAAATTTCTTCGCTTAATTTATAAATTTTATGTAAATTTTCTATACCTATTATTGCTGCATTCATAGATTAACTATTCATAATTATTTAATTGACACGGATTTCCTGACTCTAATTAGTATCTTATCACCATTTTTTACATTTCCTTTTAATATTTCAGTATATGAATCTCCAAGCAGTCCGGTTTGAATCTCAACAGGCACAATATTACCCCCTTTCTTTTTCCATACATATTTTTTGTTTTTATCCAGCTTAAACATATCAATAGTAGGCGGTATAACAGTTAATGCTTCATTTGGTACTATTAAAATTTTTTGCTTTTTTTCTACTTCGATGGTAACAATAGCTGTCATGCCAGGTTTTAATAGATATTGCGAATTATCACATATTGCAATAGCATCATAGGTAATCACACCACCCCTATTTATTGGATTAAAACGTATTTGCTTTATTGTACCATGAAACATCTGATCAGGATAGGCATTAACAGTAAATTTAATGATCTGCCCTGTTTTTACTTTACCAATATCAGTTTCATCAATGCTTATTGTTATACTCATATTTTTAAGATCATCAACCATTAAAAATAATCTCTTATTACGTGTAACGGGATCAGATTCATTTATATCGCGAGAAACAATTATACCACTTATTGGAGCATAAATTTTTGTATCCCTGAGCATTTGAAGTAGATTATTGTAATCAACAATTACGGAGCTATATGATAATTGCATTTTTTTATATTCATTTTCTGCCAATTGCAAAGCATTATTGGAGATCATATTTTCTTTATACATACTTCTTTTAACATTTAAATCTTTTTCTGTATTTTGAAGATCTATTTTAAGACGCTCAATTGTCTTTTGCATCTTTGCAATTTCATTATTCAAATCACCTGCATCTATTATTGCTAATAATTGATGCTGTTTAACTCTTTGATTAAAATCAACATAAACCTTTTTAACAACACCATCCACCTGAGATAGAATGGAAACGGGATTAAGTAAATCAATCGTTCCGGTAGTGGATATCGTTCTTGATACATCCCCAATACTAACCTGACCAAAATCATATTCATATCCCGATTTATCAGAACATGGACGTATAATAATCACTATCGCAATCAATATAATTCCAATGATAACTATTGTTTTTCTTTTTGTTAAAAATGATTTAATCATTTCAAGGCAGCCCCCTTAGAAAATAATGTATTTTCATCAATACACAACAAACTGATTAAATAATGAAAATTTACATAATAATCTGTAATAATTTGCATATAATCAATATTGGCTTGAATATAATTAAGTTCAGCATCCTGCAATTCATTTTGTGTAATTATGCCTATATCGTAATTTTTTTGTACCAAATCAAGATACTTCTTTGCATTATCAATCAATTGTTGTGCAATGTCTAATTGAATTTTAATATCATTAATTGTGGTATAATAACTTTTGATATTACTTGTTATGCTATCTGTAACAGTTTTTACATTATAGATAGCTTTATTATATGATATCATTGCTCTATCGATACTGGAAGAAACTACACCACTGGTATAGATTGGGAAATTTGCACTAACACCTGCGTGAAATGTTGGTTTCCAATTACCTCTATCAGATAATGATTCGCTAAAAGAACCATTCTGTATCTCCCTATTTTCATATCCAAGCGAAGCTACCACATTTAATTGTGGCAAACGCTTATCCTTTTCTATATTGATTTGAGTTTTAGATAGTTCCTGATTTATCTCTGCAGATTTTATGTCAAATGAATACAACAAAGCTAATTGTAACAATTCATCATAATTATATGGCAGCTCTTTTACTACATTATTAATATCAAATCCTGCCGTGTCAATATCAAAGCCATCTGATTGCATACCCATTAAAGAAACCAATGTGCTCTTGATTTTTGTAGCATCATTTTGAGCCCTCTCATATTTTAATCTGGCATTTGTCAGATCAACCTGAGCTTTTGAAACATCAACCATTGTACGTTGACCACTTGTAAATAATTGCTCAGCATTCAGATATTTTATTTCAAAACTTTTTACTAATTTTTCCAATAATTCACTTTTCTTTTTTGCAAGCAACAGTTGATAATACGTTATCTTTACATCTCGCATGACATTATTTTTTATCTTTAAAGCAGATAATATTGCTAAATTATATTCTAAGAATTTAAGCTGTTCATAATTACTTTTGTTAGCATCGTATAATTTATAAGTTGCTGAAGCACCAATAAATAACCCTATTAATGTATCCTTGCCAGGTACATTGAATGAGCTGTTAGCAGCATCAGACTTTAAAATTTCTATTGTCCGCAATTCCCCATTTACCTGGATATTGTTGCTCCCTTTTGTAATCTTTACATTAGATAAAGCACCGTTTACTTCCTCAAATGCGATTTTTATACTAATGTTATTCTGCAATGCAATCTGCAAACAATCAGACAAACTGGCATTTGCATAACTATCAGCCAATACATTGATATGTTTATATAAAACTATTAAACATATAATGCAATAAATGATTATCCTGGTTTTAATAGTTTTTCTATTCTTTATTTGTTGTTTCATACTATTTTTAATATAGCTACTCAGAAAATGATGTTGAGATTTTCATGTTTTCTTAATCGTATTTCTAGACTACATGAATGCCATAATAGATATCCATGAAATTATATTCAATAAAAAAATAACTTATTATAAACGCTTATATAAATATATGTATGTTTAAACCTTAAATTTAATCTATCATATAGTAAAGATTATTACATTAATAATATGAAAAAATATTATATAATTGCTATAATTAGCTTACAATAATTATAGCAGTAAGTATATATGAGGTTATAACAATGAAAACATCCATTACAAAAGATATGACATTTGGTGAACTCGTTCAAAAATACCCCGTGGCAGCTTCTATTCTTGCATCATATGGTTTGCATTGTATTGGTTGCCATATAGGAATTTATGAAACTATCGAACAGGGAAGCAGAGCACATGGATTAACTGATGCCCAAATTAATGAAATGCTGGAAAAATTAAATAATACCATAAAGTAAATGTTCAACATAAAACACGGTATTTCTTATACGATACATATTCATTTAAATTAAATAATAGATTGATTATTAACCAAAAAGAAGTTATTTAGTTTTTTACTTACTAATTTTTTAATTTTAATATTGGTGAGGGGTGGATTCGAACCACCGAAGGCTTCGCCAACAGATTTACAGTCTGCCCCCTTTGGCCGCTCGGGAACCTCACCTTCAAAGCTGGCGAGAGGAATTGAACCCCCAACCCGCTGATTACAAATCAGCTGCTCTACCGATTGAGCTACGCCAGCATGATACGTTGACCTTCATATCTAATATAGCATAAGTGTCAATAATTTTTTGGAAAAAAACTTTTAAAGTCAGGCAAGCTGGATAGTGGAATATAAAAAAGGCACCGCGGACACGGAAAGAACAATAGAAAAGGAAAACGCTGTCTACGAATCTATATCAAGAAATAATATTCCCTATGCTTGTGAAAATTATAATATGACCAGCATTCAATTACCATGAGACTTATGAGTTGTAAATCATTATTATATGGGTTAAATTACAACCTTTTATAATAATAATCCCGATATTATTATCGGGATTATTATTGTATATGAGCGGGAAACGGGATTTGAACCCGCGACCTCAACCTTGGCAAGGTTGCACTCTACCGCTGAGTTATTCCCGCTTATTGCGAGCGAAGGGACTTGAACCCCCACACCATAAGGTACTAGATCCTAAGTCTAGCGCGTCTACCAGTTCCGCCACGCTCGCATATCAGTAAACAATATCAGAAAAACAATATAATTTTTCAAGCTAAATTTTCACAGCGTAGCGGAAATTGGGTTGCCCGAGACTCGAACTCGGAACCATCTGATTAAGAGTCAGGTGCTCTACCAGTTGAGCTAGCAACCCTTTCTCGTATAACCATTTACCTGACTTTATTACCAAAGAACATTTTTTTACTCATTGCATTAAAGCAATAGTTTATTATACCAGACGGTGTCAAGTTTTTTTTATTATACTACAATAAATATTCTTTACAATTACTATTATAATAAAAAATAGCCGGATTATTTAAAAAAACAAAAAAATATTATTTAAGCCATTATTGTGGCAATAACCTTTTTAAGATCCTCCAATCGATATGGCTTTGGTAATATTGCATTAAATCCATATTCAGAGTAATTTGACATGACTGGATCATTTGAATATCCACTTGATACTATAACTTTGAAATCTTTATCTATAGCCCGTATCTGTCTTATTGTATCTTTGCCACCTTGTTTACCGGGAATAGTTAAATCCATAATTGCAAAAGCATATTTATTGTTATTATACTTTGCATTCATATATTTATAGAATGCTTCTTCTCCATCAATTGTAATATCAATTTCAAATCCCAATTCTTCCAGCATTGTTTTTAAAATAAACTGTATATTGCTGTCATCCTCTAAAATTAATACTTTTCCGCAGCCTGTAACTGTTATACTATCACAATAAGGAATCTCTGTTAATGTAGCTTTATTTTTACTGGCTTTAAGATATATTTCAAAACGCGAACCTTTTCCAGCTTCAGAATCAACAAAAATATAACCACCATGCTGCTTTATAACAGAATAGACTACCGCAAGCCCTAATCCTGTACCATGCGGTTTTGTTGTAAAATAGGGATCAAATACTTTTTCTAAAATATCCCGAGGTATACCCACTCCATTATCTTCAATTGATATTTGTACATATAATTCATTACCTATAATAACTCGTACGGGATCATTTTCTATAACATTATGTGCCGCAATTTTTAAAACGCCATATCCTTGCATAGCTTCACGTGAATTAATGACTATATTTTGTATAACCTGCCCTATCTGTGCTTCATCAACCTCAACATTGTATAGATCATCGGCAATTATAAAGCGGAATTCGATGGCTGTACCCCGTAATACGAATGTAGATGTTTCTACAAGAATATTTTTTAATGAAGTAAGTTTTTTAAGGGGGGAACCACCTTTTGCGAATGTCAATAATTGCTGAGTAAGTTCTTTTGCTTTAAATGCAGCAGTTTCGGCGCCACGTATACTATTATATAGTTCTGAATTTTCATTAATTTTATATTTTACGATTGAAAGGTTACCAACTATAGAAGTTAATATATTATTAAAATCATGTGCAATTCCAGCAGCTAAAAGTCCAGTTGATTCTAATTTAGAGGTCTTTGCCATTTGTTGCTCAACAATTTTCTTCTGTGTTATATCTCGCAATAAAATAACAGCGCCATTCACATCATTGTGTTGATTTTTTAATGGCAATAAATTAAATTCAATATCATACTTCCTCTCATTAACCCGTAATATACATTCCTGATGAATACTATTGTTTTTCAAAGTATCATATATTTCCTTAAAATTTAGTGAAACAGATTGTTTGCACTCTATGGTGAGTAAATCACTTGCCATAGTATTCAGGATCAAATTAGCTGGTTTTCCTAATATGCTACAGGTAATAGTATTAACAAGAACTATTTTACCATAACTATCGGTTACAATAACAGCATCTGTTATTGACTCTAATATTCTATTTAAAAGTTCCTTCTCTTCTGATAATTGTATATTCTGGGTGGTAATTTTTGCCTGCACATTAGCTAAATCAGCATTTATCTTTTGCAACTCATTAAATTGATCTAAAATAATTTGAGCATTTTGCTTTATCTGTGTGATATCAACAATCAAGCTGACAACAAATTCCTCCTTTGAAGAAATAAAAATATCCGAATTTATACTACACTGCTTCAGCTTCCCATTTTTTGTCTGGAAAAGAATATCCATATCTTTGACTTCACGGTTAGTTCGTAATTCCTGTAAATATTGTTTTAACTCATTTTTATCTGCAAACACATCCAGATCATAGATGGATTTCCCTAATGCTTCCTGAAGTGAAAAACCAAATGTGGTTAATGCAGCCTCGTTAACTTCCCTGTACATTCCATCGTTATAGGTATTGATAGTCATTGGGATAGGACTGGAATGGAATGCCTTATAAAATTTTTCCTCTGATTGTTTTAATTCCGATTCAATACGTTTTTTTTCTGTAATTTCAAATACTGAGCCCAATGTGGCAGGTTTACCGTTTAACATGATCTGCGTAGCGGAAAAATCGACCCATTTAATTGTATTATTTCTTGTAACAAGTCTTAATTCATATCGGGTTGGAACAGATTTTCCTTCTAATCGAGCTTTTGCCCGTTCAATTATCCATCCCCTATCTTCTTCTGATATAAACTCCCAAAATAATTTTCCCAGAATTTCCTCTTCTGGGTATTCCAGAATTTGAATAACTGCAGGATTAACATAATACACCCTGAAGTCATTGATAACAAAAATACCAGCTGCTACCGACGAAGCTAATGTTTTAAAACGTTCATCACTTTCTTTCAGCTTTATTTCAGCTAATTTCTTATCATGAATATCAGTAACAACTCCTGTTAATCCAATATAGTTTCCCTTTTCATCATAATGTGATTCAGATATCGTTAAGATATATCGATAGCTTCCCTCTTTAGTAATTAATCGATATTCAAGGGGTTCAAATATCCTCCTTTTAGCCAGTTCGCAACTTTCGATAAACATAGCCACATCTTCAGGATAGATAAAGTTTATAAAATATTTACCAAGTATTTCATCAGGTGTAAATCCTGTGATAGTACTTATATTCCCGCTCATATATTGTACTATACCATCTTTATCCAGTTGAAACACCACATCATGTATGGTATCAATTATTTCCTTTTTATATTTTGATTGAGCCAATACACTTTTAACCATATAGTTATCCATAATGGTACCAAGCTGTTCACCAAAAACTTCTAACAGCGGATATATATTTTGAGAAATTGTATTTGTAGAATGGGATCCAACATTTATAACACCAATTATAGAATTTCTAAATTTTATGGGTACTATTGCAACAGCTTTTATTCCTTCCAATCGTCTAAAATCATTGTCACAAAGTTCCATGTTTGTATAATCAATAAATTGCGGCGTGCCATTCATTACTAACTGATAGTTCCAGCTTTCGTTGTTATAAATGGATGCAGATTTAATATATGAGTTAGTCAAACCTCTGGCAAAAGTAAGTTTAAGTTTCATGGTAAGCTGATCAATAATATAGATGCCTCCACAATCCATTCCGGTTACTTGAATAATTGAATTTAAAATATATTCAAAAACATCAACAAAATGTTGAAGGTCATCAGCAATCTTTACTTTAAATAAATTATGGCATATGTCCTGTATTACTTCTGGTATTTGTTTTTTGGGTTTTGCAATAATAACCATAATGGTTTTATCACCATATTTACTATCAAACAATGAAAATTGATATAAACAATTTTCATTTTGAAATTTTACTACTGTTTTAACACCGGCATTTGTTGATAGTTCCAGGCAATATCTTTTTACATCATCAATTATTAATGAATAGGGGAATGTATCAGCAATATTTTTATTTATAAAAGAGTCATTGTTGGAATGAATAATTTCCAATAAACTATCTACACAAATAAAATCACAATCAATAAATTTCAAAATATCAATAATAGGCACTATCTGCATAAACTATTTAACGATCTCTTCACCCTCAAATTTTCTATTAGCAAAATTTTGTTCAAAGAGGGTAATCCACAACTCAACTCGTTCGCTTCCATAACATTCTTTCCACGCTGTAATGATGGTTTCGACAGGAACATCATAAAAACTTCCATGATAGTCAAGATATTCCATGTACAGTTTATTTTCTGAATTATATTCCGGGAAGATTGCATCATCAACACCATTAAATTCAATTGGTGATACTTTATGCAATATACATAACTCTTTATTAAAGGCAGGGGTAGCTTTAACCCATTTTTTATTCAAATAAAATTCGGTAAAGCCATGATAAGCAAAAACATTTGTTCCCAGGGTTTCAAGTAATTGTTTTGTAGCTATATGATTTTTTACTGTTGCAAAACCTACGCGGCTCGGGATATTACAAGCTCTTGCAAGCGCACATAATAAAGAAGCTTTGGAAACACAAAATCCTCTACCTCTTTGCAAAACAAACCTTCCATGATAATGTTCAGGTTTATAAAATGGGGAATAGGGATCATAATATATATTATCCCGTACTGCATAAAAAAGTTTCACTGATTTTTTTACCGCATCTGCTTCAGAACCAATTGCAGAATGTGCAAAATCAACTACTAATGGATCATCACTGTCAATACATCGTGATGGCGCCAGATATAATTTCAAATCACTATCTACCATAGGCATTGATACAATTAATATTTTTTTATGCGCTTCTATCATACTATCTCTCACAATTAATATTTCAATAATTAATAGTGTTTATTGTATCAAAATAACATAAATAACACCGCATATATCTTAATACTTAGTATATTTTGTATATTGCAATTATCTCATTAAAGTATTTATATCCCCATATCTGTTGTTTAACCTCTAGTTTACATTGTGCTAAAGCATCATAAAAGTTGCTCTCAGCGCATGCTATCATATCACCAATAAAAATTATAGTATGGCCTCCGGCATTTTTATAAGCATATAGCGATTCATACGCCATCATGCTTTGAGGTTCAGGCCAGCATAGCATCAACGCCCTTTCAGGATGATTACCTGCTTCTATTGCTTCGGCTTTTATAACATCATACCATTGATTATGGAACCATTGATTGCTGGAATAATTTGAAAATGGCAAAGCTGTTTCGTCCGGAGGGTACTTATCAGTTGCTATTATATCAACCTTCACCTGATTAAGGATATAAGCCCAATAGCCGTTACCGGCACCAATTTCTATGATGGGCGATAGCTCCTGAATTATTTTTATGGTATCAATGGTAGGTACAGCAAAAGCATATTTTTTAATTAAATCGTATCGTACATTCCAGTACTGATATTCATCAAATTGATTATTACGATATGTTAATATTTCCTGAAGATACGGGTTATTGATGACTGAATCTTCTTCTTTAGGCAGATAATTGAAGATATCAAAATCTTTAACAGTACTGTTCATTGTTTGAATATATTACACTGCGCGCCCGGCAGGAGTTGAACCTGCGGCCTGCGGATTCGAAGTCCGACGCTCTATCCAGCTGAGCTACGGGCGCGTTTATATTATGGGTGGATGACGGGGCTCGAACCCGCAACAACTGGATCCACAGTCCAGGGCTCTGCCATTGAGCTACATCCACCATGTGTTACATCATCAATTGCTTATGACATTATTTAACATTTTATTATAGTGTCAATTATATTTCAATTCAAATAATTTTCTGTATTCTTTACTAAAAATAGGACTGGTTTCTTTACCATCGAAAAAGTAATGAACCAAGGAATAAAAACAATAATGAGATAGCAACTAAATATACTATCTGGAGTTGCAAATCAAATAGTGTTGCTCCTTCATTCATTATCATTCTTGCACCATCTACGATATGCGTTAACGGTAAAAACTGTGAAACTTTCTGAACCCAGGGCCTACTCCCCTCCAGTGAAAACCATACTTCAGATAAAAACATCATAGGCCATGTTATAATATTGATTATCCCATCAGCAAATTCCTGGCTATCGCTCCGTGATGCAATAAGTAATCCCAATGAGATCATACAAAAACTACCTAACGCGAAGAGAATAAATAACGTAAACAATGATCCTTTGCACTTAAATCCATAGAGCAATACTGTTCCAACATACACGACAACTGTAGTAGCTAAAACCACAAACATTCGTGATAGTATCTGAGCACTTAAAAATTCAAATGGCCGCACTGGAGCTACACTAAAACGTTTTAATATACCGTTTTTACGATACATCACAAGAACATATCCAACACCATATAGTGAATTAAACATGGCATTCATCCCGAGAATACCCGGAAAAAGCCATTCTACATATTGTACACCTTTATTGTAAAATGACTGCTTTTTAAAAACAGAACTCTTGTTTTGTGCTCCTTTGAGCAACTGCTCTGCCAGATATCCATTAGGCGATGATTCATTAATCCAGTATGTTTTGCTGTTGCTATCAATCACCATGTCAATCTTAAATTTTTGAAGACTTCCGATTGCTTTTTCCTTAGAATTAAATTGGATAAAATTTATATATTTAATCTTTAAAAATTCATTAAACTGTATATTGGATATACCATTTTCCGCCGGTTTTTCTGCTAATGCAACAATACCAACCTTCAAAATGGGCGAAGAATCGCTTCGAAATACAACACTGAATCCAACAATTATTAATAGAGGAAAAATAACATTCCATCCCAGTGCAGACCTATCCCTGTAAAACTCTTTTGTTCGGGCTACAAATATTGTCCAGATTCTATATAACATAAAAAGTTACGCCCTTAATTGTGTTCCCGTAAGTTTTAAGAATAAATCTTCTAAATTTTGTGAGCGCACCACCATGCCGGTAATATCAATATTTTTATCGATGAGAACGCGTAAGCAATCATGAGGTTTCTCAGTTTGAATTTCGATTGTGTTATTAACCATGTACCAATTGCATTCAATGCTATTTAACATATCAACATCTATTACCGAAGGTAATGTTATCGTAACCCCACTGCAATATTGGTTTAGCAGATTGATTGGTGAATCCATAGCAATAATTTTACCCTGATCCATAATTGCAACAACATCACATAAATTTTGAGCCTCTTCCATATAATGAGTTGTTAATATTATCGTCTTACCTTTCATTTTTACAGTTTGTACTATATCCCACACATGTCTCCGTGCCTGCGGGTCCAATCCTGTTGTTGGCTCATCCAGAAATAATAATTCAGGATCATTTGCCAGAGCTATTGCCAGAAGCAAACGCTGCTTTTGACCACCTGAAATTTTCCTGTTATCTCGGTTTAATATCTCATCAAGATAGCACATTGCTATCAAATCATTCAGGTCAGCACGTTTCGCATATAAATTTCTAAAAGACAAAAGTATCTCTTTTACAGTAAGATATTGCTGTAATTCTGTTGCCTGGAGTTGTATCCCGACCTCCTGCTTAAATCGGTGATCACGATTTTTACCTTTATATAATATTATCCCTTCATCAGGTTTTTGAATCCCTTCTATAACTTCAATTGTTGTTGTTTTCCCCGCACCATTAGGACCAAGTAAACCAAAACAAATACCATAGGGTATTGAAAAGCTTACTCCATCCACAGCCTTAACACCAGGAAAACCTTTATAAAGATTGTTTACCTCAAGAATATAATCCATACGGTTGCTTAAAGTCCAGTTGTTTAGTACAGCACTATCTCTATGTTTGGAAAGGGACCAGATGGTATGTTACAACAAAAATCAAAAACATCTTTCACATTCCATAACAAATTGTGGCTTTTGATTACCATAATTACAATGGTATAGTATATGCAAGCAATTTTTTGCCCTTGTTAACGCAACATACATCAATCGTCGTTCTTCCTCAATATCAGTATAGGGGTCAGGCAACAATCTGTCCTTAACACCACAAAGCACAACTACATCAAATTCCAGCCCCTTAGCTGAATGTATTGTCATAAATTGTACATTGCCATAACTTTGTATCTGAGATTGCAAATAAGTGCCCTGCCAGTTATTCCGGTATAGCACCCCTATGAGATGTGTGCTATCATATTTTTCCAGGATAGATGCTGTTATAGTTACTTCCTCAGCAAACGATGAAGCTTTATGAAATAGTATTAATCCTCCGTTTCCCCTCACCGCTTTAATCCAGCGTCGTGACCTGAATTTATTTTTTGCTATCAATCGATTGGACAATGTAACAATCTCTTTTTTTGAGCGATAGTTACTGTTTAATGAATGAACAGTAAGATTATTAAAATATTTTTTTGCATTAACGATATACTCTATCTTTGCATTTCTGAATTTATAAATTGACTGCCAATCATCACCAACCATAAACACATTTTGTTTGTCTTCAGGCAGAAGCAATTTTAACAGTACAAAATTATTTTCTGATGTATCCTGAAACTCATCAACCATTATATATTTAAACTGCTCATGTATTTTTTTCCGTAATAATGGATTTTCATGTAACAGCTTTGAAGAAATATTAATCATATCATCAAAGTCAATATAATTATGATTACGTTTATAACTGGCATATTCCTCTTTAATCATTATCATTTTTGCATATAAATCGCCATGTAATTGTGATATGCGATTAGTTTGTAATTTTGATACAATTTTATAAACAACCATTGATGGAATACCATACAATTCTGCGATATGATTATTGATGATTTCCTTCATTATATTTTGTGAAATATCTTCATCCAGCACCTTTATATCATTCATAGTTTGTTTAATAATAAACTGCAGGCAAAATGAATGGAATGTAGCAGCAACAACCCTGCTACCAGCATTTCCAAGTACTGCAACAATTCGTTGCTTTAACTCATCTGCGGCTTTTCGGCTGAAGGTTAATAAAAGAATCTCATCAGGATTACACAATTTTTTATTAATGAGTGCAATACTTCGCTGAATGATAGTATAGGTTTTGCCACTGCCAGCAGAAGCTATAACCAGATGTGCACCCTGTTCTGCATTAATGGCTGCAACTTGATTTTTATTTGCAATCATTGTATATGTTTTTATCTACAATAATATTGTTGTAATAATGCATAATCTATTTTTCTGATGATAATCTGTATTGACAGTGTTAACGGTTTTATGGTATGCTACTGCATACCTTTTTCGATGTCCGCCAATTGCTTTTTGTTTAATTTCGTGATTTCTATTATCGTCTTTTTATCAATCCCCTTTTTCAACATATTGATGGCGATATTCCTTCTTTCAATAGATATACCTTCATTAATTCCTTTTTGTATTCCCTTATCTATGCCTATGTGAATCCCTTCGTGGAATCCTTCTTTGCGAAAATCCTCTTGCATTTTTTGTATTGTCTTGGATAGCATGCTGTGCACCTCCTCTGGTTCTTCTATCGTTTCCAGTATTACTGCTGCATCATCAATTTTTCCATGTGTTTGCAAATAATGCATTAACCAATAGAACAATGTCCGTAGCATCAGTGGCTCATCGTTATAAATATGCAATAATTCCTTTATTCTGTCAACTGTTTTAAGGAACACCATGGTATCTCCTGTTTCAAATAAAAAGACAGTTGATATAACATTCATCATTGATTCTAATGTCTTCCGTGACAACTCATTCTCAATGATAGGATAGTATTGAAATTGTGGAATATATGCAGTACATTGCTTTAAACTTTCCGGCATATCAATAAGTTCCTGTAATGACTGTGGGGCCGTCCATTTTCTGTCACCATTATAGATAAGTATAGGAAATACCACCGGTAGCTTCTTCAGCTTTTGTTTGTAGATGAGTTCCCTATAAAGTTCCATAACATAATTCAGCATCCTGAATGAAATAAATCTATCCACAGTAGATTGAAATTCAATAAGTAAATATAGATATAACTGTCTATCTTTAAAATATAATTTATAGATGATATCTGCCTCATATTCCTTGTAATCATCATTTACATAGCTTTTATCAATAGGCTGTGCTTTGTTGAAATTAACCTGTTTAATCCAATCCATGGCAACAAAAGATTCCAGCAACTCTTTTACAATCAATGGATTGGAGAAAAGGTATTTATATGCCTTATCATGAATATTGTTCTGCGCCATAGATACCTCAAAAGGATTCAAGTTATTAATATTGAGCTATCTATTAATACGCTTTTGCAGGAAAAAATTAAAAGAAATGAAGAAAAAATTTGTAATTTTACTAAAAAAATACATTTATTTTCGACGATTATTTTTCAACAAACTATTTAATGCATTGATTCTTTCATCGTATGGATTTAGTTGCAGTGCTTTATTGATTGCCTGTTTTGCTTTTTCATTTAATCCCAATGCAATGCAACTTTGAGCAAATTTCAACCATCCTCCATAATAATTAGGGACTATCTTTGTTACTTCAAGAAAGCTTTTCATAGCAGTTTCATAGTCTCCTATGATAAAATGAAGTTTACCATAGCGCATGTATCCCCATGGGTTATCCGGTATATTTTTTATAACATTTCCATAAACAGTTGCAGCTTCAGGATACAACTCATTATCAGAATAATAATCGCCTTCCAGAATATCTGTAACCCAGCAATCCCCGGCTATTTTTTTATGCATGGCAAAATCTTTTGCTTTATACCATGCTTTGTCACGCAATGCATAGGTTGCCATCAATAATTCATTCATCCATTCTTTGATAACAGGTTCATTGCGCAAAAAAATTCCCGCATCGTTTTTATTAAACCATATACTATCGCTTAAAGCTCCATTCTTTTTTTCTTCTTCATATAATTTTGTTCCTGGATACAATGCCACAGGGGAAACAATACAATCACCTGGTAAAATGGAAGCCAAAAGCTTTTTGGTTTTTTTTATATCATTATAATCCTCACCTTTCATTCCAACCATCAGATAAATTGATAAATATATACCCACCTTCCGTGTTATGTTTGCAGCATGTATAATGGTATCAATAGTTGTTTTTTTGTTATATAATGCTAATATTTTCTCAGAACCTGACTCAACACCATACTGTATATGCTCAAGTCCTGCCTTTTTCATCGCAATAAGCATTGACTCATCAACTGCATCAACCCTTGCCTGACAATTCCACATCATGTAAAGCTTTTTACGAATCATTTTGTACGATAGTTCCTGTACACGGTCCTTTTTTACCGTAAAATTATCATCGCGTATGGAAAAATAGATTATGCCATATTTTCTATAAATTGTTTCCAATTCCTCAATAACATCATCAACTTCTCTGAAACGAACCTTTTTACCCCAGAAGGCGGGCGAATCACAAAAGGTACAATTGTTATAGCATCCACGTGATGTAATAATATATTTATACTGTTCGTTTACATTTATATTATATAATGTTCCATTGAATTGTGAAGGGAAGGGGATATTGCTTACATCATTGACAGAATGCATGTTTATAATTTCATGACGTGGTGGTTTACCCTGCTCAATGTTTTTGATGATTGCAAGCATGGCAGCCTCACCCTCACCTTCTACAATGCAATCAACCGATGGGAATCGTTGCAGTATCTCTTTATCAAGAAATGTTGCATGAGGACCGCCAAGAACAATCACACTATTGGGAAACAATATCTTTATTTTATTTACTATATAAAGAGTTATACTACGGTTATGGGTAAACAGCGAAAAACCTATAAGTTGTGGTTTTATATGAGTAATTTCTTTTATAATCTGTTCAGTACTTTTTTTTGAAAAATTTGCCAGTACAACATCATACCCGCTATTTGATAAATATGAAGCTATTGAAACAAGACCTACAGGCAACAGGGTAACATAGTAATCATGGTAGTGCTCTTTTTCCACGCAATAGCCCAATAATATTTTCATAATACCCCTTTACTATTGTATCGCATTACTATATGATTTTCTTAAATAACAAAAAATGAAACTTCCATCACCATGCTATTTCAGAGTAGTTCACAATGGCCGGCTTATAGCCATCTATACGTGATGAAAATATTCACGATTTGTCATCCCGAACCATGTCGTGAATTGGTTTCAGGATCATTTTAGAATTTAACGTTACACATGTGAATTCCGGGTCAAGCCCGGAATGACGGAAGTGATGTGTCATTCTGAGGCAAAGATGAAGAATCTCGCTTTTTTTGAATCAATCAACTTCTCTTATTTTTTTCTGAAAGTATGGTTTTAATCTTCTTTGTTAACCTTTCATAGTGGCTCCCTTCCCAGTATATTCTGCCACAACCCAAACATTTATAGTAAACCGTACACCACTGCAATACACCTATGGGAATCTTTTTCTTTTCATTATCAAAGGAATGATCATTTATCAGTAACTGTCGAACATGATTATTGCACATTATACACCTGCTGAATGGTGTAACCATATCCCACAAATCCAGCCTGTTTAAGATCTCAACTATCTGTTTTTGAGGCAGTATATTACGCACAATAAGACCTCTATCCACAATTTTGCGCATTAAAAGCTGCCTATCACGAGTTAACAAAATCCTTTTTTGCTCTGCAGCAATCTGTGCAAGGTCTTTATCATCCCACTGCTCATTATAGAGGACATCAAAGCCAAATAACCTGAGATATTTTACCAGCTTTCGCAGATGCACATCACAAATAAATGTGGGATGACGCAGAGGATGAGGGCGTAATTGTGTAATATGGTTTATATTAAACTGCTCAAAGACAGGGTATACGCTGATATAATCATCATTTTGTACTATGTAGTCAAATCCTACTGAAACGCCGTTTACTACAATAAGATCAATCTCAACATGGGGTACACCCAGTGATTCAACAAGATCCTTTACACTGCGCTTGCCTTTCCAGCTTACCGTGAAAGCAACCTTGCGTTTATTAGCCGGCAAAAAATCATTCAGCTCTTCATAAAATCTGATTGTTACTGAGTATTCCTTCACGTACTATTCTTTTTTGATGAGGTTTGATACGGTTCAAGATGAACCATAACATCCAGAACCTTTGGGCCCTTATCCAGCAGTTGATATTTTACAGTACGTGCAATGTCATGTCCACTCTGAACACTCATATTGCCATCCACAAGCACATGCAGATCAACAAAATAACCGCTGCCGCATCGCCGCGAACGTATACTGTGTACCTCCTTTACACCTTCTACACCCATAACAATTGAATCAATCTGTGATATCTGAGGTTTGGGTGCACCTTTATCAGATAGTTCCATGATAACAGGTTTCATGATATCTATGGATACCTTGATGATAAAGATTGCCACCACAACTGCGCCAAGATGATCAAAGAAAGCCAATTTTGGGTGAATCATTGCCAGTCCTACTGCTAAAAGTGCCGGTATAGAACTTAAAGCATCCGAGCGATGGTGCCATGCGTTTGCCACCACTGACGATGAATCAATCTCCTTGCCCAGCTTTACCGTCCATCGGTATAGCAACTCTTTTGATACAATAGAAACAAACGCTGCAATAAGTGCAATCAACTCCGGACTTTTTATATCAGGTTCAAATGCTGTAACAATGCCATTATATGCAATACCAATACCAACAATAAAAAGCGCAACACCCACAAACGCAGTCACAAGGCTTTCAATCCGTTCATGCCCGTAAGGATGATCTTCATCCGCAGGTGTTGACCAGTAACGTATTCCTATAAGTACAGCAGCATCGGTAGTAAGATCAGAAATACTGTGAACCCCATCGGCAACCATGGCCTGGCTATGACCAATAATACCGGCAACAAGTTTAAAAACAGAAAGCATGATATTTACTATCATTCCAATCCATGTCACTTTACGGGCTACATATGCTTCATGATGTTTTTCATTAGCCATAACTATCTCCCATAGTCAGTTTTGGTTTTCGCACCATTATAGCACCGCCTCCTGAAACAGGGCAGCGGTTTTCACAAATGCCACACCCTATACACAGCTCTGTATGTACAACAGGCAATAGCACTTCAACTGCCTCCCCTTTTTTATTGGTAATAACCTTCCTGTCAAGCGTTATTGCTTTGTTTTGAACAGGGCAAACCTCTTCACAAACAATACAATTTGTGCTTTCTGACCATGGTATGCACAAATCTTTTATAATATAAGCAGTGCCTATAACAAATGTTTGTTTTTTTGCAAGCGATAGTTTCTGTATAGCACCTGTTGGACATATAGTGCCACACCGTGTACAGGAAAAATCACAGTATCCAATCCGCGAAACAAGTCGGGGCGTAAACATTCCATAAAACCCTGCTTCAATCATGCATGGGTGTAATGCGTTGGTAGGACACACATTCATACACTGGCCGCAGCGTATGCATGCATTGCAAAAGTCAGATTCTGGAAGTGCACCGGGGGGCCTGATAATATAACTTTCATGCGATGCAGCAAATAGTGTTAAGCGTGTTGAAGCAATCATTAACGATGAACCAGCAACAACAAGCAAATCTTTTCGTGTTATCCCCTGTGCCGGATGAGCAATGCTTTTTGATTTATAAGGCGGAAGAAACCTGAACTGTATTGCACCATAGTTGCAATGCTTTAAACAATCAAAACATTTGATACATTCATGTTCTATCGTTCCCGTACCATCGCTGGATAGTGCTCCCATGCGGCAACCTTTTACACATGCACCACAATGAACACATTTATCAGCATCTACCGTTCGTCGTAATAAACTGAAATGTGATAGCAGCGCATAGATAGCACCTAACGGACATAACACCCTGCACCAGAATCGCTTAAAAAACAATGACAATGCTAAAATCCCAATAAAAATAATCGCTGGCCATATCCAGTTATAGTAATAAAACGGGTAATCGCGTGCAGCATATCCTGGCAAAACCCACGACAATGGCTCTGACCCCAAATATGAAATAAATGGATAAAGAAATAATTCATATCCTCTATATGCGATAGTTATTGGATCACTATAACCTGTTGCATTAAATCCCAGAAATGCTATCAGCAGTGTTGCTAAAAGTATCAGAATCTTAATTCGCGTTATTTTTTTAAGCTGTTTATTTTTTGCTTTTGTCTCTATCACTGTATCAGAAGCATCAATGGTAGCGCCTAAAGGACAAATCCATCCGCAGAAAAATCTTCCAAACAATACTGTCAGCAACGCAATAGCAATTCCCAGAAATGCATATTTCAGCGTATGACCTGTAATAGAGCCAATGAAAATTGAATATATGGATAGTGAAGGATACAATCCATATCTAACATCAGATAAGGGATCATGCAGATAAACAATGCTGCCAACAAAAATAAGCCAAAAAGCCAATTGAATTATAGCTCTGAATAATGACCAGTGCTTTGATTTCATACGGTTTTTGTTATAACAGAATATGTGTTAACATTAATGCTTCCCATCCCGGCATTTGAAGCCAGACTTAAATAACCAATAGATGAAGGCTCTATCCCAAAAAGATAGTGGGCAGTATATGTATCCACCATAACAGGATTGATTCCAAATATAATTGTTTTTGTTTCTTTTATATCTTCGGGACCTCCCGATGATGGTCCATGTTTTGTTAAAATCCGCAATCCATCCATGATGATAAGATGAACTTTAACAGCCTTATTGAAATCAACAATATTTCTATGAAGGTTAACATGATAAAAACCCCGGTTACCTCCAATGACGCCCATCAGATTTTTCATTGAAAGTGATACCATGGCTGCATTGTGATGTTTGGCTATTGGCATATTGATAATGCAATCAGCTTCCAGTATTTCCTCATAAACATCAACGGTATCTAAATTAAGCCCCTGGGGCACATGTACTGTTTTAAACCTGTCCCTGTTCATATACTCACAGTTAACACCTGCTCTTTTTGCTGCTTCTTCAATCCTGCTTGAGTGGTAACATAATCTGGCATTATGAACCGGGCGGTCCATTATCGTTACCTGCGCTCCAGCATTTTTGCATATTCGTGCTACAGTCTCCACCAGGGAAGGATTGGTGGTGTGTGCTCTGTCAGGTGTGGAATTAAAAGCTATATTAGGTTTGATGATTACTTTGCTACCCCTTTTTACAAACCGTTCAATCCCACCCATTTCCTGTAAACCTACTTTAACCATCGCTGCAATGGATGCATCAGTTATAGTTTTAGCTTTTACAACTACTAAATCCCTGCTGCTTACCATATCTTTTGCGTAAATATTTTTCAGCCATGGTAATCCTGCAACAGGAATAGCCATCAATAAATCTTTTATATTGTTTAAGAATGATTTCCGTGTTACCATATAATCCTCTCCAGTATTATTATACTGTTTCACACAACATACTATTTTTACCATCAAAAGTTACAGAGCACATTTTCCTTATTCGCATTTACCATTGAAACGTTATGATGACTACCATCCAATACAAGCTTTATTTTTCATGCTGTAACTATTCGCTCCGGGTCGCCTCCATACCATTTTTTGGTACTGTTAAATCTTACCAATTGATAGTATTGCTCATAATTATAATAATAGCAAGCATTTTGCGTCATTCTATATTGATTTTCACCATTTTTATAATTGTCCAATGCTATCAGTATCTCTTTACATGTTCCATGCAACTGCCATCTCAGCATGACATATTCCAGCATTGTCATTCTGAGGGACTCAACCCCGATGAATCTCTCCGTTTTCACAAAAGACAAGATTCTTCACTTCGTTCAGAATGACAATTGCTTTGTTCAGGATGACACGGCACAATATAATTCTTTGCTTTTACTTCCCTCATTACCGATTTCATGATTCAGGATAACTATCGCCAAAATTTTTCATTATATTTGTAAAAACAATAGTGCATACATTGCTAACATTCTACGCAAGCCATGTTGCTGTTGAACCAGTACCACTATTTTGAATGTGCAGTATGGAAGGGAACAACTCTTTGACATCATCTATATGCGAGATAATAAATATCTGACGATAGTGCTCCTGCAGCCTGTATAGCACATCCATAATGGCTGCACGTCTATCATTATCCTGACTGCCAAAGATTTCATCAAACGCCATAAAACCAACGGCTCCGCCTCCACTGAAATCTCTGATAGCGTTGCTAATTGCAATCCGCAGACAAAGATTGGCGCAATCTATCTCACCGCCCGAAAATCTGCTTAATGGATATTGAACATCATCATCCATGATAAAAAAATTAAAATCTTCATCCATATCAATTGATTGATACCGCCCCTGTGTAAGCTGGTTAAAAAGGTTCCCGGCATACTGTGCAATAGCTGGCTTTATAAACTGTAAAACTTGTGTTCTAAATCCATCCATCAGTTGCTCAAGCTGCAGTACAATATTCAGCTCATTCCTGGCTTTTTCAACCTTGTGGCGGTTTTCATCATCTTTTTGCAACTCATGTTCAATTTGTGTAATTTTATTATTATGATTGGTTAACTGCAAATGAACATCATTGAGGCGTTGTACAATGCTATCTTTAGTCTTTGCCATTGCATCAAATTCATTTTTTACCGCTTCGTAAGCATGTTCCGAATAGTGCAATGCTTCAATATGTTTGGTTACATCATGTATTACAGCATGCAGTGCTTCCTTTTCTTTATTGAGGGCAGCTTTTTTTTGTTCAGATTCTGGAATACCATTTATCTTTTCCTGCAATGCAAGGTATCGTGTATGCATTGCTTCCAGTTTATGATACTGTTGCACAATATCATTATAAACTGCCTCATCAAACGAAACTGAAGAAAGATCATCCAGCTTCATCCTGATATCTTCCCGTGACTGTTGCTGTCCATCAATCTCTTTTTTTATTTTTTTTATAGTGTTTTGTTTTTCCTCAAGCTTTGCTTTCTTCTGCTGCAAGGTGCCAATCAATTCATCAGTTTTGCTCAATTGTTTTTCAGATTCAGCGATGTTGCTGGTAACCGTTTGCAAAGCATGTTGTAATGAAGCCATCTCCCGTCGTTCATACTCCTCTATCTCGTTTGTTAAACGCTGTATGGTTGCATCATAGGCGTCATGCAACGGACGCAAACAAACAGGACATTCAGCCTCCCTGCCCAGCTTTTCAATCTGAATAATATGTTTTTGTCTGTCCTTAATAGTTTTTTGTATCCCGCCAATTGTTGATGAAATATCATTTTTTTTGTTATGGAAAGCCTGTAGTGCCTGTGCAATTTTTGATTTATCCTTTAGCGCATTGTTTAACTGTTGTAGTATGGTTTCATATTCCAGCACTTCATTGCTTTCAGCCTGCAACAGTTCACTTTTTTCGTGTATCTGTTTTTCAATCAACGCAAACTGCTGATGCAGTTGCTTTTTCTGAGCATCACGAACCCGCACGGTGTCAAGCTCATCTTTTTGCTTCCGAACGGTATTAAACTTTACCTCCTGCTCATGCAATGCATGGAACTCATCGCTGGCTTTGTACAACTGTTTCAGCGCCTCTTCTGTTTCGCTGATGTTTTTTATACAATTTTCCAATCTGGTTTTTTCCTGCGTCAACTGTTGCTGTAGCACCGTATATTCTTTAAAAATTTTTTGCTGCTTTTCAAACTCTTTTTGTACATTGCTAAACTGTTGTAGCATGTTGTCGTGTGTACGTGTTACATCATCGTATTCTTTTTTTATGTTCGACAGCTCATCATATAAACTCTTCAGCGCAGCTTTTTTTTCATCTCGTTCGCTATCAAGCAACAGCATTGCCTGCTGTCCATCGATGACATTCTTCATTTTGTTTTTATCGTCACGAATAGTTTGCAATATATCATCCAGCATCTGAAATCCCATCATCTTGCGGATAAGCTCCCGGCGCTGACCGCCTCTGGATTCTGATATTTCTCTGAGTTCACCCTGAGCAGCAAACACCGAACGGGTAAAAGCTTCTTTTGGCATGCCTATAATTCTTTCAATAGTGCGGGTAACATCGGTTGCTCCAACGGCTATCTCGTTGCCATTTTTATACAATGCCGCATATGGGGTTAAATTTTTCCCTTTGAACTCACGGATAATTTTGTAGTCGCTATTTTCAATCTCACAGCATACCGTAACGCTCACCGTTTCATTGGGCTGTACAAAACTGCTTCGTATATGCTCCTTCATTGAGGGTAGCTCACCATAGAGAGCACACACAAGAGCGTTAAACAGCGTGCTCTTCCCGCTGCCATTTTTGCCAATAATCCCAATTAGCCCTTCCTTAAATTCTATTGTTTCATCACGATACTGTCTAAAATTGACAAGCGTTAACGACTGGATAATCATAGGCTATTCCCTTTTTTCATCAACCCTGTCATAGTAATTTTTGAAGTATCGTCTCCCCGATGCAACAAGCAAAGCCCTTTCCTTTTCATCGGCTATAGCGTTGGTGCAATACTGAACAAAAAGCTCATCCACCGGAACATGCTCGCTTTGAAAGTAACTATCGCCACCCTGTTTTTTAAAAATTCGTTTTGGAATTACCGCCATAGCGTTTTTAAACTGCTCGGTAATCCACACACTGCTGATGCCGGCACTCTGGCGCGTGTCCACATCATGAAGATAAATGCTGACTATTGAACCATCCTCAACCTGTGATGAAAAATGTTGTATGCGTGTTTTAATGTCATCAATTGGAAGCTCGCTGCAACGGGTAATATCAAATCGCACCCATGGACGTATTGGTATGGCGTTAAACGTAATATTTTTATTCTGGGCGATAGTTACTGTTAAAAAGCCTTTTTCCCTGCCAGCTTCCCTGTCGCTGAAACGTTCGGTTGAACCGCTGTAGCACACCGTATCCCATGGAGGCAAAACCTTAAAATTATGCCAGTGACCCAGTGCAACATAATCAAATGCATTGAAAAGATGATAATACTCAGCGGGGAAAATACGTTCACCGTACTCATCAAGCAGATAATCCTGCCCCACCGAGGTATGCATCAATAATATGTTGCACCCCTGCTCTGGTTCAATTGCCGTTATCTGTTCAAAGTAGCGCGCATTATCCTGAATATGGGGGAGGCAGTGTATATGGATACCATCTATACTAACATATTCATAGCGCTGACTGTACACCGCAAAAACACCTTCAATAGTTTGCAAAGCCTGCAATATGGGGCTTGTATAGATAGTCCTTGGCGTACAGTGATTGCCCGCAATGACAATAAACGGAATCCCGGCCTGTGTTATTCTTTTTATATGGTTTAAACCCTGAATCAGTGCACGGTTGGAAGGCGATGCACGGTGGAACAGGTCACCGGTGTGCAGTACAAAATCAGGCTTCATGGCAACAATGCGGTCAACAGCATGTTCAAAGGCATGATACACATCAGCCTCGCGGACGTTGATGCCACTGTCATCCACCCTGTCAAGATCATTAAATCCAAGATGGGTATCCGAGATATGGACAAATGCTGGCATATATACCTCTTTCAGAGTGATGGGAATAGTTTTATCTACACTTATGTATAGATGTCAAGTAATTTTATCATTACACACTGCTGCTGACAAAAAAAAGAGCGCCTTTATACAGCGCTCTTCCTCATAATTTTGTTACCAAGTATTTTGCCCCTGGAAATGTGTCAATTCAACTTATTTCAATAGTATCAATAGCTAATCCTTAGAAGAAAGCTTTAACACCAAGAGATCCACTCATGACGTTTCCGTCTTCATCACCAGCATCCAAATCAAGTGTATCATAGCTATACTGGAACTCAGCAAACAATGCAAGGTTGTTCCCCAGCATATACGCCACACCCAGTTTACCAAAAATAGAATATCCATCGCCATCACCAAGCGCTGGATCATCTGAAATATCAATATATTTGAATCCAGCACCTATGTAGGGGATAAGCTTGTCCATTGCATAGTAGTAGGTTAGTGTTGGCATTATGGTGAATACTTCTGTTTCAGACTCATCCCAGGTATTATAGGATATCCCGCCACCTATTGCCAACCCATCAATAACAAACCACTCAACACCCATCTGATAGTTTTCAGCCCCTATTATCATATTGGTTTCTTCATCACCATACATTACTTTATACAAATCATCATTATATGTTACGTACTGAAACAAGGGCAATGTAACAACAAAATTACCCTCTGATGTTGGTGCTGCAAAAGCTGGAACTGCCAGTAGAACAACAACTAATACTCCCAAAAGTTTCTTCATGTTAACCTCCTCATGAATTTTTTAATTAATTTATTACCAGAGGCTTTATTTTTATTATTAATTAATATATTAATTAACTTTATTTTCGTCAAGTATTCTTTAGTAAATTTTTTTAAAAATTTATTTAATAATGGCTTCTTTTTGTCAATATTATTATGTTTACATATTTATATTTATGTACATATACACCATATACCGCATTAATGGTGATGTATATTTTCTAACCACTGATGTACACATAAAAGTATCAGCATCCTATAATAGAAGTATTTGTACAATTACTTCTGCTGTAAACACAAAGTAGCGGTAGCATCATGATGCTATAACAAATAATGTCTCTTTTTTAATCCAATTATATACTTTTTTTACTCATATATCTTGACGTTTTCCGGGTTATTTATTATTTTAGTATAATCTTTAATACCAGAAGGAGTGTATTATTATGGTAAAAAAAATGTATGCGATTTACGGAGTGATTCTTCTTGTTTTTGTTGCCTCACAAGCTGTTGCACAACACCATGGCAAAGGAATGATGTATCATATGTATGACGTTAAAACCGAGACCACCGTTGCGGGCACTGTGGATGAAATTATTACTGAATCGCATCCCTGCTGTGGAAAAACAATGGATCATTACTATATTACTGTTAAAACTGCCGCTGAAACTGTAAAAATATTTCTTGGTCCAACTGACTATGTAACAAAACAAATAACATTGAAAAAGGGTGATAGCATTACAGTAGTTGGCTCAAAAACAACATTGCGTAATGAAACGGTTATTATTGCAAAAAAAATTAATATAAATAAAACTGAGGTTGTTTTCCGTAATGATGACGGAACTCCAACATGGGCAGGACAGATGCAGCATCATCACAAATAATAAGGGTATGAAAACCTTAAATGTCACTACCCTTACAGGCATAAAATATGCGTAAAACCGCTTTTTTCAATTGTTGTTTTTAATACATGAAAAAAGCGGTTTATATATGTACCACAACAATTCTTGATTTTTACATATTTTTTTACTACTCATCTACTTTTACTATTTGGTTGTAAGCCTGTATACGCCATCCCATTTTTTGGGAGGAGGATTTTTCAAAAATTCTTTGCACCGTTCAATATATGTCTGGCATGGTCCATCATCAGAAACTATTCGCAGCCCTGCTCTGAAGGCAGAAATAGCCTCATCCCACTGTCTGTCTCGAAATAATTGCAACCCTTCATTATATTTTTTCAACATATCATACATATAGTCAGGAAGATTTCCTTTTGTCCCTAATAATTCATACACTTTAATTGGCTGCTCTTTGCCAATCACCCGTATTAAATCCAACTCCCGTACATTAACTACATCTTTAACGCTTTCATACGTGGTTTCACTTATCATTGAGTAGGTACCATAATATTTATTTGCACCCTCAAGCCGGGATGCTAAATTTACAGCATCGCCCATCATTGTATAATCCATTCGCTGGCGCGAACCCATGTTGCCAACTACAGCATCCCCGGTATTGATACCCATCCGTACTTTAAGCTGGAATGTACCTTTTTTGCGCCATTCTTCCCTCAACTCTGCCAGACGTCTTTTCATATCAATGGCTGCCAAACACACCCGTGAAGGATGGTCTTCAAAAGCTAATGGAGCACCAAAGAACGCAATAATTGCATCGCCTTCATATTTATCCACTGTACCTTCATACCGCAATATTATGTCGGTCATTTCAGATAAATATTCGTTAAGTAAGGAAACAAGTTGTTGAGGT
>ERZ795051.1327-NODE-1327-length-31996-cov-8.418334_pt1 | contig 31996 bp, 25 predicted proteins | sample MGYA00375135_ERZ795051 | MGnify/ENA primary metagenome ERZ795051 (study PRJEB30180, sample SAMN05720222) | activated sludge metagenome | isolation source: Anaerobic digester | place: Japan | collected 2015-05-26 ... | reverse complement strand
ATAACAAAAGATTGCCCATTATTGACAGTTCCTTGCGAAATCTTAAAATTAGTAGGATTATTAGTGGAAATAGAAGCCGAAGAAGCTCCATTGATAGTAACAGAAACACCTCTATCCAACTTGCCACCAACAACAACATTACCAAATGCTATTGACGTAGTAGAAGTAGAAAGCGTTAGTGTAACACCCGCTGCAGGCGGCGTTGCAGGAACTGAACTATTAACACATTTATTTATATGCGTATAGCAACCATAAAGATGTCCCATTACCCAAGCGTTGAAACCGCCGGTGGAACACAAGTAAGTATGTTCGCTCGGATTATCAATAAACAAACCTTCGGTCAAAGTACCAGGAATGGTGGAAGATATGTTAATAACCGTCCAACAAGTCTGTTTCACGCCACGGGCAAATGTACGCCCACCTTTAGTAGGAGCGGTAGCACAACCTAATGCACCATCGCGCATACAAGCCACCATCCGAGTATGCATGGAACTCGCCAACGAATAGCTATTGCCCGTCGTTTTGCAATACCATGTTTCCGTTCCGTAAGCGGTTGTGTTAGCGGCATTCAAGTGTACGGCCAATGCAATATAAGGGTCATAGCTGGTAAACTTAGAAGCTCTTGCCGATAAGCTGACATAAACATCCGAAGTACGTGTCATCATAGTAGGAGCATTGTCTGATTGCAATTTCGTTCGAAGTGAATTACACATGTTCAAACACAAAGTTGCCTCGTGGGGAGCTCTTGGACCTTGTGCACCGGGGTCTGAGCCACCGTGACCGGCATCAATTCCTATACGATACCCACTTAAATCTCTCGCTGCCAACGGAAACACCATCAGCACACACATTGAAAACAGTAAAAGTGATTTTTTCATTTTTGTCATATATTTAAGGTTATTATTTATTTCAGGTCTGCTGTGTAGATTTGTCCGTCAACTTCAGAAACGAATGCCAATTTTTGCGCTTTTTCGTTCCAAGTCGGATACATTTCAATTCTGTCAGGAGTATCGGTCAGTTTCACGCGAAGGCTACCATCGATGTTCATCAGATAAAGTTCGCCACCTGTGTAGTGGTGACCATCGTCGGTTGTCAATTCAAAAACGATTTGATTGTCGTTAATCCATGTCGCACGGAAACCCATGCCAAGGTCACGACGGTTGCGACCATTCAAGTCCATAACAATCAAATAATCATCTTCGTTGAAGACAATTTTTTGACCGTTCGGCGAAAATGCCGGTTCCAAACCGCTTTCATTCAACATGGTTTTTTTGCCATTCTCGTCAATCAGCCACAAATGCATGTTTTCATCACAAAAAGTGCTCAAGTTAGCACGTCTTGTGGTGAGTACCGATTTAGTTTTTGCAACAGAAAGCTTTTCAATTTGAGGTTGTTTTACAATTTGGCCATCGACACTCAACACGCGTTTTTCGCCTGCGGTGGTATAACGCCATGAAGCCGGCTGCAAGTAGCGTTGACCTGCAGAAACTTGTTGCGATTTACCTGCCAAGTCGGTTACATGAATGGTGTGCGTGCGTTCGCCATCTTCCCATTTTGTGTGGCGGTAAAGAATTTCTTTGCCGTCAGCCGACCATTGAAAACGGTCGCCAGAGTTAGGTGCATCCGTTACCACTTTACGCGATTTCGTTGCCATATCGATAACTTCGATACCATCAAAACCTTCTTTCGTGAAGGCTAACTTAGAACCATCGGGCGACCATTGTACGTTTACGTAACGCTCGCCGTCGTTGGTAAGGCGTTGTACATTCGACAACTTGCCTGTCATCTGCGCTTGTACCGGAATCGACAAGCAACTTACCAAAGCAACAACTCCGAAGAGTTTAATCAATGTCAGTTTGTTTGTTCTCATAGATAAAAAAATTAAGATAGATAAAAAAATTAAGATTGATATGTGTTAATTAAGCATTAGTTAATTTAATTGTTAAAATTGTTATTATTTTATAAAAAACAATTATTATTCACCACAATAACTCAACAAAGATATAATATTAAATTCAATCTAGCAAACAATATTTTTATTTTAACTATTATTATCTTTATTTTAGACATTATTAACTATTACTGTTTTTTATATCAACTTTGAAATCGAATTCTGTATCTACTATATTTTAGACACAGCGACACACTAAAAGTAAAAAAGAAAAAATCCATTTAAATCATTCAGCGTAAATCATTTACCTCAACGTTGGGATTTGTTTTAACATCGAACACAAATTTGTTGTCGGGCAACGACTTCAAAACAGTGTAAGCGGTGGAGAAAAATTTGATTTTATCGCCGTTTTTTTGAAAAATATCAATAGAACGAGGATATTTGTCTTTTTTAGCGATTTTGATTTTTATCTGGAAATAATCAGCGGCTTTATCCAACGGATAGAGGCAAATGTGCCAAAAAGCTTTGTCGGCAGCCGATTGGTCTTCAAAAGCCAATCGATGCGTGCGGGTACAGTCGGAAATCAGCAACAGCGGATTTATTTCGCGCAACTCTTTGAGAGTCGGTTCGGTAATGGTAACTTCGTTGTTTTCTTTCACAAAAACCCACTGCGTTTTTCCGTTGAAAAAAGTCTCTACATCAGCCATTTTTACCACAAACTTACGACCGCTTATTACAAGCGTTCCTTCTTTAGTGATGTTTTCATCAGCCGAGCGCGGATTGAAATACGATAATTGAAATTTCGTTTGTAGCGGCGATTTTTGGATAAGAGAAACCGACGAAAGCAAAATCTGTTTGGCTTGTTGCTCCTCTTGTGCAAAAGTTGCTGTAGTAAACAACGCTAACAATATAATGAGTAACTTTTTCATGTTGTCTTTTTATAAGCTTAGCAAAAACCGTGCAAAAGTTTACAAATTGTTCAAAATACGTTCCAAATCGTATTCAGTTTGCACTAATACTTGACGGGGTTTACTTCCTTCGTACGGACCGATAATTCCGGCTGCCTCAAGCTGGTCAACAATGCGTCCGGCACGATTGTAGCCAACGGAAAATCTGCGCTGAATATTGGATGCGGAACCTTGTTGAGTGGACACCACCAAACGGGCAGCAGCTTCGAAAAGTTCATCACGATTGTTCAAATCAACAGCACCAATTTCTTGAGCATCAGCCTCTGCAACATCAGGTTCGGGCAATTCGAATGCTGTAGGATAACCGCGCTGATTGGAAATGAATTGAACAACATTTTCCACTTCCGGAGTATCGACAAAAGCACACTGTACGCGCACAAAATCTGCACCTTGCGAAAAGAGCAAATCGCCCTTACCCACCAACTGTTCCGCTCCCGACCCATCGAGAATAATTTTAGAATCGACCATAGCCGAAACTTTAAAAGCAATACGCGCCGGAAAGTTCGCTTTAATAACACCCGTAATAATGTTTACCGAAGGACGCTGAGTGGCTATTACCATGTGAATACCTACGGCACGCGCCAACTGAGCAATACGAGCAATCGGCATTTCCACCTCCTTGCCTGCCGTCATTATCAAATCTCCAAACTCATCGATAACAACCACAATGTAAGGCAAAAATTTATGCCCTTTTTCGGGATTTAATCGACGATTGACAAATTTTTCGTTGTACTCTTTAATATTGCGAACATGTGCTATTTTCAGCAAATCGTAGCGATGATCCATTTCTTTGCACAAAGAATTGAGCGTTTGCACTACTTTTTCCGATTCGGTAACTACAGGCTCAACTTCGTCCGGCAATTTTGCCAAAAAATGCTTTTCGATACCGGTATAGATATTGAATTCCACCTTTTTAGGGTCAATCAAAACAAATTTCAGTTGAGACGGATGTTTCTTATATAATAAAGAAGTGATAAGAACATTCAAACCAACGGATTTTCCTTGCCCCGTAGCACCTGCCACCAACAAGTGAGGCATTTTGCATAAATCGAACATAAACACCTCGTTGGTAATGGTGCGCCCCAACGCAATTGGCAAATCGTAGGTAGATTCTTGAAACTTTTTAGAGCCGATAGTGGCGTACATGGAAACGATTTTCGGCGAACTGTTGGGCACTTCAATACCGATAGTTCCTTTGCCCGGAATTGGCGCAATGATACGTATGCCCGTAGCTGCCAAACTCAACATAATATCTGCCTCCAAATTGCGTATTTTACTGATACGCACGCCGTCTTCGGGAACAATTTCGTAAAGCGTAATAGTGGGACCAACAGTTTCAAATATCCTTTTAATGCCTATACCATAATGACGCAACGTGGTAATAATCCGCTTTTGATTAGCATCTTGTTCTTCCTTGTTGACAAATGTCTGCGTCTGCGGATACTCTTTCAGTAAATTTAAAGTAGGATATTTGTAATCGGACAACTCCAAAGTGGGGTCATACAAGCCGAGATTTTCAACGCTATAATCATCTATCACTTCATTTTCAGCTACCGTCGATTCTATTTCAATTTCAATCGAAGCATCGTCATCAACTTGCACTTTTTTTACTGTCGGTGTCGAAAGAGAATCTTCTTCCTCTCCGTCACTCTCCGTTATTATCCAATCGGACGGAATAGTTTCACCGTTTTCCTCCAATTTTTCATCTTCTTCAAAATCTACAGCCGATGATTCTAAATCAATTGTTTCCGTCTGTCCTTTTTTACTAAACAACCGTTTAAAAAACGGCAATGTTGAACTAAAAACAAAAATAGCGAACAGCACTCCCGTGCCAAGCAAAATGAAAAACGTACCGGGAGTTCCTACATAAATTTTCAGCCACGTTACGCACAATTCACCATGCTCGCCACCAATTTTAATAAATGTATTATCGAAAATGGAAGAAAGGAAAAATTCAAAAAAGAGCGAAAACCACACCATAAATAATGATGAGAAGAGAAAAGCTTTCCACAACGCCATCAAGCGAATGCCTATCAAACGCAAAGCCGCTACAAACGGGAACCACAAAAAAGCAAACGCCGCCACACCGAACCAGCGATTTATGATTACTTCAGCTAAATAGGCGCCGTACGACCCCGTCCAATTAGTAATATCTTTCAACTCCTCAATGGAGGAATACTGCCCATTGACGATACTTTGATCGGCTTCGCCCGTAAAAAAGAACGACAACAACGCCATAAAAACGTAAAGTACACCTATCAAAAGCACTATGCCAAAAGCAAATTGTGTGCGTTCGTCGCGAAAAAAAGCTTTTAGTGCAGCAAAAAAGCCGTCGGAGTTATCTTTTTTATTTGTTGTTTTCGCCATAAATTTATAGTTCAATAAATCGTACAAAGATAATTAAAATTCGGAATATATGCGATAGGCAACATTTTGAAAAACGAAAAAAATCACTAAATCGTATGCAAAATTAATTCCTAAACAGCTTAAAGATAACATTTTTTAGTTGGGAAACTAAAAGATGTTTTGAAAAAGAAGAAAAAACATTTACCTTTGCTTGTTATTATCGATTTGGGAAAAGATGACAAAAAAAGAACGTTATTCACTCATTATCAAATGGTTTACGGAAAACATGCCCGTAGCCAAAAGTGAATTGCGGTACAAGACCGCTTACGAATTGTTGGTGGCTGTCATCTTATCGGCACAATGTACCGACAAAAGAGTTAACCAAACAACTCCGGCATTTTTTGCTGCCTATCCCAATGTGGCATCGCTTGCAAAGTCTTCTGTATCAGAAGTTTTTGAATATATTCGCAGCATTTCATATCCAAATTCCAAAGCACGGTATTTGGTAGGTATGGCACAAAAAGTGATGACAGATTACAATGGTGAAATTCCGCAAGACACGAACGAGTTGATGTCGCTACCGGGGGTTGGTCGTAAAACCGCTCACGTCGTTGCTTCGGTAATGTTCAATCAGCCAAAAATGGCAGTGGACACACATGTTTTCCGCGTATCGGAACGCTTGGGATTGACAACCAACTCCAAAAATGCACTTCAAACCGAAAAAGAATTAGTCAAATATATTCCCGAAGAACTTATATCTAAGGCACACCATTGGCTCATACTTCACGGACGCTACGTTTGCACCGCCCGTCGCCCGAAATGCGCCACTTGTGGTTTGTCGCCTTTTTGTCGTTTTTATTCAAAACTCAAAACCAATCCATCATGAGAGCAATTTTAGTCGGAGTACTGCTTACCATAAATATAACAACCTTTGCAACAACGTCTAATCCGTTGATTATTAGTGGCACTATTAGTAATTCATCGGGCGAAGCAATGCCCGCAGTTATCGTTGAACAATGCGCCACAAACAACTACACATTGAGCGACATAGACGGCTGTTTTGAACTACAACTACTACCGAAAAAACCGCAAAAAATCACTATTAGCTTCATCGGTTACCAAAAACAGACAATTGATTTGAAAAAAAACAGTTCCAACAATTTAGTTGTTATCCTTAATAAAATAGAAGAAACTCATCAACCCCAACCGGCAATATCAAAATTGCCAAAAGTGAGTTGCATGACGGTAAATATTGGCTACGAATACTACGATTCGCGCTTTGACAAATTTTCTGAACTAAAAAGCGATGAAGTTAATTTAATGAATAAACTCGACCACTTTTTTACTATCGGTATAGCGGGCAGTTACCGCAATATTTACGGATTGCTGAGCTGGGGCTTTACACCCTCACACACTCAAAGTTTTATGGAGTACAACTATAAACATACGGTAGAAAGTCGCCGTTTCCTTTTCAAAATGGGTTATATTTTTCCTTTGGCTCAAAATAAAGTGCTGCTTACGCCAACTTTGGGAGTTACACGCACCAGTTACGACGAATATTTCTACCCTTACGACAAGGAAGTTTCGTTGACGGAGTTTTTGATGAACAGTTCAACTAACGTTTACTACAAACAATATTGCGGCATATTGGGTTTGGACGCCGATTTTCGCCTAGCGGCTTTTGGCAACCGCAAACAGCACAATTTATACCTTTCGGCAGGAACAGGTTATATTTTCAAATTACACCATTTTCCGCACATAAAATCGAATAAAACCATACTGACATCGAACAACGAAATTATACAAAAAGGATTGTACATCGAACTCAGTTTGAAATACTATTACATCGTTAAAAACAAAAAAGATAAAAAAAATCACAATTATGATTTGGAATGAATACATCGAATGCAGCAGCCGCGATGCCATTATAGAACGGCAAAACAAAGGTTTACGAAAAATGGTAGAACGTCTCTACTTTAACGTTCCTTTTTACCGCAAAAAATTCCAAGAAATGGAATTGTCGCCTTACGACATCAAAGGCATTGAAGACTTGCACAAATTACCTTTTACCTACAAACAAGATTTGCGCGACAACTATCCTATGGGACTGTTCGCCGTACCGCAATCGGAAATTGTGCGCCTGCACGCTTCGAGCGGCACAACTGGCAAACAGACCGTTGTAGGCTACACGCGAAAAGATTTGGATATGTGGTCGGAAGTGGTAGCGCGCTGTTTGTCGTCAGCCGGTGTTGTCCACAAAGATATTGTACAAATAGCTTATGGTTACGGACTTTTTACCGGCGGATTGGGATTGCACTACGGCACTGAAAAAATAGGAGCGTCGGTTATTCCTATTTCAGGCGGTAACACGCACCGACAACTGCAAACGATGCAGGATTTAGGTTCTACGGTGTTGGCTTGTACACCGTCTTACGCGCTCTATTTAGCCGAATCGCTCGAAAAATCGGGCATCACCAAAGACCAAATAAAATTACGAGTTGGTATTTTCGGCGCTGAATCATGGACAGATGAAATGAGGCGAGAATTGGAAAAGAAACTCGGCATCAAGGCTTTTGATATTTACGGATTGAGCGAAATTATGGGTCCCGGAGTGGCTTGCGAATGCGAATGCCAAAACGGTCTGCACGTAAACGAAGACCATTTTATTCCCGAAATTATTGACCCCATAACGTTAGAGCCACTGCCCGAAGGTCAAGAAGGAGAGCTTGTATTTACCACTATCACCAAAGAAGGTTTGCCATTATTGCGCTATCGCACACGCGACCTATCAACACTGCACTACGGCACATGTTCTTGCGGACGCACTTTGGTACGTATGGAAAAATGTAAAGGTCGAACCGACGATATGCTCATTATTAGAGGTGTAAATGTGTTCCCGTCACAAATAGAATCGGTGTTGCTAAGCATGCACGAAACTTCGCCACACTACCAACTCATTGTCGAAAGAATCAACAATTTAGATATTTTGGAAGTTCACGTAGAGATGGACGAACATTTCTTTGCCGACGAAATACGCAAAATTGAAGGACTCAACAAACGCATCAAACACAACATTGAAAACACTCTGGGCATCAGTGTTACCATAAAACTGGTAGAGCCTAACACCATTGAACGGTCGGAAAATAAAGCCAAACGCATTATCGATAACAGAAAAAAATAATCTCTAAAATCTAAAGCTATGACAATACAACAATTAAGTGTTTTTTTAGAAAACAAATCGGGACGACTTTTAGAAGTAACAAAAGTTTTAGGCGAGAACAATATTAATATGTCCGCCTTCAGTATTGCCGATACGTCTGATTTCGGTATGCTCCGTATGATAGTTGACCAACCCGAAGCAGCATTTGCAGCTTTGAAAAAACAGAATTTTTCGGTGAGCATCACGCCGGTGGTCGGTCTGATTATACCCGACAAAGCCGGAAGTCTTTACCACGCACTCAATGCTTTAAATGATGCCGCTATCGGAGTGGAATATATGTATGCTTTTTCGTTTAAAGAAGACGCAACCGTCATTTTACGCACAGCCGATGCCGAAAAGACAGCCCAAGTGTTGAAAGCCGCCAATTTCCAACTGATTTCAACAAAATGAACTAACGGATTTCGCTGATATTGTACGGAGTTTCCTGATACACAAAATAGTTCAACCAATTGGAAAACAATAAATTAGCATGACCTCGCCAACGAACTATCGGTCTTTCGGCGGGGTTGTCGTTTTTATAGTAGTTGTACGGAAGTTCTATATCAAGTCCTTTTGCCAAATCGCGTTTGTACTCTTCATCCAACGTATTGGGTGAATACTCCGAATGACCGGTAACAAAAAACTCCCTGCCGTTGCGCCCCATTACCAAATAGACACCGGCATCGGGCGATTCAGACAAAATGGTCAGTTCCGGAACTTTTTCCAAATCGCTCCTGAGAATAGTAGTGTGACGGCTGTGAGGAACAAAAAACTCATCGTCGAAACCTCTGAAAATTGGATTGAGCGGCTCCAACACTTTGTGCGAAAATACACCGAACATTTTTTTATCCAAGGCGTGCTTGGGAACATTATAATAATGGTATAAACCTGCTTGCGCCGCCCAACAAATGAAAAATGTGGACGTAACATGCGTACGTGCCCAATCGAACACGCCCGTAATTTCTTCCCAATAAGTAACCTCTTTAAACGATATCGTCTCTACTGGAGCACCCGTAATAATCATGCCGTCGTAGGTTTGTTCGCGAACTTCGGAAAATGGACGATAAAACGCTTTCAGATGCTCGATAGGCGTATTTTTTGGAGTATGACTGTTCAGTTTCAAAAAATCTACCTCTATCTGCAAAGGCGTGTTTGACAACAAACGAATTAAATCGGTTTCCGTTGTTATTTTTATAGGCATCAGGTTTAATATCAGCATTTTAAGCGGACGAATATCTTGTGTAGAAGCCCTTTCGGTATTCATTACAAAAATATTTTCCTGCTTCAGCAAGTCAATAGCCGGAATCTTATCAGGTAAATTTAATGGCATAATGAAATGTATTTTATAGTTTTTCTTATTTAATTTTATAGTATTTGCGGTACAAATCTCTGAAATCTTTCGTCTGTTTAAATTCTTTCAACCAACTGTTTATCTCAGTTTGAAGTGCTGAAGCACGCTTGTTCATACCCCACGCCTGAAATTGCTGAAATCCCAACACCATGGCAATATCTATTTCGGGATAATAAACTTTACACAAACGAGCGGTAAACTCGTCGCTGACGGCATAAGGAATTTCGCCGCGCGACACCATGGCAATGAGTAATTCAGTGTCCGCGCCGCTAATGTGAGCCACTTGAAACTCTACGCCAATTTCTTCTCTGATATGGTTTAAACGCGGCAAATAAGGCGAATGTTCAACCGCATAAACGGTAATACCGTCCAAATCCAGACTATTGCGCAACGGAACACCTTCATTATAAACATTGTCGGACAACTGCACCAACACCAAACGGCTGGTTAAAATAGGGTCGGAAAAGGCGATGCGCCGCCGCAACTCCACCGTAACGGGAAGATTGCGCAAAATTAAATCGTAAACGCCTTTGTTCACACCAACAATGCACCGCTCTAAATCGTCTTCTACGGTTATGTTCAGTGCTAAACCGTGTTGGTCAGCAAAACGTTTTACCAATTCATATTGAAAACCTTTCATTGTGCCGTCTTCCACAAAATAGCCGATAGAGCTGTATTCGGTCGCCACGTTCAACTCCTTGTCATCTACAATATCTTCAAAATCGCGATAACGGTTCAAAAACGCCACCAACAGAGCAATTGCCGCAATCAGCAACGCTACCGATACCCAAAAATACCATTTTTTCAGGAAACGCCATTTTGCTGCCGTATGTCTAATTAATTGTAGAAAGTCCATGACAAACCAAATTGGAATGTACCCGGGTTAATCGGATAATTCGGCATTGAAAAATAGTTGTTTATACCAAATACGCCTTTGTTCCAATGCGCATATTGCACATAAAAACGCATTCTTTTCAGGTGAAAATTCAAATAAACGTTCAACTCGGGATAATTGCCCACCAAAGTTTCGTTTTGTATGCGAAATTGTCCGGTAGCCGGCACATAAACAGGACCATAATAAGCAGTATGATAGCGCACGCTCACTCCCGCTTGAAAAGTCAGCACTTTGAAAAATTTATCCTTGTAGTACAAATTAGAATAGAGTGCCAAATCGGGCAACGGCAATATTGCGCGGTTGCCGGTAAATTGATAAACAAGTTGGTTGTCGAGATGCAACCGCCACACGCCAACGTTTGCCGTAACATCGGCTGCCAGCACCTGCACATTACCGTTGTACTGCTCGGGAAGTCCTTTTGTATTAAAATAGACCAAATTTTTAACATTTTCCATCTGCACGCCCAATGAAATACCACGCGTGGGAACGGAAAAACGCACTTTGGCATTGAAACGCAATTTATTTTTAAAATGATTGTCCCATCGGAAGTGATTGGACGAATAATTTTCTACAAAATTACTAACTGTTTCGTTGTGAAAACCCACACCGCCGTCTAAACGCAATTCGTCTTTTTTTACACGAAAAATTGTGTACACATTGCCCATTAAGTTAAATTCGCCCGCTTTCGGTCCCAACACATAAACTTCGCCTCGGGCATCGTAAGTCAGCACTTTACCTTTTCGTTTTGCTATTTGCAGCCCCACTTTCAAAAGATTTTCGTAATAACCTTTTTTCAGCGAATCGAACACTAAGGCATGATAACGCAAATCGTATTCCACAAACGTTTCAAGACCAAAACGCAACACCTTATTAAAATCTTCTTCAAGCGTGAATCCCACTGTGTTTTTCAGCGACCAATAGCACGACGAATCGTTGGTGTATGAAGTGTTGAGATAGGTAGAATCGTAAAAATCAGTCGGAACCGTTCTTTCATGGTAGCGTTTTCGTGCATACTCAAATTTAATGGCGTGAACAATGCTGGAAATCGGCAAAAACTCTTTCTTCACAGAATCTTCATTAACCTGAATTTCAACATCTTTGCCAAAACGGTAACGTTGATTATAAAAATAAATATCGTTATTGTAGTTCGAAATTACATCGTTCAACCGCGTAGGAATATCTTTGGGAGCGAATGTGGCAGAACCCACCACCGCTTGCGGATTTAAAATAAAAGTCGAATCGGAAATACCGCCATTCTCATAATTTCTGAAACGATTGAACATAATCACGGCATTGCCCGAATAGTGTTTATTTTCGTAACTCATCCAAAATCCGCCATTTTTCATATCCGCAGCCTGATTGGCATACTGCCCGCGCGCATAAATGTAGTTGAACAGACCGCCCACATTCAACCGTTTATTGGCATTCATGGTCAATAAAGCCTTAAAATAGTCTTCTTCGCTGTATTTCGGCAGTGCCGAACGGTAAACCAAATGCGAATAGGGAATATTTGTGCTGAAAAAAGAGACATCTTCGGGAGTAATGACATAGGCATCGTAGGGCAACGAAAAAAGATAATCGGTTTTGTTGGTTCTATCAAAATAAATTTTCGATTGCAACGGCGAGCCGAGATTGCCGTTCCACGAATTGGCGATGCTGTAATTGTTTACCGGATTATTATCCTGATAGCTGGTAATCAGCGTATCAACCGCCACCGAATCCTTAAATCCTAAACGTTCGTCGATGCGCCAATTGCGCACTTCCGACTTGGGCAACACCTTTTTTTGAGGAGTAGCAGATTCTTTTTGCGGCTGTCCGAAAACAGTTGCAAAGAGCAATAAACCGGCACAAAAAAGCCCCAATTTCTTCATAAACTGCAAAAATACTGCTTTTTTTCCATATTCAAACTAAAAAAATTGCAAAATTAGCACGCTCTCATCTTGCTAATCGACACATAAAAAACGGTAGCGCATTCTTTTTAGTCTGCGCTACCATTGTTATTTATTAAAAATTTTAAATTAGGTTCAATTCCTTTAATGTCGCCACATTGCCTTTAACTGCTTTTGCGCTGGCGGCAAATTTTTCTTTTTCTTCGGCTGTCAATTCAAGTTCAACAATTTTTTCGACACCGTTTTTGCCCAAAATCACCGGAACACCGATGCATAAGTCGCTTTCGCCATACTCGCCTTCAAGCAATACGGAGCAAGGAATCATTTTCTTTTGATTGTGCAAAATTGCTTCTACCACAAATGCACCGGCAGCACCGGGAGCATACCATGCCGACGTTCCAAGAAGACGAGTCAGCGTGGCACCGCCCACCATGGTCGATTTAGCAACTTCTTCTAATTTTTCGGCACTTAGCAACGTGCTAACAGGAATGCCTTTGTAGGTAGCGTAGCGCGACAAAGGAATCATGGTCGTATCGCCGTGACCGCCAATAACCATACCTTCCACTTCGTTGGCATTGCAACCGAGCGCTTGACTTAAAAAATATTTAAAACGCGAGCTATCCAACGCACCGCCCATACCGATAACACGATTTTTAGGCAAGCCCAACGATTTGAGAGTAAGATAAGTCATGGTGTCCATAGGATTGGAAATACAAACCAAAATGGCATTCGGAGAATATTTCAGAACATTTTCCGCTACACTTTTAACGATTTTGGCATTTACGCCGAGCAGTTCTTCGCGCGTCATACCCGGTTTGCGAGGAACCCCCGAAGTGATAACCACCACATCGGAATTGGCGGTTTTTGCATAATCGTTAGTGCAGCCGATAAGGTTGGTGTCAAAACCGAGCAATTGAGCGGTTTGCATCATATCCATAGCTTTACCTTCCGATACGCCTTCTTTAATATCGAGCATAACAACTTCATCAGCTACTTCGTTGAAAGCTAATACATTAGCGCATGTAGCTCCTACATTACCTGCGCCTACAACAGTTACTTTTGACATAATAAAATGATTTTAAAAGAATTATTATTGGTTGAAATTTATGTTTGCACTAGTTCTCGTTTGTGGTTACAAAGATAATGTGAAATTTATAATTAAAGAAATTTTTCCATAATAAAATTACACTTTGTTTTTCTTATTTTGATAATTCCCCTTTTTTGTATTACTTTTGCAGATTATTACATTGAAACATTTCTATTTTGCAAAAATTTAAGGGTTGTTTTAATAATTTGTTAGTCGAATAGTGTTTTAGTGGTATGAATACAAAGACAAAATTAGCAATTATTATTGGTTCCATTATCATTTTGTTGCTTGCTGCGGCACTTTTTTTTGTGTTTATGAAAATGAAAAACACCGAAAAAGAGATGGGCGAAATGGTGGAACTGATGACTTACGAAAAGCAGCAACTGGAAGACGAATATTCCGAGATAGCTCTGCAAATAGAGGGTTTTTCGTACAAGATAAACAACGATTCGCTGCTAAAATTGGTGGACAAAGAACAACAACGGGTGCAACTGCTACTCGAAGAGTTGCGCACTGTGAAAGCTACCAACGCACGCAGAATAGCCGAATTGAAATCGGAATTGGCATCGGTGAGAAAAGTATTGGTGCACTACGTAACGCAAGTTGATTCGCTAAACAGACTAAACACGCAACTAAAAACCGAAAATACGGAAGTAAAACAAAAATATGTGCAAGCAACGCAAACCGTAACGGAATTGTCAAAAGAACGGGAACAACTTCAGGAAACAATTACCAAAGCATCGCTGTTGGAAGCAACTAATATACAAGTAGAAACATTTACCGACAGGGATAGAAAAACAAGTAGAATAAGTCGCATAGCACGATTTAAAATTTCGTTTACGATAGTCAAAAATATCACGGCGGAAACGGGTATGAAGACGGTTTACCTGCGCATTGTTACGCCCGACGACTACGTGCTGACAAAAAAATCGACGGATGTGTTCCGTTACGAAGATAAATCCATTCCCTATTCATGTAAAAAAACGGTAGAATATACGGGCGAAAATACAGATATGTTTCTCTATTGGAACGTGGAAGAAGTGCTGAATGCAGGCACTTATCGCGTGGATATATTCGCCGATAACCAACTGATAGGAGTTCATCAATTTAAACTTGAAAAATAATGAAATTACGCAGCGCAAAATGTACCATAGGCAGGCGAATGGCAGGAGCAAGGTCGTTGTGGAAAGCCAACGGCATGAAACCTGAACAAATAGGACATCCCATTATCGCCATTGTCAATTCGTTCACACAATTTGTGCCGGGGCATGTGCACCTGCACGATATAGGACAACAGATAAAGGCTGAAATTGAAAAACTCGGCTGTTTTGCTGCCGAATTCAACACTATTGCCATTGACGACGGCATAGCCATGGGACACGAAGGTATGCTCTATTCGCTTCCGAGCCGCGACATCATTGCCGACAGTGTCGAATATATGGTCAATGCGCATCAAGCCGATGCTATGATATGCATCAGCAATTGCGATAAAATTACCCCCGGAATGCTAATGGCAGCCATGCGCCTAAACATTCCTGCCATATTTGTATCGGGAGGACCAATGGAAGCCGGAGAATATCGCGGGAAAGCCGTGAACATGATTGACGCTATGGTGCAAGGAGGCGACCTTTCCGTTTCCGACAAAGAAGTGGAAGAGGTAGAAAATCGTGTTTGCCCTACTTGCGGCTCTTGTTCAGGTATGTTTACCGCCAATTCAATGAATTGTTTAACCGAAGCGTTGGGATTGTCGCTACCCGGCAACGGTACCATAGTGGCAACACATGTCAATCGTAAAAACCTATTTTTGGAAGCAGCCCGCATCATAGTGGACAACGCTTACAAATATTACCGCAACAACGACACTTTCGTTCTGCCGCGCTCTATCGCTACACGCACAGCATTTCTCAATGCTATGAGTTTAGATATTGCCATGGGTGGGTCAACCAACACCATTCTTCATCTTTTGGCGGTAGCACACGAAGCGGAAACTGACTTTACTATGGACGACATTGATGCGTTATCGCGCAAAATTCCTTGTTTGTGCAAAGTTGCCCCAAATTACTCCTACCATATACAGGACGTAAATCGTGCCGGCGGCGTTTTAGCCATTTTGGAAGAACTGTATAAAACCAATTTGATAGACGCATCGGTCAAACGTGTGGACGGATTGACATTGCATCAAGCTATTGACATTTACAGCATCACAAAACCAAATCCCAACGACAAAGCCGTACAGGTTTACAAAAGTGCACCGGCTAATCGCTTCAGTTTGGAAATGGGTTCGCAAAACAGCTACTACCCGACTTTGGACACCGACAGAAAAAACGGCTGCATACGCAATGTTGAAAACGCTTACAGCAAAGACGGCGGTTTGGCAGTGCTAAAAGGCAATATTGCTCAAGACGGTTGCGTAGTAAAAACAGCCGGAGTAGATGAAAATATTTGGAAATTTTCGGGTAAAGCTGTCGTTTTTACCTCACAAGAAGCGGCTTGCGAAGGCATTTTGGGCAATAAAGTTCATGCCGGCGACGTGGTAGTAATAACACACGAAGGACCCAAAGGCGGACCGGGAATGCAAGAAATGCTCTACCCCACTTCCTACATCAAATCAAAACGCCTTGGCAAAGCATGTGCGCTGATTACAGACGGGCGTTTTTCGGGCGGAACATCAGGTCTCAGCATCGGACACATTTCACCCGAAGCTGCCGCAGGTGGCAATATTGGACTTATAAAAGATGGCGACATCATTACTATAAACATTCCCGAAAGAAGCATTAATGTAGAACTTTCGGATGAAGAACTTGCGCAACGCCGCAACGCTGAACTCTCTTTTGGAAGAAAAGCATTTACTCCGCGCGATAGAAATCGGCAAATACCAAAATCGTTAAAAGCTTATGCCAACTTAGTCAGCTCAGCCGACAAAGGGGCTATTAGAATAATTGAATAAATGAAAACAACTCAACTCTCAGGTGCACACGCATTTATCCACTCGATAATGCATGAAGGAACGGACACTATTTTCGGTTATCCGGGTGGTGCCATTATTCCCGTTTTTGACGCACTCTACGACTATTTCGATAAAATACATTATGTGCTTGGTCGCCACGAGCAAGGTTCTATCCATGCAGCACAAGGCTATGCGCGCATATCCGGAAAAGTTGGCGTCTGTATTGTAACATCAGGACCGGCTGCCACAAATGTCATCACCGGAATTGGCGATGCCATGCTCGATAGTACACCGCTTGTAGTAATTACCGGACAAGTGGGCACAAATCTTTTGGGAACGGACGCTTTTCAAGAAATTGACGTAGTGGGCATTACACAGCCTATTACAAAATGGAGCTACCAAATTCGCCGTCCCGAAGAAATAGCGTGGGCAGTAGCAAGAGCATTTTACATTGCGCGAAGTGGTCGAAAAGGACCTGTTGTGCTCGATTTTACAAAAAACGCACAAACCGGTTTGGTAAAACACTATCAACCCGAAAAATGCACATTCATACGTAGCTATGTGCCTGTGCTTAAACCCAATATCCAAAAGATAGAAGAAGCCGCACAACTGATAAATCAAGCAAAAAAACCATTCGCTTTGGTAGGACAAGGCGTTGCGTTAGGTAATGCGGAGGAGGAATTGAAAGATTTTCTCACCAAAGCGGACATTCCTGCCGGTTGGACACTGTTGGGTGAATCGGTTATGCCGTCTGACTTCCCACTAAATAAAGGTATGCTGGGTATGCACGGCAACATTGCACCCAATTTGAAAACCAACGAATGCGATGTGTTGATTGCCATTGGTATGCGTTTCGACGACCGCGTTACAGGCGACCTTAGCACCTACGCAAAACAGGCAAAAGTTATCCATTTCGACATTGATGCCGCAGAAATAGGCAAAAATATTCCGGTAGAAGTACCCATTTTAGGTAATGTAAAAACAACACTACCACTAGTTACAAAACTTCTGAACAAAAACACGCACACCGAATGGATAGCATCATTTGAAGAAGCCGAACAAAAAGAGAAAGAATTGGTTATCGACTACGAAATACACCCAAAAAATGGGGCTATAAAAATGGGCGAAACCATTGCAAAAATATCGGAAGCTACTCGCCATGAAGCAGTTGTGGTAACTGACGTTGGTCAAAACCAAATGATGGCAGCGCGTTATTCAAAATTTACGCAACCGAAAAGTTTCATTACATCGGGCGGCTTAGGCACAATGGGATTTGGTGTTCCTGCGGCAATCGGCGCAAAAATCGGTGCACCGGACAGAACCGTAGTACTGTTTGTCGGCGACGGCGGTTTTCAAATGACCATGCAAGAATTGGGTACAATTATGCAGGAAAAAATTGGCGTAAAAATAGTAATTCTCAACAACAATTACCTCGGCATGGTGCGCCAATGGCAAGAACTTTTCCACGCCAAACGCTATTCATCAACCCCAATGCAAAACCCTGATTTTGTAGCTATTGCAAAAGCATACGGCATCAAATCGGAAAGAGTTTCGGAACGCAGCAAATTAGATACGGCAATAGACACCATGCTCGCCAACGATGAACCCTATTTATTGGTGGTAGACGTGGAAGAAAGTGGTTTAGTCTATCCGATGATACCTGCAGGAACATGCGTTACAAACATTATCGTAAACGGAGAAAAAATAAAATTATGAAAGATTCGACATTGGAAAAACGACTTTATACGGTAACGGTTTTCTCGGAAAACACGCCGGGGCTACTCAACCAAATCACCATTATTTTCACACGCCGACAGTTGAACATCGAAACACTGTCCGTGTCGCCATCGGCACTAAAAGGCATACACAAATTCACCATTACGGTGGAAACCACGCGCGACATAATTGAAAAAGTGGTTAAACAAATAGATAAGCGCATCGATGTGCTAAAAGCTTACTACAACGTAGATGAAGAGTTGGTTTCGCAAGAAATTGCCCTCTACAAGCTCTCTACCGAAAAAGTAATGGAAATGGGTAGCGTTGAATCGCTCATTCGCCGTTACAATGTGCGCATTCTCGAAATAAATTCCAGTTGCATCGTTGTTGAAAAAACCGGACTTTACGAAGATACGCAAAACCTGTTTGATGAATTGAGCCAAACCATTGGTGTTCTGCAATTTATCCGTTCGGGACGAGTAGCCATCACCAAAGGTAAAGTAGAACGATTGAGCGATATGCTTGCTTCAAGAGCAGCAATGATAGAAGATGAAGATATAGAAAATTAGAAAAATGGCACAAAAATTCCATTTCACAATTTATCCGCAAGAATGCGACTACAAGGGATTAGCCACGTTGCGCACCATAGGCAACCATCTGCTCAATGCCGCCGGTATGGCTGCCAAAGAATTGAGTTTCGGAATCGAACTAATACAAGCCCAAAACTTAACGTGGGTGCTTTCGCGCCTAACTATAGAAATGACACGTTATCCCGCCCAAAATGAGTACATCGAAATAGAAACATGGATTGAAGATTGCAACAAAATAACTTCGGCGCGTAACTTCAAAATTTACGACAGCCAACAAAACATCATCGGCTACGCCTGCGCTTTGTGGGCTATGATTGATTTAGCCACGCGTCGTCCAACCAACCTTTTGGAATGGACAGATTTTATACAACATATCATTCCGGAGTCACTACCCATCGAACGACCTGTGCGCATCGGTGAACTTCATGAAAATGCACAAACGATACAACACACCGTCAAATACAGCGATATTGATATGAACGAGCATTCAAACAGCATGAAATACATCGAATGGATGACCGATTGCTTGCCGTTGGAGCGCTTTCGAAAGAGTTTTATCAAGCGTTGCGATATTAATTATATGCACGAAACCGTATTTGGCGACGAAATTGTTATCGCTTTTACCGACACTCCCGACAAATCGCAATTTGAAGTAAAATTGGCAGATGGAAAATCGTGCTGCAAGGCACAATTTTGTTGGAGGGAAAATCCTTAAAAAATCGTTTTAATTTTCTGACTATCTCCATTTTGTTTATTTTCAGTAAAATGACTATCTTTGTAATCCTTGTCTAATTTTTCTGAAAATCACTTAACAATTTATTGTAATCAAAACTCTCGGTGTAAATCGATAGTATAAAAAAATCGTTTTTTGATGAAGATTTCGGTAAAAAAAGTATTCTACCCAAAAATTATCACTTGTTTAAAAAACTACTCCAAAGAACGCTTTGCGGCGGATTTGATGGCAGGTGTCATTGTCGGAATTGTTGCCATACCGCTGGCTATAGCGTTTGGTATCGCATCGGGCGTTGGACCTACTGAAGGATTAGTAACAGCCATCATTGCCGGATTTCTCATTTCGCTTCTGGGCGGTTCCAAAGTGCAAATAGGCGGACCTACAGGCGCATTTATTGTTGTCATTTACGGCATCATTCAACAGCACGGCGTTGCCGGATTGGCTATTGCCACTATTATGGCGGGGGTACTGCTTGTGCTGATGGGAGCATTTCGTCTTGGAAACGTCATAAAATTTGTACCTTACCCCGTTGTTGTGGGATTTACGGCAGGTATTGCACTGACTATTTTTTCCACGCAAATGAACGATTTGTTCGGTTTGGGACTGACCAACGTTCCGGCAAACTTCATTGATAAATGGATTTGCTATTTCCAAAACGTTTCTCAAGTTAATTGGTGGGCATTGGCTATTGGAATTACTACTTTGCTCATTATTATATTTACACCTAAAATTTCTAAAAAAATTCCGGGTTCATTGGTGGCAATAATAGTGATAACTGTCATTGTTTGGGCAATGAAACGTTTCGGAGGCATCGAAAGCATTCGCACCATCGGCGACCTGTACGAATTGCCTACAGGCATTCCCGCCCCCAAAATGCCACGACTCAATTTTGCCGAAGGACAAACATTGTTCGGTTTGATGCAACTTTTGGCTCCTTCCGCGTTTACAATTGCAATGTTAGGAGCAATAGAGTCGCTCCTGTCTGCCATGGTAGCCGACGGTGTTATAGGAGACAAACACAACTCCAATACCGAATTAATAGGACAAGGCATTGCCAACATCGTTGTGCCGTTTTTCGGCGGCATACCCGCCACGGGAGCCATAGCGCGCACCATGACGAACATCAACAATGGCGGACGTACGCCCGTTGCCGGTTTGATACACGCCGGAGTATTGTTGCTGGTGCTGTTATTTTTAGGTAATTTGGTGGGTTATATTCCTATGGCTTGCTTAGCCGGCGTGCTAATTATGGTAGCCTACAACATGAGCGGATGGCGCACGATTGTGTCGCTATCGAAAAATCCGAAATCAGACTTTGCTGTCATGCTGACGACTTTTGTACTGACAGTTGTTTTCGACTTAACGATTGCTATCGAAGTTGGCTTGCTGTTAGCCATTGTACTTTTCTTGCACCGCACTAGCGAATCAACATCAATTAAGGTGTTTTACGATGAAATAGACCCGAGTGAAGGAACGGACATCGCCTTAAACGAACAAAAACTAACCATTGCCGATGGCATAGAAGTTTACGAAATTGATGGTCCTTACTTTTTCGGCATTGCTAACAAATTCGATGAAATTATGATGCAAACAGGAGGTGAAACACCACAAGTACGCGTCATTCGTATGCGTAAAGTGCCATTTATCGACTCTACGGGATTGCACAATTTGGAAAATCTATGCCGACAATCGCAACGCGAAGGCATCACCGTAGTATTGTCGGGCGTAAATCCTTCGGTACGCGATACTTTGATAAAAGCCGGATTTAAAGAAATCATTGGAAAAGAGAATATTTGCCCGCACATCAACGCAGCATTAAAGCGCGCCGAAAGCCTACTTAAATAGACTTTTACCATTTGTTTTGCAAACCTTATTTTTACATTAAAAATGAATCGTCTCTTACACACAATAACTCTGTCGCTTTTTTGCTTAATTGCCGCCGAACTAACTGTTCAAGCTTCGCCTAAAACTGTAAAGACAGAAGTTCAGCGTTTATCTTGCATTGACACAATTGTCAATTCCGCCATTGCCCAACAGACTATTCCCGGAGCGGTAGTTGCCGTTGTAAGAGGCGACAAAACGGTTTACATCAAAGCTTTCGGCAATAAACAAATCTATCCCGATACCGTGCCAATGACCATTGATGCTGTATTCGATTTAGCTTCTGTCAGTAAAGCTGTGGCTACAACTACGTGTGCAATGTTGCTGATAGAAAAAGGACTTATCCGTTTGGAGGATAGAGTAGATAAATTTCTTCCTAACTTTCGTAATTATACCGATGCCAATGAAACGCAGCCTATTCGTGTGGTCGATTTGCTAACGCACACTTCGGGATTGCCCTCCTACGTGGGCATTGCAACGTTGCGCAATACGTACGGAACAGCAAATCGAGAAACATTGACCAACCACATCAATACGTGTAAACGCCAATTCCCGCCACGCACTAAATTTCTTTACAGTTGCCTGAATTTCATTACATTACAATTCATTATTGAAAAAGTTTCGGAAGAATCTCTGCAAACATTTGCTCAAAAAAATCTATTTTTGCCCTTAGGAATGGCACATACCGACTATTGTCCGAAAGGCAAATTAAAATCAATGTGCGTTCCAACGGAACGTCAACCCGACGGAACGGTGCTTAAAGGCATTGTACACGACCCGCTGGCACAAATAGCCAATAACGGCATTTCGGGCAATGCGGGATTGTTCTCTACTGCAGGCGATTTAACAATCTTTTCAGCCATGTTGCTTGGTGACGGTGCTTACCACGGCAAGCGTATTTTAAAACCTTCCACCGTGCAACAACTCTATACCGAAAAACTATTAGGAAGAGCTTTAGGATGGGATATTTCGTCGGCATACGCATCTGCAAAAAGCGATTTTGGCAACCGAACTATAGTGCATACCGGTTATACGGGCACTTCTATTATGATTGATTTCGACAGCAAAACAGCAATTATCATATTGACCAACCGTGTTCACCCCGACGACAAAGGTTCTGTCGTTCCGTTGCGCAAAGCCGTTGCTAATTGCGTCTATCGTGTAGTGAAATAATCGCTTTTCAGACCTAATTATTTTTCAATTTTAAGAGATAAAATTTGTTGTTTTCATTTTATTGTTACACTTTTGCACTATCATAAAACAAAAGAAAAAATGGATTATCTAACTATATGCGTGCTGGTTGACAATAGAATGGCGAAAGAAAAGGAACTTCAATCGCTGGAATGCGAACATGGTCTCTCTTTTTATTTTGAAGTGGACAATCACCGATTTCTGTTGGATACCGGAGCTTCAAGAAATTTTTCTGCCAATGCCGAACATTTGGGCATCTCTATCTCAAAAATCGACACTTTGCTACTTTCGCATGGACACAACGACCATACCGGAGGAATTAGCGAATTTCTCGATAAAAACAACACTGCTAAAATTTTCGCTTCGGAAAAATTGTTGAAATACAATTACTTTTCTTCTCGACACACCCTTAAAAGAGAAATTGGAATTGACAAAAAAACAATAAAAGATAATCCTCGTTTTGTGGCAAAGCACACCAATATGTGGCTCACGCAACAGGTCGCTATAGTTTTTCCAAAAAGCCGTAAATATTCGCTACCGCAAGCAAATAAATTTCTCTCAGTCGCCGATACTTCGGGTGAACGGTTGGACAATTTCGACCACGAAATGGCTGTGGTTATAAAAACCTCCGAAGGATTGATTATTTTGTCGCCATGCTCACACAACGGTGTACTGAACATCATTGATGATTGCAAAACATTTGCACAATGTCAGCAAATAAAAGCGTTCATCGGCGGCATGCATTTAGTGGACGGTTTTGAAAATGAAGAGGAAATAATTGCACTTGCCAACAAAATCAATCGTTTATATCCCGATATGCAATTGATAAGCGGACATTGCACGGGCGAAGAAGCTATTAAAATTTTTACGGAAAAATTGAACGGAAAGTTTTCTACGTTCTATTGTGGTTGGAACGAGCGGTTTGTTCTTTAATTCATTCGGCTTTTATAATCTTCATAACCGTAACGCCGCAAAATTTCGAGCGAACCATCGGCACGACGAATGGCAATGGAAGGATGAGAAACACCATTGAACAGTGTCGTTTTTACAATAGTATAATGTATCATATCTTCAAAAACTATCCTATCGCCGGTTTTCAATTCAGTATCAAAACTCCATGAGCCTACAAAATCGCCACTGAGACAACTGTTGCCTCCCATGCGATAAGTGGGTTTCCCTGCTGTTTCGTCGTAAGCACCTACAATAGCAGGCTTGTAGGGCATCTCAAGGCAATCGGGCATGTGGCAAGCAAACGATACGTCCAACATAGCCGTTTGCACTCCATTATTCACCACAATATCTTGCACTGTAGCAACCAGAACTCCCGTGCGCCAAACAAAAGCACTACCGGGTTCCAAAATCAGTTGTAAATTGGGATATTTTGCGCCGAAATTACGCAGTAAGCCGATTAAATGTTCCACATCATAATCGGCGTGCGTCATCAAATGCCCACCGCCCATATTCAGCCACCTCAATTGCGAAAACAGATGACCGAAACGTTTTTCAACTACTGCCAGCGTTCGCTCCAAATCGTAAGAATTTGATTCACACAACGTATGAAAATGCAACCCTTCTATGCCCTTTGGCAAGCCGACGCACAAATCATTGGCAACTACGCCCAGCCGCGAACCGGCAGCACAAGGATTATACAATGCCGTACTGACATCGGAAAATTCGGGATTGATACGCAAACCGCAAGAAATGCCTTTTGCGTACGCCTGTTCAGCAAATTTAGCATACTGCGCCAACGAGTTGAAAGTGATATGACTACTGCAATCGGCTATTTGTGAAAATTCATTTTCTGTGTAAACCGGCGCATAAGTATGTGCCTTGCTCCCCATTTCTTCAAACGCCAAACGCGCCTCACTCAACGAACTGGCTGTAGTGTACGAAATATATTCGCGAATAATGGGAAAAGTTTTCCACAAAGCAAACGCTTTGAATGCCAGAATAATTTCAACACCTGAACGTTCCTTCACTGATTTTATCAACGAAAGGTTACTACGCAACGCTTTTTCATCAATAACATAGCACGGCGAAGGAATATCGGGCGAGAAAAAATCCGTCATGGCTAAATTTGCTTAAAATTCTAAATCACCGTTAATGATTTCGTGCCAAGGAAGTCCGCTTTCAGCCAATTTAGCCAAAAATGGGTCAGGGTTAAATTCCTCTACGTTGAACACACCTGCACCACCCCATTGACCGGTAACAAACATATAGGCACCTGTCATGGCAGGAACGCCGGTTGTGTAGCTAATTCCCTGTGTACCTGTCTCTTTGTAAGCTGCTTCGTGGCTACAATTATTGTAGATGTAATAGGTTTTTTCTTTACCGTCTTTCACGCCTTTAATGCGACATCCGATGGAAGTCCAGCCCGTATAGTTTTCGCCCAAAGTTTCAGGAGCGGGAAGCACCGCTTTCAAAAATTGAATGGGTACTATTTTTTGACCGTTGTAATCTATTTCGTCGATACGCGCCATTCCAATATTCTGAATAACACGTAAATGCGTTAAATATTCTTGCCCAAACGTCATCCAAAAACGTGCTCGTTTTAGTGTCGGGAAATTTTTAACCAACGATTCCAATTCTTCGTGATACATCAAATACGACTCCCTCTGCCCTATTTCCGGATAAGTCAATGGTTTGTGAATTTCGAGTGGCTCGGTTTCTATCCATTTTCCGTTCAAAAAATAGCGTCCTTTTTGAGTGATTTCGCGAATATTTATTTCGGGATTGAAATTGGTGGCAAAAGCTTTATGGTGATTGCCCGCATTGCAATCTACAATATCCAATTCATGAATTTCGTCGAAATGGTGTTTGGCTGCATAAGCCGTGAAAACGCTCGTTACACCCGGGTCAAAACCGCAACCGAGTATAGCTGTCAAACCGGCTTCTTTAAAACGATCTTGATAAGCCCACTGCCACGAATATTGATATTTAGCCTCGTCCAAAGGTTCATAATTGGCAGTATCCAAATAGTTGCAACCCACCTCCAAACAAGCATCCATGATATGCAAATCTTGATAAGGCAATGCCAAATTCATTACTAATTTAGGTTGGAAACTTTTCAGCAAAGCCACCAATTCGGGAACATTGTCGGCATCAACTTGGGCAGTTTGAGCTATCACTCCGTAGCGTTTCTTTAAGTCGTCCGCAATGGAATCGCACTTTTTCTTCGTCCGACTTGCTATCATTATTTCCGTAAAAACATCGGCGTTTTGCGCCAATTTATGAGCAGCCACCGTAGCCACACCACCCGCACCTATAATCAAAATTTTTGCCATAATTTTAATAATTTTAAATTCATAAACTTTGCCGTTTTTTGCACTTGGCATATAATTTGTTCACCCTTGTTTATCGAAAACGTGGATTTAAGTTTACAAAGATACAAATTTTTCAGAGATACGACACTTCCCCTACTCAGAAAAGTAGTCGTCAAGTAAAACTTTTTGTCAAGCTGATTGTTTTTTATACCTTTGCGTAAAATAATGCTTTTATGAAACGTATTGCAGTCCTCTATTTATCGTTAGCCATTTACGCTTTTGCACAAGCGCAATTCCGCACACAACTGTTTGTTGACAACGTAAAAACTTTGCAGGTTATTTTTCCCGACGACCCTTTGGCTTTGCCGATAATGGATTTGGATTCGGAAAATCGGCTGTGTGTTTCATTCGATGAGCTATCGTTCGACATAAAAAACTACCATTACAAAATTGTGCACTGCAACGCAGATTGGACACCTTCTAATCTTCAGGAATCGGAGTTTTTGGAAGGTTTTGCTAATGGACAAATTACAGACTACGCACTTTCGAGAAATACGACTAAACTCTACACCAATTACCGTTTTTTTGTTCCAAATGATGATTTAAAGCTCAAAATATCAGGCAACTATGCTGTTTTAATAGCGGAAGACAACGATTTTGACAATTTGATTGGTACTGCCTGTTTTTCGGTTGTGGAACCGCTACTCTCCGTCAATGCCAAAGTGCGCGGCAATACCGACATAGAACTGAACGGACGATTTCAACAATTGGAAATAACCATCGATAGAACCGGTTACGAAGTACGCGACCCTTTTTCGGAAATCAAAGTCTTGGTACGCCAAAACAACCGTTTCGATACGCAAGCAGCCAATTTGAAACCGACTTTTATTTCGGGCAACACATTGACATTTATCAACAATCGCGCTCTTATTTTTGAAGGCGGCAACCAATATCGCGGCATTGATTTTGCTTCGGAATACGCCTACGGAGGAGGCATCGAACGCATTGTTTTTGAGAGAGGAGCGTTTCAAGTCATATTGTCGGAAGATAGCGAACGCAAAGGCAGAGGCGTAGCACAAGGACATGATGCCAACGGCAAATTTATCGTAAACCGACAAAGCAGCGAAGATAAAAACACGGAAGCCGACTATATGTGGGTGCATTTCTCTTTCAAACGCCCCGAACCGTTTTTGAACGGTTCCGTACACCTTTTAGGCGATTTGTGCTATAATCGCTTGGACAACAGCAGTAGAATGCACTACAATTTTGAAACGCATTGCTACGAAAAATCGTTGCTGTTAAAACAAGGAGGTTACAATTTTCAATATATTTTTGTCCCTTCAGGAACTTCAAAAGGCACTTTGGAACAAACCGAAGGCAGCTATTGGCAAACAGATAACGAGTACGCTATCTACGTCTATCATCGTCCGTGGGGCGAACGTTACGACAGATTGGTTGTTGTAAAAACCATACGAAACTAACAGGAAAAACGATTGTCAGGCTTTTTTTGTTGTCTTCGTCGTTTTCGTCGTCTTTTTTGTCTTGTTCACTTTTTTCTCTTTCTCTTCTTTGTCTGTTTTTGTAGATTCGTTTTCGACAACATCTTTAGTAATCTCTTCTTCCGCTTCAGCCATTCCTTGTTTAAAATTTTTCACGCCTTTACCCAAACTCTTCATCAGTTCGGGAATTCTTTTTGCGCCAAACAGTAACAATATGGCAATGAGAATTAGAATTACCTCGGGCGCACCGAGAGAAAAGAGCAAAATAAAAAGAGTTTTCATATCAGAAATTGTGTTTAATAGTTCTTATTTTTGACCTTACGTGGCAAAGATACTATTTTATTCTATAATTTATGCGTATCATTACGTAAAATTTTTTACTTTTGTAAAATAAACGGGAAAACTTTTCCCGACAGGAACAAAATCAGGTAGAAACATTGAACATCAAGTTTTTTGATGCTGAAGTACAGATGAAAAAAAATCCGAACCAATTGACTTTTTGGGAACATTTGGAAGAATTTAGAGGAACGCTTATTCGGTCGCTGGCAGCAGTGGTCGTTTGTATGATTGTGGCGTTTTGTTTTAAAAACTTCCTGTTCGACAGTATCATTTTGGCACCAAAAGAGAGTGATTTTGTTACTTATCGCGCATTGTGTCGCTTAGCTACATCACTCAATTTGCCACAACTTTGCCCCGACGATTTTTCGCTGTCGCTCATTAATATTAATCTTTCGGGACAATTTATCATGCACTTTACCGTGGCGTTTTGGGTGGGATTAATCGCTGCCATGCCATTTGTGCTTTACCAACTATGGAAATTTGTTGCGCCCGCATTTTATGCCGACGAAAGCAAAAGTATCGTTAAAATTTTCATTTTCGGCAGTCTGCTTTTTATAATAGGTGTATGCGTTTCCTATTTCATCGTTTTTCCGCTTACCATCCGTTTTCTCGGCAGCTACGAAGTAAGCACAGCGGTTGCCAATCAAATCACATTGCAATCGTATATTTCCACATTTTGCGTACTTACACTTTGTATGGGAATTATGTTTGAAACACCGATGGTTATTGCCCTATTGTCAAAGTTGGGATTGATTACAAAAGCAATTTTAAGGAAATATCGCCGTTGGAGTATTATCATCATAATGATTTTGGCAGCCATCATCACGCCAACTTCCGACCCGTTTACTATGATGGTAGTTTGTCTGCCGCTTTTCTTGCTCTATGAAATAGGAATTTGGATATGTAAAAATTAATTGAAATTAAATTTGATTTTTATAAAAAAAATGTCTATATTGCAACTTATAATTAAGTTTAATTTTTGTCTGAAAAATATTCACATAAATAGTTGGCTATGAGTTATTTAAAATTTGACAGGATGCTACTTACCAATCTTGAGAAATCATTGGATAAGGAAATGTTGCGCACAAACAAAGCTGGAGCCTACGCCAGTACAACCATCATTGATTGCAATACACGCAAATACCATGGACTTTTTGTGGTACCTGTGCCAAATTTAGGCATCGAAAACTATGTTTTGCTGTCATCATTAGACGAAACCGTTATACAACACGGCGCAGAGTTCAATCTCGGCATCCACAAATATCAAGGCGACTACTATAGCCCGCGCGGGCACAAATACATTCGCGAACTCCATATCGACACGGTTGCTCGTACCATTTACCGCGTAGGTGGCGTGGTGCTGCAAAAAGAGCGTACTTTTGTGTCGGGCGAAAGCCGCATGCTTATCCGCTACACATTGCTTGATGCTCATTCGGCAACAACTTTGCGGTTTAAGCCGTTCCTTGCCTTCCGCAGCGTCAATGAACTGACACGCGAAAACTCCAACATCAATCGCGCTTACAGCGAAGTGGAAAACGGCATATCGTGGTGTCTCTACTCGGGCTATCCTAACTTGGTGATACAATTCAACAAAAAAGTAGAATTTATAGATAATGCCGATTGGTACAAAGGTATAGAGTACTACAAAGAGCAAGAACGCGGCTACGATTTTAAAGAAGACCTTTACGTTCCGGGCTATTTTGAACTGCCTATAAAAAAAGGAGAAACCATCATCGTTTCGGCAGGCTTGGAGCCTGTTGCTTGCAGGTCGTTGAAAAAAATGTTCGACTACGAATTTACAAATCGCACACCACGCGACAGTTTCTTCAATTGTTTAAAAAACGCCGCTCAACAATTTTACAACAAACGCGAAGACGGCTACTATTTGCTGGCAGGTTATCCTTGGTTTAAATACCGCGCTCGCGACGAATTTATTGCACTTCCGGGTACAACGCTAGCCATTGGCGACATTGATATGTTTGAAAAAATGATGGAAATAGGCGTAAAAGCCGTGGACGACTTTTTGGCGATGCGACCTAAAACCACCCTGCTTAAAGAAGTCAGTTCGCCCGACGTACTGCTTTGGTTTTTGTGGGACATACAGCAATACGCCAAAGCTACATCGATAGAGCAGGCTGCCGAAAAATACGGTCGCATAGTGAACGACATTATCGTTTTCATACGCAGTCAGAAACACCCCAATCTCTTCTTGCACGAAAATGGATTACTGTACACTAACGGACAAAGCAAGCCCGCTACATGGATGAACGCCGAAGAGAACGGCTATCCCATTACGCCACGTACGGGCTACATTGTAGAAATAAACGCACTTTGGTATAACGGTTTGAAATTTGCCTCTGAAATGGCACAAAAGAGCCGAAATAAAAAACAAGCGGATATTTTGAATTATCAAGCTGAAATTTCGCGCCAAGCTTTTGTTGATACTTTTTGGAACGGCAACTATCTGTTCGATTTTGTTGATGGCAACTATCAAGACCGCGAAGTACGTCCGAACATGATTTTTGCTATTTCGCTGCCCTACTCACCGTTAGATAAACGTCAGCAAAAATTGACTTTGGACATCATCACACGAGAGTTGCTCACCATCAAAGGATTGCGCAGTTTAAGTCCAAAAAGCCCTATATATCGTCCGGAATACATTGGCGGACAGTTGGAACGCGACCGCAACTACCACAACGGACCGGTATGGCCATGGACTATCGCCGCCTTTGCCGAAGCCTACCTAAAAGTTTATAAAATGAGCGGAGTTTCGTTTGTTCAACGACTATTAGGCGGTTTTGAAACGGAGTTGCGCGAACTGACTGTCGGCACGCTTTCGGAATTGTACGACGGCAATCCGCCTTTCCGCGGACACGGTGCTATGAGTTATGCCATGACAGTGGGCGAAGTACTACGGACACTTCACGTTTTGGACAGTTTTGTAAAAGAAAATGAAATAAAAGATAAATAGATATGAAAGCTTTAATGTTTGGATGGGAATTTCCGCCGCACATTCTCGGAGGATTAGGCACGGCAAGCTACGGGCTTACCAAAGGTATGTCGCTGCAACCCGATTTGGAAATTACGTTTGTCATCCCAAAACCATGGGGCGACGAAGACCAAAGTTTTTTACGCATCATAGGAGCCAATCAAATACCTGTGGTTTGGAAAGATGTTAATTGGGACCATGTGAACAGCCGCATCGGTAATTTTATGAGCCCCGACGACTACTACCATTTCCGCAATAACATCAAGTACGATTTTCGACGTATCGGTACCGACGATTTGGGATGCATCAATTTTTCGGGACGCTATCCCGAAAACCTTCTGGAAGAAATATCCAACTACGAAGCTGTTGCAAGCGTCATCGCCCACGCTATCCAATTCGACGTTATCCATGCGCACGATTGGCTGACCTATCCCGCCGGACGTTTTGCCAAACAAATCAGTGGCAAACCTATGGTAATACATGTGCACGCCACCGATTACGACCGTAGCCGCGGACAGGTAAATCCCGACGTGTACCGAATAGAAAAAGAAGGCATGGACGCTGCCGACCACATTATGACCGTGAGTAATCTCACAAGACGGACTGTTATTGAAAAATATCACCAACATCCTGACAAAGTAACCACCGTTCATAATGCCGTGGAACCTATGGCAAATGTGGAAGAATTTACCAAAAGCGAACGCAACGACAAAGTGATAACATTCCTTGGTCGCATCACCATGCAAAAGGGTCCTGAATACTTTGTGGAAGTAGCTACGCGCGTACTTCAACACACCAAAGGCGTGCGTTTTGTTATGGCAGGAAGTGGCGACATGATGAATAAAATGATTCGACTTGTTGCACAAAAAGGAATTGCCGACAAATTTCACTTTACAGGATTTCTCAAAGGTCGCCAAGTTTATGAAATGCTTGCAGAAAGTGATGTTTACATGATGCCGTCCGTTTCGGAACCTTTCGGCATATCGCCGTTGGAAGCGATGCAAGTGGGTACGCCAAGCATCATTTCTAAACAATCGGGCTGCGCCGAAATATTAAATCATGTTATAAAAACCGACTATTGGGATATTGATGCTATGGCTGACTACATTCACGCTATTGTAAAATATCCCGCCATGTATAATTCGCTCCGCGAAAACGGACTGGCAGAAGTTAATAATATAAAATGGGAATACGCCGGTCAGAAAGTAAGACGCATCTACGA
>ERZ795051.1322-NODE-1322-length-32046-cov-8.755400_pt1 | contig 32046 bp, 30 predicted proteins | sample MGYA00375135_ERZ795051 | MGnify/ENA primary metagenome ERZ795051 (study PRJEB30180, sample SAMN05720222) | activated sludge metagenome | isolation source: Anaerobic digester | place: Japan | collected 2015-05-26 ... | reverse complement strand
AAGCAGCATCTTTACTCCCTTTGTCAGAATAATCAGGTACTCCCCAATTTTTAGGGTTTAAAACAGATTTTACTTTATCAGGTAGTAAACTACCAAAATCTTCCCAAGCTTTTCTTGCAGGTGGGAAATCATATAAAACAGATTTTGCTTTTTTCCACTCATCCCGACTTGGTAGTGTACTAACATCTTGAACAAAATCTTCCCAAGCTTTTCTTAGCCAACCACCTTGTTGATATTTCTGTTGTGATGTCCTTAAATTTTTATTTTGCCAATCTAAAAGAGCATTTTTAGTTTCATCTCCCCAAACACCATCAAAACTACCGTCTTTTTTAGTAGATTTTGGTAATTTATATCCTCTATTAGATAATTCTATTTGTAAAGCACGTGTATCAAAATTCTTTTTATTAACATCTAATTCAGAAAGTTCTTTATCTGAATAATATTGTCTTATATATCTCTTAGGAAAGTGTTTTATTTCATTTTTTAATTTATTTTGATAGTCCATTAAATATTCTATATTATTAGGTAAGGTGACTATATTATTATTTATGTCTTTATAAATAGGATTTCCATGTAAATCATATTCAGTTTTTAAACTTTCTGCATATTTTAATTCTTCTTTTAATTTTTTTAATACTTCATGATTATAATTTGGATTATCTCTATAGTAGATTCTATCGTATATTTCAAATGGTTTACCAAAATCAGTTGTTATTTCCTTATTTGTAAATGGAATGTGTAAATTTAGTGGATTTATATCCCATTTATCATAATAAGCTATGTATTTACCATTAATATCTTCTCCTATACTTGGGAAGAATTTTCCCATTACATTTTCTCTCCCCGAAAAATTATCTAATAAAGGTAAATTTTTATCTCTAATAAAATCTATATATTTTTTAATATCTTCTGCTTCACTTACTAAATTTAATAATCTATCTTTAATATTATCATTATTTAATGAATAATAAGTTATATTATTATCACTCGATATAGATGGTTTATATTTACTTATATTAAATGTATTATTTGTTTGAGGATGTCCAGTATACAAATTGTAAGCATCGGATCTTGCTAATGATATTTTATCTCTAAATGGATCTTTTTCATTTTTAATAACAGCATCCCATACTCTTTTTATTGGGCTATGATTACTTACTGGAGTTAAATTTTTATATAATCTTTTTTTAATTTCATTTTGACTTTGTAATTGTTCATCTGTAATTCCATAAACTTTCAATTGTTGTTCAGGACTCATATCAGATTTAGTGTTAAACCTTTGATTATTCCACATAAACTCTTTCTCACCTGCTTTTCTTGCAGCAACATAAGCAGCATCTTTACTCCCTTTGTCAGAATAATCAGGTACTCCCCAATTTTTAGGATTTAAAACAGATTTTGCTTTTTCCCACTCATCCCGACTTGGTAGTGTACTAACATCTTGAACAAAATCTTCCCAAGCTTTTCTTAGCCAACCACCTCGTTGCATTATGGGTACTTCAAATACAGTATTGCCAGGAAACTTATATTCTTTCTCTGGTTGCATAAATTGTATAATACCAAATTCATCAACTCCAATAACAGGAAAATCAACTCCCTTCATTGATATTCTACCTGATGGAATTATGTTAAAAGGATTATTTCTATCTGGACTATTTCTTTTATAACCTTCTATCGAATACATTATCTTGGACTATTTAAAAGTTTATTATTAGCTAATTTAAGTACCATTTTAGGCATTATTCCTTTATTATCTCTACCTACCCTTCTCAATAATAAATTATTGCCGTAGTGTCTAAATTTCTTACGTTCTAATATGGGTTTATTATAATCTATAGCAGAAGGAACTAATTGTCTATTTACACCATTTGCTGTAGTTATAAACAAACTTCCACCACCATGATAAAATTCTCCTCTATCTGCCACTATATCCCAAAACTGATTAAACCTATATTTATTTTCTTCTTTAGAACAAAGTATATCATAATGTGGTGGAGTATTAACATACTGAGGATAATACATCATTGTATATGGATCATTCTTAGGTCTATTAACTAAATATAACCATCCTGATATTTGTTCTGAATTATATATTAAAGCTCTATCAAAATTTTCATCTAACTTATGTGCTTTATCATATTCATGTTGAGCTAATGTAAAACATTCTAATTGATATTCTACATTTCTTAATGTAGTAATTTGATTATTAGTCACAATAGGATAATCTATTTCCCAATATGATGGTTCATTGTAATATGTACAAAAATCATCATATCTTTCATTATGTTTCCACAATGTTTTTCCTGTATTGTAGTCATAATTATATGACATGTTTAAATCAGACGGAATTGATGATACAGGATTAACTGTATAAAAATGTTTTAAAGAAGGTACTACTAAAGATGGAATCCAAGTATGAAAACTAATCCACATTTTAGATTTAGGATCATAACTTACTACCCAAGAAGCATCTTCAAAATATTGTGTATTATATAATGTTGAAGTAAATGTAGGTAAGTTTTCATTAACATTAGTAACTAAAGGTGATTCTTTAGTAAATGTATATGTATGAGCTTTTGGTCTATGATCCTTCTTTATAAAATATAATAATTCATATTGTGGATCATAAATTGTTTGACAAGCTACTCCTATAATAGGATTATCATAATGTGGATAGTCAGGATATATTTGTAATAATTGAGAAGGTAAGTTTTCATTAAACCAATATTTCATACCATTTCTAGTAATCTCGTTTAGTTGATTACCATCATATTGAAATATTTTACCTGACTTTTGTGATATCCAAAACAACCCATATGGGGTATTTACAGCAGATCTAGATGATATACATTCTCCATATCCCATAGAATCATCTGCATTAACCATTGTTTGTTCTACATTAGCAAATAAACCACCATCTCCTATAGTAAATTTATTACCACTTTGTGATTGTAGTTGATCTACACCTTGAAAGAATATAGGCTCTTTATCTTCAAATAATATAACTGTACCAGTAGCATTTAAAGACTTCATCACAGATACTTTGCCTTTAAAATCTTTAAAATTTAATGGTAAATAGTTTCTCCAATTATCTCTTTTAGAACCTTCTATTTGTTTTAATGAATAAACAACTCTCTTAGGTAAATATTCAAAGCAGGTAGTATAAAGTGAAGGATTGTAATCTCTTGGTAATATTTTACCCCAAGAAGCAAATCCACTGAATAATTTAGATACACTTAAAGACATATCATATTTATAATAAATACTTTTTGTAATTAAGTCAGATCTAAACATTAAATCTACATTAGAAAATTCATTTTCATAATGCGTATCATGAAATTTTTCCCAAGATTCTTCACCATAATCTCTATATGCTAAATTTATTTCTGATTCTACAAAGAAATCTCTTACTCCATTATAAAACAAATAAGCATAAGAATTTTTCTTTATCAACCATCCTTTATCTGATATTGATTCTGGTTCATCTAAATGAAAAAAATTATGAGGTAATTCTATAATAGGTTCTTCTCCAAAATAAGTATTAGGTTCATCATCTGGATTTCCCGTATTTGGATCATTATGATTAGATCCAATTAACCAACTTTCAATAGTATCAAAATTAATTCTTGTATCAGATAAATCATACAGATTAGTATCTACCCAATAAGCTGGTACAGGACCATTTACATAATTTCTATAATTAAATTCTGTACCATTAGGTTGGTCAAACATCCATGTATTAAAAAACATATATGGATTTTTTTCAGTATATCTGTTTATATAAACATCTCCACCAAAAATAACACCTGTACTTGTAGTTTTAACTGAATATACACAATGATGAGTTGGTAATTGAACTATAGAATCTAATTGTCCATATTGATTTTGATAATCTATTTTTATTGCTCCATAATAAGAACAAATTGGAGTTCGTCTTTCTTCAAAAGGGCTTTTATGATTCTTAACTCTTTCTTTAGATTCATCTTTTACAGAATGGACATTTGAAATTGCTTTATTAACTTGTACACATACATATTTGTTCCTATTTATATTATTTATTCTATAATTTGAGTTGAGATCTTGTACATGAGAACCTATATATTTTACAGTTTTAGAAGGTCGTCTAATACTTCTTTTAACACCATCAGGTGCTCCAGATGCTGCACGGGATATTTCATGCCATTTATCATATAAACCATGACTATCATATTGTAATAAATAATTTCGCCATTTACTTATATTTCTGATTATATTCAATACTTGATTCATTCCTTGACCAAAATAATAAGTAAAATTAGCAGCCATAATTACAATACCTGCAGTAGTAGCAATAACACCACCAACACCAATACCAGATGCAGTTTGATAAGCTATATTATTAATCAAATCTGGGATAACAGTAGAAGATCCAGTTTCTCTTGACGCTAATGTACTAACACCAACCCCTGCTGGTTCAATTTTGTCAGTAGTATCAAATGTTGTTTTACCCAATGCTGCTACAATTCCAATACCTGCTGCTACAGGAATTGCTAATGCAAATGTAGCAGTAGTAATCAATTTATGTTGTGGATGTTTATAAGGTATTGAAAATTTACCTTTAGCATATCCTGATACTTCTCTATATAATTTGATATAACTATTTCCTATATAAGGTTTAATAAAATTAGTTTCAGGGGAATGAAATGAAAATATATCTTTTTTAAAATTATCAGGTTGAATTAATTCAGGTCGTCTATTAGAGTTAGTCATATTTGTAGCATCTACTGCTAAAAACGGATCTTCTCTAACATCATTGTAAGGATAATTTTGAACTAAACCCTTTTGAGTAATATTAGGTATCTTATATTCAAGCATATTGTTGAATAATCCTTTTGCGATAATACTTTTATTACCTTCTCTTGAACCTCTTAATATTTCGTATCCTACTATATCTTTTATAATATTTCCATCTGTATCTACAGGTGGAAGTATATTTTCAAATTTAACACCTAATACTATTATATATTCTTCACCATCATTATCTTTTCTACTTATAGCAATAGTTTCATCAGAAGGCATTTTATGATGTCTTATAGGCTTATTACATAAATCACCCCATATTTCAGTATTATCAGGATAAAGCTCTGTAGATTCCCAATATGACATCTCACCTGATTTAACAATAACACCTCTGATAGTTTCTATACTATCATTAATAGTTTGTCCAGATAAACTAATAGATTCAGTAGATGTGTCATATACTTGCCATCTTTCTGTTTCTGTAGTATATACTCTATTAGGATCTCCTACAACAGAATCTCTATCTGTAGCATTAGCTGCTCTACCAGGAATATGATAAGAAGCACTTCTAGCTCCTGTTTTATAAATCCATCTTATAAAAAAAGAATATACTTCATCTCTCATATATCCTACAGAAGTACCTCCTGAAAAATAATATTCTTTAGGATATTCTACAGCAACCCATTTAGTTTTTATTTTATTAGCTAAAGGTTGATAATTAAAATAAGGTTGAGATGTAACACCACATCTAACTAAATGATGATTTATTTCAAACATTTTATCAGACTTCTCATATACCATATTTTTCATTGGTATAGTACGTAAATCTACAGTTGGTAAAGATTGAAGTATCTGATCTAAATGTATAGTTTCAATATTAATAGGATAATGTCCTATTTTTTTAGCAATAGTTTGTCGATTTACAACTGCTATTATTACAAGTTCAAATTCATTAAAATTTTCATCTGTATTATTTACAAGTACTTCTATACTACCACCAATACCTTCATGTGACCATAATCCAACAGCAGGAGAAGGCATTGAATAATCTGTCAATCTTATTCCATTTTCAGAATAAGCTATAACAGCCATATAAGAACCATTTGTTAATTGTCCTCCGCCTTTTGATTTTCTAATCTTTAAACAAGGTTGAGATACTAATGGATGTAATCTAATAGCATCACAATCTAAAGTAGTACTGACTCCTTCATCTGTACAAGGATCATCATCACTATTAGGATTAGGAATATAAGCAGGTTTATCTAAATTTATAACTCTATCAGGATTGTGACCATCTTGCCAATATACTGACCATGTGCAATCATAATTTTCTTTACATACTGCTGTAATAGGACTTACTACTGCAAAATCTAAACACATAGTATTATCACTATCATTAAATATAGAAGTATATGTGCAAGTAGCTTCATCAAAAATACCTATATCGCTGTTAGGTTCATCAGTGATAGAACCATGTGTACCTTGTCTTGTAGAAAATAATACCCATTGTCCGTTAGATTTATAGGCATAACCAATAATAGTATAAGGAGCTGAAGCACATTCTCTATTAGAAGGTTCATTTCCTATTGTACCTACTTCTCCATAATGTGTATTATTAATTGCATTTACAGCATGATTCCAAAGACCTCCTGACATATACATGTCATTTGTATCTTTAAACATACCTTTTGAAAAAGTATTAGTTTTTACTATACTGGTATTTTGAAAATTATTTGCCATAATTATCCTTTAAACATATCATAATATTTCATATACATAGCTTTTCTATTCATTTGCCATGCTTTGTGCATTTCTTTAAAATTAGGAGTTCTAACAAAACTTATAGCATCTATTTTAGCTTTTCTCAATTGTATATTCATTAGATTGAATAAGTTTTGTAATTGCTCTCCATTAGCAATAAGATTTTCACATATTCTAACTTTTAAAGCATACTCGTAATATTCATTTACAATAGGATTATCTAATACAAGCAAATTACCATCCTCATCTTCCATTTGACCATGATAATTTATAAATACAGTAGCCTCATCAAAATTAGTAATTAAAAATCCATTTTTTACTGTTACTGTTCCTAATCTTTGACTATTAGTACTTACTTCATCAAAAGTATCAGATGTTCTTGATTCTATTTTTAACTGAGTAAGTTCATGATATTTTTTTAATTGATTGTTATCTCTATAAGCAACAGAATGACATCCTGAAGGATTACATGTTAATTCTGCACAAGCAGGTATTTCTACAGGTACAATTTCAGGTTCTACTGGACATAATGGATTAGTAGGTGGTGGACAATATACACCATAACTTGAACTAGATCCAATTATAACAACTTTAATATTAGACAATACTTCAGAACTTTCAGATATAATATTTACAGAATTTCTATTTATAACATTAATATCAAATGTTAAAAGACTACCAGAAGGACTAAATGCCTGTATAATGACATTATTAGTTCCTAAGTAATGATCAATTCTGTTATTTCCTTGTGATACATCTATAATTGTAGTATATTGTTTTACACCTCTAGCATCAAATTCTGATTGAGCTAGTCTTTCTCCATCTAATACACCTTCTGCATATGTTTTGTAAGAATAAGGAAATCCTATTAAATCATATACATCATATCCACCACACAAAAGTACAAAATTAAGTACTTTTAAATCAGATGGTAATTTAGCTTTACCATTAACAACCTCTAACACTTTCCCTTTTGAAGGATGTATTTTAAGACCTAACTCTTGATTAATTTTCTGAGCTATCTTAATAAGTGTTTGATTACTAATCATGTTTTCAATATCAAATGTATTGAAATCTAATTTAACACTATCAAGTAGTTGATCAAATGTTCTATATTCTATTTCTTTAGTAATCATTATTCTATTACATTTATATTATCATGTTGTTGATCTACTGGTATTCTAAGACTTATACCTAATTCTGCTGCTATCATTTGTTCTATTTCTGTGAATAAAAAATCAGGAATAGGGCAATCTAAATCTTGAGCATAAGTACAATTTGGAGTATCTAAATTATAAGCAGAAATATCACCTTCTGGAATACATTCTAATCTTATGCTATCCCAATCTATATTAGGAAAATAGAGATGTCCATCTAAATACCAATAATATTTTGTTTTATTATATTTAAAATTCTTTTGCTTTAACATTTTTTCATATTCTATAGCAGTAGTAGGTTTTAGTTCTTCTGATTGATCTATAGAAGTTACAAATCTAATTAAAACACCCCAGTAACCATCAATAAGTTTTGGTAATTTATCTTTAGTTCTTAATATTTCACATCCTTCTACACAACCACAATTAACTCTATTTACTTTTATTAGTGGCACACAATCAAGAGGTTTCCATACACTATTATATTTAAGTATTCTGTTTAAATTATCTTGCCTTCTCATTAATGTTTTACCATACTTCATAATAAGAGAATAGATATATCTATCAGATAATCCTGCTGCGTCTTGTTTTACAGCTTTAAATGTATTTTTTACTCTTGATATTGCTTCTCTAATTTTCATAATTCAAACTCATTATAGTTGTTAAGGTTAGTTCTTGTATAGTTATCTTCTTTATGTTCTTTTTCTTCTAATGGGCTTAGAGTACTATAAAAATTATAATTTGTTTTAAAAGCAGCAGCACATTTTCTACTTAAAGATCTTTCAGGATCTGCACCAAAAAAATGCATTTCTTTAATTCTAGCTTTTTTAGTATATTGTTTAAATACAATTTTTAGTTTATAACCATTAGTATGTAAATTTAACATGCTTCTTTTAATTTGTCCATTACTTTTATTATATGCTTCATAATCCAATGTAGAGTTTTCTTTAGCTAAATAGGACATCATTATCATTTTTTTACCTAAAACAGGTAGTTCTACTCCATCTCTATTTGAAATTAATTCTTCTCCTAATAGTTTATTAAATTTTAAAATTATTTGTTTTATTTGTTGTTTAGTATATTTATATTTGAACTCAGGATATTTTTGATAAAGATAATTAAAAAAATCATCATCTAAACTTCCTTTTCTTGGTTTTCTATATCTAGGTGCTTTAAGATTATTCATATTAGCTTCCTAAACAATTATTAATAAAATTTGCCGTTGTCATAATATTTATAGTATTGTTTTCTTGAGCACAATGTGAACAAGTAATGACTATACCTTGCATTACAATATACATTAAAAATATAAATTTAAAAGAATCAGTAGGTAATAGATTGGCTGCTGTTATAAAATCATAAATCGCACTATCTCCATTAAATAATGAATATTCTACTATTCCATTAAAAATTATAGTATTATATGGATAATTCATACACATTTCTTCATGTATAGGATTATCTTTATCATACCATGTTTCCATTGACAATAATAGACTATCTACATAACCTTTTGAAAAACTATTACAACATATTGGTAATTTTACTAATTCTGAAAATCCTGGTTGAGTAATAGCTGCGTCTGATCCTAGTATATTTATACAACAAATTTGTTTATTTCCAGCGATATAGTTTGATACAAATTGAATCATGTTTACTATATTACCTAAAAAATAAGTACTTACAGTATATGCGTCTGTTGGACATTCTGGACAACAAACATTTGGATTTGATATTTTAGGTATTGAATACCCGTTAGCAGTAGTATTTAAAGTTGCTTGAAGTAAGTTTCTAAACTCAGCATCTGATGTTGTAGAAGTTACTTGTGAATTTAAGTATTCTACTAATTTATAAATTGGATTTATACAGTTCATAATTATAATAATATTATATTGTTAGCATTTAGAAATAATTTTATATCTAAAATTCTTAATATTCCACCTTCACATTCTATTGTTAATCCTGATTGTATAACTAAATCTAAAATATCATACATTATTTGACCTGAAAACGTATTAGAATCAAATATTTCATTAAAAATACCCATTGTTGTTTGTCCTTGAATACTACCCCATTCTCTTCCAGATAAAGGGTATGAAGGAACATTAATAAATCTATTAGGTATGTTTGCATTTCTTGCTTCTAATAATGTCATACAGGAATCAAAATTTGTGATACCACTGTTTGTTTGAGGACCATTTAAAGAAATAGCTGTTCTTATTCTACTAATCATACTTTCATCACTTATAATATACCACTGCCAATCAGGACAACATATATTACAAGAGGAAGTATAAATACCATTGCCTATTAAAGTTCCTAGAATTTCTAATATATCAGGATTTAATCCTTTCTCAACATGAATGTCATAGACATTTTTAGCATAATTTAATAACCAATATACAGGATTTGTACAACCATTTTCATATACAGGATTTGTACCACCATCTTCAGAACATAGTTGTTCTCCTATAATCTGTATTATATCATTTAAAGACATACCATTTGTTATTCCTAAACAAGAAATATCTGGTCCAGAATATACTACACAAGTACCAGGATATATTTCTTCACATTCAGTTCCTTCACAAACAGGTGGAGGTTCTACACAAGGAGGTGGTATTACTGGGTTACATGTATTACATCCATTATTATTATAAGCCATTTTATTTAATTTTTAATTGTTTAACATTCTATTATTCCATTTCCAAAAGCACAATTACTATTGTTGATCAATATACCACAAGTCAATACTCTAGTAACTGATTCACAAGTACCACTACTACTTAATATAGTTTGTTCTGAAACATATGTATAATCTACTGTACTATTACCTGCTGGTATGGTAACAGGTACATTAGATGTAAATACACCATAATCAGGATGTGTTATTGTATGTTTTACTACAATTGTTAAATCAGTAGCCAATGTTGCAGGAAGTCCTGTACTAGCATTTACTAAATCATAAGTTGTAGTAGTTGTTATATAAGGATAATCAGAAGGACCTTCACCTTCATCACAAGATGTAGTAACACCTACATCTGAACTTTCAGATATGTTTATATTATAAAATATAATTGCTTCTTTTAAATATCCTATAACAGTAATTGCAGATGATTCACCACAAGAATATAAAGCTTTTATTTTAACTATATATTCTCTTCCTGCTATAATACTTGTACTTATTACATTAGCTGTAAATACATCATCTCCGTAAGTATTTGAGTAAACTAAATTACCTTCTGTTGTACCATTCCATTCCCATATTTCTAATGAAAACCCTATTGGACTTTGAATATTAGTTAAAGAAGATGTTGTCCAACTGATATTAGCACTTATAGTATTATAAGAATCTATAGTTACAGAATTAGGCGATATTAACACACATGGTAGTATTGCCTTAGATTCTAATAATGTTTGTAATGCTGTTCTTAAATCACAAACACTTAACCATAAATTATTATAATTTTCAGCTACTGTATTTGGATTTGGTATCCAATTAGCTAAATCTTTCATATCTAAATCTAAATCCTGCATTTGAGGTTCTGTAGCTAACATTGGACACATGATGGACATTGCGGTAGTCCATTTTGTAGTACTACCTAATACAGAAATATAATCACAGTAACGAGCTTCAAATGTTTCAAAAGCAGTATCTATATTCACTGTTTCTCCAGGATTAGCTGCTGAAGCACAACCTGAAGTTATAGTTAATTTATTAGGCTCTTTATAATTATCAATCCATCGTTGAATTATTAAAATGTCATTTTGTATTGTAGTTATATTACCTTGTTGTGTAACAAGAGTATCATATAAATCACAAACCCATTGTGCTAATAATAAAATATATTGATCGTATGTAAGTTCTGTAATAGTTTGTCCATCTTCTTCATATTGTAAATAATCTTTTAAAGCTAATGGTTGATTTATTTTCTTGTGAAGAGTTACAAGGTCTTGAACAGTAACATTACCGTTTGCCCTTGAACATAATTCTTCAGCATATATTTCTAATAATTGTTGCCCTGTCCATCCTTCTCCCCATTGTGGAATTTGTTGATCAGTAATAAGACAATTATATGAAAGATTATCTATTTTATTATCACAATTACAATCACTTTGAGACATTTCAGATAAAGAACATATTATTTGTCCTAATCTATATACAATATCTTCTATAGAATCATTTTGACATTGATCTATACATTCTATTTTTGGACCATTCCAAATAACACAAGATGATGATACTGGTGTACAATTTTTGGGTAATGCCATTTTAAATTATATTAGACAAGTTAATATATAATATTGTATCAAAAGCTTTACAACCATTTGCATCTGTTACTTCTATCTCTATAAGTCCTATTCCATTTTTGGGATTTAATTGATAAATTCCACATCTTGATGGTATTGAATCTGGATATACCATTGTTAAATTGGAAATAGGACCTTCTTTTAATCTCCACATATATGTATATGGAGGTGTTCCACCATATACAGTACCTACATATCTAGCATCATAAGGACCAGGATCATACCATGTAATTTTTACTCTAAAATTACAACAAGGACATTCACCAGGTTCTCCTTGCGGTCCTTGTTCTCCTTGTGGACCTGCTGGACCTCTTTCCCCTCTAGGACCTTGAGGACCAATTGGACCTTGTGGACCTTGTGGACCTTGTGCACCAGTAGCACCTGTAACACCAGGTTCTCCTTGTGGACCTTGTGGACCTTGTGGACCTGCTGGACCTGCTGGACCTTGTGGACCTTGTGGACCAGGACGTCCTTGTATTCCTTGTTCACCAGGAGTTCCAACGGAAGTTTGTAATTCGCAAATTTTAGCAATTAATACATCAAGTAAATCTTGAATATTATCAACAGTACAATCTATTCCTTCTGGACATTCTATACAGGATATATCAAAATTACCAGCCTGTAATTGGTTTGATAATTCACAATATGCTGTTGCCAATTTATATATAACATCTGTAATAGTATCTCCTTGACATAACCCAATACATTCAATATTAGGACCTTGCCAGATAATACAATTAGATGATGTAGGAACACAATTGCTCATATTATAATGTTTTTATTCTTTCTTCAATTTGATTTGTACAACAATAAGATTCATCACATATATTACAAGCATCTCTTTCTAATGCTCTTTTATATAGATTTAAAATATCATAAGCATAATTATAATCAATAATATTTTTACAAGATTTAATACCAAATCTTCTTTTGATATAATCTTCTTGAATACTATGAACAAACAGTTCTGATATTTTTTCTAAGTTTGTATTCTCAATATAATCATAAATCATCTTTTTAATTTTAGTTGTTTTAATTTAGCTTCATAAGCTGCTATACATTTTGTACATCTCATTGTACCATCTGATGCTCTACGTCTTTGGCATGAACATCCTAATTTATTACCACAAACACAAGTACTAGCCATAATTTTTTAATTACAAGTTAAACAATTACCTGATTGATATTTACTAAGCATTCTTTGAGCATATCCCAACATATCTGTAGCTTGTACACAACTGTCACAATATTCTGCTTTAGCCTTAGCAGCATCAATCAGCATTTTTATATATCTTAAATCATTTAATTTTTGTTTTATTTCTGTAGATGGTTCACATTCAGCTAATTGTAATTTACACAATTCTCTATAATATTCATTAGTTATACAAGTAGTTCTTAAATGATTATAAATAACAAATACTTTATCATTAGGAGAAACACTATATCTAATGATGTACAAACCATCTGGAAAACCATTTAATTCTGTAGCATTAGCTTCTTGATAACCTAATGTTATCATTGTTATAATCTCATTAAATCCTGGTGTAAGATTATTTAAATAAACAGGTTGATAAAAACCAGGCAATGTTATATCTAATCTAGGACATTCTACAGGTAAACCTTGTCCATAGGAAGACATATCAGAAATCCTTAAAGCATGGTCACATGCTGTATCTAATATTTCTAATGCTAATCTATGCTTAATAGCCATAATATACAATTATCATTTATAATACAAAGATAGTAAAATTTTTTATATAAAACAAAAAAAAGGAAGATTAATTTCTCCCTTTTCTTTAAATATTTTTTTTCTTAGATAACAACTTCAAGTTGTACTGCATTATTAGCACTAGTCAAATAAGCATTCATCCAAGATTCAAAATCAGCATCTCTAGCTTTAACTACAATCTTTACAAGATATTGATCGTTGTCTAACATACCATCTGAATTTGATTTACGAGGTACAGAGTGAAGAATATGATATACATAATATTTACCAGACCTATCAATATCAGTCATAGTAGTATTATCATTAATCTCACGAAGTCTTACATCATCAAACCAAGGTTCTTGCTGATAACGTTTAGATAAGATGTATTCTCTTAAAAGAGGTTCTCCATATCCTTTACCTTGATAAGCATTTTGTTTTTCAGTAACTGTTAAACATGATACAACACAAGGATCACCTGTTTTATCTACAACTGATAAATTAATATGAACTGGTTCAATTTCATATTTGTCACAAGGGCTAAATGAACAATCTCCAAAAGTAGTATCAACATAAGCACCTGTTACTACAAGACAAGAAACAATATCAGCAACATCTGCAGAAGTAGTTGCAGGAACATAAGTTTCTGAATCAATAATTGTGTATAGTTCTACAGAATTATCATAATTATTTGCAATCTCTAAAAGATTACCATCAACATCAACTACTGTAAATTCATAAGCTGTAATAGGAGATGCTCCAACTGGTGTTACAGTACCTACATAAGCTCCTACAGGAATACCTTCCCCTACAACAACTTGTCCTGCAACAGGAACTACAGTAGCATCATCAGTAACAAGAGTACTAGCTTCTTCATAAGCAACTTCAACTTCAACAGGATTATTCATTACAAAAGCCTTTACAAAAGGAGAAGTCAAAGGATATTCATTAATTCTATCTGCCCATTGTAAAAGAACAACGTTAGGATCTACAGCAGAAGGATTATCAGGATCATCACAACAACCAGTATAAGCATCTACTGTAAAATACATATTTCTGGTTAAAGTTCTAAGAACTGGAGATCCTTTAATATCAACTCTCAATCTGTATGTAGTTTCACATTCTAAAGCACAATTTTCTGCACAAACAGTCCATACATCATTAAGAGCTGTTCCAGGTTCTGTTACATAGAATTTACTTACATACTTAGGATTAATACCTTTTGTTTTTACTGTTTCTTGATAACCACCATGAAAGCTAGAACCAAGTTTATCAGTTGTGTGAAAACTTCCTTGTGCTAAATACACCATAGGATGCAAAGCATAAGAAGCTGTTGCATAAGGAGCTGCTAGTAAAATAGTTTGATGATCTAAATTATCAACAATACCAATTTGACCAGCATCAATTAAAGTAGTTAAACCTGCAGTTTTTCGAAATGAGGTACTATTAGTACCTAAAAGCATTTTTTGAAATGCATGTGGAAAATAAGCCATAATTTTTAAAATTTAAGTTAATAATATAATATAATATAATTCTTTTTTCATTAATATCCAAATGTTTTATGTTTTTTCTACTACAGATGTTTTATTTATTTGATATTCATTAATAGATTCAATATTACCTGCCAATAATGCAATAGTCTCATCTACAAGTATTTCTGCTATATCATTTTTAAATTCACATTGTACTTCTGCTGTTGCTGGATTTCCTGTAGTTAAATCTACACAGCCAACCTGAGTTACATCAACAGGTAATCTATAATAAATTAACTTAACATTTTGAATGTCAAATTCATCATTGGTATAGATTCTTATTCTATTACCAATTAAAGTTGCAAATGTTTCTCCCCATTCTGCACTAGGTCTTTTGGAATCATCATCTAACATATCTTCTACATTTGCCATTTCTGTTAAATGTATTCTCAATGCTCTTGGAGGACAACATTTCATTTTTGTATCAGCTAAAACACGTTTCCAATAAACATAATTATTGGGAAGTAAATCTGTTTCATAATATTTTACTTGTTTTGACGCATTTAAAGGCACTTCTACAAGAAGTACCTGTAAATCATCAATAGAAAATTTTGATGCCTCATCACCCTGCTTTCTTGCATTATAACCATGTAATTGTTTTCTTACCCATCCTTTTTGTACTTTATTAAAAGCATTAAAGATTTGCCAACATTCCATGTTATCATAATCTAAAGAATCAAGCTTGTTGAGACCTTCTTTTACTTTTATAAGAATTTCTAAATTATTCATTCCAGAAAGATTCTACGTTTTTTAATAAATGTTTTAAAATTTCTTCATTAAGAGGATTATTCAAAAATTCTACTACATCAGAAGGATTTTTACCCATTAAAGTATTTGAGCTAACATGATAAATAAAACCATCACCTTTTATAGCAATAAGTTTATAATAAGTAGCATCTTTTACAATAGCTCTCAATTTGAGAATCTCTATATCTAAATCAGCAATTTCTAAAAATCTAATTGCTGTTTTCTTTTTATTTGTTTCTACAGTTTCTCCATTAATATACCTATCCATATTGTCATATAATACATCAATTGGAGTACTTTTCTTATATTGTGCAGAATTATCATCTACAACTTTACATACAAGAAATAGTTTATCAATGTTAGTTTTGTATAATCTATCTAAAGCAGCTAAAGCAGCATTTCTTAACTTCTTAACTTCTGTTCTAATAGTAGCTGTTTGTTCAAATTTATCTAAATAAAATTTTACACCTTTAGATGCTTTCTTACGAACATCATCTAAAGAGGAAGCTATCATAGAAAAACCACCAGCCTCAATAGCTTTTAGTTTAATTAAATCATAAATATCATTTTTAGGATCTAAAAAGATTGGCTCATTTGACAATCTAATTACAATTTTTTCCCAAAAATCATAATTATCAGGTCTAGCAGTTTGTACTTTAAACCAAAAATCTTTATCTGTAACATCTAATGAATTGCCAAAATATCTTTCTATAATAGCAACACATTCTCTAATATCTTTAATTTTTGCTTCTTTTTCATCAACAGGGAGCATTTGTACTTCAGGAGCAAATTCATTAAGACCTGTTATATAACGTCTTTTACCACTTCCTGTTGGATCTAAATAAATAATAGATTCTTCGTGTATAACACCTTCAAATAATACCATATTGTATCTTTCTAATCCCATATTAGGTATTGAAGGATCTACATAAGGTTTTATAGAAATAGAACTATTTCTTTTTAACGTGTTATGTTTTTCAATTATTGCTTCCATATATTTCTTTTCTTTTGGTTCTTTTATTCTTTTTAAAAAAGGTGGTTGGACATTTCTGCCCAACACACCATATTGACAAGGTAACGATTAATTATTAAGTAGTTAATTACATAGATCCACCTGTAATTGGATTCCTAAGAACTAATTTCAATACTTTAGTTGGATCTTTAACCCAGATAGAAGGCATGGCTTGTGTCATATATACTTTGTATCCACTAAAGTTACCTGAACTAGCAAATCCACTCTCTCTACCTAAATAGTCCATAGTACCATTTTGATACCACCATCTCAATTGACTATCATATTTCTTTTTTAACAAGAAAATATTATCATTTGTATTTTGAGTGATGTCAAAAATTATAAAACTGTAAGATGACAATGGAAAACCATCAATGATAGGATTTTCAATATCATTAGTGTGAACATGATCAAAAGCAGGATTCAAAACAAATTTAACATTTGCTAAGAAAGGAATAGTATAGCTTGTGAAAGCAAATCCATAATGCATATCCATTGCATTGCTACCACTAATACCATTTATACCTGATTTATCAAGATTTACAGTTAACCCTGTACCCAAAGCTTCACGTTTAATTGCTTCATTAACAAGTCTCATACCAGCTAAACCAGTTTGAACTATAATGTCACGTTTTGGGTCTGGACCTTTAAATTCTACTTTACCATTATAGAAATTATGCAATTCAGTTTGGAACATATCAAGACTAAATCCAGCTTTAGTATAAATCTTTTTATAAGAGTTATCTAACTGTTTCCAAAGACCTACTGATAATCTAATCTCATCTGGACCATCTTGTTTAACTCTACCACCTTTACCCCACATCAAATATCTTTCAATATCATTAGCAATTTTAGTAAGGTTTGCAGCTTCTAATTTAGTAATGAATGATCTGGTAAGAGTTCCTCTTTCTACTGCCTTCTTCACATAATCTTTACCCATTTTCTTAACCATATCATCAAGAGAGGTAATAGAAGGATCTAAATTCTTATCAAAGTTTCTCCACAATTCATTTATTACTAAAAGACCGTTTTCTGTCATACCTTTCTTCAAAATCAAATCTGCTCTACTAGAAACAATGAAATGTGAATGAGCTTCAGCCTGTCCTACAAAGTTGTAGTACTCACGATATCCACTTTCTACATCACCAATGTCTGAGAATTTCTCACCATATTCTCCTTTTACAGAACCGATTCTGAAGATTTTTGTACCTGGTTTAAGATAATTCTTGTCTATTACAGCAAGATTGTCATTATCTACTAATTGAACTGTGTAAACATAACCATCAGAAGAAGGAAGAATATCATCATCTGTGATATACATTTCCAACCCATTGTATTTGTCATAAGTGATAATATCACCATGACCAAATGCACGTTTGTTTACTTTAATTTTAAAGGTTGTACCATCAATACCAAGATTAGAACGAGTTGGTTCTACATCTTCTGTGATATAAGGTAAATCAGATACTACTGGAGTCTTCCACTTATAAGCTCCATTTGGATCATCTACTTCGATGATATTCTTTCCACCAAAATTTGACATTTGGTACAAAGGCATTTCTACCTTTTGTGCCATTACCCAAAGGTCAACAACACCCAAATCATGAGCTGATGTTCCTTTAAGCATGTTATTAAGGTGGTAAGAATCAAGGTGTCCACCAACCTTTACGTTGGTTTCCCTTACAAAAATACCATTGTTTAATACTACACTCATTTTATTAATTTTAAATTGTTAATACTATTATCTTTCAAATATATTTCTACTTTGTCTTTTAATTGTTCTTTTTTCTGGTTTGCTTTCAGGTGCATTATTAGTAGCAGCTTTATTATCTTGTTCTGTTTTTAATTTCCTAGTAATTTCATCTGTTGTTTTATTTTTAGCAACTTGCATGATAGCTTCTTTATAACTATCTGGTTCTGCTAAAAGCCATACTGCTTCTGCTATTAAATCATATCTGGGTTTATCTCCAAATTGATAATCTTCTAATAATTTACCAAGTAAATTAGTAGGTCTTCCAGTCATACTCTGATATTTAGTAGTAGTCATTTCTTCAAATAACATTTTTTGACGTTTGCTATCTATCTTAACTCCACCTAATTCACCTGTTTTTAATACATCTGCTACATTATTAATGTAAGATTCTCTTTTAGCAATCATAGCTTTTTTATGTTCTTCTTGTTTTTTTACTTGTTGCTGTACAATTTCTTCCTGCATTTCATCTATAGCAGGTTTAAATTGTCTTGCTTTCTTACCAAGCATATTCATTTCAGACCATTCTTCTATTTGCTCTTCTATTTGTTCTTGTGTGCCAAAACCTTTAGCATATAAATAAGCTCTTACAATATGCTCATGATGTTCTGGAATTTCTGCATCTAATTGTTTTACTTGTTCTGTTTGTGCTAATGCTCTAAACATACCTTGTAAATCTGTACCACCCTCTAATACATATTTAGTTGCCATTTGTAATTCTTTAGGTAAAGCTTCAAAAAATTCTGTTTGAATTTTTTCTTGTAGTTCCTTTTCCTTTTCTTCAAAATTACTTTTAATTAAATCTTCCCAGTCTTTTTCAGTATATTCTTCTAAAGGTTTATCATCATCAAAAGGAATTAATAATCCTTTATCAATTAAAGATTTAAAAACATCAGCATTGTTTTTAATTTTTCCTTTTGCAGGTGTTTTAAATTTTTCTTCACTTTCTTCTTCTTCAGAATTAAGTGAGGGAATTACATCTTCTAATTCATCTTTAAAATCTTCATCAATGTCAATTGTTTCTTCTTTTTCTGTAGTTAATACATTAGGAGAAGTTACTACTGATTCTGCTCCTGGTATAGGGAGAAAATCATCAATATTATCTAATATTACATTTTCGTTTTCCATACTTTTTATCTTTTTTGGTTACTGTTTCTACTATAAAGATATAAAATAAATTTTAAACATTTACATTTTTTAAATTTAAAAATCAACTATAGTCAAATACATAGCTAAAGCTATTTTGTCTTTTTGAAATCATATTTGTTTTTATTCTCTTTTGCTATTTGTAACTGTTTATTAGCAATGTTTTCTTTTACTTGTAATTCTTTTTCTTTCATTGCTAATTTTTTATTTTCTATCATTTTTACTCTTTCTTCTTTATTTCTTTCCATATCCATTTTTGCTTGCATAGCTTCTTTTTTATCAAGATATGCCATAGCATCAATAAAATCACTTTGTTTGTTTTTATTTAAATCTACCATAGAACCATATCCTGCAGCACGTATTTCTGCAATCTTAATATTAGTTTCTCTATCCAAAGCATTTTGTGTAGCTTCTTGTTCTGCTTTAAGCATGAATTTTCTTTCTTCTGCTTGTTGCTTCATTTGTTCTAATTCTTTAGCAGCTTGCTGTTCTTGTCTTATTCTTTCATTAGTTTTTTCTTCTATAGTTTTAAGAACTGATTCAACTTCTGTAATAGAATCTGATTTTAAAATATTACCTAAATCATAAATTGTAGCATTAGTTGTATTATTATTTAATGCAAGTTGTCTTATTTGTTCTAATAACATTCTTTGATTAATCTTAGTTGTTATATAAACATTAAGTTCTCTTGATAATAAATCATTACCATTAATTGTAAAATTAATCCTTTCCTCCATAGAGGTCATGTATTGTAATCTTACACTAGGATTATTAGAATGATAATATTGTGCTAAATCAGTTCTCATTTGATGTACTCTAGGCATTAAATGCTCAGCATGATTTACAAAATACATTTCTGTTTGAGTATAACTCATATTAATTGCTTGTTCTATACCTGTAGCAGTTTCTTGTGATGTTATATTAGCCATTCTTTGAGGAGATAATCCTATAGATTCAAAACATTGTTGTTTAAAGAAATTAGCTAATTGTACTCTAGTCATTAATCTATTAGTTTGTTCTAAATTTAATACTTGAGCATGTTGCATTGCTACAGTACTTTCTGTATTGGCTAATGTAGAATCTACAGGTAATATTTGAAAATTCTTCATTGCTACATAAGCCTTAGCTAAATTATTTCTACCCCAATCTTCATCCATTGAATTTTGTGGTAAGAAATTTTGATCTAATAAGATAACAGTTCCTAATTCATCTATCAACATATCAGATATTTGATTATTTACCAAATTATATCCGATTTGATAAGGTTTCATTTTATCAACTAATGAAGTACTCTTACTATTTCTTTCTGAAAATATACATCCTTCTACTGGTAATTTACAGCCATATAAAGTAGTATTACCTTTAAATTGATATTTGAGAGGTTTAACATCTAAATAAATAGGAGTAAATCCTGATGCTTTTTCATCAAAATGTTGTGATGGTTTATTAGGTCCTATCTTAACTCCACCCCAAACTTCATTAATCCAAATCCATTCTATATGTTCTCCAAATACTAAATTCTTTTTAGATTTACCTCTCATTACAGAAGTATCATATATTGGTTTATCTGTAACTTTATAATTTTCATCTACAATTAAATCTGTTACAAACCCTATTTCATCAACTTTAGTAACATGTCCAATTAATCTCTGTGATTTCCAGTATGCTGTTGTTACTCTTACTTTTGTATTTGGATTAATAACAGAATAATCTTCATTTTGACTTAGTATATCTTCTATTAAATCTATATCAGAAAAAGTATCATGGAAAGAAGTATATTGTCTCATTCCTAAAGAAGGACCTTCTGTATTCCATTCATGTGATTTTGTAGCATCATAAAAAGCACCATCGTTATCTAACCCTGGCAAAATATATTGCATGTTTTGTATTGGATATAATTCTTCCAAAGATGCAATTTGCTCTGCTGTCATTTTATATCCATATTTATCTATAACATCTGCTATAGGCATAATATCAAATCTACCTACAAAACTACCATCTGATATATATCTTGTCTCTGGAGCTTTGTAATAGAATGTGAGAACAGGATTCCATAACTCTATGTCATAATCATCCTCATTCATTTTAAAATGCCAAAATTCAGAGTCTGTTATTAACATGTCTCTAAAAGCAATGTTTTCTAATTCTTTAATAGAATACTTTTCTTCATCTACATTATGTTGATGTGTAGCCCATTGCTCTACCATAGATCTATAATCCTTTTTGAAAAAAGATTCTATTTCAGGTAATTTTTTAATTACATCTGGAGACATCATTTGTTGTGCTTGTTGAGCACCTTCCTCTGTTTCCAAATCTAATCCTAATTGTGCAATCTGTTGTTGGACTTTTGCTTGCCCATATTGCATTAATATATCTTCAATAGCTTTTCTTTTTTCTTCTATGAGTTCATTATAAGATCTATCATCTACAGCTCTGTAAAGTATCTTATCATTTCTTTTAGCAAATTCTCCTGTGAGTACATTTATGACATTAGGAATAATAGGATAGAATTTAAGTTCTAAAGCTGAAGAATCGTCTTCTGTAAGAATGTCTATTAGTTCTGCAGTTTCATTATTTTCTTCTACAATATAATCAGATCTATCTATAATACCATTGGCTAAACGATAATTTTTTAATAATCTTTTATATTTAAGAGTAATTTGTTCTAATCCTTTTTTTTCTAGCCAATCCATGTTCCATTCTCTCCAATCATCATCTTTATCTTTAGTTAAGAGAAATTGTATAGGTTGTGTTAAAACACCCATTCTAGTTCTATCTATTTTAGCTCCAGCTTTGATTTGAAGAGCATTGTAAACTTTTACCATATTATCTTAATTTTTTAAATGCACTACGTTGTATTCCTTTTTGACTTAAATTGCGACCTTTATTTCCTATAGATTTAAAGGGGCTTATTACTAAGTTACTATTATTTTTTGATTTATCCAAAATTTTTGTTTCATATCTTCTTTCTTTATTGTTACCTTTATTTGCAGTTTGGACTGCTATAAAGGCTGTTAAAGCACAATAAGCAATTAAACGGTCATAGTTACCAGATGAATCTTTATAAGCTTGCATCTCTTTTAAAAGCATTATATCAGGTATTCTTTCTATTCCATAATAAGTTTTAGTAATTTCCCCATCTGGTTTAGTTTCAATATCTAAAGGTTCTAATAAAAATTCTATACCATATGGAAGTAAGGTATCTTTAAATAGTCTATTAACATTTCTCCAACCATAATCTTGATATACATTAGTATTAGCTTTTATATCTTTTAAAAATACAAGTTGATCTTTTGGTACTAAATATCTTTGTTTATTCCTTTCTTGCATATATTGAATAAACAATGATACGTTATTTTCTATAACACACCAAGCATTATATAATTCTAACATCATTTCTATTCTTTGATGTGTCATTTTTAAATCATCAAATCTACCTGTCCACCAACAAACTAATTTTCCTTTTTCTAATCTGTGTTCTATTTTACCATCATCTTTAATAATAGTAACTTCTGTAGCATTTTTATAAATATATATAGAAGCCAATGAATTACTCGTTGTGCTTTTACCAGAGCTTATAGGGTCTAAAGAAGCATAATAAGTTCCAAATTTAGCCCCTTCAACAGGTCTTTCATGCATAACTATTACCCCTTCTTTGTTTTCAGCATTCATTCTAACAGGAAATTCTGATATTGGTAATTTCCTAGATGGTTTAATTATTATTTTACCTTCTATATCTCTATCTAATTCTACATGTTCTAAATAATAAGTATTATTTTTTATTCTTTCTATTTGTTGTGATATAAGGTGTAAAGGAAATGGAGATTCTTCTCTAGCAGCAAAAGCTTCAGCAATGTTTGTAGGTTTCTGTGAAATACGTAATTGATAATCTGCTGGAGTTAATTCTTTTTTCCATCTTTCTCTTTCTTCCATTATAGCTGCAAAAGCCTCTTCTACTTTTGAATTACCATATTCATCTACATAAGGTAACATGGACCATTGTTCTGGAATAAATAATCCACATTCTCCTATTGTACCTTTATCATCTAATAGATTAGTTTTAACAGCTAGTACATCTTTAGTATTAGGTCTTCTTATTAATTCTTCTAATGGTTCACAATCTTTTAAATCTCCAACAGAACCTGCTGCTATAAACATACCAGTATAGCTCATACCAGATTTTAAAGCAGGTAATAAGAATTCTAAAGTTTGATTCATTTTAGGGGCTACACCTGCCTCATCATAAAAGAAGAGAGTGGTAGGACCTCCTACAGACCCACTTGGGTCTGTATCTAATATAAGACCCTTCAGTACAGATTTAAGACCAACATCCATCTTTTTACCATTTTGTTTAATCTCAATTTTCTGTTGCCAATCTAGAGCTTTATCAGGATTACAAGGTCTATACCATGCTGTATGTTGATTTAAGAAGTTTCTATATTCATCTATAAATCTCCATGTATCTTTAACATAAGTTCCTAATGATGCTGCTAGCTTACATATAGAACCACTATCAAACCAAAATCTATTTATTAATTTTGCAGCATGATAATATGAAGACAATATCTGACGTTTCTTTAAAATAGCCACATGTTTACCAGAATGTTCTGCCAACTCTTCATACAAAGCCATATGATACTGAACATCACGTACATCTATAAATGTAAAATCCTTTTTTTCTTTATTATAAATTTTTAAGAAATTTAACAACATATAATATTCTCTAGGTAAAAACCATTCTTTATTACCATTTTGATATATTGCCCCATTCCTACATTTATCTTTTTGATCTTCCCAATATGTTACAAAATCTTTACTATTAGTAGGATATAAACAAAACACACCTCTTTTATCAAAAATTTTAGCTTGTTCATTAAATAAATGTACTGTATCATCAAAATCATATTGTCCTGGTTCTTTCCACAAAGACCATAACCAATCTACATAAGAAGATTGAGTGGGAAAGTCTTTTCTCTCCCACCTCTCTAATTTTACATCATACAAAGGGACTGATTTGTACATGAAATTTAATTTAAAATTATATTATATGTTTCATAAAATATTTCTTTTTTACAAGGGTAATATTCTCCTTTAATAGTATCAAATTTCATAGTATTTTATAGCACTATGAAACTTGTTTGTAAGGATAATATCCTTTCGGGGTTATCCTTACTGGACTTACTACAAAGCCCTCTATCCCATTAGTCGTAAGACAGTTTGGGATTGCCTTTCGCATTATGTTTCCACTACCATTAATAGTTTTTCTTCAAATTCATAGTCTGCTTTCATCTCACATTCCCTTTTGGTCATATGCTAAATGTTGTCCACCTCTTACTACACTTTTTTGTTCTTCCATTAATTCTTTATAAGATCCTTTATAAGCTTGTCTTATTTGTTCAAATTTAGCAGCGGCATTCACTAGAGCAGTAATATTACCATCTCTACCATCAGTTATCTTTACAGTCATCATGTATTCTGCTAGTCTGTCCATAGCACCTTTAATAGCTTGATATGCTCTTAATGTAGGCGTACTATAAAGTTCTGTTAAAAGATTTATACCTGCAATTACTTCTTCATCTTCAGGATTAAATTGAATATCTCCCAGTTGGCTTAATATTAATTCTTCTTTATCAGTATCTCTAACATCAAAGAAAGGATTTTGATCTGGATTAGGACAAGTCATATAAAAAATATAAAGATATACTTGCATATAATCTTTATAAGTAGTTTTAATTTTCTTTAAAGTGTCTAAAGTATCACAGTGTTCTGTAGGGATTATAGCTCCATTTTCTACTTCAAATAACTTTACCATATCTTTTAAATTTTAAATAAATCACGTTCTTTCATTTGTTTACCTTCATATTTATTCCACATTGGACTAGTTCTTCTTAAAAAGTATTTTAAAGTGCTAAAAAATCCTGTACCAAGATAAACATACATAAGATCTTTGCCTTTATTTGTTACTACAAATCCTTTTAAACTTGCATTACCCCATCTCTCTATTTCTAAAGGATTTGGTTTAATCCATAAGAATTGATTATGTTCGTTTTCTAATATCTTAATACCTTTTAAAGGAATAAAAGACTTTTCAACAACACCTCGCATATCTATAAAATTTTTCATTACCATATCTTTTGTTTTAATAATGTTTGTACTTCTTGTTTTAAATAAGGTAGTTCTATATATTCTATTTCTTTTACAATTGGTTCACCATTGTTTAATAGTATAATTGGAAATCCATATTTATCCTTTTCTTCTGCTTCTTCAAATTTAACATGATGTATTAATAGTTTACCTGGTTTTAAATTAGGATTATGTCTTAATATCATGTACATATATATTGATAATTGTAAAGCATAATGGTTGAAGTGACAATCATCCAAATGTTGTAAAGGTGATAACATTTTCTTAGAAATACCTTCCCAATTTTTATAAGATTCTCTATCAATCTTTTTTGATGTTTTATAATCAGATACATTAACTACACCATTGACAACTTCTACTAAATCTGCTTGTCCACACCATCTTGCTGATGCTAAATAAATAAAATGTTCAGGATATATACCATCAGTTAACTTTTGTTCTGGTGCTATTTTACAACCATTATCATCTTCTAAAGAAGGTATTATAGATAATTCATAACCATACCTAGTTAATGTATCACAATTTAATAAATCTTTTTCTCTTTGATTATGATAATAAGTCCCAAGAGTAGTTGATCTATCTGCTTCTGCTTTCCAAATTGCTTGTATTTCTTTAGGATCTATACCATACCATTTACTCTTCTTATTTTTAGAAGACTTTTCAGCTATTGTTTGAGCATCAAATGGTTCTTTATAAGCAGATACAATGGTCGTTACACTAGTCCATCTAGTACCATCATCTGATATATATTGGTGATTATCTGGTTTAAATTTTAAAGTCATTTTTATTTTTTATTTAACTATTTATTAAGAATTTGTCCTATTGTGTCGTGTTTATAAAACCATAGTAATAATTTATACCAATTGAGTAAAATAAAAATTTTTACTGAGCTTAATATATTATAAAAATAATAGTAAGGCTTGATTAATATAGTAATTATATTAATTTTTTTTCTATTGTAATCAGTTAATTTATAATATTTAGCCCATGCAAGGTTATAATATTTCTCTTGTCCTTTAGGACAGTATTTCAATGCTTCTGTATAACATCCTCCTTCTTTGTACATTCTTATGGTTAATTCTAATAAAGGTTCTTCTAAAGTATTCCAGTCTTCTAATCTAATATATTTTACATGCCATCCTGAATGTTCATGCAAAATTTTATTATTAATAATATTATTAAAATCAACAATTAATTGTATTTGATAATTGTTATTGTTATCCGATGGTTTACATTTTAGTATTTCAGTTTTTGGAATTATTATTGTATAATCTCCATTAACTAAATTATCATTTCTTTTATAAAACACAGGATGATGTTTATATTGCAACCATCCTTGTTCTGTCAATGCTTGAATAACAGATGGTAAATAATATTGATCTTTTCTTGTTTTATCTAAAATATAAAATTTTATCATATTAAATACTTTTATAATTGTTCATTTAATAAATCTTCTTCTTCTTCTGTCATTATTGCTTCCCATTTGTGTTCAGGACAATCTGAAGATAAAGATCTTGTTTTTAATTCTAAACAACATCCACATATTGCACAACAAGGTGATGTGCCTGGCATTAAACATTCTGTACCATAATGCTCACAATCTTTACAAATACTCATTCTTTCTAAAGCAATTTCCTCAACATGCTCTTTAGTGAATATTCTATTTAATATCCCTTCCAGTATCTGATTCCTGGCTTGCCATACTTTTAATAAACTCATATCTTTCTTTTCTTTTAATTTTTTTCGCATCATATTGCTGATACATAATTTCAATTAATTTTTTAAGTTTAATTACTCTGTTTTCTACTTCTGATATACTTTCTAATAAATATTTTGTAGGTTTTCTTAATCTCCATCTTTCCAATAATTTCTCACCATGTTGTACATATGCTGCTGATTTTGCTACTCTAAATTTAAATGTACAAACATTGTTCACATAAATTAGTGTATGCTCTAATGAATTAATTAACTTCAGTACATGATTATAATATGAATAAATAATATCATCTATATCATCTGCTGACATATTTAATTCTTTAGCAGTTTTCTCTACAAGATATTTACGCTTTGTCGCTGGCATCTACACTTAAAAAATTATAGGTTAATAACATTGCTTTATCTGTAACAACTGGTATATTATTTAAAGATATTCTTTGATTATCTCTATTAATAATACCTTGCTTTAATAGTTTATTTAATTTATTTCTTATATTTTGAGATTTACTTACAAATTGATGATTAGGTACATCAGGATGAAAATAGTTAGTAGCAATAGTACAAAACTTACTAAGCTCTATTACTTTATAAATAGCCAATAAAGCTAATAAATCTATATCTCCTAATGTAACTTGTTCTTTACGCAAGAATATAAGTTCTGTAAGTAATTGATACCTTACAGCTTCATACCGAGATAATCTATATTTCTTTTCTACTTTTTTAACTTCTACTCCCATTGATGTCTTTATTTGATGTCTGACTAGGACTTGAACCTAGACTATCTGTTTCAAAAACAGAGGTGCTACTATTACACTATCAGACAATTGTTTATTACTTTGTAGGACTTTCTTCTACTGTAGAAGTAGGTTGTTTATCTGTAGGTTGTTCTTTACCTTGATATGCTGCTAATCCTTCTATACATTGATAACTGATAAGCTTATACTGTAAAATTTCAGATTTAAGTTTTTCATACTCATGATCAAGCTTTAGTAAATTAATAACATTCTTCATATGCTCTTTATAAGCTTTTTGAGACATTGGTTCTGTAGATAATTCTCCTTCTTTTTTAATTTCTTTTGATTCCATTTTTTTAAATTTTAAAGTTTATAATGCAAATATAAAACATTTATTTTAAATATACAAATTTATTTCATACTTTTTTCTAACATTTTTATGTAACTCTTATTACTAATCTTATATTGTTTACCACAAGCATTACATTTCATATTCCTTTTTATAGTACCCATAGCTGTAGCATAAGTATGACTCAACACAACATCATTAGATGTACATTCTGGGCATTCCCACTTTTCTCCACCTGTTAATACAGCAAAGTTATTATTGTGGATTATATAAGGGCTTAATACAGTATATACATCTTCTAATAGTACTACATCTTGAATACAATAATCTAACATTAATTTTAAAGCATCAGGATCTCTTTTCTCTACAACATCAATCCATAATTGAAATCCTGTATGATCTAGCTTTTTACCTACTTGTAAATATTTAGCAATATAATCTAATTTATTAGAAGCAAAGTTAAAATATTCTCTTGATTTTAAAAGTGTATCTAAAGTTCTATATGTAGGAAACATTGGTAATCCATAATATATACATCTAGTTCTAAGTTCTTTTAAATCAAATTTATTACAATTATGTCCAATAATTTCTGAAGCTTCTGCTAGTACTTCTATAAATGCTTTTAACATTTCTTTTTCACCCATTGTCCAATCTAATATATGTACATCATCTTCATGCTGCCATTTATAAGCTATACATATTATCTGTTTTGGAGTAATAATTGTTTCAGGAGAGACATAATCCATCTTTCCTATATGCCATAACCTACAAGTATAATAACTTGTTTCTATGTCAAAAAATAACCTTTTTATAGGCTGTTGTTTAGCTTTAATTTTAAGCCTTTTTCTAAAACAAGAAATCCACCTTCTGACTCTATCTAGTTCTTGAGGTGGATTAAATTTTGCTTTTACTTCTCTAGCAATCACAGTATTATTTTCAGTCTGTTCAGCCCTGACCTTAACATACTCTTTTACTACTTTTGAATAACCCATATTTCTGATTTTTAATTACACTAATGGCACAAATAATAATATAATATTATTATCTATACAAGTTTAATAAGAAAGAAATTGTTTATATAATTAATATGTTATAAATCTTTAAGTTTTAATAATAAAAAATCCCTAGCAGATTGCATTTTCTACCTTAAAAACTTGTTTTGTTCATCTCCTCAGTGGGCGGTTAATTTTTCCCTAAAGCTACTTTACCTCAACGACACTGCGTAGTAGCACCACTTTGTTGATTAACAACTTTTGTAATTACAGACTACCCAATTTCAAGATGACATTGTTATTACACAATCACTCTACTCTTCGGCATCCTGCTTCTCCTCATTCCTTTAGACATTACTCTGGTAATAAGGGTGACTAATGATTACGATACAAAGATAAGAAAAAAAATAATATAATGCAAATAAAAAGTAAAATATTTTTTTAAAAATGTGAAAATATATCTTATTAATCTTATAATGTAATTGATAAAGACCCCCCCCATATTAATAATTAAATTATTGGTAATTAGTTATGGAATGTGTAAGAGAATGTAATGGGTAATAAAATAAAATTATTTTGTATTTCTTAAAGAATTATAAATTTGCGGATTATAAAAGCTACCCCTATTAATTTTGTAAATCAATATTCAAATGTGTAAGAGGATGTGATGGGTACTCCTAGATCCCCCCTACCCCACTTTAAACTTTCCATCCTACCCCCCCTACCATTAACTATACACCTTTATATTATATACAGGCAATAAACATAACAATAAATTATTCAGTATTAATTTAAAACTTTAAGGCTATGAATTTTTTATCTGTAGAAGAATTTAAAACCATCACTGGTTGTGATGAAATCAGATTCATTAGGAATACTGATACTAATAAATTATTTGTAAGTGCTAATAATAAGGTTTATAAAACCCAACAAGGCATTACAAATAATAAGCCTATCAAGTTTATGTATTCTGATGAAGAGGGATTTGATCGTGGGTGTTTCACCAATGTCGAATCTAAAATCACTGTAATGTTCACCTTATAGGTGAGCATTACTTTTTTACAATTATATTTTCTATATTCAACAAATATCACCATAAATTATTCAGTATTGTGTTTGTGAGGGAAGTACTGTAAAAACAGTCATGCACAGCAAACACCAACTGTTAGTAATACTTACTAACAACTTTATATTATGCTCACGTACACCAATGATTATTGGTTAAGAGTAATATAAAGGGTTGTAATACAGTCATTACCATTTGTTGGTTCAAATAATGACTTATATTAAACCAACTGCTAACTCTATGCAAAACTAGACAAGTACAGGTAAATCCATTAGGTAAAGCTGTACATTTCTTAAAGTATGTTATATGCCAACAGGAGTAATCCTGAGACATACGGAACATTTGTTCTCTACAAGAGTCCAGTACATCTAGGTGCACTGACTGGAATGCAAGACAAGTAGGGAAATAATGTAAAAAAGACCAGTTAAGGAGTCTTTTGTGTTCTGTAGGAGTGGGAATGTACGCCCATGATATAACATACTTTATTAAATCACATCACATGGAATGCCATATTTAAAAAATGTATAAAACTATACTGTAAGATGTACATAAATTGACATTAAACCCTTGTAAATATTGAAAAATAGCTGGTAAATTCCTCTATATATCTTATAATTATATTTTATACATTCAACAAACATAACCATAATTGATAGAGTAGTAATCAAAAAATTTACAACTATGCAAGAAATAATGACTGATTTAGCATTGTCTATAAAAATAGATAATGCGTTGCTTTTAGAAGAAGTGAGTGATAACTCTTATCATTTTGAAAATGAGGAAGAATTTGACATTTGGGTTGATAAAATGATAAGAGAAAGATGAGAGTTAAATTGATACTATTAAAGGCTACTATAATTTCTTTAGAAATAGTAGCCTTTCTTTTACTTGTGTTAATTATTGATTGTTTAACTAAAATTATTATGTTATGAAAGAAAGGAAGGTGTTCTTTTAATGAACATAAGGCTTGTGGATTTAATCGCACAAAAGGATTAATAGTGACTTAAACGTGTATAAATAAGAGTTGAAACAGTTTCTGGTAAGGTGCTAACTCCTATAATAGGTATAAAGGGCTAATTACAAGTTACACTAAGAGAAAATCTGGTGTGTAAAACTGTTATTGTTAAACAAATTAAAACCTTATG
>ERZ795051.1321-NODE-1321-length-32054-cov-21.624582_pt1 | contig 32054 bp, 26 predicted proteins | sample MGYA00375135_ERZ795051 | MGnify/ENA primary metagenome ERZ795051 (study PRJEB30180, sample SAMN05720222) | activated sludge metagenome | isolation source: Anaerobic digester | place: Japan | collected 2015-05-26 ... | reverse complement strand
TTCCAACTCTTGATCCTAATACTTCAACAATAGCAGGAGCTACAATTCAAATGGCTGTTACTGCTAATGGAAGCGATATTTATATCAACGCTACTAGCGGAGTAGTTGCTACTACATCAGCCACTACTTCAACCCTAACCGTTACCGGTCCCGGTGTTGAAACAAGCGGTGGTTACTTCATTGTTAGAAATGGAGAAACTAAGACATTGAGCTTAGCTATTTCCATGAATAACTCAGGAGGAACTCCTGGACAAAAGCAAGCTTGGATTAGTAAATTTATATGGGAAGATGGTACTTATAAAAATACTTGGACTAATATGCTTGGCTTAGGTTCAGATACTACTCCAGGTTCAATTTTCTACACCATGCCTGTTAATATGAGTAACTAATCTTTTTGTTGATTTTGTAGAAATTGATTCAATAAGCCGCGGCGAAGCCGCGGCTTATTGTGTTTTTTATAAAAATTTCTTATAATTTTAAAATAACCAATTGAAAAATTATGAAAGAAATTTTTATAAAAAACCAATCCGGAATTTTAAAAACTATTAAAATTATTCTTTATTTAACACTTTTAACCCCCTTAGTGGTTAATTCTAATTTTTTGTTTCCTTATGTTTTTGGAAAAGCAATCTTTTTTGAATTATTAATTGAAATAGCTTTAATTTTATTTTTAGGAATTCTAATTTTTACTGATTTTAAAATCCAAATTGATAAATTTTCAATAATTGTTTTTATTTGGGTTTTGGTTATTTTGTTATCAGGAGTTTTGGGAGTTGATTTTTATAATTCATTTTTTTCAAAAGCAGAAAGAATGACTGGAATTTTCTGGTATTTGCATTTAATAGTGTTTTTTATAATGCTTATTAGTATCTTTGGCAAAAATGAAAAAAGCTGGCTTAATTTTTTAAAAGCTAATTCAATAATTTCCTTAGCTATTGGTTTGTCAGCAATTTTAACAACTCCTAATTTGTTTTCAGGTTCATTTTTGAATATCCGCGACAGATTAGGAGGCTCATTTGGCAATCCTTCGTTTTTGGCAACTTATTTTGTAATTATTGTGTTTTTAAATATCCTGTTATTTATTAAAAGCCAAAACAAGGAAAAATATTTTTGGGGTTTTTCAGGGGTTTTTTCTTTAATAATGGTTTTTATTTCAGGAACCAGAGGAGCTTATGTTGGCTTAATTTCGGGAATGCTGGTTTTTATTGTTTTAACTCTTATCAAGTCAAAACAATTTAGAAAAACAGCTTTAATAATTTTAGCTGGGTTTGTTTTATTGGCTTTGTCATTTGTGATTTTTAGAGATTTTTGGATGAAAGCTTCTCCAGCAATCAGCGCCAGAGTTTATTCAATTACCGAGTTGCCTTTGCCAAGATTAATTGTCTGGAAAATGGGTTTTGAAGGGTTTTTAGCTAGGCCAATTTTTGGCTGGGGAGGAGAAAATTTTATTTATGTTTTTAATAAATTCTTTAATCCGGAATTATTTTTATATGAACGAGCTATTTTTGACAGGCCTCATAATAGACTTGTGGAAATTGCAGTTAATAATGGAATTATTGGCTTAATTTCTTATTTATCAATTTTTGGATTTTTAGCTTATAAAATTTTAAAGGAAATTTTTAATAAAAATCAATTTAATCAGGTTTTATTAGCTTCTTTGGCTTCTGTGGCAGGACTTTTCACAGCATATTTTGTCCAGGATTTGGTATTATTTGAAATGCCGACTTCGGGTATTATGTTTTTTGAATTTTTGGCTTTCAGCTGGTTTTTTGTTTTTAATAATCCGGAATTTCGTTCAAATAATTTATCAGAAACCAAAAATAATTCTCAATTTAATAAAACTTTTAATTTGAATTTTAAAAAACTTAAAGAGCCGATTTATGTTATAGCTATTTTAATTGTGGTTTGTTCATTTTATTTTGGAATTTTAAAACCGGTTAATGCTTCCCAGAATTTAATTAAATCAATTGCCTATGTGAATACTTCACAAGAAAATTATTTAAAAACTGGTTTTGATTTTTATCAAAAAGCTCGAAAAGCTGACACTTTCTTGAACAAGGAAATTGATATCAATACTTCTAGAAGATTAAGGACTTCATTTAATAATACTTTGGCTTTGGCAACTACCAGCCAAGAGATGTTGATTGATTTTGGAAGTTCTCTTTTTGAAAACTTATTAATTGATGGTAAAAAGCATAAAAATGATTATGATTCTTTAGTTGAAGCTGGTTCTTTAAGTTTTTATCTTAAGGGCTTAGGAATTGAAACTAAACCCAATTTTGAAGAAATTAAAAGCCAAGCTGTTTTAAGAAGTCCTAAAAGAGTTGATATTTATGAAAATGCTTTTAGTTTTTATTTTGCAAGCGATGATAAGGAGAAAGCTTTAGAAAACCTGAATTATTTGAATAATTTAGGAGTTAAACTAAGCGAATTTTATTTTTTTAACGGGATTTATGAGGCGCGCTGGGGAGATTTTGAAAAAGCCAAAGAAAACTTGAGGTTGGCAAAGGAAAATAATTACAATGTCAGTAATTTAGCTTTACAGCAAGTTGTCTTAAATGATTTTGGGTCAAAAGGAGAGTTTGACAAGCAAATTGAATACTTGGATTTATTAATTGAGTTAGCCAATGATGTTAATGAGCAAGCTATTTGGAAAATGATTAAAGTTGATTTGTTAATTAGAAGTGGCCAAATCCAAGAAGGAGAAAATTTGCTTAAAGAATTATTAGCCCAATATCCCAAAGAAGCTGACCAAAAAATAATTTTGGAATTTTTGCAAAGCAGAGGAATGGAAATCAATTTGTAGTTTTTAATATGTGGCTTATTTTTATTTTAGCTAGCATTTTTTCTGGTTCAATAATTTTAAAACTGATAGATTCTAAAGATATTTTTAAAGGCCCTGTTAGGTTTTTTTCTTTTATAGTTTTGGGATTAAGCTTTTTAGGTTTAGTGACTTTAGTTTTAGCTGTTATTTCTAAAGATTTAAATTTAGCAATAATTTTAGGGGTTATTATTAGTTTTAGCGGAACTATTATTTTTGCTTTTAAGAAAAAAGACGATTTTTTGGGGAGTTTTAAATTAATCTCAGTTATTTTTAAAAAAAGCGATATTCTTAGTTATTTGATTTTAAGCGGATTTTGCGTTTTAAGCCTGATTATTTTGTTTCAAAACTTAGTTTTTGAAAACGGTTTTCCCAAAGTAACTTTAGCAGGTTGGGGAGATACTGCTTATCACTTGGATATTATTAAAACTTTGGAAACTTCAAAACCTTTTGAACTTATTCAGCCAATAGCCAGCGATTACCCCTTAACTTATCCATTTTTAATTGATTTTTTGAGCGCCATTTTTTTGAAACTTGGAATGAGCTTGGAAATTGCTTTTCATTTGCCAACTTCAATTTTATTAATTTGTTTAATATTTCTGGTTTTTTATTTTGGAAAGCAGTTTTTAAGCAAAAAATATTTAACTATAATCTTTGTTTTATTAATATTCATTGGTTCTGGTTTTGGCTTTTATTGGTTTTTAAAAGATGTTAATAGTTTTTCACAAACCCAAAATATTTCTTATCTTGAATCCTTAAAAATTAATTTTTTAAATCCTAAATTTGAATATACCCATATGGATGAAACAACTGGAGGAAAAGAAGAGTCTAAAAACAGTCCGGTAAATATTGTGTGGATAACTCCGTTAATTTCGTTTTTTTCCCATCAAAGGTCATTTATTTTAGGGGCTGGCTTGGGATTTATATTTTTAATTGGTTTTTTAAGTTATTCAACTAAAGAACGATTTAATTTTTTGATTCCATTGTCTTTTATGCCAATAGTTCATAGCCACAGCTTACTAGCCTTACTGATATTTTTTGCAAGTTTTATAGCTTTTAATTTCAAGGAATTTAATTTTAAAGACAAAAATTATCTAAAATATTTTATAAAGGTTGGCTTAGTAGCCTTAATAATTGCTTTGCCGCAAGTAATTTTTTTGTATCAAGGGATTTTTTCAAGTAGTGGCAACTCGTTTTTTGCTTTAGAATTTGGCTGGCTGGCTTGTTCTCACAATAATTCCCAATTTTTATGCGATGATTTGAATTTTATAGAGAGTTTTTTAACGGCTTTAATTTTTTGGATTAAAAATTTTGGAATCATTTTTATTTTATGGCTTAGCTTTTTATTTTTTAAAAAGCAAAAGCAGGAGTTAAAAATTTATTTTCCATCTCTAATTTTATTTGTTTTGCCAAATATAATTAGATTCCAAAGTTGGCCATTTGATAATAATAAAATTTTGTTTTGGTGGTGGGTTTTGGCTATTTTTTTAATATTGTTTTATTTCGATAAAGCTTTTAAAAAAAATGAAACAACTAATAAATCAAAAGCAAAAAATGTTTTATTGGTTATAGGGCTAATAATTTTTGTTTTAATAGCAAGCTTTTCGTCAATTATTGATTTAAGAAATAGGGTAGTTAATCGTCAAGTTTATGGATATTATGGAGAAGAAGAAATGGCTTTGGCGGGGTTTATCAATAATAATACTAAGCCGAATGATGTTTTTTTATCAAATTATTATGCTGACCAATTTATTCCAATGCTAACTGGCAGAAAAATTTATTTAGGATATACTGGCTGGTTATGGAGCCAAGGAAATGGCGAAGAAATTGATAGAAGGAATAAAGTAATTAATGAATTTTTAAACACCAAAGATCCTAAAATTTTATGTCAAGAAGGGATAAATTATTGGTTAAAAGATAAAAGGTTTTTTGATGATTATCAGGGAGTTGACGAAGGATTTGAAAATGCTGGAGAGGTTGTTTTTTCTTTAAATAGCCCTTATTATGGTAAAAGGGAAATAATTAAACTTAATTGCCCCAACTTATGAAAAATTTTTTAAAAAGCAAGAATTTTTTAATAATTATTTTAGTTATTTTGGGATTAACTACCCGCTTAATATTTTTAGATCATCCCAATGAGTTGGTGTTTGATGAAGTTCATTTTGGAAAATTTGTGTCAGCTTATTTTACAGGTGAGTATTATTTTGATATTCATCCGCCATTGGGAAAACTATTAATTGCTTTAGGAGCTAAACTTGGAGGTTATGATAATTATGTTAATAATTTTGGAGTTTTTGATTTTGCAAATATTGGCGAAGAATTTCCAAGTGATTTAAATTATGTTTCTTTTAGGATTCTACCAGCAATTTTTGGGGGCTTAATTCCCTTAGTTGTTTTTCTATTTTTAGATGCTTTGAAACTTCCAAGAAAATTTGCATTTTTTGCTGGCTTATCGTTGGTTTTTGAAAACGCCTTAATTACTCAATCTCATAATATTTTAATGGATTCGTTTTTAATATTTTTTGGATTTTTGGGATTATGGTTTTTTCTAAAAGCCAGAGAAAAAGATTACAACAACTTATTTTTGCTGTTAATGGCTTTTTCTTTAACTTTTAGTTTTGGTATCAAGTGGACTGGCTTGTCATTTTGGGGATTAGCCGGACTAATCGCTCTTTATGATTTGTTTAAAACTTCAAGTTTAAGCGGCAATAAATTACAGCTAAAAAGATTTTGGGTATTTTTTAAAAATTTGTTTACCAATAAGAAAACTTCAAAAATAATTTTAGATATCTTAATTTATTTTATAATTTTGCCCTTTGTTATTTATTTTCTAATTTTTGCAATTCATTTTTGGCTTTTGCCAAATCCTGGAAATGGCAATGCTTTTATGAGCGAGGAATTCAATAATAATAAATTTAATGTCTTTGAAAAATTTTTAGAACTAAACATCCAAATGTATCAATCTAATATTTCCATTAAAGCATCTCACCCTTATGGCTCGCCATTTTATTCTTGGCCTTTAATGCTTAAACCAATTTATTATTGGGTTGATTCTAATAGCGAGATTCCAAGCAGGATTTATCTTCTTGGAAATCCAATTATTTGGTATAGCGCCTTAATCGGTTTAATTGGTTCTCTACTATTAAAGGGATTAACTGACCAAGAAAAATTCCAGAGAAATGTTTTAGTAATTGGCTATTTTGCAAATTTTCTGCCATTTTGGGAGGTTAGCAGGGTTCTGTTTTTGTATCATTATTTTGCAGCCTTTATTTTTTCAGTTTGCCTTTTATGGTTCTCTTTGGCTCATTTAAAGGTTAATAACAAGGTTGTTTTAGTATTTTTTGCTTTAACAATTATTAGTTTTATGTTTTTTGCGCCTTTAACCTATGGTTTTCCTTTAACTCCCTCGAAATACAATTTAAGGATTTGGTTAAAAACTTGGATTTAAGCGGTTTAATTTTATAATCGTTACTAACAATAAATTGTTGAATTTTTGAAAATTGATGTTATAATTAGTTTTTCAAATGGTACTATGATTACAATTAGATTTAAAAGAGTAGGGAAAAAGCATCAACCAAGCTATCGAGTAATAGTTACTGATAAAAATTTAGGCGGACCAAAAGGAAAGGCAATTGAATATCTTGGCTGGTATAATCCTTTATCAAAGAAATATTCTTTGAAAAAAGAACGTATTTCCTATTGGCTTTCTCAAGGAGCCCAAACCTCGGATTCTTTATATAATTTATTGGTTAAAGACGGGATAATCACTGATAAGAAAAAAGTTATCAAGATTAAACCCAAGAAAAAAGCAAAAGAAGAAAAAGGACCAGAGAGTTCATCGGTTATAACCAATCAAGAAGCGGTTGAAGAAACAACTGAGGCTCAAATAAAGCCAGAAGTTGAAGTTGAAGAAGCTAAATAAACGCTGTTGCTAACGGAACAATCGCGTAATACTACAATTTAATTTAACTTTATTATTATCAATTCAGACTTGACCTTTGTGATATAATAATTATTTACAGGGAAAATTAAAATAATTTTCAAAATATGAAAAAGAATCATTTAACTAATATTTTGACAATTTTAGCGGTAATTGTTTTAAGCGCTTATTTGTTAGGATTTGGGACTTTAAAAACAAAACCAAGCTTGGCAGCTATCCCTGAAAATAATTTAGAAGCAATTTCTAAACAGCTTGAAATTATTAAAAATTGGTTGAACCAAAGGACAACGGTTGATGATTCAAATCAAGTTGTTAGTCCGGAACCATTCGAAAATCAGGAGCAAGCTTTAAATGTTTCTAATTTAGCTCAAAGTTATGAAGAACAAATTATCAGAGTTGTTGAAAATAGCAATGATTCAGTAGTAAGTATAATTATTAGCAAAGATTTGCCAGTTATTGAAAGGTACTACATCAATCCTTTTGGAGATTTTGATATTCCGGGATTTGAATTCTATTTTAATTTTCCGCAATATCGCCAAAATGGAACTCAAAAACAGGAAATTGGAGGAGGTAGTGGATTTGTAGTGTCAAAAAATGGCTATATTGTAACTAATAAGCATGTAGTTAATGATTCAACTGCGGAATATACGGTATTGTTAAATAATGGTCAAAGATTACCAGCTAAAGTTGTGGGTAAAGATCCAGTATTAGATGTGGCAGTTATTAAAGTAGAAGCTAATAATTTGAAACCTTTGCCTTTAGGCGATTCAAGCAATTTAAAATTAGGCCAAAGCGCAATTGCTATTGGTAATGCTTTAGGAGAATTTAAAAATACAGTGAGCGTGGGAGTTATTTCCGGGCTTTCTAGAACAATTCAAGCGCAAGGAGAAACTTTAACTAATGTGATTCAGACAGACGCAGCTATTAATCAGGGAAATTCAGGGGGACCTTTATTAAATTTGAAAGGCGAAGTTATTGGAATTAATACCGCAGTTGCTTTAGGGGCTGAAAATATTGGTTTTGCAATTCCCATCAACCAAGTAAAAGGAGTTATTAACCAAGTTGTGCAAACTGGCAAGATTTCAACTGCTTATTTAGGGGTTTATTATTTAATAGTTGATGAAAATGTTAAAAAGGATTTGAACTTATCAGTTGATTATGGTGCTTTGGTAACTACCGGAAGTTCTGGTTGGGCAGTTGAACCGAATTCTCCTGCAGACAAAGCTGGAATAAAACCAAATGATATAATTTTGGAAATTAACGGGGAAAAAATTACAGCTGATAATCCTTTAAATATTATATTAAAAAAATATACTCCGAATACCGCGGTTAATATTAAAGTTTTGCGTGGCACCAAAGAACTAAATTTTAATGTTACTTTAGGAGAAAGAATTAATTAAAGACTAAACTTAAAAATAAATTTACAGATAATATGAATCCTTTTAATAGATTTACAGAAAAAGCTCAAGAAGCTTTGCAACAAGCGCAAGAAATAGCTTATGAAAAAAATCATAGCGAAATTTCAAGCTTGCATTTGTTATTAGCTTTACTTTTGCAAGAAGACTCAATTGTTTTGGAAGCATTTGAAAAGGCTAAAGTTAATAGCGAAGATTTGGTTTCTTCTTTGGAAGACAAACTTAATAATTTGCCTAAAATTATTAGTCTAAATCAAGGAACGCCATTTGGACAATTTTATGTTTCTGGGGAATTAATAGCGGCTCTTCAAAAATCAGCCGATATTTTAGTTAAATATAAAGACGAGTATATTGCTCCTGAACATTTATTTTTATCTTTAATTTCTGCCAAAACAAAAGCCAGAGAGTTTTTAGAGGAAAAGAGAATAAATTTACAAGAAGTTGAAAATAAAATAAAGGAATCAAAGGGAACAGAACTGATAACCGAAGAAACCGGATCTATAAAAAGAAAAATCCTCGATAAATATACTCTTAATTTGACAGACTTAGCCAAAAATAAAAAACTTGATCCAGTTATCGGCAGAGAGAAAGAATTAAGAAGATTAATGGAAATTTTGTCGCGCAGAACCAAAAATAATCCTTTGCTTATTGGAGATCCTGGGGTTGGAAAAACTGCAATTGTTGAAGGATTAGCTCAAAAAATTGTAATGGGTGAGGTTCCTGAAAGTTTAAAAAATAAAGAAGTTTTGAGTTTAGATGTCGGATTTTTGGTAGCTGGCACAAAATTTAGAGGAGAATTTGAAGAAAGATTCAAAAACTTGTTAAAGGAAATCAAAGAAGGGGAAGGGAAATATATTATTTTTATTGATGAAATACATACTATCGTGGGAGCTGGAGCAGCTGAAGGAGCTATTGATGCTTCGAATATGTTAAAACCAGCCTTAGCCAGAGGAGAGCTTCATGCTATTGGAGCAACAACTTTAACTGAATTTAAAAAATATATTGAAAGAGATCCTGCTTTTGAAAGAAGATTTCAGCCTGTTTATATTGAAGAACCAACTAGAGAAGATGCTATTAATATTTTAAGAGGTTTAAAGGAAAAATACGAGAATTATCACAAAATAAAAATTACTGATAATGCTCTGGTAGCAGCAGTTGATTTATCAATGAGATATATTACTGACAGATTTTTACCAGATAAGGCAATTGATTTAATGGATGAGGCTGCTTCTTCTTTAAGATTAGAAATTGAAAGTTTACCAAGTAAAATTGATGAAATCCAAAAACAGATTAGGAGTTTAGAGATTGAGATTGAAGCTTTGAAACAAGAAAATAACACTGCTTCGAAAAAACGCTTGCTTGAACTTTCAGAAGAAATAAAACCCTTAAAAAAGGAATTAACTAAACTGATGAAAAAGTGGGAAAACGAAAAATCGGGAATAATTAAATTGGGAGAAATTAAAAATGAAATCCAGAAACTTCAAGAAGAAGCCCAGTTAGCTGAGGAAGCTGGAGATTTGACTAAAGTTGCCGAAATTACTTATAGCAAAATTCCCCAAAAGCAAAAAGAATTGCAAGAACAAGAAAAAATAGTTCAAAAACTTAAAAGAAGAGCTCAGCTTTTAAAAGAGGCTGTGACTGAAGAAGAAATAGCCGAAGTTGTTTCGCGTTGGACTGGAATTCCAATTTCTAAGCTTTTGGAATCTGAAGCTGAAAAATTTGCTAATTTAGAAAAAATTTTATCAGCCAGAGTTGTTGGGCAAGATGAAGCTATTTCAGCTATTAGTAAAGCCCTTAAAAGATCAAGAGCTGGTTTAAGCGATGAAAATAAACCAATTGGCTCATTTATGTTTTTGGGCCCGACTGGAGTTGGTAAAACATACTTAGTAAGAAATTTAGCTGAAGTTGTTTTTGGAAGTGAAAAAAATATGGTTAGAATTGATATGAGCGAATATATGGAAAAACATTCAGTTGCCAGATTAATTGGTTCTCCACCGGGTTATGTTGGCTATGAAGAAGGGGGGCAATTAACAGAGATTATTAAACACAGGCCATATAGTGTTATTTTATTTGATGAAATAGAAAAAGCTCATCCTGAAGTTTTTAATATTTTGCTTCAAATCTTAGATTATGGAGCCTTGACTGATGGCAAAGGAAGAAGGGTTGATTTTAAAAATACTATTATTGTGATGACTTCTAATATTGGAAGCGAATATCTAAGACAAATGGAAAATTTAGGATTTAAAACCGAAGAGAAAGAAAAAGAAGCAAATCTAAAAAGCAAAATTTTTGAAAGTTTAAGAAATTATTTTAGACCAGAATTTTTAAATAGAATTGATGAGATTGTTATTTTTAATCCTTTAAGCAAGGAAGATATCAAAAAGATTGTTAACCTGCAGCTTCAAGAAATAATTGAAAGGCTTAAAAAGAAAAATATTGATATTGAAATAACCGAAATAGCTCGAAAAGTTTTGGCTGAAAAAGGTTTTGACCCTCAGTTTGGAGCCAGACCTCTGAAAAGAGTTATTCAAAAGGAAATTCTTGACCCTATTTCCGAAAAATTAATTGTTGGCAAAATTAAAAAAGGAAAAAAGATAATTGTTTCTTCGAAAAATAACGAAATTGAAATCAAAATCTAATTAATGGCTTCGGTTTTTTCTTTTTTGAAACGTAATTACTGGGTTTTAAAATATCTAGCGTTTGGCGCATTGCTATTAACTTTTAGTTTAAATCTTTTGAATTTTTTCTGGTGGTTTTTCTTGGTAATCTTTATTGGTGGCTTGATATTTGAGATGGTTCTTTTAAAAGATCCCTTAATTTCCTTTTTTTCTTTAACCATTGTGCCTGTGGCTTTTTTAAATGTTTATTTGTTTACTTCCCCAATTAATTATTTTCTAAGTATCTTTTTCCCAATCATTTTAATTATTTCAAAAAGATTTTTAACTAAAGAAACTTTAGCCTTAATAATAAGTTGTCTGTTGTTTTTCGTATTTTTCGATTTTTTCTTTTTAACTTTTTCAACATTTATAAATGTTTGGTTTTTATGGTTGATATTATTAATAATTCTGAGTATTTTTAATTATCTTATTTTTTCTTTTTTTAAAATCCAAAGAAGAATTTTAAAAACTATTTTGATTTCTTTTTTGGAAGCAGAACCATTTTTGTTTCTTTACTTTTTTCCATATAATTACGCTGTTTTGACTTTTATAAGCTTATTTTTATTTATTGTTATTAGCTCTAAAATTTTAAGTTTTGAAACCCAAAAAGAAAACCTTGGGTTAAGTTTTAAAAAAGATTTTTTGATGTTGGCTGTTCTTAGTTTGGCTTTAGTAATTTTTGGAATTCCTAAATAGTTTTTAACCAATTATTGATAATCTCTAGTGCTTTGGGAAAAATTTCTTTTTCTAAAATTTCCATTTCTTGACTAGTAAAATTATTTAAAACAAAATTTCCGGCTTTAGCTTTTGAGTTTTTATCCCTAATTCCTATTCTTAATCTATAAAAATCTTTGGTTTTAAGATTATTAATTATTGATTCGATACCATGATGGCCAGCTGAATTTCTGTTTCTAACTAATTTTAAGGTTTTGAAAATTAAGTCAGAATCATCTTGAACCACCAATAAATTATTTGGTTTTATTTTAAAGAATTTTAGAGCTTTACTAATGGCTATTCCAGAATCATTCATAAAAACCAAAGGCTTTAAAATTATAGCTTCACAGCCATTAATTTTAGTTTTAGCCATTAAGCTTGAAAGATTTTCTTTTTTTTCAAATTTTATTTTGTTTTGATTAGTCAAATAATCAATAAATTGGGAGCCAACATTGTGGCGGCTGGTTTTATAACCTTGCGAGGGATTTCCTAAGCCAGCGATAATTTTTAGATTCATATTTTATTATTATACTACATTTTATCTTTTATAAAGATGGGTTGATTTTTCAACCAATTTTGGGTAAAATTAAAAACCATGAATAACTCTTTTAAAAATACACTTTCTGAAATTTTTGAAACAATTTTAATTGCTTTAGTTATTGTTCTTCCAATAAGGTATTTTTTGATTCAACCCTTTATGGTTAAAGGACAATCAATGGAACCAACTTTTCAAGATAATAATTATTTAATTATTGATAAACTTTCTTACAGATTAAGGTCGCCAGAAAGAGGGGAGGTGATTGTGATGAATTCACCTTCAAACAACGGTCAATTTTTTATTAAAAGAATAATTGGACTACCAAATGAAACCTTGGAAATTAAAAATGGAAAAATTACTATTTATAACGAAAAAAATCCTCAAGGAATTACTCTAACAGAATCTTATTTGGGAAATGTCGAAACTCCAGGAGATTTATCAATTACCTTAAAAGATAACGAATATTTTGTGTTAGGAGATAATCGTTATCATTCTTATGATTCCAGAAGCTGGGGAGTTTTAGAGAAAGATAAAATAGTTGGAAAGGTGTGGGTTAGGCTTTGGCCTTTGAATGAAATTACGGTTTTTGCAGCCCCTAATTATTAATTTTTTATGAAAAAACAAAAAAATTACAAAAAAACTTATCAATCTCCTAAAGGAATGCACGATATTTTTCCTCCGTTAATTTTTTATTATGAAAAATTAAAGGAAATTTGTGCTTTAGAGGGAGATTTTTACGGTTATAAACAAATTGAATTGCCTATTTTAGAAAATAAAGAAGTTTTTGAAAGAGGCGTTGGTTCTAATACTGAGATGGTGGAAAAAGAAATGTATGTTCTAAAAACTAAAGGAGGAGATGAATTAGCTTTAAGGCCAGAAGGAACAGCTGGAGCAGCTCGAGCCTATATTCAAAACGGTTTTAATTCTTTGCCTCAGCCAGTAAAATTATGGTATTTTGGGCCAATGTTCAGGTACGAAAATCCTCAAGCTGGTAGATATCGCCAATTTTGGCAGGCTGGTTTTGAGTATTTTTCAGCAAGCGATCCAGCGGCTGATGCCGAATTAATTTATTTTGCTGATAATCTCCTTAGAGATTTTAAATTAAAAAATATTTTTTTTGAAATAAACAGCATTGGTTGTAACATCTGTCTCCCAAAATATAAAACAGCTTTGAAAAGTTATTATCGTAGTAAAGTTAAGTATTTATGCTCTGATTGTCGGGCAAGGTATAAAAATAATCCTTTAAGATTATTAGATTGTAAAAAAGAAAGCTGTTTAATTTATAAAAAGAATGCGCCTCAAATTCTTGATTATCTTTGCAAGAACTGTAAAACTCATTTTCAGGAAGTTTTAGAATACTTGGATAATTTTAAGATTACTTATGTTTTGAATCCTTATTTAGTAAGAGGTTTAGATTATTATAATCGAACTGTTTTTGAAATCGCTATTTCGGATAAAAAACTAGAAACCGAAGAAGATATTAACGCTACTTTGGCATTAGGAGGGGGCGGAAGGTATGATTATTTGGTTAAATATTTAGGAGGAGAGGATACCCCTGCTTTGGGATTTGCTTTGGGAATTGATAGGATTGTTGATATTTTATCAGCTTTAAAAACCTGGGAATTTAAGGAAAAACCAGATGTTTTTGTAGCTCAAATTGGCAAATCAGCTAAAAATGTCTTTTTTGAATTGCTTGAAAAGTTTAGAAAATCAAATATTAAAGTAAGCTTCGATTTATCAAGAGATAGCCTAAAAGCGCAATTGGGTTTAGCTGATAAATTGGGGGTAAAGGTAGTAATTATTATGGGCCAGCAGGAAGTTTTAACAAAAACCTTAGTTTTAAGAGATATGACAGAGGGAACTCAGGAAATTATTAATATCAATAAAGTTGTTGAAAAGGTAAAAGAGAAACTTCACAAATAAAGGAAAGCTGCTAAATTATTAATAACTTGTTTTAGCTTTAGATTATGGGTAGCGTTGAATTCTGGGTGGTTCTGTGATAATATAAAAAATATGGAAAAAATAGCTCTCGAAGCACAAATAAAAGATAAAAAAGCCTCAAAAATCAGAAAACAGGGGTTTATTCCAGGCGTTTTATATGGTCCTTCTTTGAAGGATAATTTAGTTTTGATGTTTGAAAAAAACAATTTAAAGAATATTAAGAAGGCGTACGATGAAAATTTGATTATTAATTTAAAGGTTGAAGACAAAAATTATCCTAGTTTAATTTATGACATCCAAAAAGATTATTTAACTGGTGAGATTATTCATGTAGATTTTTATAAATTTGATGAAACCAAGAAAGTCAATGTTTCTTTGCCAGTTGAAATTATTGGAAAATCGCCCCTTCAGGAATTAGGGGGGATGATAAATAAAAACATCGAAAGATTAGAAGTAGAATGTTCGCCCTTAGATATCCCAACAGATATTAAGGTTGATATTTCGGCTCTTGTTGAATTTGGGGATAATATTTACTTGAAAGATATTAAATTGCCAGAAGGGGTTGAAACCAAAATTGATTTGGAAACTCCTTTAGTTACTATTTTGGCTCCTAAAGAAGAGAAAATCGAAGAAGAGGTAAAAGAAGGAATTTCAGAAGAAGCCCCGATTATTCCAGAGGGCGAAGAGCCAAAAGAAGAAATTACCAAAGAGAGCGAGAATAATTAATATTTTCAAATGTGTACTTTTAAATTTTTTAGAAGTAGTAGAAAAAACGAAGAGTTAAATATTGAAGAAACTGAAGATAATAAATTTTCAGATATTAGTTTCGAAAAATCAACTATTGGTTTAATTGATAAATTTAAAAACAAAGAACAATCAAAAAATTTTTCAGGAATTTTTCAATCTTTTTTAAATTTTCTAAAAGGTTTAGGAGTTTTTGTTTTGATAGGAATTTTAATGGGTAAAGAAATTGGTTTGGTTTATGCCCCAATAAATATAACTGAAGAAATTCCGATAGAAGAAAATAGGCTCAGTTCAAAAACTGAGATTTTAGAAAACGAATTCGAAAAACTTTTAGAGGATATTGATAGATACGAACAACAAATTTTAATTCTTCAAAAGAATAAAAAGACTCTAACTAATGAAACAAAATTGTTAGATAGCGAAGTACAACAAGCAAATTTACAAATTCAAGCTTTAGATTATCAAATTTCTTCTTTATCCAGAGAAATTGATAAAGAAAACGAACGTCTTATGGAAAATTCCGCTGAGATAGCCCAAAGAAAATTGGTTATTGAAGAATTATTAGCTGAGGAATATGTTGCTAATCAAAATTCTCAAATTGGAAAAGTATTAGCCAGTAAAAATTTAAACGATTTTTCTGAGAGTCTAAATTATCAATTGTCTTTAAAAACCAACATTGAAAATCAGCTTAAAGAAATAGAAAAGATCAAACAAATTTTAAATTCTCAAAACGAAGAATTAAAAAATAAAAAAAGTGATTTAGAAATTTTGTTGTCTTTAAAGCAAGAGCAAGCAAAAATCTTATCAGCTAAAAAAGAAGAAAAAGAAAAATTATTAGCTTTAACTCAGGGGACAGAGAGCAAATATCAGGAACTTTTGGCCCAATCGCAAAAAACAGTTGAGGGATTAAAGTCTCAAATTTTTTCTTTAAGAAGTGGGGAGGAATTAACTTTTGAACAGGCTTTAGAATACGCTCAGTATGCCAGTGAAAAAACCGGAGTAAGAACAGCTTTAATTTTAGCTGTTTTAGACAAAGAATCTAATTTTGGAAAAAATAATGGTAAATGTAATTATCAGGAAGCTATGAATCCCAAAGAAATTCCATTTCTTATGCAAATTACCAAAGAATTAAATACTGACCCCAATCTTGTTCCAGTTTCTTGTCCAATCTTAAGCGATGGAAATTATGGGGGAGCAATTGGCCCAGCGCAATTTTTGCCTTCGACTTGGCTTGAGTATCGTGATTTAATTCAAAAAATTACCAATAGAGTTCCTTCTCCTTGGAATCCTCAGGATGCTTTTTTAGCAGCTGCCTTATATTTGAAAAACAACGGAGCTGATTCTCAAAATTATAATAACGAAAAAATAGCAGCTGCTAAATACTATGGGGGTGGAAAATGGAACTATTATCTTTATTCTTATGGCAATAGAGTAATGGAATTAGCTGCTTTTTATGAAGAACAAATTAATAATTTAAATAGTAAATTGATTTTAAAAAACATTGAGACTTATTTAGCTTTTAAAGATATCAAGGGCCTTAAAAAAGAAAAAATAATTTTTTAGTAACAAAGACTTTCAATAATTTAATAAAAAGATAGGTTTTGGCATTTATTAATTATCGATTACAAGATAAAACAACTTATTTGATTTTTGGGTATTTTTATGATATAATAATATAATAAAAAGAGCCAAACAGTCGCCCGGTTCTTAGGAATCAGGGAGGAAAGTCCGGATACCCTCTACCTTAAGGTAGAAAAACGCAATGGGTAAAAGCCCATTCTTAGCTAAATTCAATTTTTAGCTAAGCAAGGTGCGAACAGTGACGCTTCGAAATGAAAATTTCGGAGTATCCTTTAAAACTATTTAAAGGATAAATCCTAATGAAAATTAGGGGTGAAACGGCTAAATCCTTGCGGGGTACAAGGCCGTATCCAAGAGTTTTAAACTTTTGGAGGTGCCGCAAAGAGTTGATTAAGTAATTAATCAACCAAGATTAATGACTGTTTTAAACAGAATCCGGCTTATGGCTCTTTTTATTTTTTGTTTTTTATGTTAGAATTTTTTTCTGAATTATAAAGTAATAAAAATATGAAAAAAGATATTCATCCTCAGTATTATGAAAATGCCCAAATTAAATGTGCTTGTGGCAACGTAATGACTACCGGTTCAACCAAAGCCAAAATAGAGGTAGAAATTTGTTCCAAGTGCCATCCATTTTTTACTGGCGGAGAAAAATTAGTTGATATTGCTGGAAGAGTTGAAAAATTCAAAGAAAGAGCTAAAAAATCTCAACAAATAAAACTAGAGAAAACAAAAACCGTCTCAAAAACTACCTCTAAAGCTAAATCCAAATCTAAAAAGTAAGAGGTTTTTGGGATATTTATGGAAGAAAAAATAGCACAACTTCAAGTTGAAAAATTAGAATTAGAAAATAAATTTTTAAATCCTGATTTTTTAAAATCACCGGATTATTTAGAAGCTCAAAAAAAATACAATAGAATTTCTGAGATAATTGAAACTTACCAAAAGCTTCAAAAACTTCAAAAGCAAATTAAGGAAAACAAAGAACTTATTGATAAAAACGATGATCAAGAGTTGATTAATTTAGCGATTAGCGACAATTCTCAAAAAGAGTTAGAGAAGAAAAAGATAATTGCCAAATTAAATGACTTGCTAGATGATTTTTGGGGCATTAAAAAAGAAGAAATTAACAGAATTTTTTTAGAAATAAGAGCCGGTACTGGCGGAGACGAAGCCGCACTGTTTGCTGGAGATCTTTTTGAAATGTATCATAAGTTTTTAGTTCGCAAAAAATTTGATTTTAAGATTATCAGTGAAAGTAAAAATGAATTGGGCGGATATAAAGAAATAATTTTGGAGATTAATGGTAAAAATATCTATGAATTGTTAAAAAACGAAAGCGGGGTTCATCGGGTACAACGTGTTCCGCTTACTGAAAAATCTGGAAGAGTCCATACTTCAACTGCTACCGTGGCAATTATTCCGGTTTATAAAAATACGGAGTTAAAAATTGACGATAAAGATTTAGAAACTACCTTTTTGAGGAGTAGTGGGCCGGGTGGGCAGAATGTTAACAAATTAGAAACAGCTGTTAGAATTAAGCATTTACCAACCGGAATAACTGTTACTTGTCAATCAGAAAGATATCAGCATCAAAATCGCGAGAAAGCTTTGGAAATTTTAAAAACTAAACTTTACCAATTAGAACTTGAAAAACAAGCAAAAGATATTTCTTCAAATAGAAAAGAGCAAATAGGTAAGGGCGAAAGAGCTGAAAAAATAAGAACTTATAATTTCCCCCAGGATAGAATTACCGATCATCGTTTAAATAAATCATTTAATAATATTAGTAGAATTTTACAGGGAGAATTAGAGATTATTTTACAAGAATTTGAAAAACAAGAAAATTTAGTCAAACAGCATGATTAAAGAAAAAATTACTGAACTTGAAACAAAATCTTTAGAGTCAGGAACTTTGGTAGTTTTTGCTACCACTTTAATTGGTTCGGTTTTAGGAATAGTTAAAAATATTTTGCTTGCTTCTCGATTTGGAGCAAGCATTTATTTAGATATTTATTTTGCAGCTTTCAGAATTCCTGATTTTTTTTATAATATTTTTGTTTTTGGGGCTTTGAGTAGTGCTTTTTTCCCTGTTTTTTCTGAAACTATTTTAAAAGGTAAAGAAGAGACGTTTAAGTTATTTAGCTTTATTTCAGCAGTATTTATATCGCTTTTAATAATTTTAAGCTTAATAGTTTTAATTTTTAATGATCAGATTGCTTATCTTATTGCTCCGGGATTTCCCAAAGAAGCTTTGAAAGAATTGGCCACGATTATTCCAATTTTAATGCTTCAACCCTTATTTTTATCTTTAGCTAACTTAACAGCTAATTTTTTGCAACTTTACAAAAGATTTTTTATCTCAACTTTCGCTCAAATTTTTTATAATTTGGGAATAATTTTTGGAATAATTTTTTTAACCAATAGTTTGGGAATTAAAGGAGCTATTTGGGGAGTAATCTTAGGATCGTTTCTTTATTTAATAATTCAAATCCCGACCTTAAAAAATTTAGGATTTAAATTTAGTTTAAAAATTAAAGAATCGCTAAATTATTTTAAAAAAATTATTAAATTGATGATTCCCAGAACATTGATGCTTTTAACTAACAATGCGATTTATTTTGAAATTACAATTGCTGCTTCTTTTTTAGCTAGTGGCAGTTTAGCTAATTATAATTTAGCTGATTCAATACAGTCTTTACCCCAAACAATTATTGCTTTGTCATTCATTACTGTAGCTTTTCCGGCTTTATCTAATTTTTGGGCAAAATATCAACAGGAAGAGTCTCAAGAATTAAAAGAATCTTATCTTAATAATTTTGAAAAAGTAGTTAAGGATACAATGAGCAATATTTTAACAATTATTATTCCAATATCACTGCTATTAATTGTTTTTTCAAGGGGAGTAGTATCCTTGCTTTTTGGTTATGGAAATTTTTTAGAATCAGATCAAATAATTACCGCCAATCTTTTAGCAATTTTTGCAGTATTTTTACCAATCCAAGCCTTGATTTTATTTTTAATTAGGGTTTTCTTTTCGTTTAGCGATAGTAAATCTCCCTTTATTAGTCTTTTAATATCTTTAGTTTTTTCAGTTCCTCTAATTTGGTTTTTGTCAAAGACAAGCGGTGTTTATGGTATAGCTTTGGGTGTGGGAATTGGAGCTTTGGTTAACCTGATAGCTTTGATCGGTTATTTACAGAAAAAAATTAACCTTGATTTTAAAAATATTTTCAAGATTTCTTTAAAATCCTATGCTTATGGTTTAATTTCTTGTTTAATTGGTTTTGGAGTTTATCAATTATTGAATTTGATAATTATAAATAGCAGTTTTATTTTTCTTTTGTTAAAACTTTTAATAGCTGTTGGAATAGCTATTGGTGTTTCTATTTTGTTTGACAAAAAATCAATTTTTAAAATCTTAACTCAATCCTTTAAAAAATTGATATTTAAAAATGGAGATAAAAAACATTAGAAATTTTGTAATTATTGCCCATATTGATCATGGCAAATCAACTTTAGCCGATAGATTTTTAGAAATTACTAAAACTATTGATAAGCGAGTTTTTCAAGATCAATATTTAGACAGAATGGATTTAGAAAGAGAACGAGGAATTACCATTAAAATGCAGCCGGTAAGAATGGTTTATCAGCCACTGGTTTCTAAAGATTCGAATGGGTCAAAGGAAGGTAAATTTATTTTAAATTTGATTGATACTCCGGGACACGTTGATTTTTATTATGAAGTTTCCAGGTCTTTAAAGGCAGTTGAAGGAGCTATTTTATTGGTTGATCTAAAAGCCGGAATTCAGGCCCAAACTTTGGCCAATTTAAATCGCGCTTTAGAAGAAAATTTAGTTATTGTTCCGGTTTTGAATAAAATTGATTTGGCTAATAACCAAGAAGAAATTCCTGACCTAAAAAAAGAATTAGCTAAACTTATAGGTTGTGAAAAAGAGAAAGTCTTGGCAATTTCAGCTAAAACCGGAGAAGGAGTAACCGAACTTTTAAAAGAAGTTATTGTAAGAATTCCAGATCCAATTGGTAATATTGATAAGCCATTGAAAGCTTTAGTTTTTGACTCTTTTTACGATAAATATAAGGGAGCTATTGCTTATATAAGAGTTTTTGATGGAAGTTTAACCAAAAACGATTTAGTTTATTTTATGAAAACCAAAACGGCTTCTGAAGTTTTAGAGGTTGGTATTTTTTCTCCAGAATTTAAAGAAATTAATATTTTAAAGGCTGGTGAAATCGGATATCTGGCAACTGGTTTAAAAGATTTGTCAAAAGTAAGGGTAGGAGATACTGTTATAAAAATTGGAACAAACCAAAATTTAAAATCAATTTCTCCTAAAATAATTGACAAGATGACTTCAATTGTTAAACCATTTGAAGGATATAAAGAACCTCAGCCAGTAATTTTTGTTTCAATGTACCCTGAAAATGCCAATGAATTTGAAACTTTAAAAACTTCTCTTCTAAAATTAAAATTGAATGATTATTCTCTATACTTTACTGTTGAGAAAAATTCAATTATGGGACAAGGTTTTAGGGTGGGAACCTTGGGGAATCTTCATTTAGAAATAGTCAAAGAAAGACTGAAAAGAGAGTTTAATTTAAATCCAATTATTTCTACTCCTTCGGTAAAATATATAATAGAACTATCTTCTGGCATAAAAAAAGAAATTTTTTCTGCTTCAGAAATAACAACCAAAGATAAGGTCGTTAAATTTTTAGAACAATGGGTAAAAGGGAAAATTATTGCTCCTCAAGAATATTTATCAGCTATTTTAAATTTACTTTATTTCCATCGAGGTTACTCAACATCTTTGGAAAATCTGTCAGCTCGTTTTGGAAATTTGATAATTAATTTTGAAATGCCTTTATCTGAATTAATTAAAGATTTTTATGATTTACTGAAAGGTGTTTCTTCGGGATACGCTTCGTTGAGTTATGAATTAGCTGATTATCGAATAGGGGATTTAGTGAAACTCCAAATTTTAATTAATGGAGAAGTGATCGAAGCATTTTCGAGGATAGTGCCCAGAGAAAAAGCTCGGGAAATAGGATTAGTAATCATTGAAAAACTAAAAGAGAAGTTAGAACCAGAATTATTTCCGGTTCCAATCCAGGCAGCTGTAAATGGCGAAATAATTGCTAGGGTTACTTTGCCAGCTTTAAAAAAGAACGTAACTGGCCATCTTTATGGGGGAGATAGATCTCGTAAAATGAAATTATGGCAAAAACAAAAAAGGGGCAAAAAGAAACTGGCTCAAAAGGGAAAAGTTAACCTACCGCCTGATTTATATTTTGAAATTTTTAAAAACAGCAAATAAAATAGAAATTGTGGTATAACTATTTTATGAATAAAAGAATGGTTTTAACTATTATTTTATTAATTGGTAGCGTTGCTATTTTAATAGGAGCTTATTCTTCTGTTATAAGGGTTAAAGATTTACAAAAACAGCTTACGCTTTTAGAGCAAGAAAACCAAAGAATAGAAATTGAAAACCAACAAATTTCAAATTTATTAAATTCTTTAAATTTTGATGAAGTAAAAGAAATAGAGATAAAAAAAAGATTACAATTAGTAAAACCAGGCGAAAAAGTAATAGTTTTTATTTCCCCAAGTCCTTCTAACCAAATAGAAGAAGAAACAGACAGTTCTTTTTGGCAAAAAGTAAAAGAATTTTTGAAATTGAGATAAATTAAGCGGGCGTAGTATAATGGCAGTACGCAACCTTCCCAAGGTTGAAGTGTGAGTTCGATTCTCATCGTCCGCTCCAGTCCAGATTGAGAAATTAAGCGGAATATTAAAATATAATTATGTAATGCTTTGCCGGTGTAGCTCAGTGGTAGAGCAGCTGCTTCGTAAGCAGTTGGTCGCAGGTTCAAATCCTGCCATCGGCTCAAAAAATTTGACTTTTCGACTATATTTTGTTAAATTATCTTAACCACAGACAGCAGGTTCTTAGGATTAAATTTTGCCTGCCGAGGTAGATTATTAATATTGTTTTATTGTCTGTGGATAACCCACAGATTTTTTATTTTAATTAGTAATAATTATGGCTATTAGTAAAATTAAAAAACAAAAAATTGTTAGCAATTTAAAAAATATTATTTCCAATAATCAATTTTTGGTTTTTGTTGATTTTTCTAGTATTAAAGCAAATAATCTATTAAAGTTTAAGAAAGATTTAAAAAATTTAGACGCTAATTATTTGGTTGCTAAAAAAAATCTTTTAATCGTTGTTTTAAAGCAATTAAATATTGATTATTCATGGTTGGAAAATTATTTAGGATCAATAGGAATTGTTTATAGTAAATCTTTAGATAAAGAAATTGAAATAAGTAAATTGATTTTTGCTTTTATTAAAGATAATTTATCTCAAGTGAAATCAAGAGATTTCTTAAAGGTTGTTAAAGGTTTAGTGTCTCAAGAACTTTGGGAATCAGAAAAAATTATTCAATTATCAAAAATTCCTTCAGTCATTGTTTTAAAGTCACAACTAGTAAATATGATAAGCTATCCTTTAGTTTCTCTAGAAAATGTCTTGAATCAAATAACTCTTAGGTTTTTATTAACCCTTAAAGAAATTGAAAAAACAAAATAGGTCGAAAATTGAATTAATTTTTTTAAAATTATGTCTGAAAAATTAGATAAAATTATAAAAGAAATAGAAGGATTAACTGTTGTAGAATTAGCCGATTTAGTTAAAGAATTAGAAGAAAAGTTTGGCGTTAAAGCTCAAGCAACGGTTGCTGCTGCAGCTCCAGTTTCTTCTGAGCCGAGCGAAACAGTTAGCGAAAAATCAACTTTTAATGTAATGTTGACCTCTATTGGAGAAGAAAAAATTCAGGTTATAAAAGCAGTTAACGAACTAACTGGTTTAGGACTTTCTGGAGCTAAAAATTTAGTTGAGAAAGTTCCGGCTCTTATTAAAGAAAACGTTTCTAAGGCTGAAGCTGAGGAAATTAAATCAAAACTTGAAGCAGTTGGGGCAACAATTGAATTAAAATAGTTTTAATTTAATTTCTTTAAAGAAAGGCTTGTAATATTGAAAAGCTATATCCATTAAGGATTTAAAAATTTTAAAATAACTTTAAAATTATTTTTAATAAAAAAACGCAAAATTAAATTTTGCGTTTTTTTAGCTTTTAATTTATGATTAATAAAGGGCGCATAGCTCAGTTGGTTAGAGCGTACGATTCACATTCGTAAGGTCAGAGGTTCGAGACCTCTTGCGCCCACTAAATAGATTTATTGTTTATTTTTTTTATTTTGTTAGAATTAGACATTAAATGAAATAAGTTATGTCTAATTTAGCTATTGGAATAGTAGGATTGCCGAATGTTGGAAAATCAACTCTTTTTCAAGCTTTAACCAATAAGCAAGTTAAAATTGCTAATTATCCCTTTGCCACGATTGATCCCAATGTGGGAGTTGTAGAAGTAGCTGACGATAGACTTTTCAAATTAGCTGAATTTTCAAAATCAAAAAAAATTGTACCAGCAATTGTCGAATTTTATGACATAGCTGGACTAGTAAAAAATGCTCATACTGGCGAAGGTTTAGGAAATCAATTTTTAGCCCAAATTAGAGAAGTAAAACTGATTTTGCATTTAGTAAGATGTTTTAAAGATTCGCAAATTGTTCATATAGCAGGGGAGATTAATCCTTTGCGTGACATTGAAGTTATTATTAGTGAGTTAATTTTTAAAGATTTAGAAACAATTGACAAGGTTTATAATCGACTAGTTAGAGAAGCTAAAACTAATGATAAACAAAAAATAAAAGATCTGGAAATTGTTTCTAAAGCTAAAGAAGTTTTAGATAAAGGGGAATTACTTATTAATTATCAGGAATTGGTTAAAGAAGAAATAATTAGTAGCCTTCAACTTTTAACGAGCAAGCCTCAATTTTTTATTTTAAACGGCAAAGAGCAAGATGTTTCAGTTGAAGTCATTGAAAAAATAAAAAGTTTAAATTGCGATTATTTGATTTTGGATTTATCTCAGAAAGTTGATTTAGATTTAATGATTAAAAAAAGTTACGAATATTTAGGTTTGATTAGTTTTTTTACAACTGGCGAAGATGAGACTCGAGCTTGGACAATTAAGAAAGGGACGAGAGCTAAAGAAGCAGCTGGGGTAATCCATAGCGATTTTGAAAAAAAATTTATAAAAGCCGAAGTTATAAACTGGGAAAAGTTATTAGAGCTTGGATCTTGGCAAAATGCCAAAGCTAAGGGATTAATAAGAAGTGAAGGTAAAGACTATTTGATTAATGATGGTGATGTTATTGAAATAAAACACGGGGCTTAATTTTTAAGAGTTTCTTTATTTTTTGGGATAAAAAGTTATCCACAATTTTGATATTGACAAGTGGGGAATTGAGATTAAAATATTAATCAAAAGTGGTGAATTGTGGATAAATATGTGGATAAGTGGTTTAAACTGTGGATAAAGAAATTTTTAATAAAAATATGTTTATAGGAGAATTCCAACATAATTTAGATCAAAAAGGTAGAGTAGCTATTCCTGCTAAATTTAGAAAAGATTTTGAAGACGGTTTGATTGTTACCAGGGGAATAGATAAATGCCTGTTTATTTTTTCAAAAAGCGAATGGAATAAATTAGCTGAAAAATTAGCCGAGCTTCCTTTGGCTCAAGCTAATTCTAGAGCTTTTGCTAGGTTAATGTTTTCAGGGGCAGTTGATGAAGATCTCGATAATCAAGGAAGAATTTTAATTCCTGATTATTTAAGAAACTATGCTTCGTTAAAAAAACAATTAGTGATTAATGGTTTATTTAATAGGTTAGAAATCTGGGATAAAAATATTTGGCAAGATTATAAAAATAAAACAGAAAATAGTTCCGAGGAAATTGCTGAAAAATTATCGCAGTTGGGAATTTAAAAAATGCATATTCCAGTTCTTTTACAAGAAACAATAAAATATTTAAATGTTGAAAAAAATAAAAATTATGTTGATGCTACTAGTGGAAGTGGGGGGCATTCTGAAGAAATTTTAAAAAGAAATTATCCCAAAGGAAAAGTTTTAATGATTGATCTTGATGGTTATGCTATAAAAATTTTGAAAGAAAAATTTGCTAAAGAGGTAAAAGATAATAGAGCAATAATTAAGCAGGGAAATTATAAAGATTTATTAGAAATTGTAAAGAAAACAAATTTTAAAGAAATTAGCGGAATATTGTTTGATTTGGGGATGTCGAAAATGAACCTTGAAAATTCTAATCGAGGATTTTCATTCAATAGAGACGAACCACTACTAATGACTTATAGCGATGATATTCAATACACTGCTTATGATTTTATAAATTATGAGCCATTTGAAAAAATAAGAGATATTTTAAGAAATTACGGTCAGGAACGATATGCCTCGATAATTGCTAAAAAAATTGTTGAAAAAAGAAAAATTAAAAAAATTGAAAGCAGTTTAGAACTTTCACAACTTATAAAAGAAATTTATCCCAAAAGGCATTTAAAGATTCATCCCGCTACTAAAACTTTCCAAGCGATCAGAATCTATGTAAATGACGAACTGAATAATTTAACAAAAGGTTTAAATGGAGCATTTGAGCTTATTGAAGCTAATGGCAGAATTATAGTTTTAAGTTACCACTCATTAGAAGACAGAATTGTTAAAAAATTTTTTAAGCAAAAAGAATCAGAAAAAACCGCTCAAATTTTAACCAAAAAACCAATAGTCCCAACTTTAGAAGAAATAAATTCAAATCCTAGTTCGCGATCAGCTAAATTAAGGGCAATTAAAAAAATAAAATAACAATATGACAATAATCACTCCTTATCAAAGGCAATTAAAATTTAACAGTGATTTTTTGTCTGCTTCCAAACATCGCAGTAAATTTTCGAAGAATTTTTTTAAAAATCGCAGTTCTATATTTTTCTATTTTTCAGTTATCCTCTTTACTTTTTCTATTTTATCGCTTATCTTTTTAGGAGCTGCTTCTATAAATTTTTCTTCTCAAATTAGAACCATTTCTAAACAAATCGAGGAAAATAAAAAGATTAATGAGGAATTATTAATCAAGCAAAGCGAGGTTTTGTCTTTAAAAATTTTGAACGATTATGCTCAAGAGCTTAATCTTTCTCAAGCAGCTAATATTAATTATCTAAGCTTTGAAAAACCGGTTATTGGTTTAAATAGAGATAATTTAAGATAATTGAATAGAGTGAGAAAAAAAATATTTAAAAGAAGAATTAAAATCTTTGAATTTCGTTCTTTTTCAACAAGAGCGTATATTATTTTTGGTTGTTTTATATTATTAATAGCGATTTCCAGCGCTAAAGCCTTTTCTTTGCAAATTACCAATTATGCTGTTTGGAAAGAAAAGGCTTTAGCGCAACAAGTAGGGGGAATAGATTTAATACCTAAAAGAGGAGAGATATTTTTTCAAGATAAAAACGGCAATTTAGTGCCAGCAGCAATAAACAAGAAAAAATATAATATCGCAATTGACCCTTCTCAAATTAAAGAAGAAGAAAGAGAAGAAATAGTTGAAGTTTTATCTGAAAAATTAGAAATTTCCAAGGAATCAATTTTGGCTAAAATTTCTAAACCCAATGATCCTTATGAATTATTAAAACAAAACGTAGAAAGTGGATTGTCTCAGGAGTTAAAGCAGGAAATTCCTAGTTTAATTTTGGAAGAAAAAGATTTTAGAAGCTATCCCAATTATTTAGCTAATCAAACAATAGGTTTTTGCAGTTTTGATAATGCAACAAATAGATGCATTGGGAAGTATGGTTTAGAAGCTTATTATGATTCTTTATTAAGGGGTGACGACCCCAAGGAAACAACTTTAGCCCGAATACTTCAAAATGGCGTTTGGGGTGCAATTAATAATTTTTATGTAGCTGATGGGGCTGATTTGATTTTGACTATTGATCCAGTAATTCAACAAGAAGTTGAAAAGGATTTAAAATTAGAAGTTCAAAAATGGTCTGCTAAATCTGGAAACGTAATTGTGATGGATCCCAAAACTGGTAAGATTCTGGCTTTAGCAAATTACCCTGATTTTAATAATAACGAATATAACAAAGTAAAAGATATTTCTATTTTTTTAAATAGCGCAGTTTCTTCGAGATATGAACCAGGTTCGGTGTTCAAACCTTTTACCTTGGCAGCTGGTTTAGAAAGCGGCAAAATTACCAAAAATAGCTCTTATTTCGATAAAGGAGAAATAACTTTAAATAACAAAACAATTAGAAATGCTGGAGGTTCAGCGCCCAATAAAATGATAAGCATGGAATTGTTTTTGCAGAGATCTTATAATCTGGGAGCTGTTTTTATAGAACAAACAATCGGCAACGAGTATTTTAAAGATTTTATTTTGAATAATTTGGAATTTGATGAAAAAACTAATATTGATTTACCAGCCGAAATTAACAATTCCTTTAATAATCTTCTAAGAAAAGAGGCGCAGGATATAGATTTTGCAACAGCTTCTTTTGGACAAGGAATAGCAGTAACTCCTATAAAACTAATTCAAGAATTTGCTGCTTTTGCTAATGGCGGAGATTTGGTTAAACCATATATAGTTGATTACATCCGAATAGATGATCAACAAACTTACACTAAGTCAATGGTTATTAAAAAAGTTTTAAAAACCGAAACCTTACAACAAGAAATCCCGCTTTTGGAATCAGTTGTTAGTGGAGAAAGGGGATCGGGATTTTTAGCTAAAATTGAAGGCTATAGAATAGCCGGCAAAACTGGAACTGGAGAAATTCCCTTGGAGAATGGAAAAGGATATTCTAATAAGGTTAACCATACCTTTGTGGGATTCGGACCAGTTTCAGATCCTAAAGTAATTATTCTAACAAGAATTGAAGATCCCAAAGGAGTTAATTACGCTGAAGCAACAGCTGTTCCGTTATTTAGAAAAATAATGAAGTTTATTATTGATTATTATGCAATTTCTCCAGATGCCCTAATAAACTAATAACTAAATAATTTACTCTGTAGAATAGAGTGTAATTCCACAAGGTGGTCACCCCGTGGAATTGTACTTTGTCGCACCATTTCACTGGGTACATTAAACTAAATAAAGCTATTTAATTTTTTAACCTAAATTAAACAAAATTAAATCCATTGAAGCTAAACCATAATTTATTGACCTTTAATTTATTATGTGATATAATAAGAACATAAAAGTAGTTCGTTAGATATTAATAATAAAATATGTTAACTAATCTTTCGCAGACAATTTTAAAAGATTTAGACCCAAGGTTAAGAGATATTATTGAAAGAAGGTTTGGCTTAAAGAACGTTAATAAAGAACCATTGGAATCAATAGGTAAAGATTATAAAATTACTAGAGAAAGAGTAAGACAGCTTGAAGAAAATGCTATATTTCAGATTGAAAGAAATTTAACTAGTGAAGTTTTTGATTTTTTTAAGCTCAGCGAAAATCATTTGAAACTTTTTGGGGGAATTAGAAAAGAAGATCAATTTTTATCGGAACTTATTTATTTATTAGATGAAAAAACTAGCCAATTAAATTTCAATATTTTAAATTTTTTATTATCTTTTGACAAAAATCTTAAACTAATTCCTCAGAATAAAAGTCATTTTTCTTTCTGGACAAATGATGTAAATTATAGCGAACAAGTTTTAAAATTTATTAATGGTTTTTATAAATATCTTCAGACAAAGCAAAAGTCTTTAGCTATTTCTGATTTGGAAAAAACAGTTGAAGAATTAGCTCCTAAATATAATTTAGGAAATGTGCCAAATGGAATTTTAGTTTCTTATCTTTCCTTAAGCAAACTTTTAAAGTTTAATCCTTTTGGATATTTTGGCACAATTAAAATGAAAGAAATCGCCCCAACTAATTCTGGAGAAAAAGCTTTAATGCTTTTTAAAAATGTTAATAAACCTCTTCATTTCAAAGAAGTTGCCAATTATTTAAATTCTGAAATTCATCAAGATATTTATTTTTATCCAGGATGGCAAAAAAAAGTTAATCCTCAAACAGTTCACAATGAATTAATAAAAAACAAAGATTTTGTATTGATTGGGAGAGGAGTTTATGCTTTAAAAAAGTGGGGTTACGAGCCAGGAACGGTTAAGGATATAATCATTGATATTTTAAGTAAATCTAAGAAACCTTTAAGTTATAAAGAAATTTCCGAAAAAGTTTTAAAGGTAAGACAAGTTAAACCAATGACCATTTTTGTAAATCTGCAAAATAAGGAGTATTTTAGAAAGCTTCCTAATAAAACCTATACCTTAGTAGAAAAAATTGGGAAAATAGAACAAATTTAAATTAATTCTTGACAAATAATAAACAAATTTGCTATTATTTATTACGCTTTAAGTCAAAGCTATAAATTTAATTGCTCTTTGAAAATAAAATAATTTGGTTATTTATATTTTTTTCTGGTTATCCTTGAATATTTTTTGAGGATTTGATCCTGGTCCAGGATGAATGCTGGCGGCGTGGATTAGGCATGCAAGTCGAACGGTTGTATTTAGAATTTATTTTAAATACAACAGTGGCGAACGAGCTAGTAACGCCTTGGTACCTACCCTTAAGATGGAAACAGCTCGTCGAAAGACGGGGTAATTTCCAATAGTATCAATTTTATATTGATTAAAGGCGCAAGCCGCTTAAGGATGGGCCTAGGTCCGATCAGCTAGTTGGTGGGGTAATTGCTCACCAAGGCTATGACCGGTAGGGGAGCTGAGAGGCTGTTCCCCAGCGAGAGGCACTGAGACACGGGCCCTACTCCTACGGGAGGCAGCAGCCGAGAATATTCCGCAATGGGCGAAAGCCTGACGGAGCGACGCCGCGTAAAGGAAGAAGCCCTTCGGGGTGTAAACTTTTTTTCACAAAGAAGAACTTTGATTTTTTCAAAGTGACGGTATTTGTGGAATAAGACGCTGCTAACCTCGTGCCAGCAGCAGCGGTAACACGGGGGCGTCAAGCATTATCCGGATTTATTGGGCGTAAAGAGTACGTAGGCGCTTTATTAAGTCTGATGTTCAATTTTAGAGCTTAACTCTAAAGCCGCATTAGAAACTAATAAGGTAGAGAAAGAGAAAGGTTAGCGGAACGCACGGTGTAGGGGTGAAATCCGTGGATATCGTGCGGAACACCAAAAGCGAAAGCAGCTAACTGGCTCTTTTCTGACGCTGTTACGTACGAAAGCGTGGGGAGCGAACAGGATTAGATACCCTGGTAGTCCACGCCCTAAACGATGTCAACTAGCCATTGGAAGAATCGACCCTTTCAGTGGCGAAGCTAACGCGTTAAGTTGACCGCCTGGGAAGTACGGCCGCAAGGCTAAAACTCAAAGGAATAGACGGGGACTCGCACAAGCGGTGGTTCATGAGGTTCAATTCGACAGCAAACGAGGCACCTCACCAGGGCTTGACATGCAGTCCTTATGCTTTTTTTGAAAAGAAAAAGTTTTTACCGCAAGGTAAACGGACTGCACAGGTGCTGCATGGTTGTCGTCAGCTCGTGCCGTGAGGCGTTCCCTTCAGTGGGGAAACGAGCGCAACCCTCGTTGTTTGTTTTTGTGTCAAACAAGACTACCCCGCCCTAAGCTTGCAAAATTTAAATTATGAAATTTTGTTGGTTTGGGGCGGGGTGGAAGCGAGGATGACGCCAAATCAGCATGGCCCTTTGATGTCCTGGGCGACACTCATGAAACAATGGTATACACAACGGGTTGCTAAGCCGCGAGGCGGAGCTAATCCCTAAAAATATACCTCAGTTCGGATTGGAGTCTGAAACCCGACTCCATGAAGCTGGAATCGCTAGTAAACGCGTATCAGCCATGGCGCGTTGAATACGTTCTCGAGTCCTGTACTCACCGCCCGTCACGCCAAGGGAGCCGGGAATAAGTGAAGGCCCTTTTAGGGACGAACTTAGGCTCGGTAACAGGGGTGAAGTCGTAACAAGGCATCCCTAGCGGAAGCTGGGGATGGATGATTTCTTTAAAGATAAATTTTTTTATCTGGTCGGTTTTAAAGCGTTGGTCTCGGAGCTTTAAGTTGAGACTGGATAACCAGAGAAAAATGTAAATAACTTTCTATGCTATAATTAGTTAATTTTATTAGAAAAGTTTTATGGAACAAACTATTCAAAATCAAAAAACAGATACTTCTAATTTAGAAGCAAGTTATCAGCCAAAAATTTTAATAGTAGAAGACGAAAACTTTTTAGCTAATGTTCTATCATTAAGATTTAAAAAAGAAAATTTTGAAGTTATTCAGGCTTTCGATGGAGTAGAAGCTTTGCAAAAATTAAAAGAAATTAGGCCCGATTTAATTTTATTAGATTTAATTTTGCCAAAAAAGAATGGCTTTGAGGTTTTAAAAGAAATAGAAAACGATCCTCAAATACGTTCTATTCCAGTTTTAATTGTTTCTAATTTGGGACAAGAATCTGATGTTAGTAAAGGCAAAGCTTTAGGGGCAATAGATTATTATGTTAAGGCTCATTTATCAATTGATGAATTAGTTTCAAAAGTTAAAAATTTATTAAGTAGCAATGCCTTAGCTATTGACAATTAAAAAACCCTTTATATAATAATTATAATAATTAATTTATTGGTCGAAATTAAAAATAATTAAAATAATGTTTTCAAAAAATAAAGGTTTTACCCTAATTGAGCTATTGATAGTTATTGCTATTTTAGCGG
>ERZ795051.1315-NODE-1315-length-32195-cov-19.261637_pt1 | contig 32195 bp, 19 predicted proteins | sample MGYA00375135_ERZ795051 | MGnify/ENA primary metagenome ERZ795051 (study PRJEB30180, sample SAMN05720222) | activated sludge metagenome | isolation source: Anaerobic digester | place: Japan | collected 2015-05-26 ... | reverse complement strand
TCTTGAGCCCAAAGGCAAACACATCATCAAGATGTGTGACGGCACCGCCTGCCACTAAGAAGTGACACCGGAATTGTCAAATCGTGACACCCGTTTGACAAAACCACAGAAAAGCCCTCATTTTATGACACTCTTTTGTCAAATCATCGGAATCCTGAGCCCATTAGAATTGACAGCAATTTGTCAAATCATGACAGCGAAATGGCAGGTTGTGACATGAGTTTGTCAAATAGCATTATAGTTCTTCTGAATCCTCCTTAAGAGATTCATAAAACGCTTTAAGAGCTATGGCATGCTTTTGATTATATCTGATAGTATGCGGCACTCCATCGAAGGTTAGATTCAGAGCAAAGCTCTCACAAGTTGGATCAATACTGCCTAGCTGTTCCAATACATCTGGGCTTTTAACTCTACCATGTAGCATCTGCGCAAAGTGATTGGCACACAAACATACTGCGTTGCCCACCGTATCAGCTGCATCTGAGACCTTTCTCAGGACTAAACAGTGAGAAACAAAGAAGGGTTTTCCATTACTTTGATAGAAAGTAGACCCACATATCTGGCACTTACCCGAGTACCACCGATAAAGCATCTCTCTCACTTGCGAATCAGGACCATCAAGTATTCTTCTTCTCAATATCCGAAACCTTTCGGTTTGTTTTCGACTTCTTTTATTTCTGTCAGCTGCTTTATTGAATTCTTCATCATAACGGGAATCTGGATTATGAGTCTTGCCTGAATCTTCATAATCTCCATCATCTTGCTTGGGTTTGTCATCGGAGTTCAAGGCTTTACCAAATGCGTCTTCGATGCTTTCTTCAGAATCATCGTCGTCAACATCGTCACCAACCTCATCGGCATCATCAGCATCTGGTTCCGAAGGCCTTTTTCGACTCTTCCCTCTCTTATGTGATTCAGAGCCATAGCCATCTGATCTGCCCTTCCCATCCGTGCGTTTGCCTTTTTCATCGGGATCGATACCACCATTTGTATTCAGGTCATCCCCTAATTCATCGATATCAGAATCATCATCAAGAGCATCACCTTTGGTGTCTTCTGAGGAATTCTCATCTGTGCTATCAATGGAATCTTGTTCTTCACCAAACAGCTGCAATATTTCTTCAGCAATCTCCCAGTTTTTTTGTTTTAACTCAGCTTGTAGATCTGCTTCGGTTGAACCAAGAACACCCTTGATCCAAGATTCCAAGTCTTCATCATGCTCATTATCAGATAACGCTCTGCAAATCTCTGCAGCTATGGCTGGTTTACAGGCAGTAGCGATATAGTATGCTCTTCCGTTTGATATATCCATAAAAGCATCGCTGGAGGCCTCAACTACTCTTCCGTCAAGTTCATAGCTTATGATTAGTTTATCAGACCTGTACTCGGCCGTTCTTACAAAATCGGATAGTAACCCGTTATCCAACATTATCTGAAAGCGCTCTGAATGCTTCTCTCTCAACCACACAAGGATAAGTGTTTTTGCCGTTCTAGTCAGATATCCTGCAGGATTTACATTAACAGAATCTTCTACGTCTTTCAAAGTGATTGATACAGAATCTTTTAATGAACGTACTTTAAAAGCTGAATGCAATGATCGCCATTGGCTATGACTGCTCCCCTTTGGATACCAAAGATAGTCAACCCATTCTTCTCCAAAAATATCTTTTAAATTTCCATCATCGGGAATGTATATGCTTGTTGATGTGACAAAACGTTTTCTAATTGACCACAGCTTTGCTTCTGTCAGGAAACTCTGCCACCAATCGCTATGTCCTGAACTTGGGGCGTCAAATCGAGACATTAGTTTATTGTACAGCATCGAAAGCTTGGACTCAATATATTCTGTCTCTAAATCATCATTGATTTGAAGATCCTGCCATAGAGCACAAAAATGTTCGTCTTCCACGTCCAGGGCTACACCTAGCTTATCAACGAAGAAATCACGAAGCCCGGGATACAGCCTGGATAAATAGTAGAACTGGTCAGCAAACAGGCTTCTACTATCGGTCCATATACATAAGCCTACTGATACCCATTTAGCTCCATCGTTTTCTTCAACAGCGATGCAATTTGCAGATAACAGCTGATCCTTGGCATCATTATCAATCTCAAGAATGGACAATGCCTTATAGACACGACTAGCTAAATCTATACTTCCCTGTCCACTACGTGATAGATCCAAAAGATAGGAAATAATCTCCTTACTCGTCAACTCATCTCTAATTCCCAAAAATTCAAACACATAAAGGTTTATCTCTTTTTCTAAATATGGAACCGCATCACCTAGGACCTCATAAACTCCCTGTTTTCTCACAAAGACATGTGAGGGGCGCTGCAGTCCTTTTGTGGTCGGTAGCCACGCCTCCTTGCGTAAAAAGGTAAACATACCGGATTCCGCTGATCTTGTGTATTGGCTATAGTTGTACCATCCGATCTCATTTGATAACTCTGAATGAATGGATGGTTGATTTGCTGTTCTGTATCTCCCGTTTAACCAATTTAAAAGGGCCAAGGCTGTTTCTTTTGATATGCTATCAATTAAACTTGAGGGTTTGATAACCTTCGAGACGTAAATCTCATACAGCCTGCTTGTTGCTGATCTGCTCTGAGCTTCAGCTAATAATCGTTTCTCTTCATCAGAGTACTCTTCGCTTTCAATCCACCCATTCCAGCCATAGTGCATAGGATTGAGAAATTTTCTTGTTAAGGGGGGATACTTTGTTGCCCTAGTTAACTCAATAATTCTCGGTGTTTTACTATCATCTCGAAGATACAAGTCAGAAAGAACTTGTAAATGCTGAGAATCAGCCTCAGTTATGAAAATGGCTTTCCAACCTGTTTCAGGATCAAGACCGGCAGGGGTAACCAATGTTGAATGAGTTTTTTTGCCTATAGAGATCAATATGCGCTTCCCAGTGCTTAGTAGAACAGGAAAATCCGCTAAGTCTATGTCTTTAGCCACATGATCAAGAATGTAGTTTGATACATCAACAAATTGCTCATCATCCAGATCCTTATGATTGGCCTTAAACCATTCAGATACAGCGACAGCATACTCCCCTATACTAAATGGAAAAACACATAGGGTTACTGTCATCCATTCTTGAATGTCTTTCTTTTCTATCAACAAATCATAGAACCGATTATCCAGGAAACGAATTGGTGCTTTGATACAATCAGGTTTCTCACTCAAAACGTCTCTATCACTTTTAGTCGCTTCAAAATAGATGGGTTGATCAGTGTAACAAGAATACCTGTTTTTTTTCTTTTCCTTAATCGGAACAATTTTGTATTGCCTTAAGTCAAATTCTTCATACTGTTTTTTCCGGGAAACCAAGAATTGATATAGGGTAATCAAGCCTTCAAATCCAATGGAACTAATCCATTCAATATCTCCAATATAAGTCTTTATGTCATTGCTGGTTATGGTGTTTATCCCTATCGCTTGTAATACTTCACTACGGACAGTATTTTGAAGCTCTTCAGCAATTAGTCTATCTTTCAGAGCACCGGGCAGCTTCTGACCGTTAGTGATTTTTCTGAACTCTCTTGATGATTTTGACTCTTTTGGGAAAGCTAACTTTCCTCTGGGCTCAGTAGGAACGATAGCTTGCCTTGAGAGCATTTCAGTTATCTGTTTCGCTACAGGCTCTAAGAAACTGGTTTTTATATTTGCCTCTATGGGTATATGTTGAAAAAGCTCATATCGATGTTTTGATCCCTTTGAGAGCGTAACAAAAGCCTCAACAAACAAGTCGGGAATCTGATTCAGAAGCCACGTATTCCATGGCTCATCTTCTTTGATTGAATCCCTTGAACCCGGCACCAAGAAATCAGCATTAAGGATAAAAGGCATTCCCGTGTGCTCTAATACTGGTAGATAAGCATAAATAGCACCATCGTTCGCAGTGTTGCCAATAGGAAAGGAGATGGTAACATCTCTATCCAACACTTCTTCTCTGCCCTCTACTAGTAAGTCGGCAGGTCTCAAAATGTTCTTAGTATACAATAGATGTTCTTTGTGGATTACTGAGGTTTGCTCATCAACAGTTGTGGATATCGTGAGGTTGACCACATGTTCTTTTTCAACTGATTTAGATATTGATATATCATACTCACCCTCGACAAAAAACCTAAGTTGGCGTATCTTACTCAGGAATAAAATAGTCTCAGGTGTAAACTCTTTCATCATTCTACTAACTTCAGAGAATCCAACTTTACCATTGTTTAATGGAAGTATTATTGTAGTATGGTCTATAGTGGCTACCTTCGGAACATTTTCTACCCATTCTGGGACAATGTATCCTAAGCCAATCTCGTTTATTTCGTCCTGGAATAATACTTGGTAGCCATTTGAGTATATATAGGGCGATTTTGTAACCTTGAATACGGACTTGAAACCGATACCTTTTTCACCAATATATCCCTTTAGCTTATCTTTGAAAGAAGAGCCGATGCTGCACATGGCCTCCATATTACTCTCTGAAAAGCCAGTTTCGTTATTAGAAATCACTAGAGCGCCGCCAGAAGCGTTTGAGTTGGTTGGATCTTCTTTAACCAATGTAAAACTGAGATCGGGATTATCGCATTCATAGTTATTGTCTTCGGCATTTTGGATCAGTTCCAATAGGAAATGACTGTCTTTTCGATATAAATCACGAGAAAGCTTATTAATAGACTGCTGAAGATCCTTCAATAGTGGGTTCTGTTCACCTCTACGACTGGAATCATCCAACCAGTACTTCTCTTTACGTATCTGCTGGATATGTTCAAACTGCTTGCTCACCTACAATACCTCCTTGGTAACTCTGATGATACCATACATTACAGGAGTGGTTACAATATCTGCTTTTTCCACAGCAATATCCAATGCTTGAATGTTCCTTGCGTATGCAGCCTCCAATGATGCCAATTGCGCCCGATACATACGCAATATCTTCTCATCAGATACTTGCTCCATTCTATCTGAAATTGATGCTACTACTGCTTGATGACTGGTTCTAAGGCTTTGTTTTTTATACTCGGCAAGCTCTTTGGTTCGATCAATGTGCTTGTGCTTTTCTTCTTTCCAAAGCTCATAATGTCGGGATTCAAGATGATCCCAATGGTTTAGCTTTGGTTCCGATTTATTCTGGCTGTCAGATGCTCTTTCAATCAGATTAATCAGTTGTGGTCCCACTCTCGGATCTGAGCAAATTGGCTTTATAGAAAGGTCGTTTCTGATACCCCGTGTTTCCCATTTGTAAATCACAAAGTCATAATCTCCGGTAGGGATATCAGAGTCAGTGATTTGCAGTTCCGTATAGGGAAACTCAAAGCTATCAATATGATGAGCTGCTTGCTTCACGAGGGGATGCATAGCGTTGACAAGAACTACCTTAGTGTCTTCACTTGCATATTCGGTATTGAATGTAATGCTCAGATGAGGATTAGTCTCCTTGAGCCATTTTTCCCAAGTTCTTCCCGTTGCATTTAGATTCAGTTTTAGTGACTTGTAGTCACTTAGGATTTGGCTCCTGGCTTCCTGAGACAAGCGCAGAGTCCTTGGGTCTTTATCCCCAAGGATGTATTTCTGTTGAGTGCCAAGTCTTTGATTTAAGTATGACTCAATCAGATGCTCCAACATCCTGGGGGAAAGCCAATAGCTACTTGCTGACATAATCTCTTGTTCAGTTTGTTTCGTGGGAACCTCGATACCGAACAGCTCATATTGTTGCTGTTCTAGTTTCTCTTCTTCCTGCATCTTACGAAGTTTGTTGTCTGCAAGCTGCTGAAGTTTGATCTTCCTTTCTTCATCGGTGAGTTTGAGGTTTTCTGCAATACTCTTGATCGAAACAGCCAGCTCTCCCAAGATTTCTTCTGAATCCCCAATTGAATGCTCAAATATGCCTATCCGAAGCAAACAACGATTGTAGATATCATCATCTATAGTCCCCTCAGTGACCATGTTGTAAATCAGTACCTTTTCGCTCATTTGACCTTTACGATCAATGCGGCCGATTCTCTGTTCGATCCGCATCGGATTCCATGGAAGATCGTAATTGACCATTGTATCACAGAACTGGTAGTCGAGACCTTCACATCCCACTTCAGAGAACAACATCACATCCAGGCTGTCCAGTTCTTCTTTGGGTAATTGGAATCTTCTGCGCAGTTCAAGACGATCTTCATCATCAACCCCACCATGAATGAAACCTACCCGAATTCCGGCACTTTGCATATATTTATTGAGGTACCTTAGAGTATGAATGAAACTGCTGAAAACCATAACCTTATTATTGGGTAGGGATTGCTTCTCCTTCAGCACGCCCACCAAAGCATCTAGCTTAGGATCATTACCGGATACTTGCGAAGCCAAATCTAACAACGCGTTAACATCTGCTTTTATACTCTGGATTGCGTCAACATCCGGCATGAAGTCGAATAGATCATCCCACAATGCTTCATCCAATCTACGATTCAGGATATCCTTCAACAATGGCAAAAGACCAAAAATGCAACTTGCCGCCTGTCTCCGAAGGGTAGACATTAGGAAATTGATGGATACATTACCACTCGTTTGTTCCAGTATTCTCCTCTGAATACTCAGCATTTCATCGTGAATCAAGGCCTGTTCTGGAGTAAAACTGACCATTACAGTATTTGGCTTTCGGATAACCAGGTTACCAATATCTCTTCTTCTGGTTCTGTTGATAACACCCGATAAAGTATGCAAATCCTCTACTTGAGATATCAGCCTAACCCTTTGTTCATTGGTCATCGGATCTTCATGCAATCCCTCAAGTACAGCCTTGTACATGGGATTATTATGGGCAATCAAACGCCCCCACTCAGTCGTCATTATCTGAACTAAGGCCTCTGTTGCTTGTTCCTGCCAACCAGGCTTGTTTTGCCTTATGCATTTCACGGCTTTTGTGATGAACTGATTGGGCTCCATCATCGTTCTGTAGCTATTACGATCAATAATCAGATCAGGACGGAGGGTGTTTAACAAAACAAAGAGATCTTCACTCTTTGTCTGCACTGGTGTGGCAGTAAGAAAAACCACAGCATCAGCATTGTTACACAGGTAACTTACTATCTGATTAGCAAATGTATTAGTGTTCCTGATATGGTGCGCTTCATCGACAATGATCAGATCAAAGTGTGGAGGAGGGTCTAAATCTAACAGACCAAGTCTCTTTCTGCCTCGCTTGTTTTCTCCGTGAAGCAGGGTTTCATCAAACAATGAATATGGGATGATTGATCTTCTGTAATCTTGAGGCCAGTCTCCATCTAGATCACATTCATTAATGCAGAGCCTCAGCTGTTTTCCGTCTAACTGCCGAAATGACTCATCGAATCTTTTCATCTCTGTAAGCCACTTCTTCTCTGCCACCAGAGGCCTGGGACAGATAATCAATACCGATTGAAGCTCTCTTCTCGCCTGTAGTTCTTTGAGGATCAAGCCAGCTTCTATGGTTTTTCCTACGCCAACACTGTCAGCAATCAAGAGCCTGGGGCGATCCGACCTGATGAACTTCAATACAGGCCTGAATTGGTAAGGTATGAAATCGATCCTGGCAGAGTTCAGGGAATAAAGAGTAGAGAGGTTAGGTTGTCTTATTTGAAGGGAAGAAATTGCTGCGTTAAACTCATCCAGAGTCATGTAGTGTAAAACTCGTTGGGGAACTGCCTCTAACTGCGATTCATAAAAACTTTGAGAACCACCCTCTCCGAAAACATCGAGCCTGTTCTCAGGTTCATTACTAAGAATACTCACAACAGCAAAATGCTTATCCGGGGAGGATTTCAATCGCACAACCTGGCCCTGATGAAATCCCTCAGTTGATTTTTGTTCTGTGGAATGAACACGCTCTTGAGTTCTTCCTTTGAAAACTTCTTGCTTCTGTAGCTGGATGTCATTGATTAGTTTGCTATCCGCATTGATCATCTTAAGGAATCTTTGTGCAGTATCAAGGTCACGATATAGATCATCATCACTGATTGGATTGCTGTTTCGATGCGCCCAACGATTTCGGATTGAAATCATCTCCTTAAGATAATGCCTCTGTTCTGGCTCATACTCCATATGAGCTGATATGCGGAACCAGTTCTGATCAAATATCCGAAGTAGAGCTGCAAGGTCGAGGTTATCAAGGGTTGTATCCTTTGATTTGAGAAAAATGTCTTTCTGTCTTGGATTCAATACATTAAGCACCATTTCCTGCCACCAGTCTATTGAAATATCTATGAGTGCTATTTCGAGAAAGATCTTTATTGCATTAGTGACGGTACTAGAGAGGTAGTGAGATAACATATGTTCCCCCTATCATAATGATATAGTTTATTCTAATCCTGCTGGAGGTTTCTTCCAGTTGTAGTGAGGATATTTATGAGTTTTGCTTTGGTTTGTTAGAGATTCAGTATCCCAAGCATCTTTATGCCTATTCAGAAACGCCTTAACATCCTCTATTTCAAAGAAGACTACTGATGCTTGAGGCTGGCCATGAAGATGAAACACTTCTCTTTTATAACTCTCATGTAGGGGCATATATGCACAACTTCCCCCATAAGTACCATTATTAGCAATAATGACCATTTGAAACATATGATAGTGTAAAGCAAGTGCCATATTGTCGAATGTACTTATGTCTTGGTTAAATGCTGGAATGATAAAGATATCTGACTTGTTGCGTAAATCGGCAGCAAGCTTAATATCGGTAGCATCATAACATATTGATGCAGACAATCTCAGGGGTTTTTCGTTCTTGCGCCAGCGTGACTCAACAATCCACTGACATGGACGGAAGCCAATTAGTTTGTGCTGGTACTTATCATGCTCCTTAAATGAAAGGTTCTCTTTCCCTTGGCGTCTAATGGTGATTTGAAAATTACCTGATGAGTTAACTTGGGGGATAATCCACAAGGCTGAGTTAATATACCGACCACAATCTTCAAGTTCAGAATAACACATACCAGCTATGATGGTTGTTTTATATGCCCTGACAAATGGGACAAGGTGGGTGATTACGTCATCAGGATGGATCGATAACTCAGGGAAGATAAGTAAATCGAGTTTTTTATCATAAGGAAGATGGGTTTCACGTAAATCCATCATTTTTTTCAGTGCAGCAAGACATGATGCAAGATGCTTCTTTTGACAAGATCTTCTATTAGAGTAACTTAGCGATAAGTCATCAATACTAAAACATTTCTCGTCTGGTAGCACCTTTTGGACAACACACGCTCTGTATGAGTTATCAAGTGGTTTGTCATGCAATGAATTAACCCTTAGTGGAATCATTAAAGTTGATGAAATTACACCATACTTCTCATCAAGATACTTCTTCCTCTGTTCGAGTTCACAAACAGCACTTGTTAATGGTTTATCATACTTAATAACATAGCTGCTATCGTTGCAGCCAGGCCATTGTAGAAGGGAGAAGAGCAGTTGCTCAATCCATTCAGAAATGGGTAACCAATCAGCACCAAAACCCTGATATCCATTGAACATACCATTGTCTCTTTGAAGCCAGTGACTTTCTGGTCTTCGATATACAGGGAAGTCAGCCCTTTTCCCTCCAATCTTCTTGCTAAGAGTATAATCATAATTCTTAATTAACAGGAATCTTAGAAGATAGGCAAGATGGTATCGCCAGTAATGGGTATGAGGCACCCACAAGGGAGGATCATAAATGCAATCTGCCATATTGCATAGGTTGATGTTGATAGATACATTTTGAAAATCTGAGTTATCCTCTTCAAGCATTATCTCTACTGCTGTAGGGGGAATGTTATGACAGGTCTTATTATCAATATTCTGGTACGCCCTTAAGAAGAGTATTGAGAAATTAACGAGTGACCTTTCATTAACAATAAAACCTTCATCATAAGCTACAAGATGGTATAGGGAGTTTTCGGTTGGATTAGCTAAACTATCATAAAAAGAAGAAAACCCTTTAGTATCTTTTATGCGTGCAATGCATCTCAATAACTCTATCGCAAATGATGGGTTCCTTGAAACGATCTCATTCATCGCATTCTTGGTTATTTTATTCACAACAGCTGATTCTATTCTGTTCCAATGGTCATGAGACTGTTTTGCAAGTAATACAAACTTAGCAAAATCTTCATCCGAACATGGGAACTTGTTGCGTTGGATAAAACTTGCATATGCATAGTACTTTCTTAGTTCCTGCGTTAAACTCCGACTAGTTATGCTTATGAGTGTGGGTTCCACTACAATAAGATAAAGAAGAACTTGTTGCTGTACATACCATGGAACTGATTTGTGGGGTAAAATCAGAATCCGAACTCCTTCATCTATGAGTTCTTTACGATATCCGGCAAAATCTACATCATCTGGCAGGCTATCACAATCTTCAGTTATTCCGGTTTCTGTGGCAGCTGCTTTAAAAATCTCAGCTAAGCAGTACCAAGCCACATAATCTGAAGCGTGATATACTTCCGTTCTTGTGTGTATATTACTAGTGGTTTTATCAATAGTGTGCTGATTAATAAGTTCTAAGACGCTGGCTATCATTCTTTTATCAGGCCACATATCTAAGGCAATTCGTAAAAGCCTAACATTTGATGGATTACTGACCCAGTTTTCTATCAATCCATAAGAGAAAACCTTAGCATCTTCATCCAAGATTTGTTTTGATTCTCCGTGAGTATCAATTGTCTTGTGCTGCTTTTGTGGACACGAGCCACATAGCTCAAACTCATCGATCAACATCGTTCTTAGTGATCTATATGATGATCTAAACCTATTTGCTGCGAACCTCGCTACAGTTTCGTCTTGAACATCGGGAATTGCAGTGAAATGATTTGATTCATCAACTCGGCTCTCATTGAACCGCATTTGTGTACGCATTAATCCCTGAAGAGCATCAATGATTTCAAAGCCTTCTTTGATATCAAATCCTCCGGATATTTCTTTCTGAAGTTTTTGCATCTTACGGCTCTGTTTGACCAACAACCGATCATCAGAATCTATGTTTATGATGACAGTTTTGTTTTCAGACAATTTCAAACCGGGACAGTTAGTATCCAAATTTTTCTTTAGCCATTTGGTGAACTGTTTTTGAACCGATGCTTCACTTGTGTGATTATCAACGTGCAATACGAATCTCATATCGTCAACGTAGCGGCAAGAATCTGATAGGGTTATGCCGGGATATATTTCAGCTCCTATTGATAACTTCATAGCATCATCAAAATCTAATAGAACAAGATTGGAAAAAAAGCCACTTGCTACCAAGCCTTGAGGTAAGGCAACGTTGTCGAAGCTATCAATTTTGGATATATCTTTGTATTGCTTAATCAATTGAGCATTGATCGTTTGATCATCCCAGTTCCATTTAAGGGCACTTAACACAACGTTGATAAATCCTTTGTTAGCTTTGTCTCCCAACACATCAATGGTCTTTGTGTGAAGCAGGTCTGGACTAACTCTATCATAGAATTTACTCAAGTCTGTGTGCATCAGAATAATCTTCTTTTCTTTGTTGTTTTGCTGTTTCAATTCTTGTATTACTGTATCTGGTCTTTTTAGGAAGTTCTGATAATCCTGAAAATACGATCTATACAACTTTGTCGATCCCCAGCTATGTCGTAGTTTTCCTCTGTTCTCAGTGCAATACAGTCGATTCCCGTAAGAGATCATTCTCTTTCTATCATCTTCATTTGTAAATGGGATATTAGGATCACCCTGTTTGTTCTCAACTAAGTCAGCCATACAAATCAATATTGCTGTGGCTAATACTTGATCCCTAAGGCTAACATGGGCTAGAGGTCTTATGCTGTTTTCTGCCGACTTCGTATCAATTGGATTCCACTTCTTTTTCTTCACTGCCCATTCCTGGTTTTTGGGTGCGGGTATCACTAGTAACGGGTCAGTTGTCCAAGTTGGAATAGAGCTAGATATGGCTCTGATAAAAGCTGGTAAATCTACGGTCGTTAAGTCAAGATCTAGAATGTCTGAATACCAATTATGATAACGGATATATGAAGCTGTTTTCTTCCATGCTTGAATTAGTAAGTATTCGTTACTCAGTGCGTTTAATGTAGGTTTCGCTTGAATTTCCAATCTGTTTCCTCCATCCCTGGTCAATTTTCAATATCAAAAAAGGACACACATATCAGCCTAAGTAAAACTGTGTTTAAGTCACACATCCAACCCCGCCCCATATTCCTTTAGCCATTGCACCTGCTTCTGATAATCCGTGATGATCTTATCCACTTCATTCCAGAAGTCCTTACTGTGCCTCTTATGTTTGAAATGCGCTAGCTCATGCACTATCAGATAGTTGATCACACTCACCGGCGCCATCATGATCTTCCAATTGAAATTGACCTTAGGTCTCTTAACCGAACACGAAGCCCATCTATTCTTCAGATCGATGATAGAGACCAGTTCCACACTGATCCCCATAATCTGCGCAAAGCGTTGCACTCTGGGCTCGATAAACACCTTGCCACGATGGCGATAGAACTCTTTAAACATATCCCTCAGCTTATCTTCAGAGCCTTCCGGGGCATAGAAATGCCTGCCTCTGAACTGTATGCCATCAACTTCATCGCTATACTGCAGATAGTAGTTCCTGCCCAGATAGAGGAAGGATTGCCCATTCACCAGTTCCCGCTTGATCGCCTTCTCATTCAGGAGCGCACGTTTTGCCTGATACTTATGTATCTTATACTCGTTCTTGCTCAGCAGGTTTTGCACCTCACTATCGCTTGTTCCGAGTGGTACTATCACAGTAATAGAACTATCCCTCTCGATGTAGATCGATGCCGTCTTGCGCTTGCTATGCCTCACCACAATCTTATAATCGAGGCTCATGAACAAATATGGCGCATTAGGGAACATCGCACTAACATCCATGCCTCACCACAATCTTATAATCGAGGCTCATGAACCCTTCACCTCTGTTTCCCGTTTATGAGCCAGATTGATCAGCTCCGCCGTCAGCTTAGCTGCCACTTCCTGCAAGGGTTCAATCCCGCAATATTCAAGCTCGTCTCTGATATCACCTTCCAAGCGTCTGCGTTCATTGGGCTTCTGCCAGAAATTGGGTATTGAGAGCGATTCTTTGATCCTGCTATAGATGAATTCTGATAGCTTGGCAGTTTCAATTGCTTCTTTGCTGTCCACCGCGATACCTGCTTCCATCAGCATCAATTCCAGAAATGGCATCACTGGACTATCCACAATGCCCGCTTCATCATCTCTGCCTTTGCCAATATCCTCTCTCAGCTTGGTGAGTTCCTCGATGATTCTATCCCAGTGTTCTTTATACGAATCCAGAATCTTCTGCAGCCGTTCATGGAATCCCGTATAGAGAGCAGGGTCTTTCTCCATGTTCACTTTGATGTGCCAGCGGATGGCATGCTCCATCTCAGACGCTTTGGCTTTTCCGGTTTTGTTATGATCACGCATCTGCTTGGGAAATTCATCAGAAAGCAGCTTGGCAGGCGCAATCTTGGGATTGATCCCTTCTGAGATCAGGTATTTATCGATCAATCGGCGCACCTTAGCCCCTGCCCACTTCAAATCCATCGTAGGATCGTGATAGCGATTCCGCATGCGCATCATCAGATAACCAAATCTTTTGGCAGGGACATAGTAATCCCTCGCCATTGCTGCATTGAACAGCAGTTCCAGGCTGTCAAAGAAGGCTTTCAGATAAGTATCGAATTGTGCCCGGAACTTCACATCAGCGCCCATCTGCAGACAATCCTCCACCAGTTCCCATTCCGCTTCATTATCTCCGATGCTCTGATGCAAAAACGCCTCAATACGGACGATGCCTTTATCTGCAAATAACTGTATCAGCCGTCTAAAGCGGGATTCCAATACCGGAATCTCTTTGTCCAATCCTCGGAAGTAAGCGCTCAGATCATTCAATTCCTGCACATCGGTATCAGTAAAGATTGCCAGTGCTTCTTTCAGATGTGATGCCACTCCAAAGTAATCCACCAGGATGCCATGTTCTTTTACATATCCGCTTTTCATCACCTTGGTGCGGTTTACTCTGGCAATGGCTTGCATCAGCCGATGCTCTCTCAGGTTCTTGTCCAGATACATTACCTGCTCGATCGGAGCATCAAAGCCCATCAAAAGCCTATCGCAGACGCAGAGGATCGCCACGCCGCTTTCCGGTTTGCTATAGTCAAAGTCCTTCTTGAAGCTCTCCACCGCATCCATATCCTGAGCCTGTCTGCGAGCCATCGACACATAACCCGGCTCATTGTTGTCCATCATCGAGACCACTGTGCAGATCTTGATGAATTTCATCTGTTTCAGCAGTTCATCATCCCGCTCATCCTCAGGTTTTGCTTCCTCACTCGATATTAGCCGTTTTAGTGCATTTTCCAGCTCATATTTATACCGGCATGCCGCCACGATAGAACTCGCCACCACCTGCCCTTTTAAGCCGTTTGGGAGGATTTCCTGAGTATAGTGTTCGATGATATCTTCCGAGATAGCCCGGATTCTCTCTTTGGATTCCAGATAAGCCATCTCTGTGCCATAGCGTTTTTGTATCTCCAGCCGCTCTTCTTCACTGCGTTCTTTGAACATATCTTCAAACTCACGCTTGAACATCTCAGCATCGGTCAGCTTGTCCTGGCTGGTTCTGCCTATATAGAGAATGTCAACCGTGGCTCTATCTGCCACCGAGTCATTCATCTTATACACATCGATGAAACTGCCAAAGCGTTCATGAGTTTTTTGCTTATGCCGTTCTGTGAGTAACGGGGTTCCGGTAAAAGCGATCTTGACCGCATTCGGAAAAGCCAGGAACAGGTTATCGCCCATCTCGCCACCCTGATCCTGATGTGCTTCATCAATCAACAGCAGTATCCGCTCACTGGTATTGAGCTCTGGGAATTCTTCAAACTTAGGCACAATCCCCGCTGCCAATAGCGATTCTGCAGATACAGAGCCACTCATCAGGAACTTGTGCAGCATCACCATATTCAGATTGGAACTGGTATTCTTCAGCTTATCCAGATCCCTTTTGTGCTCAATCAGCGTGAGGCTTTCTCCGGTATAAGTCACGGTGTGCGAAAGCTGATCCTCCAAGTCCAGCCGATCATTGACCATGATCACTTTGTAATCCTTCAGATCATCCGTATCCCGCAGTTTCTTGATCAGGAACACCATCGTCAGTGATTTCCCCGAGCCTTGTGTATGCCAGATTACTCCACTGCGTTCAAAGGGTGTCTTTCCGGTTCTGAGACGCTCAAGGATTTTCCCCACAGCTCTGTATTGCTGATACCTGCAGACGATCTTTACATTCTCCCCTCTCTTGATCTCCATGAAAAGTGTGAAGTTCTTCAAGATATCCAGCAGAATAGCTTTGTTCAGCATCCCATGAATCATCACTTCCTGGCGTTGTTCATCCGGTGATACGGAGATAGTTTTATACTCCTCAGGGAAGATGTCCTTCCAATTCAGATAGTGGTCAAACTCTCCTGTGATGGTGCCGAACCTGGCTTCATTGCCATGAGTGACGATGTTGAAGAGATTGCAATGGAAAAGCCGCTCTTCGCCTTCCTTGATGCCATAGTCATCCACTCGCAGGTTTGCATAGCGGTTGATCTGGATAAATGCTTCACTCAAGGGCTGAGCCACATCCATGTCTTTACATTCCACTACCACGATCGGCAAGCCATTGATGAATAGCACAATGTCCGGAATAATCGCCTGTCTGCTGGCTCCGGGCGTTTCTATCTTGAACTGGTTAATGGCGATAAAGCTGTTGCGCTCAGGATGGGCAAAATCGATCAACCTCACCGTGGGGTTTTGCTCCCCGGTCAAATTATTCTGATCCACAGTTGTATTGCGGGTCAGAAGCTCATACACTGCCTGATTTGCCTTGAGCAAGTCCATGCCGGGATGCATGGTCAGCTCGCTTAGCACCGCCTCAAGCTGTTTATCAGTTAGCCAGCTTCTGCCGTCCTCAGTCAGGTTGATTCGTTTCAGAGAAGCTCTAAAATCTTTCTCAAGAATATACTCCCGGAAGCTTTCTCTCCTGCTGATACTTGGGTCATAGGGTGTAAACCCGGTTCCCTGATCAATAATCTCCCAACCAAGCTGCTGCAGCTTATCCAGGAAGGGACGTTCAACACTATTATATTCGGACATTATTCCTCACCAGTTTATATCTTCCAAACCTCTAAAGCCAGATTTATCAGCAATTGCTGTCTCTCGTCAATGGTAGCTGCATTCCAATCAGGAAACACTCTCAGGAATTGATTTATCCTGTTCACTGATGATTGATTACCTACTGCTGGAGTTTCCACAAGGCTGCGGGTAAAATAGAATCCGCAGTTCTTGTACTGATCGCATTTTCTCTGATAGTAGTCATTCCCCGCTACTATATTCAGGGGCTTTTGTAGCAATGTTAGATTACCCAGTTTTATCTTGTATTTATCGTAATCGACGCCCGGATTGTTTTGAATGAAGCTATTCCGGACATCATCCGCAGGATTATCTGGCAGTATGTGTTCAATTTCAAGCACAGTGAAGTCTTTTAATGTGCGCTTATCGTTAATCCCTGTAAAATGTCTATCCACAAATTGAGCGATTTTTGCAAGGAAGTACCTTGTCCGATAATACTGAAGAATACCCAGTGAGTAGTTTTCGAGGAAAGCCTGTAATTCCTTTTGCTTGGACTGAACACTGGGTACAAATCGAGTGCTGACAAAGCTATCTAACATGTCCTTCTGAACAGTGGGGTCTTTCTGCTTGGCAATTTCTCTTAACTCACCTGCCCATAAGGCAAAGCTTCTTTCTAACTCCTTTGTTGGAGTCTTAGTAAAGATGTAATAGAATAGAAACACTTCGAGATTCATCACGAAACTATCGAACAATACTTTAGGTAAGCTTCTTATAGCAAGGAGCAGGATGTAGTGCAAGCTGAATGCTCCACCACACATCTCAGATAAGTCTTCCGTGTAAACATTGGTCGCATTATCCTTATCTTTACCATCTATAAAAGCCAAGTAGCAATCCAGATTTGCCTTAAGATGCCTCACAAATGCGAATGGATCACGCTTGTATCCGCATAACTCAGCATTGTCGTGATCGACTATCCAGTCGTATATCTCATCCTCACGTAGAATATGATCATTCCTTTTGTTGATAATCGGGTAATTGGACATCAGGTAGTAGCGAAGGAAGCGCAGAGGTTTCTCTTGCTTCCCCTCAAGTGCATTGGTAATATCTTTCCACTCATTCTTTAATTTCCCAAAATCATCTTGCTCCACCTGTCTAAAGATCAAATTCTTCAACAGATCCATAGGATTAAGACCCACACCTCTTTCGTTGATCGTTTCAAACACCTTCAAGGCACTACCTATGTCTGTGGATATCTGGATAAAAACTACAGAGTTCAATAGAAAGCCCAAGAAACGCAGTAACTCCTGAGAATCTCTGTTGTTGTCTCCCAAGTAGTTATAGATGATCCTATATGCTTCCAATATGTTCTTTATTGAGCCATATACCTTGATTCCAGCAGCTTCAACAACCTTCTCGACCTCAATTGGGCTGGAATTGATCTCCACAATCATCTTCACTATTTCCGAAGCTCCCTCATATTGGGGTTCCAACCTCAGATTGCTGCGAGCCCGACCGTTTAGGTCAATGTAGGACGAATAAATCAGTGGGCTAATGCTCTTACTTTCGTTATCTTCAAGGCGGGCCTTTATTGCCACTAATATCAGGAAAAAGGTCGTAAGTCTCTGTTGCCCATCGATTACATCAATATGCTTGGCATCCGTGGGACTTACGATTACTGTACCTACGAAGTACTCTGATAGTTTATTATCGTCCCTTTCATCATTGATGTCATCTAACAACTGAATGATTTGCTTTTCTCCCCAGATGTATTCTCTTTGGTAGTCTGGGACCACATAGTAACACTGTTCAAACGCTTCCTGAATTGAATACTTGTAATTTGTGAACTTCGACATTAGCTGTTCTCCAATTTATCTTCGTTTATAATAACGCGGACTTTGTAAGTCAATAGGTCTGCCATCAGACCTATCTTCAGATCATGATACTTACTCTGATTGCTTTGTTCTTTTTTAAGTGTTTCATCCAATGCCTTAAGAACAGCAGCTATCTGCTTCTGCTCATCGAGCGGTGGCTTCAGTATCAAAGTTGCCTCCAGATCACTCCGGATAATCCCATTGATTGATGTTCCCTGGTTCATTTTCTTGAAGTCCTCAACCAATATTTGTAGATAGTAATAGAAGAATTCGACGCAGTATTGGCTGGGGTCAAGGATGATTCCGGTAATGTCTTGGCTAATGGCAACATCAAATGGAGCGATAGCCAATTTACCCACCCCGGTTCTTGTAACGAGTAGGATGTTGCCTTCTCGGATCAAGTGACTTGATGAGTATCTTAGCGCATCCTCATTAATATGCCTTCTGATAAACCCCACTTCGAACGACTCCAAGAAGTCCGCCCCTGTGATCCACGGGATATTCCCTACCCAGTTTGATGCATTTTTCGTAGAAGGGGTGCCCCCATTGATGTATTCCAAACATGCATCTTTAAACTCTGTTGCATCCCATCCCTTCGGTATCCATCCCAATTCTGATTCTTTATAGAGTTCTGGAGCTTCTTCAATCGTGGGTCGCAACTTCCCAGTTTGAGTGTCAATGCCTCTGGTGAACAGGTCTTGCATCATCCCGGCTTTGATGGCTTGGTATTTATCTATGGCAGCTTCGGTCTTCTCTATCACATCATCAACAGTGCTGAGGATATTGGCGATTGTACGCTGTGTCTCATTGGTTTCAGGTATTTCGAGAGAGAGATTGCTCAAGTCGCCACTATTAATAGCAGCAAAAGTAGAGCCCTGACTTTGAGATTCCAGCTTGTATATGTTAGCAGAGATCAAATAGTTGAGAAATGCTTGATCGACTGAAGTGCCCAGAATTCCTGCAAGTCCTCTGCCAATGCAATACTTTGTATCTGCAATGTTCAAAGCACCCACTGGAGCTCTTACGCTAATAAGAATTGAGTTCGACTCGGCAATCTTTAGTGGATCAGAACAATATACCTTTTTGATGGGATACTTAGGACCAAAATCAGCACACCCCTGCAAAAACGGCAGACCATAACCGAATTCATTATATGTTGATGAGCTTGGAGATTGTCCCATTGTAATCTTTGCTACATCGCCAAGCTTAACGGATTTCCAATCACTCATATCCGAGTTCCTTCAGATACTTGCTCAGTTCTACTGCAGCATTATCGCGTTCTTGCAGAATCCTGTGCAAGGGTTGGTCATACTTATCCCAAAGCTTTTCTATGGCAATTCTGAGGTCTCTGCTATACTGAACCAAATGCTCGTTCACCTTGGTGTAAAGGGTTGCTTCCCATCTTTGTAGGATCAACTCTTTTGCCTCGGCTTCACTGATCTTGCTTCTTGCCTGTTCCACCAGTTGCTCTTTGAGTTCCTTGATCTCCTTGATCTTCTTACGGCTTTCTTTCAGTTCCTTTTCTATCTCCAGATGTTTGGCAATGCGAGCTTCCTGTTCTGCAATCCGATGTTCAAGTTCCAATGCAGGTTTTTGGAGTGATTCTAACGCCCTTTCTATCTCACCATATGCTTCGCCGCTCTTCTTGAGGGCTTTGATCTGTTTTGTCTTGTTCTTGATGTCCTTATTCAGCTCTTTCAGTTCAGCACCCAGGTTCTTAATGGTCGTCTTAACTTCAGCCAGTTCTCCTTTGGGAAAGACTTCGTATTCTTCTTCATTCCAGGCACCCTCTTCCAGATCATTCACTTCAGAGAAGAGAGCTTCCAGTTCATCCCGCTTGGCGATGCAGTCATTAAGCTCTTTGATCACCTCAGGGAATTGGCTTTGCAGGATTTCATCATCAGGTATTAGTTCGGCATTCCATCCGCTGGCTGCCACACTGCGCAGATCATTGAAGATATCGTTCCAGAATCCGGCAAAGGCACCTCGGCATTTGAACTCATCGAGGATACCCAAAGAGCCGATCTTGGAAGTTATCGTGGCAGAGAAGGCATGATAGAGGTCATATACATTACGCTCTGTGGGCAAGGCTTCCAGCTTGGCTTGGTGCTCATCCCACCAAAGCTTCAGGCATGTCATGTAGCTCTCGTGTTTGTCTTGTATCGCTTTTACCTCATCCAGATAGCCTTTGATGGCTTCCTTGTCACTGATGATCTGGCTAAACTTCAGATACTTGTCCCTATCATTGGTAAAAATCTGCTCTCTGATCCCCGGATAGTTATCCCAATAGCCATGCAAGGCATTCACTTCGGAAATAGGGATGCCACCGTGCAGATGGGCTTTTACGTCATGAGGTTCAGCCGGGTCGCTGTTATCTACGTACCTTCGGATGTTGCAGTTATATTCCTCAGCTTCCAGTTCCTCATGCTTCACCAGACGGCTATAAGCATTCAGTTCACGCTTGTGCCTATACACAAAGCTGATCTTTTCAATGTCCTCCGGACGCAGGATATTCTGCACCTTGCCAACTTTATACTCATGATCCGCATTGATGAAGAGCACTTCTTTGCGGGTACTGGCAGCATTGCGATTGATCACCAGAATACAAGCCGGGATGCCGGTTCCGTAAAAGAGTGCCGGAGGCAGCCCAATGATCGCTTCCAGATATCCTTCTTTGATCAGCCATTCCCGCATTCTGCGTTCTTCTCCGCTTTTAAATAGAACGCCATGGGGCATAATCACAGCAAGCCTGCCATTAGTTTTAAGCGTACTGAACATGTGCTGAACAAACATGAAATCAGCTCTCTTCTTAAAAGACATCCAAAACCTGAAACGCTCCTTGAATTTCATTCCATCTGCGGAGTAGTTTTGTGAGAAGGGAGGATTGGCGATTACGATGTCAAATCGTTTGAGCTCTCCTCCTTCTACATGTTTGGGCTCCATCAGGGTATCACCGTTCTCGATTTGGGCATCCAAAATGTTATGAAAGAGCATATTGAGCTTACACAAGCCCCAGGTGGTACCGTTCTTCTCCTGACCATAAAGCGTAAGCTTGCGGGCAGAGCCGTATTTGCTCTCTACATGGTTGAAGGCTTCGATCAGCATACCACCGGAACCAACTGCGGGATCGCAGATCTCAGCATCCTCGGCCGGATCAAGGATGTTTACCAGTAGCTTTACCACCGTCCTGGGGGTATAGAATTCCCCGCCTTTCTTGCCAGCGCTATCGGCAAAGTACTTGATCAGATACTCATAGGCAGAGCCCAATAGATCAGGAAACTCCAGATTGTCATCGGTGAGCACTACCTTGTCGAAGTGAGTGATCAATTCCACCAGGTCTTTATCTGTGATGCGTTTATTGTTCTTTCCAAGGGTCTTGTTAAAGTCAATCGGTTTCAGCACCCCTTCCAGGGTCTCGCTATTGCTATCCTCAAGGGTTTCAAATGCCTTCTTTAGTTCATCTCCAATCTCTTTCTTCAGGTGCCGGATATTCTCCCATCTGGCTCGTTTGGGTACAAAGAAGTTGTAGCTTGATTCGCTCTCCAGCCCTTTTTCAAGTGCTTCCCCACTTACACCCTTCTTCTCCAGGATCGCCTTTCGGTTATTGCGTTCAATGTTGAAGAGATCGTTTACCCTCTTCAGAAACAGCATGGCTATCACGTATTCCTTGAATTCTGAGGCATCCATGTTCCCGCGCAGGGATTCACATGCCTCCTCCAGAAAGCGTTCCAGCCACGATAAAGACAGCTTATGCGCCATTAACAACTCCGTTTATTGACATATCGTCAGACCTTGATCCAAGGCCGATAAAGTAATTGGGATATGGGGCAAAGCCCCATTTGTTGGGGTGGTGGGCGGGAATAGATGCTTAAGAAAACTGCTCACCACAGTATTATACAGTGATTCTTCTGCCGTAAACACAACATGTGCAAGTACCTTTGGGATTATGCGACAGGAGCATAACACACTACCAATCATCGCCTTTGCAGACAGGCGAACTGAATTGATTATGTTTGTGAGCCTATATCTTCTTTGCTCTTGATTTGATTGATTTAAGTGTTGCTCCACCAGCCTTGACCCACTCATCTATCTCATTGATTTTGAATTTCCACAACCGCCCCATCTTGTGGGTGGGCATATCGTGGAATTTTATCCAGCGATACACCGTGTCATCGCTTACTCCGAGGTAAGCACATATCTCTTTGATGGACAGCCATCTGTCCTGCAAATGATCCATGATCACTCCTAATTGGCTTTATTGGCAAGGAATTAACATTTTCAGAAAAGCGGATTTCCTTCACCTTTTTCACCCAAATTCATACATCGCCGAACCCCCTCTAATTGTCAATCGATAAATTCCGCTTCTCTCCGCAGATACCCGCATAGAAATGGTTAAGAATCGATAAGTATGCGATTGCTATTGACAATGAGACCCCCGCATAAATATTTGCAGAATTGAGTAAATAACTGCTTAATGGGAGAGTGAATGCACCAGTATGATAAGGTTCTAAGCTATATCAACTACTTCTCCACAGCTGGGGACGAGGCAGGATCTTGGGTGTCCAAGCCACATGTTTTCCCTTATGTGAACTACACACCAGAGATGAACTCATTTATCCATGAAGTCTGTCAAACAGATCTGATAGACACAGAATACTTGCCTTATCTCGAAAGTCATCTTCCGATTGATGCAAACTATGCCGATTACATAGAGAAAGCAGATTTCCGACTGCTTAGAGCCATTTTGACATACTATGTGAGGCAGGAGAGATTTCAGGAAGGGTTGTGGACGATAGCGGTTAGCGAAAGATGCTTCTACAAGCTCTTAACGAAGATCAGATTGGCAGTAATGAAACAGGATATTTAATTGGGAAAGTGTATATTTTACTGGAACAATATGCTATTTATCGAGATTACCACTTGTAGAATGATACTTCAGCATTCATTTATAGACTTGCCTGCATATAACTTTTTTTTCTTCATTCTTGCAACTCTTTGTGAAGCGTGTTGATACGTTCGGTTACATCTTTAGTTCTTTCTGCAATCAATTTCTTGCTTAAATGTTCCTCAAGCATCAACTCTATGGATTCTTTTATGATTGGGAAATGCTTAAGACATTCGTCTTCTTCCATTTGATGAATCCCCTTGCTCAGAATACTAAAGATTCTACGCTGAGTAACAATGACCGTGGGAAGTAAGTCTTTCAAGTAATCAATTCTTTCTTCCATTCGACGCGATAAAAATGCCTCTCTATCTTCTTTAGGGGACTCCATTTCATTATAAGACTGAATCACTATGTTTTCAAATACTCTTCTGAGATAAACAAATGACCCAACGCCAATGCCGTGCGAGAAGAGTCCAATTGCCCTATGTATTTCTTTTGAATCCTTGTCTGATAACTGCTTATAGAGTCCTTTTTTATCCCTCTGCAAATCGATAAAGGACGGATACTGACCAACCTTAATTATTGAGTTATTTACGATTTGAAAGAAAAGGGCTATTTGATGAGATATATCTAAATTGCACGACAGAATAATAACATTAGACACGTCTTTACATACAAAACGATTACTCCGAGCATTGACTAGAGTAAGGGCACTATCAACATTTGGTTCGGGCTCATCTTTGATATACTGAATTGTTTCATGACCACTAAAATAAGCCCTTTTTAGTATCCGGAAAATACTTGTCTCGTTGCAAAAAGGGCAATATGACCTTACTGTGTTGCTATTGAGAGAGTTGTACTCGTCCATTTGGTCCTCAGTCAACTCAATGGGTGCATAAAGAGATAGATTCAACAGTTCGCTGATTAGAGCATTATCCATGTTTTCCTCTGTACTAATTCGGTTGTTATCATTATGATGTGTTTAGTCATTATAACTAAAATGTCCACAACTTAGACACTGGCAACCATTCCAAGGACCGTATTCGCCACATGTTGGACACATCCAATGAATTGTTGTATGATCGATATCAGGTGTTAACCCATTTTGTACACCGTTACTGACAATAACAAGACCCTGAGAATCTACGTCAATCGGTTTCCATTGATTCCCAACAAGAGTCTTTACGCTTCCAATCATTGAGTTATCAATTCTTAGAATTTTATCAGCATCTAAAAAAGCATTGAGTGTCCTTATTACGTCTAACAAGTTTATCTCGTTACTAAAAATTGAATCCAGCAGCGATATCATTTGTTGGTCTAGTTCTTTCTCCCTGTTAAGACGTGCTTCTATCTTCCTTGCTTTCATGGCTTTCTTGGCAAGTTCTTCAAAGCGAAACAACAGTGCTTCTGATGGCCTCATTTTCGTATCTTTTTTTTTACTATTGCATGTTGGACACATTGGTGCCCAATTTTCGTAACTATTGATGTTGAAATCTGTGGGTAAGCTATAATATTTGATAATCCTAGCTAACTCGTCCATATCTAATAAAATGCTTTCGGGAATTAAATGATCTACTTGCATGGTGTTCAGTACTATAGGTGTGCTGCATTGATAACATTTCCAATCGTGCACTTCTAACAATGCATACCTTTCATTCGGTTTAAACTTGTACTTGCTCATATTCTGTTTCCTTTATAGTATTCGCTTACTGTCATGTACCTTGAAAGCGGTTCCAACAGCAAACGACTAAACCATATCAGTCTTCCTAACCTCACCCAAGGCGATTGATATACTTACAGTATTTCCAACAATTGCCTTACAATTACAAAGCATATATGTGGATTATATTCAATGAATGCAAACAATCTATTGGCTTGATAAACAGTCAAGAACTTTGTCTCCGCCGTCTAACTCGAGATATTGGAGTTGATAAGTTGGCGAATACAATTATTCTGTAGAAAGGGGATAGCTTGTTGTAATGATGACAATTGCTTGGGTGAGTGATTCCTGTTCAGCCACTAACTGCAGTTTGTGAAGGGATTTCACCTCTGCAGCAGTTTTACCACTTTGATTGGTGCTGATTACATTATCCGATATTTACTGCGTAACTTCACAACGTGTAGGTTACCCATCCCGGAGTATTGCCTCAATGTCCCCAGTATCCCAGGCTGGATATAGCGTCCAAGTTGCTCTATACCCAGCCTTGTCTTGATGTAATAGCCATGCGGATTCATACCTATGATGCTTATTGAAGCCAGTGCTTCCAGATAGACGAATACGAACTGCCTGCTTCTGCCAAAGTCTTTGGTAAGTTCTCTGACTGAGCGATAGCTCTTGCTTTCGATCATGTCCAGCAGCTGCATGGCTGTCTTAATGTCGTACTTCCATTTACAGCGCGGATCGGGAGCCATACCTTGAGTATAGCGGTTGGCTCGCACATAGAGAGAATTACTGGGAGAGATACATCGCACTTTGTCCGCCCTCGCCAAATCACCAAGCAGGTGCTCAACTTCCTTGATATCGCCATCTAGCATGCCTGCCAGCATTCTGGGAGTAAAGGGCTGATTATACTTAGAGATCAGATTGGAGACAGCTTCGGAGTTAAGCATAGTGTTTTCCTTTGCTCTGTGGTTTCTGAGTGCCCTTGTTCAGCTTTTATGCTCGTTTCCAGCAGATGCAGCATCTTCATGGCTTTGCGAAGATTGCCTCCGCTGTTGAAGTAGATGGTATTGATCTGCTCCGGACTCGCTTCCACTTCCAGCACTTCCCTGGCGATGGCAGTGATGTCTTTCAGACTGGCTGATTCGAACTCGTAGAATGAATTGCAGCGGTCGAAGTAGTATTCATTGATCTGTGCCAAGCGATCCCGGGCATTTTGCATTCCCACCAGAATCACGATTGCCGCAGTATTATCCACAATATCCCTGATAGTTCCGAGTAGTTGTGGTTGTTTGAAGGCATAATCAATCTCGTCCACGATAATCACGATGTCCTCATGCCTCTCGATCTCATCCATACACCTGCGGAAAATGGCATTGGTGGTACCATACAAAGGTGGATACTCCAGATTTAGGTAGTTGTAGATACCAGTGATCAGTTGGAGGGTGAACGACTTTGGTGTGGAGGTTGCCTCCAGTCTCAGATACACATAATTACGCTGTAAGGCGATCCTGGTGGCATAAGTAGTCTTACCTAAGCCAGGTTTACCATATAGCAGTCCAAGCCCCACCATTTCTTCTTTGGGGCGGGTTGCGAGCAGATTAATCGCTTCATCCGCTTCCACTACGTTGCGGGTTCTTACCAGTCTACCTTGTTTCATCAGTATTCTCCTTATTTGATTCCTATGAATCTGAGCATCTCTTCGTAGCTCTTCTTGCGGGGTTTGATCTCATCATCGTCATCCTCCTGCAGGGGAGGTGTGACTGGTTTGTAATCGGGTTTGAGTTCACTCTGTGGTGCTGTATTCTCTTGATTGACATTGCTTGCCGATAATGGTGGCAGGCTCTTGATCACCTGCTTTTCGAGGGCTTGCATGAATTCCTCTGCTTCGTGTTTGGGAGCCTCAATCATGGGTGGCTGGATAAAGATCGTATTCTGCTCCGGTATGCTGGTCAGAGGCTTCAAGAACTGATCTACTACTGCCTGGGTCTGCTTGACCGTGAATTTCGCTCTCTGTTCAGTGGTGCGACGTAGCTTGAGAATCTGTTTATGTTCTTTGTTCAGATTGCTATGCGGGATTGGATTGGTCTTATCGAGATGGATAAAGGGATGCTGTGCCCGTCTGAGTTCAGCCTGGCAGATAAAGCGGTCCTGCAGATCATAGACCAGTATCCATCTGGCATCGGCATAGTCGTAACGAATAACCACATCCTTGCCGACGTAGTCGACCAGGGTGATATCCCAATACTGCAGCTTGTTGAAGCGGATACCCTCGCTGCGGATCTTCTTTTTCTCCATCGCCAGCATCATGAAGTTCAGTTCGGATGGAATTACTTTCCGATCTTCCGGTAAAGGTGCCTGGCTGAACACTTCCCAGGGACTCTTGCCATCCAATCCACTATGCGGAGCCTCGCCATACATGTAGCGGATGTAAAAGGCAATCATCTGCATCGCTTCATTCAGGGTGGGAGGTTTGCTTTCAAACAAGGATCTAGCCCACTTCTCATTACGCATCAGCGTGGCAGGCTTATCTGCCACACAGGAACCTCGGAAGGAGGATAAGAAACGTTCAAACTGATCCTGGAAGGTCTTGAAGAATCTCTCAATCACTTTGGCTTTGGCATTGTAGCTCTCAGCAAAGGCAGCTTCGATCTTGAGCCTGGGGAAGATGCCTCCCAGTTCGGTCTCCAGATTATGGTTTTCCCACGTCTCATGAAAGAGTTTGCTCTTGAAGGCTTTGCCATTGTCCAGATAGACAAACTTAGGCAAGGCTCCCCAGTTCAGAAAGCCATTACGGAAGGCTGCCTGGATATGCTGACTATCCTCTGTCAGTGCCAGACTCGCTCCTACCGGATACCTGCTTGCCCAGTCAAAGACCATGATCATGGTCATCCGCTGCGCTTTCCCGGTTTGAGGATTGATGATATCGAAAGCCAGAGTGTGTCCATCTGCTACCCAGACATCACCAACCTTGAGCAGTGAGCTGTCACGCATGATGGTCTTGACGATATGCTCTGCCACGAACTTGCTTCCCTGCCTGGCTTGACCACTGATGGCAGGATTGTCTCTCAGCCACTCCTCACAGAAGCGCCTCAGAGTTCTTTCATCAGAGGGAGATTCACACAAACCCAGTCTGGCATATCCTTTCAGTATGGTGATAGCTGAACCGATCTTGATCTTATTGGGATTGAGCAGCAGATTGATCAGGTAGTTTTGCTCAAAGTAACTAACCTTTCTGGTCTTGCCATTGGGATCACTTTTCCTAACCAGAGCATACATGTCATTATCGTTATTCTGATAGTTCTGTACCCATCTTCTTAAGGAGCGCTCATCCCGCTTGCCGCGCAGTGCATAGAGCTCCGGCAGCATTATTTTCTGGTTATACTCCTGAGTGATGCGTTGCCACTCGTCAATCTTGGAATCACAATCTTCCAAGCGAGATAGCACTATCTGGCAGAATCCTGCCATCAGCCTTGCTTCCTGAGTCTTCTTATAGGGAATATGCTGTTTAGGTCTCAGATCGAGGTCACGTTCTACAAGTGGAAGAGTTGGCTTGCTGACCGACACTTCCACAGCAGATTCACCTGCGATCATTTCATCAGCTTGCTCTAAAGCATAAGCTGCTGAGTTTCCCACATTATCAGAATCATTCCCCTCATCTGACTGGTTCATGAGTTCCGCATAGAACTTACGATACTCATCCAGATCAAGTTGATAGTCAACCATGCCTGTCCTCCGTATTCTGATAGCCATAAACCAGCAAGCTCTTAATCAAACGCTCACCAATCGGGATAACCGTCTCCAGATAAAACTCCGGCACCTGTCTCTGCTTATAGGTATCAGAGAACTCAAGTTCCAGTGTCTCAGGATCTGGCAATACGAAGGTCTTCAGAACCTTGGCATTGCCAATCTTCACCTGACGCTTCACGGTATGCATCTTATGCTTATCAATATAACGCCAGACGGTTCGATTGGAACAGCCTTTCAGTTCTGCCATCCTTTCGATGGTCAGCCAGACAGCATCGATCTTCTTATTCATCAGTAATCCATAATACTCATCAGTCATCTTGAGGATAAGCACTGTGACACAGCTATCTGTCACAGTGCTTCCCACAATCTGGGTTAAAGTCTTCTTCTTGGGTCTTGTCACAGTGCTTGAAGCAGTGTGACAGGTTTCTAAGTACCTTGCCAAAAGGTTTAGCGGTGGTTTCTCGTTCGGAACTAACCCCAATTCGGGAATTGTGTCACAGTGCTTGCCGTTTTCGGTGTCACAGTGCTGTGTCCGTTTGGGCATGTTTGCCTTAGTTTTCATGGTATCTCCTTAACTGTATATATGGGAGCTACTTAAAACCACTGCGACATCTTGGGAAGTCCTTTCTGCGTTAACGCCGGCGAGTTTTGAAGATACTCAAACAGTGCCGGAATTAATCCGCCGCTAAATCACACTCTATAAAAATGTCTTGACCTGACTAATCAGGCTGATATCTTTGTTCACAGGTGCAGACTATCACCCAAACGGGTATCGGTCAAGCCTAAAAATGACCACTGGGAGTGAATATGGCAGCCACGACAGTCGGTGATCGACTCAAAATGCTGGTCAGATCGCTAAGTATGACTCACGGAGATTTTGCCAAACAAAATGCAATTTCACTGAATTCCATGAGCCGTTACATCAACAATAAGAGGTCTCCAGACCCCGAATTTCTCATCAAATTGGCAGAGCAAAAAGTGAACTTGAATTGGCTGCTGAGTGGTGAGGGTAGCATGTATGTGAGTGCCCCCTGGGACCCCCAACCAGAGTCAAAGACCAAGTCCAAGGTGGAAGTGGTGTCAGCTAAGGGCAAGCTATCAGATTGCACAAATAGCACTTACAGCCGTACAATTTTGCTGCCGATAGTGGCGGAAATTTCTGCCGGAATGCCAGCCGAAGTCACAGAAGATTTTGAACATGACAATTTCGTGGAATTACCGCGGATTTATCTCAAAGACAATCTCGATAGCTATTTGGTCTTCCGGGTAAATGGGCAAAGTATGGAGCCTCAGATCATGCATAATGATATCGTTGTGATCCAAAGAAAGGGAGACTGGAGCAACACCGATGGCTCTGTCTGCGCTGTCCGACTAAACGATGGCATCACTCTGAAACGTATCCAGTTTGATCACCAGAGGCAGCAGGTGTTGCTCCATCCCTTCAATGCTGATTACAGGGTCCAGGTAGTAGATTCGATGCAGGGAGATGATATCTCGCTAATTGGGACAATGGTCATGCAGTTGAGGATGGGGTGATTCTCTGTTAATGATAATGAGAGGTATAAATATGCATAGTGTTCTTAGCAATTATCTTCTGAATGAGGGAAAGCCACCGCTAGATTACATTCTGGAAAAGTTTGAGGATCACGACATTGTGCTTCTGGGAGAAATGCACTATATTCGCCAGCAAGTGGAGCTGTATCATCGTTTGATCCCTTTGCTACCGGATCATGGCATCACGATAGTGGCTACAGAATTTGGCCGTCGGGCGGATCAAGCGCTGATCGACGAATTGCTGTCCAAAGAGTGGTTCGACGTCCCTCTGGCAAAGCGGATTGCCCTCAGGCAGGAAGCCTTTTGGGGATACCAGGAGTATCAGGATATATTCAGGTTGATTTGGCAGCAAAACCGCATAAACCCACCCACAAAGCAAATCCGCTGCGTTGGCTTGAACGATCCATACAATTGGAAGCTATACAACCAGATATGCCGCGAACAAAACCGCAAACCCAATCCAGAGGAGATCAAGCTGATCTGGAAGGATTGCAACGAAAAGACTTGGCTGGAAGCGTTAAATGCATATCATCATCCCGGAGTTAGCAAAGTATTGGGCATCATGGGCTCTCACCACGCTTTCACCCGTTATCGCGAGCCGAGTTTCGAGGTGGAGAATGGCTGCAAAGTCTTCAAAGGTTTCGACACTGTCCGCTTTGGCAACCATCTTCAAGATGAGTATGGAGACAGAGTTTGTAACATCTGCTTTTACGATCCCTGGGATGCCATTAAAGCAGATGCTCCCCAACAGGCCCCGGGCGGCGGAATCATCGAGACGATAGTAAGTCCACACTTTTCCGAATTAGCTTTTGACCTGAAAGGCAGCCCGGTGGGCGATTTGCCGGACGACAGCTTTTACTCTTTGGGTTATGAGGAATTCCGGTTGAAAGACATAGCCGATGGCATGATCTATACTTGCAAATTCTCCCAGTTCAAAGCTCTGACGCCAATCCCTGATTTTATAGATAAAGACAATCTGCAGGAGTTTCGTGATTTTGCTCCTTTTAACTATATGACGGATAAAAGCTGTAATGAGATCAACAGCGCCATCTCTAAGTGGGCTGACATATGGTAAACGTGCTCAATTAGATAGAGATTTAAGGTAGCGTTTAAATGAATAAGATCACTATCATTGGAACTGAACTCTATATCGACCGAAGGGAGCAACTTGAAGAACTATGAATAACATAATCTACATAATTGGTACCTGTCATGGGGATACCATCGGGTTCAAAGTGGAAGACTTATACAAACAGCTTTTGGAGATTAAACCTGATATTATCCTGGATGAATCGCCAATCGATAACATGTGGCCTATGATGGACTGGTTGAAAGGATGTGCCGATCATTCCAAAAAACGAGGCGGTGGGGAAGCCGCAGCAGTTCTAAGGTATCTTGAAGACCATCGTGCAGAGGTCTTGCCTTATGATATCAAAGGCAGAAATGACTACTTCATCAAAATGAAGTTCTTTGAAAAGGAGCAAGTCTATGGTGAAGCGTGCAGTGCCTATTTTAAACAACCATCCGCCAATCCAACTGCTTTTTACTTGTTCAAGTTAATTGAGGGTATGGGCAGAAGGTTTGGCTTTCATGAAACCAAAGACAAACGCACGATATTCGACATCAATAGCCCGCTCTGCGACGTTCAAGTGGAGACGTATATATCACTAATTCGCCAAGTCAACAAGGCTCTTTTCTCTTTGGTGCCTGAGTTTTCACAATATGAAAGAGACTTTGGGAAAATGATGAACTTCCATGCCAGAAGGGACAAAGCCATGATCAGTAACATCCTGAACTACAATAGCCGATTTGATGATAAAACTATGGTTGTTCTTTGTGGCTATTTTCATCGCTATGCCCTCATCAAAGGTCTTGAAGGATCACAAAAGAAACATGGTTTTAGCTTGATATCAGATCTAGGCTCATCAGATAAGATGCCTCAACCTAAGAACAGCTAGTATAACGCAATATAAAGACAAGTCAGAACTAGTTCGTTAGACATCGATATTTCTTTTCCGAATAAAGACTCCATTTAGACTGAGGTTTGATATGCTGGTCGGGGTGTTCCACTCACACTGCGAGTCTTTCCAATTGGTCTATTTCGTTGAGATTCAGCGAGTTCCGAAACCAGTCTGAAATCAGTCCAGATTTGACATAAAGCTGTCACAAACCAGTCCAAAGAAGTCCAAAACCACTGTGACATCTTTCCGAAAGCAGTCCTAAGCATCTCTACACCAGTTACAGGTTTATGCCTCTTTGTCACACTGATGGCTATATGACATTTGGGGTGTCACTTTATAGCCACGTGCGCGGTTCCATGGCCGTGATTAACGCGGTGAGAGAAAAGCTTGGCCT
>ERZ795051.1314-NODE-1314-length-32215-cov-27.883986_pt1 | contig 32215 bp, 29 predicted proteins | sample MGYA00375135_ERZ795051 | MGnify/ENA primary metagenome ERZ795051 (study PRJEB30180, sample SAMN05720222) | activated sludge metagenome | isolation source: Anaerobic digester | place: Japan | collected 2015-05-26 ... | reverse complement strand
TTTTCCGATGTTTATGGCCAGGAGCGATACAAACGGGCCCTGGAAATAGCCGCCGCAGGGGGACATAATCTCCTCGTGTTCGGCCCGCCAGGGGGTGGAAAGACCCTCCTTGCCCGGCGGCTCCCTTCAATTCTGCCAAGTCTCCTGCCCCAGGAAGCCCTGGAAGTCCGCAGACTCTACAGCCTTGCGGGCCGATCCGAAGGTGTCTTCTGGCAGAATCAGGAAAGCCTGGCCCCCCCTTTCCGCAGTCCCCATCATGGGGCAAGTGTGGAAGGCCTTCTGGGGGGCGGTAAAACCGTCAAACCCGGTGAGATCAGCCTTGCCCACTATGGGGTTTTGTTTATGGATGAGGCCCCCGAGTTCCGTTCATCAATCTTAAAAGCCCTGCGGGAACCCCTGGAAGATGGGGTAATAACCATCGCCCGGGCAGAAGGATCGGTCAAGCTTCCCGCGGAATTTCAGCTTGTTCTGGCAGCCAACCCCTGTCCCTGCGGCAGATTAGGCCAGATGGTTGGCGATGAAGGGGGGTCTCTCTGTTTCTGTTCCGATGATGAAATTCGCCGCCACTGGCAGCGTCTTGGTTCGGCCCTCCTTGACCGGATAGAATTGCGGGTCCCGGTGCTGCCCACGCCCCGTAACTGGGTGGCCACATTAGCAAAGTCAGGGTCTGTTTCACACCGGCAGGATAGTGCCTCTGTGGCTGAAAGGGTAAAAATGGCTGTGGAAATTCAGCGGGATCGTTTTCGGGGTCTCCATTGCCGAAGAAATGGGCGGATGTCCCCGGTCCTGGTGGAGCGGTTCTGCAGACTGCCGGAAGACACGGTGCGGGATCTGGAGAGCTGTATTCGTCAGGGGGGACTTTCCAATAGGGCCATCCAGGGGGTACTTAAGGTTGCCCGGACCATCGCGGATCTCGAAGGACGAAGCACTATTGAATCAGAGGATGTGGAAGAGGCCCTCAGGTTCCGCCGTTCCGGTGAGGATCCCTATGATGTGCTTTCCCTCTCGGATCAGATTTCGATACCGGGGATGCCCTTTAAATAGGATTGGTCTATGGGTCTGTCTCCTGCGGTGTGCCCCAAACGACGTTCCTGCCTGCTTGATCCATGGTAGTCGCTCCCTGCGGTAACGACCATGCCAAGCCGTCTTCCCAAGGCTTCGAGCCGTTCACACTCAGCCACCCTCGCTAAGGGATGCCAAGCTTCGAGTCCTATTATACCCTGATCGTGAAAATCCTTTATAAGCTCAGGAAGTTTTCCCCAGGAAACATACAAAGAAAGAGGATGGGCCAGGACTGGTATGCCGCCAGATTCGGTAATAAGTCGGATCGCCCGGGAAAGCTCCAGGGCTCCCTTGGGTGAGTAAAAGGGGCGTCCCTTGCCTAAATAGACATCAAAGGCCTGCTGTTTACTTTTTACGATATGTCGGTTCACCAAAAAAGCTGCAAAATGGGGTCTTCCGATAACAGTGCCTTCTGAAAACTCCTTTATTTCTTCATAGTCCGCTTCTATGCCCATTTCGTTCATCCGGTCCACAATTTCTCTGTTTCGCTTTTCTCTAAGATGGGCAAGCTCATCCAGGGCAGCTCTAAACTCATCGGTAGGTTCTTGTAAACCCAACCCCAAAAGGTGAAATTCTCCGGGTTCCCAGGCAATTTCTATTTCTACCCCGGGTATAAATAGGATGTTTTTAAGTTCTGCCTGGGTCTTTGCAGTTTCAAGTCCTGCAATCGTATCATGATCGGTTAATGCCAGGGCTTTTAGTCCCGATTCAGCAGCTGCATTAACCAATTCCTCCGGTTTCAGGGTACCATCGGAACAGGTAGAGTGGCTGTGTAAATCTATTAGTAAATTTGGAGTTTTTTCCATATTGTGCTAGTATAGTAATACAAGCTTTTTTATAAAAGCCTTTGAAAGGTACAAATTATCTGTTTGTACATAAAAAAAATCCTATTTTTGCCGATAATAGAGATAGGAAGTCCATAAATGTTGACTGGAACTAGGGTCACATTTAGAATATAACATAAGGATGGTCCCGCGGTGGATAATTACTCATTAAATAATGTTAGGGTTATTGCTTCTGATACCCGTACCGATGCCACTTCGCTTAAAATTTCCAGGGGTAAGGTGGTAGAAAGTTCTGATAAACCGAAATTAGTTATAGATCTAGGACAGACTTCTTATGTGTACCCTGCACTCATCAATATACATGACCATTTGCGGGGAAATTATCTGCCCCGGGTCGGTCCCAAAGAGGGCTCCTACTATTTAAACTGGCTGCCCTGGGACAATGATTTAAAATCCTCAGCAACATATTCTGAACGGTCGAACCTGTCTGTGGAAAATCTTTATTTTTTAAGTGCCTATAAGAATCTCTTTTCTGGTGTTACCACGGTAAACGACCACTTTCCCCATGAGCTTAATAATGACCTTTTGCCTAAACTGCCAATTCGAGCCTTTAAGGAATATACCCTGGCCCATGAATGTTCCTCCTTTGATCTAAAATGGGGGGAAGGAATTGAGGTGGAACACAGGCGGGCCAGGCGGAACAATTGGCCCTTTATTACCCATCTAGAAGAGGGCTTTGATCCCGAATCTCAGGATGGGGTAGGGGTATTGGAACGGCTCGGCTGCCTCGATGATTATTGCCTTCTGATTCACTGTATTGGTTTTAGTGATGCGGACATAGCCAAGGTTGCTAAGGCCGGTGCCAGTATTTCCTGGTGTCCAGCCTCGAATACCTTCATGTTTAATGTAACCTGCAAGATTCGCAAGATGCTCGAGGCAGGGATCAATATTGGGATCGGGACCGATTCCACCCATACGGGATCCATCAATTTGCTGGAAGAAATGCGCTATGCCCGGAAGGTATACCGCGATATGTATGGTGAGGACCTGGATGCAAAGACCATCTTTTCCATGGTTACCATAAATCCTGCCAAGGCCTTTAGAATGGCAAATCGGCTTGGCACCTTGGAACCTGGGAAGCTCGCGGATATTCTGGTGACAAAAGCCCGGCTCGATGATCCCTTTGAGAATCTGGCACAACTTTCCATGCAGGACATTGAACTCCTTATCATGGAAGGTAAACCGATCTATGGTGAAAAACGTTTCTTACCGCTCCTCGGGGATAGTCTACCCGCAACCTATTCCACTATAATGGTTGCAGGACGGGAGATGTTTGTGGCCGGAAATCCGGCGGCGTTATATGCTGAAGTAAGGAAAAAGGTGGGATTCAAAAAGGTTCTTGATTATCTACCCTTTGAACCCTAATAACAGGAAGGAAGCGGAATGCCAAAAGCATTACAGTATCGAGCGGGATCAGTTATTTACTTCCAGGGTGATGTGGCAGATAAGATTTTTATTCTGCAATCCGGAAAGATAAGCCTTAATTACCAGGATATTGAAACCGGACAGGATATTCACAATCCGGTACAACCGGGGGAATTTTTTGGGGTAAAATCTGCCATGGGGCGCTATCCCCGGGAAGAAACAGCCCTTGTCCTGCAGGATGCGGCGGTTATTGCTTTTACCGTCCCAGAATTTGAACAGCTTGCCACGACCAATATCCGCATTGTAATGAAAATGCTCAAGGTTTTTTCGAACCAGCTCCGCAGAATCCATAAACAGGTTTCGAACCTGATGGAAAAGGAAGAGCAGCAAAGTCCTGAAATTGGTTTATACATGGTAGGTGAGTACTACTTAAAGAACCGTCAATACGCCCAGGCTAAATATGTCTTCAGCCGCTACCTTACCTATTATCCGGCAGGAAAAATGGCTGCCCAGGCAGCAAAAAACCTGGAAACCGCCGAGTCTTCTCTGGTTCGATATGGGGATGGCAAGGGCCCTGCACCGATGCCTGAACGGACTGTGACGGCTGGTGCCGCAGGGGGCGGGAATACCGGTGGAGTAGGTGTGGGCACTGTGGCGATGAATTCCGCTATGACAGATCAGGGGCCTAAACAGGCACCGGAAGAACTGTCGGTGGTTGCCAAGGCTTATTACGATGCGGTCAGTCTCTTTTCCCAGGATAAGTATCCCCAGGCCTTTGCGGGTTTTAAAAAAATTGTGGAAGCAAACCAGGACCCCGAATATGTAGCCAAGAGTGTGTATGAAATCGGCCGTTGCCTCTATCTCATGGGTAAGTTTGATGAATGTCTAAAGCATTACACTGCTATGATTACCACCTATCCGAAACATCCCGATCTGGGTAATGCCCTGTATTTTATGGCCCAATGCTATGAAAAGAAAGGCGATAAAGATCGGGCTGCAACCTTTTATAAAAAAATATTGTCGATGAATGAAGATGAGGATGATACGGTTCACCTTAAGGCAAGAAAGGCTTTAAAGGCATTGGAGGCATAAGTGTCCATGGATTTAGGATCATTCAGCCGGTTTGCCCGCAGTTTTCAGAAGGGTGAGATTATTTTCTCAGAATTTGAGCCTGGTGATGCTTTTTATTTAATCCAATCCGGCAGGGTCCAACTGGTTAAAATAATCGGTGATATCGAAAAAACCCTGGATATTCTGCACCCCTCGGAAATGTTCGGTGAAATGGCGATCCTGGAGGATTCTCCCCGGTCTGCCACAGCTATTGCTTTAGATGATGTAAAGGTCTTGGAGTTTAATCGGGCTAATTTTGAAGTGCTGATGATGGGGAATCCTCAGATTGCTCTGAAACTCCTTAAACTATTTACCAAACGTATCTATGATCAAAAACGGCGGTTTATGATCCTGACCCTGGAAGATCCCCAGGCAAAAATTGCCGATGTCTTTCTGATGCTCGATGAAACCCAGCCGGCTATCGACCGGACAACGGAACGGCGGGAATTTAAAACCACCGTGGAGGATATTGCCCATTGGGCGGGTACCTCAGTGGATCAGGCAAAGGATATTATTAACCATTTTATCAATCAGCGGCGGGTAGAGATTTATACCGACAGGATCATTGTTAAGAATATCAACGATTTCCAACGCTTTGTAAATTCCCGCCGTAAGAAGGCCTAAATTACAGGGACTGCATATTATTGACCTTTTTACCTCTTTTCGTTAGATTTTGCCTATCGCCAAGATGGCTCAGTCGGCAGAGCAACGCACTCGTAATGCGTAGGTCCCGGGTTCGATTCCCGGTCTTGGCTTAAGAAAGGCCGGACGTCCTGTCCGGCCTTTCTTTTTTAGTTTTGCACCTTGCAGGATGCAAAACTAAGGTGCGGCTGGGCGGCATCCTGCAGCCAGGACCGGGAATCGATCGCCGCAGCGCGCCAAGCGTAAGCGCGGTAAGGCGGACAGGAAGTCCGCCGCCAGCACTGCGGCGCGGCCTGGAACCCCGAGGCAGGAAGCTGAAGGGTGGAAGGGCCCCTATGTTGCTCTGTACGGATTGTTAAGACCCGTTTATACTCTCTATTGATATGGATTATAAAGCGGAAGAATATCGCCTTATTTTCGAACATGCTCCCATAGGGCTCCTTTCTTTTGATGATAATGGCGTCATACAGACTTGCAATAACAGGTTTGTAGAAATAATCGGTTCCAGTAAAGAGAAGCTCATAGGGCTTAATATGCTTGCCCTCCCTGATTCCAAGCTAGTGCAGGTCCTGAAAAAAGCCCTCGAAGGAGGATCGGGCTATTATGAAGGGCTGTATCATGCGGTAACTTCAGGCAAGATAATTCCGGTACGAGCTTTATTTGCTGCCAAATTTAATGATGAACGTCAATTCTCATGTGGAATAGGCATTATAGAAGATATTTCGGAGCAATATTACACTGCCCAGGCACTTCGGGATAGTGAAGAAAAGTTCCGTCTTGTTTTTTCCCATTCTACCGATGGACTTCTCATTGCTGACTCGGAAGGCAGGGTTACCGACTGGAATAAGGCCTATGAAACGATTACAGGTATTAGTGCAGAAGAGGCTCGAGGTAAATATCTCTGGGATCTTCAGTATGAATGTGCCTTACCAGAACTGAAATCTCAAGATGTGCTATTAAAATTAAAGCAGATGATCAAAGCTGCGCTCTCTACTGGTACAGGAGATTTTCTTAACCGACCCATAGAAATGGAAATGGTTTCCCGTAGTGGGCAGCGTCTTTCGATAGAAAATGTAGGATTTATCATCCCCAGTTCCAAGGGCAAATTTTTTGGCGGCAGACTTACGGATATTACTGCCCGGAAAACCGCTGAAGCTAAAATAAAAGCTTTGTTAGAGGAAAAGAGCCTTATCCTGAAAGAAGTCCATCATCGGATAAAAAACAATATGGCTTCAGTAATCAGCCTTCTTACCCTGCAGGCTGAAACCATGAAGGACCCGGTTGCAAAAGAAGCCCTTTTAACTGCAGCGGGCAGGGTACACAGTATGATGCTCCTGTATGAAAAACTCTATACCGGCGATGTGGTGGGTTCTGTTAAAGCAGGCACTTATATTCCCGCCCTCGTACAGGACATTCTGGACAATACTGAGGTATCCATCAATATAACGCCCCATATCTCTGTGGAAGATGTAGAACTGGAGGTAAAAACACTTCAAAGTTTAGGCATCATAATAAATGAGCTTATTACGAATGCGATAAAATATGCCTTTCCTGCTTTACAGGAGGGCACTATTTCCATCGATTTCCGTAAAGTAGATGATACTTATGTTCTTGTAGTGGCCGATGATGGCTGTGGAATATCTTCAGAACAGGTAAGGACTGGGCCTGCTTCAGAGGATCGATATCGTGAAGGTTTTGGATTAACCCTGGTGCGGCTGATGGCTGAACAGTTGTATGGGACGCTTGATATTTCGTCCGATCATGGCACCAGGGTTACCCTCAGGTTTAAAGGGTAGGCTTTTACTGTTTCAGTAGCAGCACACCCCGGGGCAGTTCTATCCGACCTTTCAGGGTTACTGCCTTCCCTGTGAGCATATCAGTTCCCTCTAAAACGCTGTCCAATTCAATAAAGCCGGTCCTGTCATCCAGATTGCAGAGGGCTTTATATTGCCCGTTCTTTCCCTTCCGTTCAATAAGCACTACCCCTTCGCCCAGTTCTCTATAAGCAAAATGTGGTGCATGGGCTTTTATGGTCTGGGTTGCAGAAAAAATATTTACAAACAACGTTTTAAATTGGGCCTCTCCCTGTTCCCAGGGAACCGGATTTTTTTCGAACAGGGTAGGATATTCATCGATAGCGTACTCCTGCCCCATATAGACAAAGGTGCATCCGGGCAGAAGTTGATAAAAGGCAGTCCAGGCTTCAAGGCGTTTTCCCTTGCCGAAGCGGGATGCGGCACGGCGCTGGTCGTGGTTTTCCAGATACCGTATTTTTCTTGCCCAGGCTGGATAGGCTGCCCGTTGAACATCCAGGTAGTCTAGATAATAGCTAAGGTTGCGCTTGCCCGACCATACCTGTTCAAGCCGCTGCCAGCCGTCATAATCATAGGTGAAGTCAAAGGCATCATGCAGTTCTGCTTCGGACCAGGCAGGAAATCCACGGTCCCGCAGGTAGAGCAGAAATGATGGATGCACACTCTCAGCGAGCCATAGGGTAGGTCGTTTTTCCACACCAGTTGCGGGGTCCCAGAGATTAACCCGTTTCCGGGCTTCTACCCAGAATTCACGGGGTACGAGGGATGCCACGTCGCAGCGAAAGCCTTCTATGCCAAGCTCACGCCAGTATACCAGTGTATCAATCAGTTCATCCCACATCTTGGACCGGTTGTTTTCAGTAAGATAGTTCAGGTCAATTACATCGGACCAGTCATCACATTTTCGGCCCGGTTTCCCATCAGTTCCCTGCAGAAACCACTCAGGATGTTCATGCGCAAGGCGGGAATCGGGGGCTGTGTGATTATAGACCACATCGATCATAACTTTCAGGCCAAGCTGGTTTGCTTCAGCGATAAATCGCTTAAGGTCATCGAGACTGCCTAATTCAGGGTCTACCTTTCGGTAATCCGCAATTGCATAGGGACTGCCCTGAGTCCCTTTACGGTTCACCTTCCCGATCGGGTGAATCGGTGTAAGATACACCCAGGAAAATCCAAGATTCTTCACCTCCCCCAATTTTTTTGTGGCTGCCTGAAATGTGCCCTCCTTAGTATAATTTCGGATAAAAATCTGATACAGGGCGTTGGTTTCCGGTACTGCAGTGTCTGTTCTAACCGAATAGGTCATAGGGCCTCCTCTTGAAAGAATTACTATTTTAAGTCATCCTGCATACGTAAAATGGTATATAGGCAGCCTCTAAAAACTCTGTCAGGCTTATGGTATTTCTTCTTTTCATCCTTACATACACCTTCTGAGTTTCTGGCATAGCCTATATTAAACCGGTTTAATTGATTTTGCAAGCGGGATCTGCATCTTAGAAGTATCGGATTCCGAAAGGGCAAGGCACCTGAAGCGGGTGCAAAACATAAGGCAGGAATACAATGGCATTTGAACGAAACACACGTATTATCTGTACCATGGGGCCGGCGATTCGCAGTGTAGATAGCATCCGTGCTCTTATCCAGAAGGGTATGAATATGGCCCGGTTTAACTTTTCCCATGGGGATCATGAGTATCATGGGGAGGGGATCCGCCTTGTTCGAGAGGCAGCCCGTCTGGAAGGGGTTCCTGTAGCGCTGATCCTTGATACTAAGGGGCCGGAAATTCGAACAGGAAATGTTAAGGATGGGGGAACCATCACCCTGCAGAATGGGCAGGCGATAGAGGTGATATCCGAAGCAGATGCAAGGTCTCTTTTCGGGGATGATGGGGTATTCGCTACCGCTGAACGGTTAACCCTTTCCTATGCAGGTCTTGCACGGGATATAAAAGTAGGGGCAAAGATTCTTATCGCCGACGGCCTTTTTTCTCTGGAAGTTACCGGTGTTGATGGGCCCCATATTTTCTGTACTGTTACCAATGGTGGTATCCTTGGAAGCCGAAAAAACGTCAATGTCATTGGCGTGCGGACCCGTCTCCCAGCCTTATCTGACCAAGATAAGGCGGATATTAAATTTGGTGTTGAACAGTGGATGGATTTCATCGCCGCTTCCTTTGTGCGTAAAGCGGCGGATGTTACCACCATTCATAAATATTTGGCCGATCTTGGTTCGGATATACCGGTTATTGCAAAGATCGAAGATGAAGAGGGTCTGGAGAATATCGAAGACATTATTCGAGTCTCTGCTGGTATCATGGTTGCCCGGGGGGATCTGGGTGTGCAGATTCCAACCGAACGGGTTCCTCTTGAACAAAAGCGTATCATAAGACTCTGCAACCAGGCTGGGAAGCCGGTTATTACTGCTACCCAGATGCTTGAATCGATGATCAAGAATCCCCGTCCCACCAGGGCAGAAGCGGGGGATGTGGCTAATGCAATCCTGGATGGGACCGACTGTGTCATGCTGTCCGGTGAAACCGCCAATGGCCAGTATCCAGAGGCAGCAGTTTCGGTGATGGACCAGATTGCCCGCACCGTAGAAGCCTCTGATGAATATAAAAGAGCCCTCGATGAACGGCGCAACTACCTTTCCGCCAGTGAGGATATCGCCGATGCCATTGCCGATGCGGCTGCTCTGACCGCAGATCGGATTGGTGCGGTTGCCCTGGTGGTACCCACCCTGCGGGGAAATACGGCCCGGCTTATCAGCCGCCATCGGCCCCGGCGTAAGATTGTGGCCGCCACTCCGAGTGATACGGTTCAGCGGAGGCTGCTGTTGCACTGGGGGGTGGTGCCCATCAAAGTGGAACAGGAATCGGACTCGGAGTCTATGATACAGCAGGCTATTAGCGCGGCAATGCGGGAAGGTTTTGCGAAAAAAGCTGACAAGGTAGTGGTTGTCGCAGGGATACCCCTCAATTCACCGCTTATGACCAATAGTATCCGGGTTCATGTTATCGGCAACATCCTTGGCCGGGGGTTAACCGGTTTTGGCGGACGCTGTTCAGGTCGCATAGTAAAGGCAAAAACCCTGGAGGAAGCAGCTATGGCCCTGCGTAAGAATGGCGGAGAAATACTTTTAACCCATACACTTGATGAAAGCTTTATACCTATCCTTCGGGTAGTTGATGGGGTCATTCTGGAGGGGGTTTCAGAAATGCCCTGGGAAATGGTCAAAACCATCAATCCAAACATTGTCTATGTTTCTCAGGTACCCCAAGCGCTTCATCGTTTTGAAGAGCATATTACAGTAACCCTGGATGGAAACGAAAAGCTCATTTACGAAGGAGCCTTGCTGTAACTTACTTTTACCAGAATTTGACAGGTAATGGGGCAGGATTATATTTAAAGTGTTTATGATACGGGAGGTATAATAATGCCTAACCGATACCTGCTTCTGGTGGATGATGAGCCTAATATACTTAAAGCGTTAAGCCGGGAATTGGAATCTTGGACAGAAGAACGGAATATTACCATTCTGACCGCTCCTCATGCGATTAAGGCGTTAGAAATTTTAAAAGAGAAGGGTACTGAAACCTTACTTGTTGTTTCAGATTTACGGATGCCGGAAATGAAGGGCTCCGATTTTCTGCAGATTGTCAGGGATACCTATCCCCATATTCTGGCTATCCTCCTCACCGGTTTTTCTGAAACCGAAGAAGTTATCAAAGCGGTTAGAGCAGGAATATTCAGCTATATATTAAAACCCTGGGATTCAGAATATCTCTTAGCGGAAATTAACAAGGCATACGAAACTGCTATATTAAAACAGGAACATGATGCGCTGGTAAAAAGAATTCAGGAAGAACTAAAGTGGGCTGGAGAAATGCAAAAAGCTCTCCTGAGGCCTGTATTACCCCAGTCCAGCCTGGTGGAATATAGAGTCAGCTACCGGCCGGTACCGCAGCTCTATTGCGGAGGTGACTACTATGATGTCATTACCCTCTCCCCTGATAAGTATCTTTTGCTTCTGGGCGACGTTGCTGGACACGGCGTTCGCGCAGCCTTTGTTACCGGCATTTTAAAGGCTATTATCTATCCGGAATTTGTACGGGCAAATTTATCTAAAAATATCACTCCAGCTGCATTTCTTAGCTGGCTTAATGATCGTATGAACTTTGAACTCCGAAGGACCACAGGGCTTTTAATAACCTTTTTTGCGGGCATTCTAGATGTAAAATCTCAATATTTACTCTATGCTAATGCGGGCCAATGTCACCCTTGCATTCTGCGTGGAGCTTCCATCGCAGAACTCCCCGTGTCTGGGTCTGCCATAGGATTTGCCTCCAATGTCATGTATGCAGAACAGGGGGTTCAACTGCAGAGCGGCGATGTGCTTACCCTATATACGGATGGCCTCCTTGAATTTACCGAGAATGGTAAACCCCTTTCATTAAATCCTCGGAATATATTTGCAGGATTACCCTATAGTTCTGATTATCATCGGTCCCTGCTTACCCGAGCTCTGGAACTGTCAAAAGCCAAGGATTTTACCGATGATGTGACCATTCTTTCTGCTCGTTTACTCTGACCGATGGCAGGAAATAGATATGGATAGTAACGCAGCCATTGCGGCATATAATCAAAAACACCAATTTGCTGAACTTGGCATTGAGAAAATTGGTGAAGACACCTGGGAAGTTACTATAACAGGAGAGCTGGATTTACAGAGTTCTGCCGATGCACAGACACTCCTGGAAGCTCTTCTTGAGGAAATGCCCAGCAGAAGCACCCTGATTTTTAATCTGGAAAAACTTGTATATATCTCTTCTACGGGTGTTGGTCTTTTTGCAAATCTTGTTGTTGCAGCCAATAAACGAAGAATACCGGTCATTTTTAAGAAACTTCAGCCCAAGGTGGAGCAGGTTTTCAGCCTCTTAGGTATACTCTCCTATTTTACCATACAATAAAAGCCATGAGTCCCGAAAAACTGTTATTACAACTGGTAATACTCTATGCAAAAGATACTACGGAACATGCGGATATACAGGTTGCAAATGAGTTATGTCGGTTGTTAAAGGCAAAAACAGCAGCCATCTTTTTTAAAGACCTCTCCGGGATTTACCATCTGCGATTTTCTGGTTCGCTGTATTCAATCAAGTTAAGTAGTACCCACTGGAAGGAAGTGGAAGCTGCACTTTCTGTTACCCATTGTGAAGATCCTTGTTCCTTTGGTCCCTGGAAAATTCCTGTCTTTGGAGAGGAAGAAACCTACTGGATCGGATGTAGCTTGTTTCCGGCTCCCTCTGCCCTGCAGGGGTACATAGTTTTAGGAAGATCCGATACCCCCTGGAGTGAAAGGACCCTTGCATTGCTTCAGGAAATAGCAAAGACAATTGCCACTATTATCGCAATCCGTGTGAAACTTAATGTTTCTGAATATGAAAAGAAAAAACTGATCGACAGATTAGCTTTTAATGAAAGGCGGTTAAAAAACCTTTTTGATGCATCCCCCAATATTATCTATACCTGTGATGCGGACGATTACATTACCAGTCTTAATCCCGCTGGACTTAAAGCACTCGGCATAACATCCCAGGACGAAGTAGTCGGCAGGCCATTTAAGGAATTGTTATATAACCCGGAGGATCGGAATATTGCTTTTAAACATTTGCTGAGTACTGGCACTTCAACCTACGAGACCATTTTAAAAGGCAAAAATGAACGGTTAATCTATTGCATGGAATCAATTGCGGTACTCAGGGACGAAAATGGCAAAATTCGAGAATTGCAGGGAATTATTAATGATATTACCGAACGTATAGAGAAGGAAAAGGAACTATGGCGGACCAATCTGGAGCTTTCAGAATTAAACAGCAAGCTCCAGAAAACCCAGGAATTAATGGTCCAACAGGAGAAGTTAGCATCTATTGGTCAACTTGCAGCCGGTGTCGCCCATGAAATCAATAACCCCTTAGGCTTTCTTAAAAGTAATCATAGTGTGATGGAAAAATATGTTGTTAAAGCCGAGGACCTGCTTCAGAAAATAGTTGATTCTGGGATTCCAGAAGCGAGTAAACCTATTATGGAGCAATTGGGAAAACAGATCGATAACATGAAAGAAATCCTCATAGAGTCTACCGAAGGGTATGAACGAATAATTCGAATAGTGGCTGATTTAAAAACATTCTCACGGCTTGATCAAGGGGAGGGCTTTACTGAATATGATCTCAATGCAGGTATCGAAAGCACCCTTGTAGTGGCATGGAATGAAATAAAATATGTAGCCGATGTGGAAAAACAGCTGGGTAACATACCCAAAATTATGGCCAGGGGAAATGAGCTTAATCAGGTATGGCTGAACTTGCTGGTTAACGCAGCCCAGGCCATTGAGGGGGCAAAAAAAGAAGTTCGGGGCCGCATCATTATTAAAACCTGGGAAGAAAAGGGGTATGTTATGGATTCCATAAAGGATAACGGTCCTGGGATTCCTGAATCTATCCGTAAAAAAATATTTGACCCCTTTTTCACCACCAAGGAACCTGGGAAGGGCACTGGGTTAGGCCTATCAATATCCTACAATATTATAGTGGAAACCCATAAAGGGCAGATTAACGTTTATACCGAACCTGGACAGGGTACTGAATTTGTAGTCATTCTTCCCCTCTCTCCCCCTAAAAAAGTTGACAATTAACCCTCCGAAGGCTAGACTTTACTACTGTGAAAACTATCAAGAATGTTCTTATATTGGTTGATGAATCGAATGCTATAAAGGAAGTGGGCCGGCAGCTTGCCGCCCAGCTTGCCCCTATCCATGTTGCGATAGTGGATGCCGCAGATTTTGCTGCCACCGACATGCTGCCCGCAGATGCATATTTTCTGGGCTGTAAGGAACCACATCCCGCCCGGTTCAGCGAAGTAGAACGGGTACTTAAGGGTATAAATTTAGCTGGCCGCCCCTGTGGCCTCTTTACTCTATCATCAAAAAGTGCTATCGAATATCTTCGCTCTATCACACGGGATGCGGAATTGGCGGTATTTCCAGAACCGCTCTTATATGAAGCACTGAAGACGATGGAGAGGGCACCCCAGGTAAAAGCCTGGGTCCAATCAGTACTGGGACGGAGTTAACCTGCTAATGGACACCAATTTTAATCTTGATGCGGCAATTCGTAAGGTTCCGGATTTTCCCAAAAAGGGAATTTTATTCTACGATATCACCAGTATTCTCGCGAATCCCGAGGCTTTTAAATACTGTCTTGATGCGATGGAAGACCTGTATAAGCATGAACACATTGATGCGGTTGCCGCTATCGAATCCCGGGGTTTTGTGTTTGCAGCACCCTTTGCGGATCGGCTGGGAATACCCCTCATCCTTATCCGAAAGAAGGGAAAACTACCCGGTAAAACACTCTCTAAAAAATACCTGCTTGAATACGGTGAAGCAGAAATAGAGGTGCACCCTGCGGATGTTCCGGTGGGCAAACGGGTTCTCGTAGTAGATGATCTTATTGCTACAGGTGGCACCCTCCGGGCCGCAACGGATCTTATTGCCGCTGCAGGGGCTCAGGTTGCAGGTCTTTTTGGTGTGGTAGGTCTTCCATTTTTAAACTACCGGGCCGTGCTCGGCGATATTCCAATCAGGACGCTGATTGAATATGCTCATGAATAGATGAAATGCTTTTCCCATTGACAAAAAAAAAGTAATGTGCTAATGTCCGAGCATACTTAATGATGCTTATTCCCCGGTTGTGTAAGGGTAGCACGGCAGACTCTGGATCTGCTTGTGGGGGTTCGAATCCTCCCTGGGGAACGATAAAAAGCCCTTCGGGGCTTTTTATGTCTCTGGCCCCTTCGTCTATCGGTTAGGACATGAGATTCTCAATCTTAAAAGAGGGGTTCAACTCCCCTAGGGGCTAACACAGAAAACTCTAAATTCTAAAATATCGTTACTATTATAACAAAATTCAATTCAAATTCATTGACCATACAGAGATTTATCTTTTATAGTTTAACCTATGCAAGCTCCTGGTGAAATAGATACCTTCGATCGCTTAGCATCGCGGCTCTCTATGGAAGAGCGGCAAGCCCTGCTTGCCAAACTTTCCAGTTATGCGGTGCTGTCCAAAGAAGTATTATTTCATGAGGAAGAAGTCCCTCCAAAGGTAGATGTAGAACGCCAATTCAAAGAGGCGCCCTGGTATACTAAATTATTCCTCGTTATCCTCAGTTTTTTTAAGGGGAAACCACCAACAAAATTATTTGAGGACAGGCTGATTAATTCTTTGGGATCCATGATTGAAAATAGGGCTCCAGGTCTTTTTGATCACCGGCGGAACCTTTTATTATCCGGATTCTGGGATGAAATACAGTCCCTTAAAGAAGCGGCCCGATTTTTTTATGATGCCCTGGATATCAGCCTGAATAGAGACAAGGGGGCTTTTTTTTCCTTTCTTGCTTCTCTGGAATTAGATTTTGTACATCGCAGGCTCTTAACCGAAACAGACCCGGAAGCTATTGGAGAAGGAAATCCACAACTCACCGATACGGATATTAAAAATACGATAAACCGTACTCTGGACAGTATTTTTCAAAGCATCAATGAGGATGAACGACGTATAATGTATCGGAATGCCCGGTCCCTGCATTGTCTTAAAGAACTTGCCTCTTTTCTCTTTGACCGTCTTTCTTCCGCCTTTGCGCAGGATGCACAAACAAAGGGGGTAACAGCCCCCACGTATCTTGTATTAGATCAGCTCTATGCTCTCAATAATGTTTTGTTTTCCCTACAAGACCCTCCTTCCATGGCCTTGCTGGAGACTCTTTTTATCTTTATGCTCCAGGAACGGAACCTGGAATCCCAGGTTGATTTACATACGGAGTTAAAAACCCTCTTATCTCGTGCGGAAGAGTCTCTGGGCCGGATCCGGCAATTTAACAAACGGATTCCCCTGACTGCTATTATCCGTTGTGCAAGTCGGAATTTGGTCTATATGCCCCAGAGTATCACAGGCGGTGAAGACTGGTTTGCCGTGTATCGTGACTATTGGAAAAAACAGGCTGATGAACGGTATAGCCGTTATATTCATGAAAAACAGCGCCGGGAATTAGTTCAAGAACTGCATGATTTTTTTAAAGGAAACAGTATCAAGAATCTCCAATATGCTGGGGACGGTCCTCATAAAGAGGGTATTCCTGTTCGAGGAGCCTTTAGTCTTGCCTTCCTTTTTACCTTCTATTCCGTCCTCTTTGTAGAAGAAATCAACAGGGTCTTAAAACCAATTTTAATTGATGGAGAATTTTATAAAAAAGAAAACAGAACCGAATTTACCGAAGCCTATAATGAACTTTTAAAACTGGGTGACACGATTCGTTCCTTTGATAACAAACTCTCACCAACGGGCGATTTAGGCAAGCTCTATGATCTTGCCCGGCAGGAAATTACTGCCCTCTCGATAAAGCGGAGAAAGATACAAACCCTGGAAACTGAAGCCTCCGATGAGGCTGCAGGGATTATCGATCGGGCAGGAAAGGCATTAAAATCCCTGGTAGCAGTGCTCGGTGGTATCATTAAAGGTGAAGCAGGCGGCCGGTATGATTCTCTGGTTAATCTAGGGAGCCTGGCTGGTAGAAATGGGGCTTATCTTGCTGCATTAAAGCAGGTGCAGGAAAAGCTGGAACGGGCTTTGCATCTACTTACAGAAATTTCAAAGACCGATTTTTAACACCGGATGGCATCCATGTACATGTATCCCTTTTATCTAGCTCAAAATAATCAATTTAAGGGCTTTGCCTTTCCCTTTATTGCGGATGGGAAACCTGTTCCGGGGCCATCCTGCTTTTTATCAAGTATCGATGCGGGTGACATGAAGTTCACTCCGGGTAGCGAAAACCCTTATCGAACCCAGTTTTTTACAGCCCTTGCGAAGCAGCAAAACCTTGGACAGCTTCCTGTCTATGCGGTGGAGCAAATCCATTCCCGGGATGTGGTGATTGTGGAAAAGGGCTCTCCCTATGAGGGCCCACAGGCGGATGGCCTTCTTACAGCAGCTGAGGGACTCTGGCTTTCGGTAACCGTGGCGGACTGTCTGCCTGTTTTTTTACGGGACCTGTCAGGACGCTACCGGGCGATCCTTCATTCAGGGTGGAAAGGTACGGGAATCGTAGAGCGGGCTCTATCAATTTTTATTGATGAATGGCATGTAAGCCCCGATGATATACTTGCCGTTCTTGGTCCCTGTATACGCGGCGACTGTTACCAGGTGGATTATGAACGGGCCCGGATCTTCGAGGCTGAATTTGGATGCTCAGAGGGGCCCTATCCTCTGGGACCTGTAGTACGGAGCAGAAACAATCCTAACGGAACGCTTTCGTATTATCTTGATCTTCAGGCAGCTAATGCACACCTTTTAGCCAGATTCGGGGTCCGGGACCTGGCGGTCTGTCAGGATTGTACCGTCTCAGACCCCAGGCTCGCCTCCTTCAGGAGACAGGGGCCTGCTGCCTATACCCGGATGGTAGCGCTCATCAATTGAGGTTTTTGCAAAAGTCTGTTACTTTTGCAAAAACCTCTTGCAGTATTTTTACATTAACAAGATAATTATATACATCGTATAGAATAGTAAAAATACTGCATGTACATCTAAGGTTGCTCTTTCAAAACTCACTGAGTTTTGAAAGAGCCTCAATTGAGGTAAATATAAAACTATGGTATGGTTAGCCCTCAGGATGGTACTATGCAGGATATAAAGGAAATTTGGAAACAAAAGATTGCTGCTGCACTTACGGAAATTGCAAGGCAGAATGGCAGCGTAGAAACGATTCAGAAACATCAAGTTGTGGTAGAAATTCCTCCCAAACCTGAATTGGGAGATCTGGGAATCCCCATGTTCCCCTTCGCAAAAATTCTCCGAAAGGGGCCCCCTCAGCTTGCACAAGCCGTTGTGGCACAGCTTATGGCTTCAGGTGCCACGAATGTCTGGGGATCGGTAAAAGCCGAAGGTCCCTATGTAAATATACATTTGGAAAAATCCGCTGTTGCTGGACAGATTCTGAAATCTATTCTTGATCATGCCGACACTTATGGACGACCCCAGAGCTTAAATGACAGCAAAATTATGGTGGAGTTTTCCAGCCCTAATACGAATAAGCCCCTCCATCTGGGGCATCTGCGAAATGATGTACTGGGCGAAAGTATATCCCGGATTCTTGCTGCCTGCGGTGCACAGGTCCGCAAGGTTTGTATCATCAACGATCGGGGAATTCATATCTGCAAGTCCATGCTTGCCTACAAGGAATATGGACAGGGGAAGACCCCCGAATCGGAGGGAGTAAAGAGCGACCGCTTTGTCGGTGACTGGTATGTACGGTTCCACAAAATGTCCCAGGAAGATCCCACCGCAGAAGAACGGGCCCAGGATCTGCTGCGCAAATGGGAACAGGGGGATCCGGAAACGGTGGCTCTCTGGAAACAGATGAACCAGTGGGCTGTAGAAGGAATTAAAAAGACCTATGAACGAACCGGCGTGTCCTTTGATCAATATTATTTTGAAAGCCAGACCTATCTTAAGGGCAAGGAAGAGGTCCTGAAGGGACTAGAACAGGGGCTTTTTTATCGGGAAGAGGACGGCTCCGTATGGGTGGATTTAACATCTGAGGGTCTTGATAAAAAGGTGCTGCTCCGTAAGGATGGCACATCCCTCTATATTACCCAGGACATTGGTACCGCTATCTTCCGGCATCATGACTGGCCCTTCCAGCGGCTTGTATATGTGGTGGGCTCCGAACAGCAATACCACTTTAAGGTGCTTTTTAAGGTGCTGGAAAAACTGGGCTACGATTGGGCAAAAAATCTGTATCATCTTTCCTATGGCATGGTGAACCTTCCGGAAGGTAAAATGAAAAGCCGTGAAGGTACCGTAGTCGATGCGGATGATCTCATCGATAGCCTGAAAGAGATGGCCTTGCAGGAAATTCGGGAAAAGAACCGGGAAGAGGCGGTAGGCGATGGGGAGGCGGTGGCGGAAAAAATTGCCGTAGGAGCCCTGCATTATTACCTGCTGCAGGTTTCTCCGACCAAGGACATGCTCTTTAATCCAAAGGAATCCCTCTCTTTTAACGGAAATACGGGCCCCTACCTGCAGTATATGGGAGCCAGGATTTCTTCCATGCTCAGGAAAAAGGCGGGCTCCCTGGCTGAAGCAGGCCAATTCCGTCCTGAGCTTCTCACCGGTGAAGCCGAATGGGCCCTCATCAAGACCCTGGCCACCTATCCTGAAACCGTCGAGCTGGCTGCATCCCAGATGGATCCTTCGGTTATTGCGGCCTATTTATACGAACTTTCCAAGGCCTTCAGCCGTTTCTATCATGATTGTCCGATCCTGAATGCAGAGACGGCGGATCTGGCAGCCTCCCGGCTTGCCCTGTCCCAGGCTGTTTTACAGGTTCTGCGGTCAGCCATGACCCTGGTATGTATTCCTTTCCTGGATGTCATGTAGGCGAAGGGCGTCAGGGCTCTGTTCGATGAACTTTGTATAACAGGCTCTGTGCAGCTGGTACTATTGTATAGGCTCTGTACAACCTATTGACTTAAAGGGATTTGCTGGTGTATAAACACCGAAGTATTATTATCCGAATAGAATCGAGGGCGATTGTTCATGTACGCACTGGTAGAATTTAAAGGCAAACAATACAAGGCTGAAAAAGGTGCCTTGTTAAAAGTGGATAGGATTGATGCTGAGGTTGGTTCCGCAGTGAATATCGACTCAGTTCTCCTGGTATCTGGTGATACGGTTTCCGTCGGGGCTCCCTATGTACAGGGTGCATCTGTTAAGGCGGTTGTGGAAAATCATGGCAAGGACAAAAAGATTATTGTCTTTAAGTATATGCCTAAGAAGGATTACCGCCGCAAGAAGGGGCACCGGCAGCAGTATTCCTACATCCGTATTCAGGATATTGTCGGGGCTTAAGCCCATCCTATGATAAACGTCGATGTGGTCCTCGATTCCGAAGGGATCTTAAGATCCTGTCAGGTTTCCGGACACGCCGGCGCAGGGCCAAGAAATGGCGATGTGGTATGTGCCGCCGTTTCAGTCCTTTCCCGGACGGCCCTCAGAACCCTTTCTAAAATAGAAGGGGTTACTGCACGGGGAAAAGCCCCCGAACGGGGGGAACTGTTCATGGAAATTGATTATACCGAGGCCTGTTTGGCTCAAGTGGCTGGTATTACAGCCTTCCTTCTGGAAGGCCTTGTATCGGTTTCGGAAGAGTTTCCTGAACATTGCTGTGTTAGAATACAAAGAGAGCGGAGGTAGCAATATGGCTCGGAAACGGGGCGGTAGCGGTGCTAAAAATGGACGGGATTCAAATCCTCAATATCTTGGAATAAAAGCTTCTGGTGGTTCTTTTGTTAAGGCCGGATCCATTATCGTGCGTCAGCGGGGTACTAAAATTCATCCCGGTGTTAATGTAGGCTGTGGATCTGATTATACCCTTTTTGCGTTAGTTGATGGCACGGTTGCTTTTTCTGAACGCCGGGGCCGGAAACTGGCTGGGGTAGTACCCGCCGGTGCAGCCGAATAATATCACGGGCCATACAAGCCTACGGGGCTTATCTATGGAACAGTGCGCGGCGCGCCCCTTGGGCGCGCCGTTTGTGTTTATAAACCTATGCAGAAATTTGCGGACGAAGCGATAATCGAAGTATCCTCAGGAAACGGCGGAAATGGCTGTGTAGCCTTCCGAAGAGAAAAATATGTGCCTATGGGAGGCCCCTCCGGCGGAGACGGCGGCCGTGGGGGGGATGTGGTGTTTGAGGTACGCCGAAACCTGAGGACCCTGGCTCACCTGCGTTACAAACAGGTATTCAGGGCAGAAAACGGCCGGGACGGCGAAGGGTCCCAACGTTATGGCCGTCATGGCGAAGATGTTATCGTACCGGTTCCCCCGGGGACTATTATTAAAGATGCTGAAACGGGTGAGATAATTCGTGATTTCGGTAAAGATGAGGGGCGTTTTGTATTTTTAAAGGGCGGTAATGGCGGTTGGGGAAATGTTCATTTTAAATCTTCGACGAACCAGGCACCCCGGAAAGCCCTTCCTGGACAAAAGGGTGAAACCCGCCGATTAAAGGTTGAATTACAGGTAATGGCCGATATCGGCTTTGTGGGCTTTCCTAATGCGGGAAAGTCCAGTCTCCTCGATCGTTTCACCAACGCCAGACCTAAGATTGCCCCCTATCCCTTTACTACGAAGATTCCGAATCTGGGAATACTGACCATCGATGATAGGGACATTATTTTAGCGGACATTCCTGGCTTAATAGAGGGCGCAAGTCATGGAGCGGGTCTTGGAATTCGGTTCTTAAAGCATATCTCCCGTACCGCTGGTCTTGCCTTTTTAATCGATCTATCCGATGACAACTACCAGGAGGCTTTTGATGTTCTGGTAAAGGAACTCGAAGCCTTTTCGCCCGAGTTGATGCAGAAAAAACGGATTCTCGTTGGAACTAAACTGGATCTGGAGGGAACTGAAGAACGACTGAAAACACTGCAAGCCCGATATCCAGAGGAGACGGTGATGGGTATATCCGTATTTACCGGTCAGGGTCTTACGGAACTGTCCCATGCCTTTGCACGGATGGTAACTGAAATGGATGGTGAGGAGCAGTCAGGTCTGTGAAGATTGCGGTTTTTGGCGGCAGCTTTAATCCAGTTCACTACGGTCACCTGGCTCTGGCAGAACTGGTTCAGCAGAAACTGAACTACGATGCGGTGATTTTTGTTCCGACCAATCAATCTCCTTTAAAAGACGCCCCTGGTGGTGCTACTGCTCAGGACCGGCTCGACATGCTTATGGCGGCCCTTTCTGGAAATCCTCACTTTTTTATAGATGACTGTGAGATTCGGCGGGGCGGACTGTCCTATACTATAGACACCCTTACGGATATAGAACAACGATATCAGAATGAAGAGAAGTTAGGACTTATTGTAGGTGATGATCACCTGGCTTCTTTTTACAAATGGAAAGAAGCATCCTTAATTGTTCAAAAGGCTGAACTGCTCGTGGCTAGCAGAAATAGTCCCAACCACAAGGATTTTCCTTATCCCTGCAGGTATATCGAAAATCCACAATGGTCGGTTTCATCAAGCCAAATCCGTGAGAGGATTGCAAATAAGGCAGATTGGACCCACCTGGTACCACCTCAAGTGGCTGCGATTATAAAAGATCGGGGCCTCTATCAAGACAGGGAAAGTCCCGTTGGTGGGAGCCCTTCATCAACCCTGATAACCCTCATAGAAGACACCGCACGGGCCTGGCTGCCTGCAGACCGCTTTCTGCATTCAAAGAACGTGGCAGTACTGTCAGCCCAACTGTGCAGACGTTTTCATATTGATGAACGGGCAGGGTATCTTGCCGGAATTGCCAATGATATGTGTAAACATCTGGGGGCCCAACGAATAGAAGCCCTGGCGCTTCAGGACGGCTTACCGGTAAGTCCGATAGAAAGACAAAAGAGTGAACTGATGCATGGCAGGGCTGCCGCGGTATATTTGCAGACCTACCATGGAATTATCGATGAATCCTTGCTGCAGGCTATTCGAATGCATACCTTCGGAGGTCCTGGAATGGGAGCCCTTGCAAAAATAGTCTATATAGCCGATAAGATCGAGCCCTCCCGGGAGGGGATTAACCCTGCTTTGCGAGTTTCTTGTAGAACCGCTTCTTTGCCGGTATTATTTGCTCATGTGGTCTCAGATACTCAGCAATATCTTCGGAAACGGGGTAAAGCAATGGCTGAAGAAACCGATGCTCTGCTCGCAGAACTACGGCAGGAGGGCCTTTTGTGAAACGCCCTAGCTTCGATTCAAGTTTTATGCTGCTCCTCCTCATGTTCATAATTGTGGTTGCCGGCGGGCTTGGTATGTATGTCTTCAGCCGGACAGACCCCCTGGAAGAGATATTAAGCGATGAACGGGTGCTCAATATCCTTTTAAATATTGAACAGAATAATTCAGTGATTGGTTCCTATGTAATTCTCTATTATCCACCAACCAGGAGGGCCAGTGTTTTTGATGTTCCAACCGAAACAGGTCTTATCATCAAATCCCTTAATCGGGTGGATAGTATTGATGTATTGTATAAAGGACCGGGCAGTATCGAGTATGTTAAAGAAATAGAAAATCTTTTAGGCATACGGATACCCTTCTCGGTTTCGATTAGTCTGGAACATTTAGAAAAGCTGGTTGACCTTGTCGAAGGCATTTCTCTGTTTATACCAGAACCGGTAAATCAGTATAATCCTGAAATGCCTATCCTCTTGCCATCCGGTTTTATCAAACTGGATGGTTCTAAGGCAGTTTCCTATGCAACCTATGTTTTAAAGAAAGATGAAGTCGAAGCCGAGTCTGCAACGGTGCGCAAACAGAAGGTAATTCTGGCCATCCTTACCCGTTTAAATGAAAAACGAACGCTTTTAAAGGATCCGGAGGCTCAAAAAATAGTTACTACCCTTATTTCGACTAAAATGAATACCGAATCGACCCTCAGGATCTTTCAAGAATTGAGCAATTTGGATGTACAAAAGCTGGGAATACAGAGAATAGGTGGTACGGCAAAACAGGTATCTGGGAAAACCCTGCTTTTCCCCTTTTATGATGGGGTGCTGATTAAGGAAATTGTAAAACAGACGATAACAGGACTGGTTCGTCAAGGAGAGGGAGATATTCCCGATCGGGTTTTTACGGTTGAGGTTCTGAATGGTACACCTTCCATAGGGCTGGCTCGAAATACGGCAGAACTCTTGAAAGGATTTGGTTACGACGTATTATCCTATGACAATGCGGATCGTAATGATTATGAAAAAACTCAGATTATCGACCGTTCCAGATATCCGGAAGTAGCACAAGCCTTGGCAAGTGTTATAAAATGTAAAAATATCATTACCGAAACAAACACTGAGACTCAGAATTCAGCTCAGGATGTGAGCTATACAGCAGACTTTACTCTGATAATTGGGAAGGATTTTAATGGACGATATGTTACAAACTAAAGAGGTTGATACGGTAAAGAATCTTGCAAAGGTGATTGCGGAGCACAAGGGGCAGCACGTGGTTGTGCTCGACCTGCGGGCCCTCAATTCATGGACTGATTTTTTCATCATTAGTACCGTAACAAGCAGTACCCATCAACAGGGCTTGCAGCGGCACATTAAAGAGTTCGCCCAGGAATCCCATATCGATATTCTGCGGCGGCAACGAAAGGCCCCTGCGGATGATGAATGGAATTTAATTGATATGGGGACCATGGTGGTGCATCTGATGACCGAAAAGGCCCGGTCCTTTTATGACCTGGAACGTCTTTGGAGCGAAGCCCCGGTTATATGGAAATCTGAAGCCTAATCTGCCCCTTGGAGGCTTAAAATATAAAAGGACTGCCCTACAACATTGGCAGTCCTTAGAGGATGAAAGGTTGTACTAATTAATCACTCATCAAAGTCGTCATAATCGACATCGTCGTCGTAGTCGTAGTCCTCGTCCTCGTCGTCGAAGTCTTCATCTTCATCATCAAAATCATCTTCATCGTCAAAATCGTCTTCGTCATCGAAATCGTCTTCATCATCGAAGTCGTCTTCGTCGTCGAGGTCGTCAAAATCTTCGTCTTCACCCTCATCTTCGAAGTCGTCATCAAAATCATCATCGAAGACAGCCATGGGGAAGGGAAGCCCGTCATTGTGCTCAATGGTCATAGGGACCAGGCTGAGCATATCATCACTATTGATGGTCTCATAAAGAACCATAGCATACTCCATTCATAACTGATATTACCCTTGAAACATAAGGGAGACTTTAGCTATCTGTCAACAGGTATTTGTATCATTTTACCATTTTTATTGGTAAATTTGGATAGATGAAATCAAAAATATAAATATCGCACGGAATGAATCATGTCAATATTATTCTTGACCTGAAAGGTCTTTACAAAAGTATGATTTTAAGTATAATAGGGCGTCGATCATGGGAGATGGCATACGAGTTGCGGCACCTTGCAAAATCAACCTCCATCTCGGTGTATTTGATCGTAGATCTGATGGTTATCATCCAATAGAAAGCATCTTTCAGATGCTTGATTTTGGAGATGTCCTTTGGATTGATTCTTTGAAAAAACGCTCTGGTATTGAACTTCATATGGGTGGTGCAATCCATATGGATGTTTCCGTGCCGCCGGAGCAAAATATCGTATATAAAGCAGTTCGCCTGTTCCAAATGGAACGGGGTGATGAAAACGGGTATTATGTCCATCTAGAGAAGGCGATTCCCCTCGGTGCAGGTTTGGGGGGCGGTTCCTCTGATGCTGCTGCGGTGCTCATTGCACTTAACCAGATCTCAGGCAGGCCATTTACCAATCCTGAGTTGGAGTCCCTAGCAGCCTGTTTGGGAAGTGATGTTCCCTTCTTTATAAGGGGTGGGACAGCCTATGTAACAGGCAGGGGAGAGGAGATAGAAACCTTTTCTGTGCCAACTCCCTGGGCTGTTCTATTGGTAAATCCTGGGTTCCATAGCAGCACTCCCGAAGCTTTTGCCTTGCTGGATAGGGTTCGAGCTGAAGCAATGGAGCCCGCTAAACCCTTACGAGGTAGAGATGAGCTTTTGCAGATGCTAAATAGTCACCCGGGGATCTGGACTTTTTATAATGATTTTCTTGAGGTGTTTCTAAAACGGGGAACACCTGAGGTACAGCAGACCTATCGGACCATTTTATTAGAACTTAAGAATCTCGGAGCAGATTTTGTTAATCTCTCTGGTTCTGGTTCTACCTGTTTTGGTGTATTTTCTGATCCAGAAAGAGCCAAAAGGGCTTTAATAACACTAAAAAGCCGATGGCCTTTTGTGGAATTAAGCTTTCCTCTTGCGCGCAGGGCAGATACAGTAGTAGAATAGCTTGTACAACTATACCTGGGCCTAAAAAGAGGAGAGCGTCATGGAGATCACCGACATCAGGATACGCAAGGTGGCCGGAGAAGGGAAGCTGAAGGCATACGTAACGGTTACATTTGACGACTGCTTTGTTGTTCATAATGTAAAAATTATCGAAGGCAAAAGCGGTGTTTTTATCGCTATGCCTAGCAGAAAAACCCGATCTGGAGAGTACAAGGATGTGGCCCATCCGATTCATCCGGAATTCAGGGCGGAACTGCAAAAGAAGATCCTGGATGTTTACGATTCTGGAAATGTTCAGGATGATCCAACCGTAGAGTTGTAATTTTTTGGGACGTCGGCAAGTGGTAAGCCACCGGGTTTTGGCTCCGGCATTCGCAGGTTCGAGTCCTGCCGTCCCAGTTATGCAAACATAAATTTGAAAGCGCTGGTCAGGGAAGGAGTTATATAATGGATCACGTTGTTTTAAATGCTCAAAAGAGAGCCAATACCGGGTCTGCCGAGGCTGCCCGTCTGCGACGCAGTGGTAAAATTCCTGCGGTTGTATATGGGAGATCAGGAAAGGCCATGCCGATCGTTCTGGACGCCCTCGAATTTGGAAGAAAAACCAAGGGAATTTCTGAAAGTACCCTTTTAAATCTTTCTGTAGACGGTTCCCAGCATGAAGTCTTTATTAAGGATACCCAGCGGGATATCTTTAAGGGCGCATTCCTTCATGTAGATTTTTATGAAGTAGAGAAGGGTAAGGCGCTTCATGCTAAAGTACCGGTCCACGTGGTCGGTACTGCCCAGGGTGTCCGCGAAGGGGGTGTGCTGGAAGCTCCCCTCCATGAACTTGAAATTGAATGTCTGCCCAAAGATTTACCTGAACATATCGATGTGGATGTCTCTCATCTTAAAGGAAATGAGTCGATCCATGTTCGGGATCTTAAACTGGCTTCTGGCATTAAAATTCTAACAAACCCTGAACAGGTTGTGGCTCTGGTTAAATTTGCCAAGGCTGAAGTTGCTGCTGAGGCTGCTCCTGCTGCCGCCGCTGCACCAGCGGCTGAAGCTCCCAAAGCTTAAGATTCAGAATAGCCATACAAGCCGGTCAGGGCAGGCTCCCTGTTCCGGCTTTTTTTATTGGAAACCCCATGAAAAGCGAGCAGGCGGATCTTGAAGTTAGAACAGCCGCTGTTCTTACATACTATGCAAAACAACTGGCAGGTAAGACAGTTTTATTAGCCATATCGGGCGGCGCCGACTCTGTTTCGTTGCTTTATACTTCTGCTCATCTACAGGACCAATTTGGTTTTTCCCTGCGGTGCGTCCATGTTAATCACCGGCTCCGCCCATCGAATGAAACCGGGGCCGATGCGTATCTTATCAAACACCATTGTAAAAAGCTTAAGGTGCCCCTTACTATTGTAAATATTGCCCCAGGGGCAATAGAAGCCTATGCAAAAGAGCATAGGGTGGGTATCGAAGCCGCTGCCCGGTATTTCCGTCATCGGGCATTTCGGCGCCAGCTGCGCCGCTGGTCTGCGTCCTGGCTTTTTGTGGGGCATACGAGGGATGATGCGCTGGAACTGGCGTTGATGCGCTTTTTACGGGGGTCTGGGCCCATGGGGCTTGCACAGCTTTCTGAAAAACGGGGCTGGATTATACGGCCCCTTATCACCTCCAGCCGTAAGGATGTAGAAGCCTACCTTTTTAGGTATAGTATTCCCTTTGCTAATGATTCGACCAATAAGGATAATCGGTATTTACGTAATAGGATACGGAATGTTCTCATTCCGCTTTTAGACAGGGAATTTCCCTTCTGGCGCTCCGGTGTACTTGAAGCTGCAAGCACCCAGACCTTCGTTGCTGCATTACTTAAAGAAAGTGTAAGTAATGGTGTTTCCTGGGAGAAGATAGCGGAGGGTAGTAATCAAGGATTTCGCACTGAATCGGCCGCATTTTTTCATCAACCTATGATTATCCGTGAAGAATCCATGTATCAGGTGCTGGATAAGCTGCGCCGGGATAGCGGAGGCCTGCTAAAAGAGGGCATGAATCCCGATGGGGAAACAAGTCCAAGGCTGAGAACAGTACGCAGAACTGCCCTGAGACAGTTTGCTGCAGGCAAGGTAAAAGCCCTGAATTTGAGCGATTGCAGATTCATCCATACAGGTCTTTTTATAGAGATCCTGCAAAAACAGAACTTGGCTGCGGAAGCCGGTTTTTCGCATGTGATTCGCAGCCCGGGACAGTTTTCTATAGAAAACTTGGAGTTTTCTATTACAAATGGTAACGCTGCAGTGTCAGGGGGTAATAGCCAGCGTATCACCTTGCCTTGTCTGGTTCGCTTGCCACAGATGGGAGATCGGCTCCGATATCGGAATCGGCTGCGTTCTTTAGCAGAGCTACGGACATTGTCTACGGATAGAGCCTGGGCAAAACAATTCATTATCGAAGACACCCAGGGTCTTGCCGTTTATGTGCTTATAGATATACATTCAAAGATATCTATTTACTGGCGGGATCCGATACCCGAAACAGTGGAAAAAAATGATAGTTTTATGTTAGAAATACAATTACGGGGGAACCATGCTCGACGATCAGAAAGATAATTTGCCATCCCGGCCGCCGGTACAAGGTGGCCGTGGCAACCGATTTGCCTTGGTATTTTTTATACTTGTTTCAGGTCTTTTCATTGCCTATTTCTTAAAATCCGATAAACCGGTTGCTCAGGAGGTGCCCTATTCCACCTTTGTCATGAGGTTGGATCGGAATGAAGTAGATGCAGTTAAAATTATTGATGGAAACGAAATTGAGGGTACCTTTAAATCCCCGAATGGAGACCTGGTCCAATTTAAGACCCTCATCCCCTATCAAGATACGGAACTCATGCCACTGCTCAAACAAAAAGGGGTACGTATTTCCGGATCAGTCAGCGGTTTTTCACCCTGGATGCTTTTTCTGGAATTTCTACCCTGGCTTGTTGGCTTTGTCTTTATCTGGCTCATGTTCAGGAATGCCCAGGGAGCCGGAAACAAGGCCTTCCAGTTCGGGAAGAGCCGGGCAAAACGGTATTTAGAAGCTGGAAAACGAATTACCTTTGCAGATGTAGCCGGCCAGGAAGAAGCCAAGTATGAACTGCAGGAAGTGGTGGCCTTTCTTAAAAATCCACAGAAATTTACAAAAATGGGAGCTAAAATCCCTAAGGGTGTGCTGCTCGTGGGCATGCCGGGTACGGGAAAAACCCTGCTTGCCAAGGCTGTAGCAGGAGAAGCCGGGGTCGCCTTCTTTCATATGTCCGGCTCTGATTTTGTGGAGATGTTTGTCGGTGTAGGCGCGAGCCGTGTTCGGGATCTGTTTGAACAAGGCCGTAAAAGCGCACCCTGCATCATTTTTATCGATGAGCTTGATGCGGTGGGTCGCACCCGCGGTGCCGGGTATGGCGGCGGTCATGATGAACGGGAACAGACCCTGAACCAGATGCTGGTTGAGATGGACGGTTTTGACTCCAAGGATGGGGTTATCATTCTTGCCGCAACAAACCGGCCTGATGTACTGGATCCAGCCCTGCTGCGTCCCGGCCGCTTTGACCGTCAGGTAGTGGTTGCCATGCCCGATATTAAAGAACGGGAGGCCATATTCAGGATCCATGCAAGCCGGGTTCCCCTGGGAGCCGATGTGGACTTTGCCCGCCTGGCCCGGGCCACCCCGGGGACAAGCGGTGCGGATATTGCGAATCTGGTGAATGAAGCAGCCCTCTTTGCTGCCCGTAAAGATAAATCGGCAGTAGAAATGGCAGACTTTGAAGAAGCCCGGGATAAGATCCTTATGGGTGTGGCGAGAAAATCCCTGGTCATGTCTGAAAAGGAACGGCGCATGACCGCAATTCACGAATCGGGTCATGCACTGCTGCATTATTTCCTTAAAAATGCCGATCCTTTACATAAGGTAACTATTGTACCCCATGGCCGAGCCCTTGGTATGGCCATGTCGCTGCCTGAGGAAGATAGTTACAGCAGGACCCGCGGCTGGATCGAGGACCGAATAACCATAATGTATGGCGGTTGGGCTGCGGAAAAGCTTATTTATAACGAAACCACGACGGGTACCAAGCAGGATCTTCAACAGGCTACAGAATTGGCCCGCCGCATGGTTTGTGAATGGGGTATGTCCGATGAAATCGGCCCGGTTTCGTATGGACAGGAAGAAGAGCCTATTTTTATTGGCAAGGAAATTGCCCGCCATAAGGATTATTCGGAAGATATGGCGCAAAAAATAGATAAGGCAGTCCGGGCTGTACTTTCCAGGGGCATAGAAACTGCCCAGTCTATATTAAAGCGGGAGCGGGAAAAACTTGAGCTCCTTGCAGATAACCTTATGACCCGGGAAACCCTTACGGATGATGAGGTTCGGGCCCTGCTTGGTTTGCCACCGCGGCAGGCAACAGGTTTCGAAGGAGCGGCTGTACCAGCTGAATAATTTGTAAAAAGGAGCATATATGAGAAGCAGGTCCCTGTTTTTGGGAATCATCATGATGGTAATGAACATGTCCCAGGCCGCTTCTCTATTTGCCCAGGTTGATGAGACGCCCCTTGCTCAGCTCTATGTCGAAGGGGCTTTAAAGGCTATTACGGCTGGCCGATGGCAGGATGCAGAAGCCCTCTTAAAACAGGGGGCGGATTTTTCAAATGTGTCTTCTGATCTTTCATACCTATTGGCCCTGGTGCGGTTCCAGCTTGAACAACCTGTCGGCTCCGTTCTTGAGGCTCTGCGTCAGGCAAAAATGACCGATCGTTGGCAGCGGTATACAGCGGAAGCTGCATCTGTGCTGGAAGCCCAGGCGTTGATCCAAATGCGCCAGTTTGATCAGGCTCTGCAGAGCCTGCAACCCCTCTTCCCCTCGGCGGATGTCCGGTTTCTACAATTAAAGATTTTTGCACTACAAAATTACCAGGGGCAATTTTCACGGCTTTTTTCTCAGGTTGTGAATACCTATCCTCTGGATCCCCGATTTGCAGAGCTGTATTTCAGTTATATGAAAGATAAGGTTCCTGGTTCACAGGATCCCCAGCTTGTGTCCCTGCTTTTGCAACGGCTTCCGGCTTTGCAGAAGACCGATCCCCAGCTTTCCCTTCTGGCGGTTCCTTTTATTCAGGATATTTCTGAACGGCGTCGAATCATAGAGGCATATCTCGCCCAAGGTAATGATCTATTACCGATACTTTCAGAGGCCCTGAACCTGGGCGTCATTGATGAACCCACGGCCATCAACGCACTGGCAGATCGACAACGCATATCAGTAGAACTTTTGAGGAAGGTTTGGACACAGCTGCGGACTGATGCAAGCCACCGCTTGTTTTCTGAAAAGTTTGCCACCTATTCCGGGCGTATCACCGAAGACTCAGACAAGGACGGCAATAGTGAAGTCATTGTTGAATATCAACATGGTCGGATCCAGATGTATCGGTTCGATGCAAATCAGGATAGAATAGATGAAATTCGGGTATTCTTTGAACAGGGCCTTCCGCAGCACGCATTTATTGCCCCCTATGAGGGGTCCATGGATGTACAGGTTTACTGGGATCAATATCCGCTGGTGGATCATTGTACCGCCGGTGCTGTTACCTATATCCCTGCCCCGGCAAGTTTCAGTTATGCCCCCTTTAAACTGAAACCTATTGTTGGTACCTATCCTGAAATAACCTTGCTGTTCCCTGAACGGGAACAGCTGCTTCCCCGGCTCACTGAGCGGTCCCTTGTTTCCTTTGCTGCAAAAATAATACGGCCCGGGACCCTTGCTAAGGATTCACTGGAAACTATAGAGCTGAAAAACGGTCTTCCTCTACGATCTACCGAAACCGTCAAGGGCCGCCTTATATCTATTCTTGAATTTACTCTTGGACAGCCAGACCTGCAGCGAATCGATATGGATCTTGATGGACGGCTCGAGACGATACGCCGCTTTCGTCTGGGAACAGTACAGCTTGACCCTGTAGATGCTCTGGCTTATCAGCAGCGGTATGATTCAATAGAGAGTGACTGGGATGGGGATGGAGTGTTCGAATACAAGGAAACCCTTCGCTGATTGCCGGTTATCTGTAACCAAACTAAGGGGTAAAGGATTATCTTATCACTATGTTTAGAAAGATTATTCAACTTTCAATTTCAACGCTTATTATTACCGGTTTGATTCTTTCCTGTGCTACGGCAGCCCAGCGGCTGGAACCACCCCAATATACGATAGATGTAAGATTAGCCGATATAGAACGCCTTGCAGACTCAGATCCAACCGCTGCTATTCAGGCCATCGAAGTCTTTAAAGCCCGATATCCAAATGTTGATGTAACTCAGCAGGAAGCCCTTGAGACCCAGTTCCAACGGGCGGTTACAAAATTGCTTGATGATACCAAAAAAGCGGTGACTGCAAAGGAGTGGAATCGGGCGAGATCCCTTTT
>ERZ795051.1290-NODE-1290-length-32782-cov-11.824610_pt1 | contig 32782 bp, 27 predicted proteins | sample MGYA00375135_ERZ795051 | MGnify/ENA primary metagenome ERZ795051 (study PRJEB30180, sample SAMN05720222) | activated sludge metagenome | isolation source: Anaerobic digester | place: Japan | collected 2015-05-26 ... | reverse complement strand
AAAATTACTTATTGCTAAGCATTAGAAAAAATCTTATTGCGTAATCTGGGATAAATCTTCGGTCATAAAAAAAGCGGCATAATGCCGCTTAATTTACTAAAAATTAAATTGAATTTTATCGTTGCATTACAAACTCTAAAGTAGCTGCTTTATTACTCATATTCAAAAAACCTAATCTACCTACACCTTTTTTGCCATAAGAAGTTATAAACTTAAAATATGGCTTGTCCATATTTAATACTAATTCTGATTGTGGATTGTTTATTGTTAAAGTATCCAGATTTGAGTATGTATCTAAACCTATTGAATTTACATAAGTATGAAATGGATCAACAACATTTGTATCGATGGGAACATCCCAAAATTCAAAACGAGCATTAAATTCGCCTAAGCTGCATCCATATTTTTGAGTTAATTCAGGATATAAATTATTTGCGCTTATTTTATCAGCGGCTACTATTTTTATTTGATTGGAATTTAAGCCTCTATTAGTCAAACAAAATAATCCAAAGTATGCCATAAAATTATCATTACTTGAATTGAATGAATTTGACAATAAAGCTTTATATAGCCCAAATCCTCCATGTAAACCTTCAAAATGATTTGGAGCAAATAAATAGCGAAATCCTTCCTTCTCGCTATCATTATCAGATGCTAACAATACCCTACTGTCTGTAGTAGATTGATAACTTTCTATTTCTTTATCTTTCAATACTTTATTATCGCTATTAACAGTAAATGATAATGGACCAACAATAGCTTCTTCACCATTAGATAATACAAATTTCACTTTAACATTTCCTGACTTGTATCCCGGTATGCATATCCATGGTGCATCTGAATTTTTAGGCATTTCACATTCTTTTGCACCATTACCATAATCTACAATTACAAAAATTTTACTTACTTCAGCATCACTATTTTTATAATCTTCAAAATTCCAAGCTGCATTAATTCTAATGGTACTTCCCGATGGAATTGAAATGGATGTAGGCATATTTTTGTACACTTCTAATTGTGTGTTTCCATAAGAAGTTTGTTGATATGAAATATTATCAATTAAATTTTGGTATTCAATTGAAGCTGCCACACAATCTTCAAGAGGTGCTATTTCGTTTTTTTCACATGAAACTAATACTGTAGCTGATAAAACAGCAAGGGCAATAATAATTTTTGATGTTTTCATCATAATTTTAAATTTTTAAAATTTATTTTACAACGTTCGCTTTAAATAATTTGAAAACAAATACTGCATATGCAGTAAATTTAATAGTGGGGTAAAACCCCACTATTAAATTTATTCAATAATCAATTTCTGAACAATACCACTTTCAGTTTCACGAACAAAATACATACCTGCGGGAAGGTTTTCGTTTACCTGTAAGGCAGTGCCTTGGATGTGGTAAGTTTTGATAACCTTACCTGTAATATCCGTTAATTCAAAAATAGCAGTTTTTTCGGAATGGATGATGAAGGTACCTTTATTGGGGTTAGGGTACAACGAAAAAGAAACAACAGCATTTGATATCTCATTTATGCTGTTTGACCCTGAAAGATCGAATGTAATCAATTTATCAGCAGCAGAGTTATTTCCGGCATCTGTAAATAATCCTGCAATGTATAATTTGCCGTTAGCTATTTCTAAATCATTCACATTATCATTTAAACCTCCCCCTATTGCAGTCCACGTAGAATTACCATCAAACTTAATTAAGTAGTCTGCATCATTAATACCCATGGCATTTAAGAATGATCCGCCTATATAAATATCTGTTCCGTCAGCTACCATATCGTTTACTATACGATAATTTCCCGGAGGGACATTACCACTGAATGTAATACTGGTCCAATTATTTCCATCATACTTTAAAATTACGTTGGCATCTGTATATACATATAAGTTATTAGCACCATCTACCAATAATTTTCTGACAGCACCGTAAGAATTAAAATTCCAACCGGGTACGTTTGTAAATGAATTTCCATCCCATTTCATCAGAATATTTGTAAAATTACCGCCAAAAATTAATTCTCCATTATAGACAACCATATCATTTACAAAAGTAGTACCTAATGTAGGTGAGATTGCCGGAGTTGCAAGAGCGCTCCATGAACTTCCATCCCATTTCGCAATGTAATCAGCATTGGGATCACCTCCGGCATCTGTAAATGATCCACACGCAATGATATTACTTCCCATTTGAACAACTGATTGTACTCCTCCATTAAGACCGACTCCTAAAGCATACCATGTATTGGTTGTAATATTATATCGGGCAATATTATCCATGTTGGGGTCTCCGGTTGCATTAGAAAAAATTCCACCTAAGTAAATATCATTACCCACTTTAATAGAACTGGTTTTTAATCCTATAACAAATGCCCAATTACCCAATTTATTCCAATCAGTACCATCAAATTTTCCATATGAAAACATATCCTGTCCATTTATAAATAAACCATCTGCATAAACATCAGTGCCGTCAACCAGTAATTCATAACTATCGGTTGAATAATCTCCCGGTCCAATAGGTGTAAATTGTGCATCGGCAGTGTAAACATAAAACATTATACTTACTGCTACCAAATAAATTTTATAGAGCATATTTTGTTTAATTGTCTTCATAGCTATGTATTTTTAGAGTTATTATTTTTTGTTTTACTTTTTGACCTTTACAAAAACCAATTCGCTGTCTTTGGCTTTCTTGTTTAAAGTTCTTCCTTGAAAAACAATGTAATCGCTATTATTGTCTTTAATAAGCATAGGACTATCAAAAGATACTCCCCAATTTTCTCCTCCAAGATTAACAAAATTACCGGCAGTGAGTGTATTCAAATCTATCTTTGACAAATATACTTCGCCTAATACTCTTTCTTTGAATTTGTCGGGAGATACAGCCACATCGCCTTCTACATTATTGTATTTTTCCCAACTGTAAGTTGCCCAATAAAGATTTCTTTGATCTTTATCAAAAACGATGTCATAAGAACCATAACTATCCTCCGGTTTTACGAAATATTTAACGAGCTCTCCGGTACTTTTATCAATTAAAGCAATAAATAAGTTTTCTTTATCTGCACCGGGTATTGTTGCCCCTGTTTCCGTAATAAAGGATCCACTTGCAAATTCTTTATATTGTTGACCAGCTATTATTATATATTTATCCGTAAAATAAATATCCTTTAAAAAATCATAAGTATTGAATATAACCTGTGGTTTTACCTTTTTGTCAATTCCCGGTACTACAATGATTTTGCCTTGCTCTTCTTTTTGAGTATAAGCTTTTACAAATTGTACTTTCCCATTTGCATCAGCTTTTAATAGTTGATAGTATGGATGTTTTTTTACGATATTATTCATATTATTCATTATTGAGAAAGCAGTATAATTTTCTTTCTCACTATCGGAAGTTGTACCCATGATATACATGTTACCTACATCATCCAATACCAATTCTTCAATATACCATTGAGTATAAACCATTTTAAAAGGCGATTCACTTTTAACACTTAAATCGTCACCATTCAGAATAAAAAGGATTCCTTCTCTTAAATCTACTTCTTTTTTTCCGGGAGAATAATTTGTTGTTTGAGCCATCACAATTGCAGCAAAATCTCTTTTTCCATCTTTGCGATCTATAGGCATTATTCTTACAGTAGATTTATAATCTACCATTATTCTTACCTTAGCCAATTCTTCCAAATTTTCATTATATTTTTTCAAAATAAAGTTGGCTTTATCTGTATTATCCTTGATAGCATCGGTCATCCATGCGATTACGCTGCCGTTAGGGATAGGATAGTGATCTACTATCATCCATCTTTCACCTTTATTTTCTTTTGCTTTTATTTTATCTTCTCCCTGTAGTTCTATTCTTTCGGAACAAGAATAATAATTGGTGCCAAATCTACCTCCCCATGGAGCTAGCGGAACACCTCCTACGATAAAGCTTTTAACCACAGATCCCTGCACCCCATATTGAGGGGCTAACACTTTAGTTCCCAAATAATCCGAAGTAAATGGTTTTTTAAAATACATAGCGGCATGTAGCGGCCAAAAATATTTTCCACATACAGGTTCATAAGAAAGTGTTTGAATGGTAGTCGGGAAGAATTTTTCTTCCTTACCTAAATAATTAAAGTTTTTGTCAAATTTTAATTCGTTAAAGGTATAAGATACTCCATAATAATAATAGGTTACACTATAGAGTCCGGGACCTGATCCTTGTCCCATTTCACAAGCCGCTTTACCTAACTTAACTACATAGTTTCCATTATTATCCACATAGCCTGAAAATATTTTGTATCCTTTGTGTAAATTTTCCTTCTCCAAATCAAAAGTTTGAGTTGTTACCTCAAAGTTTTGAGCTACTGCTTTGAATAGTAACAACGATAGTATCTTTATTAAAATAGCTCTTTTATTCATAGTTTTTATAATTTATCAAGATTTTTGTTATTGGATAATGATTTTTTGTGTTATCCCGCTCTCTTTTTCACAAATGAAATACAACCCTGCGGGAAGGTTTTCATTTACCTGTAAGGCAGTACCTTGGGTACGGTAAGTATTGATGAGTTTGCCTGTGATATCCGTTAGTTCAAAAATAGCAGGTTTTTCGGATTGGATGAAGAAGGTACCATTATTGGGATTGGGATAAAGGAAATAAATATTTGATTTATTATAAATGGATCCAACGGATGAAGAATTGCCCAAAGTACAAACCGTTAATCTATGATAAGCACTTTCATCTTTAAAAACCACATAGGGTTTATTATTATCGTTAAATGCCAGGTCGAGATTTTCCATTGATCTATAAACAGGGAAAGAACCACCATATATAGTCAGAGTATTATTATTATCACGATCTAACCTTATTATTTCACGTTTTCCATTTGAACTGGGACCTTGATATTTTACGAAAAATATTTCACCTTGATTATTCAGCTTAAGTCTCTCAAAATTATTGTCTATGTTTATGTTACCTTTGTTTAAATGAATTGTATCAATACTCTGTGTAACAACATTGTATCTTATCAAAAAAAATGGATTGCCCTGACTACTACTCAAATAGTTAACCATATATGGTATATACAATGTATCTCCAAAATAATCCATTTGAAAGCAATATGAATTATTCATCGGGTAGTATAAAGGACCGTTATTGATTACAATCCAATTGGTGCCATTAAAATAGGAAACCAAACCCTTATGACTATTATTTGTATATGAAACAAATGGAACACCGTTAACAATTTTAAAACCGTCTAAATTAGCCCAAGTGGCCACTTTATTGGTACCTACTGTAACCCAATTAGTACCATCGTATTTCATAACAATTATATCTTTTTGAAAATTTGTTATATACTCCATAATGGCCACATACGGAGTGTCATTGTACATTTCAAGAAATTGGTTTTCTGTTGAATTTGGTGAGAACCCTTGATTGCCGACATAAACCCAGTTGTTTCCATCAAATTTTTTTACACTCACTTTATTGCCGGCAAACTTGTCAATATAAGCAATAAAAAGCTCACCGGCAGCACTTTTTTTAAAATCCAATAACCAATGGTTAAAAGTTGTATCGTTAGTAACGTTGGGTCCATACTGTTGCCAAGCGGTGCCATCATAAAACATTACCTGAATTCTGTATTTACCCGGATCGGAATAAGTGGTTCCGTAAAAAGCCACATAAGGAGTATCGTCTTTAACAAGAATTTTAGAACCATAAGCCGGTCCTGGAGTGAAACCAATCTGACCTACAAAGGTCCAAGTTTGTGCATTTGATTGATATGATAATACACACAACAAAAATGAGAGATAAAACAGCTTCTTTTTCATATTTATTGTTTTTAATTGTTATATTAGTTGATAAAATAGCATTTGTTACAAATTTTTATTCCACAATAATTTTCTGCGCCAATCCTGTTTCTTTTTCACGGACAAAATACATCCCTGCGGGTAGGTTTTCATTTACCTGCAAGTTATTGCCTTGAGTACGGTAAGTATTGATAACCTTGCCTGTAATATCGGTTAATTCAAAAATGGCAGGTTTTTCGGAATGAATGATGAAGCTACCATTATTGGGATTGGGCATAATCATTATTCTTTTTATTTCGGATGTTTCTTCAATGCCTGTGGTAATAGTAGGGTCATAATATTCCCACGTTTCAAGACGAAAACTTATCATACCTGACATTCCCAAGGTGAAATAACCCTTATTACCAATAGTAAACGCAACTCCACCAAATGACCCCGGTCCAGGTAAAGAATCTATAATGCTCCAACTGTCTGTAGTGGGATCATATCTATAAAAATCTTTATAAGCCTTAAAAAGGTATCCACCACCTCCTACAAAACCATAGTTTCCTATACTAAATGCTCGCTGTTCATCACGTGATACAGTATTAGGTAAAGATGATTTGGTTGCCCATGTGTCGGTAGATGGGTCATACTCATACAGATTAGATGATACACTTACGTAAGCTTTATTATTAATAGTAAATGCTGCATAGTTAGAATGCCCCCCTATTATAGGAGTAGCTTTTTGCGTCCATGAATTTGTAACAGGGTTATATTCCCAAAGTTGTTTATTGCTATTGTTACCCAATAAAACATATCCTTTATTATTCACAGCAAAAGCGATTTTACCATACAAATTTTTTGGACCGGGATATAATGCTTTTAAGGTATAAGAATCGGTTGATGGATCATATTCATACAAAGTGTCATTCACTCCACTCAACGCATCGGGCATTCCTACATAAGCTTTATTTCCTATTACAAAACTTATCATATTAGCCCCTTTTATAGGAATTGGATTTTTCTCAGTCCAAGTATTAGCAATCGGATCAAACTCAACATTTTTATTGATAGACCCCCCATATACATAGCCCTTTCCATTCACGGCAAATCCTGTTGCTCCAGTATTCATAATTGTAAAATTAGCTTTCTGTGTCCAACCCTGAGCAAAAGAATTTGGTGAAAACAATGTTGATGTTGCAACCAATAGAATCCTGAAAATAAAATTTTTTTTAATCATAACTTTCCTTTTTTTAATTAGTCCATATTAAATATAAGATTTGCAGCAAAAATCTATAATCGTTTTCAGCTGGAAAATAGTACAGATGTACCATATCCATCAACAGCATATATTTGTACCTTTGCAAACTCGGAATATGATGAAGCAATGGCGTATAATTTTTGGTTTGTGTCTTTGCATTTTTAGCTTAGTAAATGCCTATGCACAATCGCTAGAAACAATATTGCAACAAGCAAAAAAGTTTTACGATGAAAATAACTATCCACTTTCTCAAGAAAAATATTTAAAAGCGTTTAAACAAGCTGAAAAAGAAAACAATCCTTCTGTTATGGCTCGTGCTTCGTTGTCGCTTGCCCGATGTTATTATTTTTTGAATGACCACGCAAACGCTTTCAAATGGAGTTACAATGCTTTGCATATCATTCAAAAACATCGGATTGATACGTTGCTTTCGCAAACATATTACTATTTGGGTGCTTTGTACATAGAAGCCAAAAAGGTAGATTCAGCCAAAAAATACAGTTTCAAAGCTATTGAATTACTTCAGAAAGAAAAAGACTATTCCCGTTTGTCGCAAACATATTCAACATTGGCTCAACTTCACATAATAACGTCAAAAGACGTAACCAGTATAGAAAATATGATTGATAGTGCAGAAAAGTATGCTAAGATGGCGGAGAATAAGGCAATGATGGGTTTTGCAGCAAGTAAGCGCTTTAATTATTGTTTCTTCATAAAAAAAGATTATGAGGAAGCCTTAGAACATATTAACAAAGCTGAGAAACTGTATCTCGAAGCAGGTAGTCGTGAAGCGATTTTGAACGCCTTCAGAGGAAAGGCCGAATGTTTGATTATGCTTCGTGATACCGCTGCCCGAACTTATATGCTTAAATGGTTTGCATTTAAAGATTCTGTTTTTCAAGCTGAGAAATCGGCTAACATAGCGAAATATGAAACGCTATTTGAAACCGAAAAAAAGGATCGGGAAAATCAATTGCTGCAACAGGAAAATAAGCTGAATCGTCTGCTGCTGTTTGTTATTGCGGTTTTAGTTTTATTGCTGATAGCATTGGGCTTGTGGTTATATAATAGGAATAATCTGAAAAAGAAACAGCACGAATTGTTGATGCTTCAAAGCCTGCAACACGATAAAGAACGTATTGCAAGAGATTTACACGATAATGTTGGCGGGCAACTTTCTTACATCCTTTATTCCTTAGACGGCATTAACGATGAGGATAAAGAAAAGCGCAATGATGTAATTGAAAGTATTAATCAGTCAGTACGTAGTGTTATTAATAGTTTAAGAGAAACAATTTGGGCAATAAGTGATGCAAATATCAATGTGCAGGATTTTTAGGATAAATTGAAACTGTTTGCACGAACACTGTTTAGGCATAGCAATACTCAAATTCATTTTAACGAAAGTATTAAAACTAAAAGAGAATTAAATGCATTGATGGCCTTAAATCTTTATAGGATTTGCCAGGAAATTTTAAACAATGCTTTTAAATACGCTAACGCAACTGAAGTGAAAATAGATTTACAATGCGAAGAGGAAAAACTGTTTATTTCCATAAACGATAACGGCATTGGCTTCGACATTACTCGACAAAACAAGGAACAATATGGCTTGCAAAATATTAAAAAGCGGGCAGCCGAATTTGGAATTTCGCTTACATTAGAAACGGAAATACATAAAGGAACAAGGTATGTGTTATGGGTATAAATGTACTATTTCAGAGTCGTTTTTGTAATTGTAATTTTGTCTAAAAATGAAATGATTTACATTGCTATTGTTGATGATCAAAAGAGTTTATGCAGTACGCTAAAAGAAAAATTTAGCCGTTTTACAGATTATGAAGTGCTGTTTACCGCAGAAAACGGTAAAGACTTTTTGCAGGCTATGAGAGAAGCAAGACTTACCATAGAACCTGACGTAGTGCTTATGGATATTGATATGCCAATTATGGATGGAATTGAGGCTGTAAGAGAAGGAAAACTACGCTTTCCGAAAACCAGATATTTAATGCTGACGATTTTTGATGAGGATGAAAAAATATTCAATGCCATAAAAGCAGGTGCAGAAGGCTACCTGCTAAAAGATGAACCTATTGAAAAAATAAAAGAAGCTATTGATAATTTGCTAAAAAATGAGGGTGCGCCTATGTCGCCAAGTATTGCGAGAAAGGTTTTGAATTTGCTCACAAATACAGAACAGAGTTTCAGTAAATCCGAAAAAACGAAACCCGTAAACGAATACAATCTTACCGAACGGGAGACTGATATTTTAACGCTGTTGGTGGACGGATTGGAATATAAAGAAATAGCTCAAAAATTGGGTTTAAGCCCAAATACTATTCGCAATAATGTTTCTAAAATTTACAATAAACTGCATGTAACCTCTAAAATGCAAGCAGCTAAAGTGATGAAAAGGCACTGATTGATTTTTCGCTGCATACACTCATTAAACAAAGCTTGGGTGGTGTGTTTGGCTCTTTTGGTTTTTTGTGTAGGGCTGTGTGTCTGGAAAACCAAGTGTGCCAAAATGTTGGTTCAATTTTTTTCCTATCGGTGAGCTTTTTTTATTTTTTTCTGTTTCGTGGTCGTCTCGTTTATGTCGGTTTTCGGCTTGTCGGTTGGGGTCGTCCTGCCATAGCCTATAACGGCAGTATGTGAAAAAACTCATTCAAGTTATTAATAATTTGTGGACAAATATAGGGAAAGATTTGATATGTGAACAAAATTGTATTAATATCTTTGAAGCATGGCAACATTAATTGAAAACGAAAGGACAGCAGGTAACTGAACTATTCCTGAAAATTTCTGTTTCTAGTTTTTAAAAAAGAACTTTTGCAAGACAGAATGCTGGATACGAAACCGCATCAGATACTGCATATGGCACGACTGGAAAAAGCCCGAAAGGAAAAGGAAAAACCTGATTCGATTGGGAGTTGACCATCAATACCGATGCATATCGGGACATTCAGCAGAACTCGAAAAGGTGGTTGGGCAGTGGCTCAAAGTCCGATTTTAACAACAACAATTACTTTAGAACGACTTGCTAAACGTGGTTACGAAAGTATGCTTGATTATTACCTGAAAGTTTACACTGAGCAATGTCGAAGTGTTTCCCCATTATTTAGTGAACCGCTGTCCCGATATCTATCGGGACGAGACCCGTACGTATCCCGATGCATCGGGAGTGTGAGAGGTGCTCCGATGAGCTTAACGGCTCATCGGCCATCTACTCGATTGTGCACTGGTTTTATTGAAACTTCTTTACAATCGAAGTCACAAATCCAGAAAAACACTTTGAGTTTATTACACTACCTAGTCCAAGGAAATAGTCTGGCTTGTTCTCTTTAGTACTTAAAATTGATTCTGATAAAATTCCAAGAAAAATCAGTCTAGTCCCAATTGTAATACCCTCTTCTGTCCCATAACTACCTTGATTATATATAAAAACTGGGCTACCACTTGAACCAGGATAAACACCAGCATCAATTAAAAACTTTTGTTCGCCATCAAAGTTGTTCCAAATTGGTGTCGCTGTAATTCCCTTTCTTACAATAGGGTAAGAATTCTTTTGGTCATAAAGTCCACTTGGATAACCAATAAACAGAATCTCCTCAATAGCTGACAATTTGTTGATGACCTCGTCAGTAGGAATTAATTTTGTGTCAATTGACCTGTAGAAGACGTTATAGTTAGCTTTTGTCAACGAATTGACTATCGGTGCAATTGGGTGTGCAGCTAAATCATTTGTCAAGTCGTGATTCTCTTGGAATAACTTTGCGTTCAGTTCAATCCTTATTTTATTTCCAATCAATGGTTTCCCATCTTCTCCACGTACAAATTCTGTAAATATTTTCTTAGCGTCCTTTATAACATGGTAATTAGTCATTAGAAGGGGAATGTAGGAGTTCTTTTCTATGTCAACGGGATGGTTATATATAAATCCTGTCCCAGATGAAAATTGTCCATTGTCTCTTTCGGCCCAAATGGGAAATGTTGTATACAACAATTGAGTACTAACTGTATTAATGTTCATTTTTTTCCTTCTTTAATTTTTTCAGGATTTGGAATTTGCTTTAATAATTCTTCAGCCAACGTTTTAACAGATTTAATTTTATCTTTTCTTAAAAAGAAATACGATGTCCCAGATACTGCAACTAGTATTGGAAGTACAATAAATGTAAATTTTCCAAGATTAGTGTCTAGTTTTAAATCAGAATAGAATGCACCAATTACAATACCAAGCAAAGTCGAAGAAACACTTAACAAAAAATCACTGAAATCATCTTTTGTGTTTTTGTATGGCTCAAGATTAGTCCTAATTGTCTGAAGTTGGCTAGCTTTTACTTTTACAAAGTAGTCATTAACGTCCTCCTCAAGCGATTTTACGGCATAGGTTATTGTTGTCGTTACCTCTTCCTTATTCTGTGGGGTATCGTCAACCTTTAGAGTGTCCGGAGTTGTTAGAAACGTCACCCCAGGTTTAAAGTCTTCTTCATTCATAAATCACTCTTTAATTATAAAACTTGCGCATAACGTTTTGGCGCTTGGCGCAGTGGCGGGTTTCGGAGCACAAAACTGTCAATACACCACAAAAGTTGATGCGAGGTAGAATGTTCAATTAACCACGTCACCCGCCATTGAGCCAAACGCCTGTTATATGCGGTTTTTCCTTCCTTTTGTGTCATAATAAAGTTATTGTTTCCAGTGTCTTTGCAACATTAGTTTTATAGTCTGAATATTCCGTCTTTTCAACTGCCCAGGCAACTCTTGAGTCGCTACCAGGATGTGAAACAGGATTATTATTTCGTCTGTTGAACAAATTTGATATTTTAGTCCTTGTCGGATTATCTAGTCCTTTCGTTGTCAAATAAGTATCTACATCCTGTTCTTTATATGTCTTGATGTCTTTGCCTTCTAAAACGCAACAGGCTAGTTGGACTTCATTTAATAAATGATTTAATGCAACAGAATAATGTTCTTGTCTTTCTGAGTAAACACGCTGTCTAATTTGCTCAATAAAACTTACCTGTTTAGTCAAAGCACTCATTTTCTTTAAGTCGACTTTATAGTAACCAGTATTTTTATTGTCAACCACTTTTTTGAATTTCATAAATTCAAAAATTGGCTTTAACTGTTCATTAGCTTGTAATTTTTCAAATAGTTTGATGTTAGAAAAATTTGATTGGCAAAGCAGAACAACAAGTAATCCCCTGTCAAATGTTGTAAGAGATGATTTTGCAAGTAAATAGTTTTCAAGTCGGGCTTTTGCTTTAGGGCAAAGTGTTATCATTATTATTAATGGCTGAGGATATACCCGAAGTAAATCAAAGTTGAAATCTATAAACTTACCTTCAAGTCTAGTAATATTTGCAGCAGTCGAAAGCAAGCCTAATACGGATTTGTCGTAAATATCTTTAAGTGTTTCACTCTCTTGTCTTGAAAGGTCTTTGTAAACTTGTGAAACATCTCTTGCTTTTATTGTGTCAATTAAACCTAATAATCTGTTTACTTTATCAGCAACTGCAATATCTTTTTCAGATGCTGGCTCTGGATAGTCTTCTGAAACCTTTTTAATTAAATCCAAGAGTTTTTCTCGTTCTTCTTTATTGTTGATTCTGAAAAGTTCAGCCTTTCCATTAAACCTTAAATTCAACTGACGATAAAATTCATCAGCAATTTTATTTAGTAGTTGATATATAAATCCATTTCTCGTGTCTTCAGTGTAGTCTAAATCAAATATTGTAATTTCTCTGAAGTCTATTGAGATATAAATATCGTCTACGTAACGGATTATCTTGAACCCATTGACAATTCTATATTCTTTATTCAATTCAACGATTGCATCTTCAATGATAAAGTCTCCAAATGTCAAATAGAGATGACTTATAAAATTAGATATTATGTTGTTGTCAGATTGGGGGATGTTGTCAGTTCCATTGCTAAGGAATCTGTAGAAAAATTCGATTTGCTCTTTAGTTGAAGAGTCGAACTTGTGAATATTCAATTCACTTGGTTTTACATTTTGTTCAAGAAGATTTAAAAGTTTTCCGATGCTAACATTATCAAAGTAATTTTGAATATCTAAACGTAGAAACACTTTGTTATCAGGGTTTGCCGTTTCATCAACCAATTCCTTTTTGAATTTGTAATAATGAGAATAGTAAAGTGTAGTGTTTTTATTCAATACAAGTTCTCCCGTTCCAGTGTCAAACTTCAAATCACCACCATAATGTGATTTTATATTTGGACTTTTCTTGTCGGTCAATAATTGTTGCGAAACTCTTAATAAATAAAGTCCAAAAGCATACATCAACTGTTGCATTGGGTAGCTGAAAAAGTAATAACTCCTTAGTCCAATTCCTGTTTTGGGAACAGTATATTTGTGAAAGAAAAATTCCCTTTCCAGTCCATAAAACAAATTATTTGATACTCTCTCTTTGTAGTATGTTTTTTCGCCAACTTTCTTTGTCAGTCCTTTAATACTGTCAAAGTAATGGAAATTAAGAGTGTTGTATGTTTTGTAATTTGCTTTATCCTTTATTTGGTAGTCCAATAGTTTCTTGGCTGCCGTCCAAGTTTCAAAAGTTAAAAAGTGTCCTGCTTGTATTTTTTTTAAATCTGCCATTTATTCTGTCTATTGAATGTTGTAGGTCTTTTAAAATCGCATATAACGATTGGATATACGCAATATTGCGTATATTTTTGCTTTACTTGAATATGCTTCCTCCATAAAAATTATGTTTACTTACATTTGATGGCAAAATTAATAATATTTTTCAAACTGCCAAATGATCTAAAGGACTAATTATTTTTTCCATACCTTTTGTGGTTATATGAGTGTAAATTTCAGTAGTTTTTGAACTGGAATGCCCTAAAAGACTTTGTATATACCTTAAATCAGTTCCATTTTCCAGCAAATGTGTGGCAAAGCTATGTCTTAATGTGTGCATACTCACCTCCTTTTTTATTTCTGCTTTTTTACAAGCTACTTTTAATACCTGTTGTATGCTTCCTGAAGAGTATTGTCCACCGTTAACTCCTTCAAATAAATAAACTTCAGGTCTGTATTGCTTGTAATATAACTTTAACATCTCTAATACTTTAGTTGATAAAATTGTAAACCTGTCTTTTTTTCCTTTTGCACTTCTGATATGAATTTGCATCCTGTCTGAGTCAATGTCTGCCGGTTTCAATTCAAGCAGTTCACTTACTCTTAAGCCAGCAGAATAGGCCAACCAAAGCATTGTTTTATGTTTACTGTTCAGATGCCAACTGTTTTTGTTACCGCGAATAAACGCAGATTAGACCGCTGATCTTCGCGAAAATTAGCGTTTCATTAGCGAGAATTAGCGGTTTATTTCTTTTTAGAAAAATATAAATTATTGATATGAAAAACAATGGGCTAGCTAAACAGTAACAAAATATTAATTATTCAAAAATTCAGCAACATAATGACTTATCCTTCTGTCCACTTTTTAAGAGCAACTCTATTTCTGTCTCTCAGGCTTTACACTTGACTATGATAGGTGATTCATTAAAACTAGTCTCAGCTTAAATGAGTTGTAGCTGAATAGTAAAAAAATGTTATTTTTGAGCTTTTAAAGTTTTTATCGTTCAGATTGAAATACCTAATTTTAAACCCAGGATTATGAAAAAAGCAATTTTGATTTTCTCTGCCTTGTTTTTCACCATAGCCTTGTTCGAATCTTGCGACAAAACGGGATGTACCGATCCTGATTCCATGAATTATGATCCGAAAGCCACGCAGGATGATGGCAGTTGTCAGTATCAGGGTCAGGTTGTTTTATGGTTCGACAAGACCACCAGAACAAAACTCCTGAACATGGGAGCCATCAGTTTAACGTATTTTCTCGATGGATATGAAGTGGGAAAAACATCGGCAGCAGCCGCCCAGGATGCTGAGCCAGGTTGCGGGCAGGCCGGCCCTGTTACAGCCACGAAAAACATTGGCAATGTCAAGACCCTGTCGGTAAAATATGAAGTTTATGAAACAGGGACTGCAACCTTGTATTTTTCAGGAAATGTTACTGTTGTTGCCAATCAGTGTGTGAAGGTGAAGCTGGTCAAATAGCTTTTTCAGATTCTTCCCAGTTTAAAAAATACATTTTCAGCACTCCTTTCCCTTTTACTTCAAGGGGAGGACGCTCTTCAAACCTGAATTTATCCTTAAGCAGGAGGTAGGTGGTTTCTGAAACATTGATTCTCATAGGTTCACCGTTGCTTTCCATACGGGAGGCCGTGTTGACCGTATCTCCGAAAACATCGTAGATATATTTTCTGACACCAACAATACCCCCTGTAACTTTTCCGGAATTCAGCCCGATGCGGATGCTGATGGGTAATTCGTCTTTTTTGTTTCTTTCTTTCAGGTATCTGAGTATGTCTATGGCCGCCAAAGCCATTTGCTCTGCATGATTTTCCTGTTTTTGCGGCAGTCCGCATACAGCCATGTAGGCATCTCCTATGGTTTTGATTCTCTCGCAGTTATATTTAGTCATGATGTCGTCAAAGGCGGTGAACATTTCGTTGAGCTTGCTGATTAAATATTTGGGATCGAGTCCACCCGACATCTCTGTAAAGCCTTTAATGTCGGAAAAATAAACCGTCACATTTTCAAAACTTTCAGGCTCTGTAAATCCTTTGGCTTTCAGTTCTTCAACCACTTTGGCAGGAAGGGTGTTGAGCAGCAGGGCTTCCGATTTGGCTTTTTCCTTTTCAATCTGCTCCTTCTGTTCCTGTAAAATCACATTTTTGGCAGCAATTTCGGCTGTACGTTCCTGAACGATTTTTTCCAACCTGATATTTTTTTGACGGATACGGTAGTTGCTGATGCGGACAATGATGAAAATAATGATAATCAGGCCGATAAAGTAGGCAATATAGGCAGGTGTGGTGCGGTACCAAGGCGGTAAAACCGTAAAACGGTAAACGGCTTCGCTGCTTTCATAATCAAATACATTTCTTGCTTTTACCCGGAATGTATAGCTGCCTTCGGGGAGATGGCTGAATATTGCTTTGTGATCGGTAGTCCAGGGACTCCAGTCTTTGTCAATTCCTTCCAGAAAATAGCTGTACATGATTTGTTCAGGGAAATGATAAAAGTCGGAGGAAAAGAAAACGGATAGGGAATTCTCAGAAAATTTCAATACTGGTTTTTCCATTCCTTTAAAGCTGTTTCCGAAATAAATGACAGAATCCGGATTGCATAAAACACTGGTAATAAATGTTTTAAAATGATTTGCATTCGGAATATATTTCCTGTTGTCGTAGCGGATCAGCCCATCATCACAGCCAAACCAGGTAATATTTTCATTTTCAATAAAAACCGTCCTGATTTTTCCGGCATCTACACCTGCAAGAGGTTTCCCGTCATATTTCCCGTCTTTGAAATACAAAACATGGTCGGTCAGTGAAATATAAAGCTGATTCCCTTTTCTGGCAAGTGTATTGACGGGTTTGTGGATGTCCATTCCAAAAATCAGGATATTTTCAAGCAGGGCTTTTGTGTCTTTATCTTTTCCTTTTATATCTTTAAATGAATAAATGCCGTTGTTTGTTCCAAAAACCACCTTTTCACCTGTATGAAAGGGGATACAAAAGCCTTCCGGCAAAGATTCTTTTGCGCCAAATTGATTGATATTGAATGTTAAATCCTCACTAAAGCTTACGGAATACAGGCCATTAAAAAGGGTACCTGCCCAGAGTCTGTACATATTATTTCCGGTTTTTTCGATGGCAAGGCCGATTATTTCTGTATTGATTTCATCCGTGTGGGTTACCTTTTTCCAGTTTTTATTGATGTTTCGGTAAAAATCAATGCCATTAAGTCCTCCCGTAATGACCAGATTTAATTCAGGAATGGTAACAATGCTTCGGACATTATGATTTCCGATGGTTTCAATATGTTTGCCATCATAGCAGTAAAATTTTTCATTGCCTCCGATCAGCAAACTGTTTCCTGATTGATGAAACACCCATACGCTTTCTTTTATGTTTGGAATTGCTTCAAAATCAATGTATTCTCTGTCTTTCTGAGCCAGTATTCCATTTGAAGTCCCCACATAGATTTTTCCCTGATATACCGTAATACAATAAACATTGCTGGAAATCCCGTTTTTTTTGTCATAAACGCCAACAGGTGAAGAATAACTGATTTTGCTGATGCCATTATTGGTGGCGCACCAAAGGTTCCCATGGCGGTCTTCCATGACCTGCTTGATGTCGTTAACCGATATTCCCGACTGTAAGGAATTGATGATGTGAATATAATCGAGTTTGAAATCAGTGATGAGCACACCATTCGAAGAGGTATTGATGGCAATTTGCCGGTCATGCAAAACGATACCTCCGTAAATGACGGAATTATTGAATAAAGCATCAAAATCGGACCTGACCGTACTAAATTTACCGCTTTTATATTCCCAGATACCATTACCTTGTGTAAAAATCAGCCAATGTCCGGTTTGCCCGGGAAAAGGAAGAACAGAAAAAATCCCTGTCTGTGCAAATATTTCGCTTCCTTCTATTTTTACCCATGATTTATTGTTAAGTCTAAACAAACCCCTGTCCCTGACCCTGACAATTAGTTGGTCATTTACATCGAAAGAAAGGTGAAAGGAGGTTTCGGGCAGTAAGGTATTTACTTTTCCTTCGAAATAATCAAAAATGGCATCTTCTGTCTGAAAATAAACATGATTACCGATAACATGAATTTTCCAGACTATGGTATTGAAATACTGATCGAGCAAATTGTCTGATAGTGAATAATATTGAAGTTTACCGCTCAGGTCGGGGATCAGGCAGCCAAAGCCGTATTGTGTGCCGACATAAAGCAGTCCATCATTCCCGAATGCCAGTGCGGTAACGAATACCCCATTGACACAGGGTATGAACGACCATGAGAAACCATTATATTCCAAAATTCCATTCGCATTTCCGAAATAAAGCCTGCCATCATTTCCCTGTGCCAAAGCCCAGTTTTGAACATCGCGGTTGCGTCCGTATTCTTTCGGACCAAAATTCTCAACAGGATAGCGTATGTTTTGTGACGACCCTCTGAACCATAATACAAACAGTATTACTGATAAAAGCCAAAAGTGTCGCATTCCTTTAATTAAAGTTTATTTGCTGTATTTCTTCCGATGGTAAAAATACATCACTTTCCTCTTTTAAAGTTCAATTCAATGACATTCTTTTAAAACCAAAAAAAACCAGCAGAAAAAATATTTTCCATAAGAAATGACATAACTTTACATGGATTTATCAACTAAGAAAATGACAGGAAATAAGCCTTTATTTATAAAAGTGTCGCTGATATTTGCCTTCATCCAGCTGTTGTTCATGGTTAATAATTATGCTCAGCGGCTGAGTTTCGGTGTTACCTATCAGATGACAGGTCTTCATTATACTCATTTCACAAAGGATGTTTATTTTTCTCCTTCAAGCTTTAAGGGATATTATCTCGACAAAAATCAGTTTAGCTTTACAGGAGCCTGTATGAATGTTGGATTTGTAGCTTTGATGGACATCAGCCGGTTCAGTTTATGGATGGAATGGAGTATTTTTTCAGACAATGAAGGGCAGGTGACCAAACTGAAATATCCATGGGCTGACGATACATTCCACATTTATTATTCGAGAATAAATAACGGAGGCAGTCGCATGCTTGCCGAAATTCAGTATGTCCTTTCCCCGTCCCGGTCGATGAAACCCTTTGCCGGATTCGGATTTGCCAATCTTTCACCCATTCAGGCCACGGAAGATATCTCTACAAAACGTAACTTCAGTAAAGGGTGGTTTGACGAATATGAAATGCGTCCTGTTTTCAATTTTGATAAAAACTATAATTTATTTTTGCTTGAAACGGGGATAAAAAATTCATATCTGGCTTTTTCTGTGAGGTATTTTTTCAAATGGAACAGATTGACCCCCAACGATAATTTTTACAGCTTTTTTACCTTGAGTCTTTCTGCTATCACCAATTTTTCTGGTTTAAAACGTCAAATGCTTTATTTTGAGTAATATGCGGAGAGTTTCTTTGTTTCTGACAGCTTTGCTGCTGATGACTTCAAGTCTGATGTTCTCCTGCAGGGAAGAGCATCCCGAACCGGAGCTTCCTTTTCATGACAATGTTTGCGTATTAATGGGAGTCAGAATTCTTGATTATCAGCTTCGTAAAATTGATTTTGTGTTGGATGTTGCTGTGATCAAAGGAGGCAAAACGGCTGATTCTACTACTCTTTTTGAGGGACTTCCGGATACTGCCTTTGTTTTTAACAACTACTTCTTCAACGGAACTGAAGTAAGGCATCAGGTGAATAAAATTGAATACATTGATACTTTTGGGTTTCCTACTTTTTACAATTGTATGCTGATTGACCAGAGCGATGCCCCAAATTCCTATAAAAAACGTGATCCCTATAATTACCGTTTTGAAAACCTGAATGCTTTTTTAAAAAATATTGATTATCAGGGGAATGTGGTGCTGTCTGCCTTTGCCAGAAACGGAGAAATTGAAGAAAGCCCCCTGACAATATATGAAAAGAAATTCACCCCGGTCTGGAATGAAACCATCGCCCGTAACCTGCTGGATCTTACTCATAAAACAGGAGGCACTTCTTCCAGACTTGATGCTCTTTATTATGCCGTTAAATACATGGCTGAACATGCCCCCGATTCCAACCGGTCAGTTACCGTTTTTACCATTAACAAAGATGATGGCAAAAGTTTATACACTACCTTTGACATCATTAACCTTGCCCAGAATCATAAAATCAAGATAAATCCGGTTTTTTTCAGCTATACTGACTCTCTTGTCGGTTTCTCTTCCATGCTGTCGCTTGCCAATGCTACCGGTGGTTTTTCCATGACCGGAGGAACATGGGAACTGAGCAGTGCCTTTTTCCTGATGAATCAGTTGCTTAAGAATAATGTCAGTTTCTACAGGATATATACCACCTTGACCATAGGAGCTCCCAACTGGTTTAACAATGCTTACCGGTCATATATGAGAGTAAGGTTTGACAGCGATCCGGCAAATGATGCATATGTTAATTTTTTGCTTGAAAAACCGTAAATAAAACACGATGAAAAAGACTCTTTTTCCCCTGATATTCCTGTTCTTAGCTTATCATGGGATTGTGTTTGCACAGCAGACAGAGTTGAGTGTGCAGACTGGTCATACCAGTTCTGTCCGTTTGCTAAGGTTTAGTCAGGACGGAAAACTTTTGGCCAGTATAGACGTAAGCAACAAAGTCAATATCTGGCATCTGGCGACAGGAGGTCAGATGCTGGGATTTTATCTCCCCATCAGGGAAATTCAGGTAACGGATATGGCTTTCTCCCCGGATGGAAATAAATTGGCTCTTATCGCCATGTCGCAACTTTTTGTCTATGACATTGCTGCTTCAGAAATGGACACAGATTTCTTTCTTGGTTTTTCTGCCAAAAGTATTTGTTTTGGAAGCGATCCGGAAATGCTTTTTATTGCAGGGGATCAAACAGTCAGAATTAATCTTTCGACTTCTGAAATTGTCAGCATTCTTCCGAAAAGCTCCGTCAGGATTCAATACGATAAATCAACCGGAAATCTGGTCTGCCTTTCTGATGATGGAGAAATGTATCTGATTGACAATCATCTTGAAGTTAAAGATCATATCAGACACGAAACAATTTCAAAGCTTTTCTCAGGCAAAAATCTGTTCTTATTATTAACTCATAAGGAAAAGATGATCCCTGATTTTGAAAATCAATCTGTTGCATTTATACAGGCCTCAAGGATGTGGCGTATGAGTTACCGCAGTGGTAAAAAGCTTTTCACTGTTGCTTCCGATTACGTTGATAAAAACTTCAATGCCATTTCTTATTCGGCAAAATACAATTTACTGATTGGTGGTAATGATGACGGAAAGATTTATGTTGTTGATTATCAGAAAGGTAAAATGATTAAAAAGCTCAAAGATCATTATTCCGATGTGTATGATGTCGTGTTTAGCCCGGATGAAGAAATTTTTGCCACCTGTTCGCGTGACCGTTCCATCATCATCTGGGAAACAAGGACGCTGAAAGCTGTGAAGAGATTGTATTCCCGTGCCTTTCCGATTACCTCACTTAACAAAAGCAGGGATGAAAACATGCTGATTTTCGGAAATGAAACAGGATTTACTCGCGTCATCGACATCAACTCAGCCGTTATTCAGATGAGAAGCATCAGAAATCATGTCAATCTTGTTTCGGATGTATGTTTTTTACCCGGAGACACCCTTGCTTTCTGTTGTGCCAATGACAACAAGGTTTCCCTGATTTCAATCAATCCCATGGGGCTGATAGCAAAAAAAACTTTTAAGAGCTTTGCCATACCCAGGTTATTCATTCTGAATTCTTTGCAAAATCTTGGCTTTTATGTCGATCCATTTTGTCTGACCGATACGCTGCTTTTAAACGATAATTATCCCGGCAGAGTTACCGTTAGCGGACACAGACAGAAATTAAGACCTTCCGTCAGTAAAACAGAGGACAGGCATAAAACGTATTATTACAAAACCATTTACTATTTCAGGGACTTTGAAACCGAAAAGCTGAAAAAAAGAAAAGGAGAGAAAAGGGAGATTATCACAGCACCTGCCATCGATTTATCGGCTTTTGACATCTGGAATCCGGCTTATGGCCACAAAGCAGCAATCACAGGGGCAGTGATACTTCAGAAACACCATATTCTTGCAACTTCGAGCCTTGACGGCACGATAAAACTCTGGGATATGAGTTCAAAAGCCCTTTTGGTTTCCATCATCCCGATTGACAGGGATAAAAGGATACTGATAACTGCCGACAACTATTACATGGCGCCAAGGGATGCATTGTCAGGAATAGGCTTTAAACAGGGGTTACAGTATTTTCTTCCTCAACAGTTTGATGTTCAGTACAACAGGCCGGATATTGTCTTGTCGCGAATCGGTATTGCTTCCGAAGAGCTCATTACCGCTTATCGCCATGCTTATCTGAAAAGGTTGAAAAAAATGAATATTTCGGAGAATTTCAACGCTGGTTCACTTCATTTGCCGGAACTTGAGATTACCAATTTTAGATCATTGCCTTTGGTAACCACTTCTGGAAATATCAGTTTTTCAGTCAGGGCGACAGATGAACTTTATCTCCTCGACAGAATTAATGTTTATCTGAATGATGTTCCTGTTTTTGGCCTGTCAGGGATTGACCTGAAAGAGAAAAAAACCAGATATATCGAGCAAAATATCAGTGTTGACCTGTCAAGTGGAAAAAATAAAATTCAGGTTTCGGTGATGAACAACCAGGGAGTGGAGTCTCTCAAAGAGACATTTTACATTGAAAATCAGAAAGAAGCGGTGAAACCGGACTTGTATCTTCTGAGCATCGGAACTTCCGAATATACCGACAGCCGGTTTAATCTCAGTTTTGCGGCAAAAGATGCCCTCGACATGGCTTCATTGTTTCAGAATGCCAGAAACATATTCGGAAAGGTGAATGTCAAAACATTGACCAACCATGAAGTTACCAGAGAAAATATTCTGGAAGCAAGGTCATTTCTTTCGGAGGCCAATATTGATGATGTGGTCATTGTTTTTGCTGCCGGGCATGGCCTGTTGGATGAGGGGTTCAACTATTATTACGGTACAAGCAATATTGATTTCAACCAGCCATCCGTCAATGGCATAACCTATGATGAACTGGGCAGCCTGCTTGACGGCCTGAAAGCACTTAAAAAACTACTGATTCTCGACACCTGCCACTCAGGTGAGGTGGATAAAGAGGAAGTGGAGAAAACAGATGAAATCAAAACTGATGAGGGGGTAATCGCATTCAGAAGTGCCGGAGCAGGAGTGAGGACGAAGGAAGGCTTTGGATTAAAGAATATCAATGAGTTATCGAATCAGTTGTTTGCCGACCTTCGTCAGGGCTCAGGAGCCACCGTCATCAGTTCATCAGGAGGGGCCGAGCTTGCCATGGAAAGCAAAAACTGGCAGAATGGTCTTTTCACTTATTGTCTCATGGAAGGACTTTCTACCCGAAAGGCAGATAAAAACAAAGACAAAAAGATTATGGTTTCTGAACTTCAGGAATATATCCGTAACCGTACTTTGGAAATTTCAAAAGGGAAACAGACGCCTACTTCGAGAAGTGAAAATATCAGTATGGATTTCAGAATCTGGTAGTTACAAATTGAAGGTCTGTTTCAGCCACTGCTCAACATTTTCTTTATCGGGCTTGCCGTAAAACTCATTCAGGTAGCCAAGTACCTCATCAAGCATTTGGTCATATCCTTTACCCTTGTACTCGTTAACAATGATCTGAATTTCTTTTTCAAGCTCTCCGGTATCAGGGAAAACAGGCTCAAATTCGCTGATGAAGGTAGATTTTTTACCACTTAGATAGAAAAGTTTCATTTCACTGACATCCGGATTGGGGATCGGTCTTCCATCTACTGTCAGCAGGCCTGCCCTGTCGATGATAAGAGAATCTCCTTTAAATGGAAGCTTTTTGTTGATTTCTTCTCCTTTGTAGATATAGCGTAAGAAAAAAAATGCAGTATCGTTCATGGGAAATGCCTTTTCAGATATTTTAACCGATACTCTGTTGATAATCAGATATTTTCCTTTAAAATGGTTTTCAAGACTGATCATGTTGCTGATGGTACCTCCTCTTGAGGCAATATTCCCCATGGCAGGGATAAAATAGGGGGTGGATTCGAGTTTCCCGCTGACCGGAGGTGCCAGAATAAATCTGCCTTTTTCCTGATTAATCACTGCCGCTTTTGATTCTGTATTGCTGAAAATGAGTTGCTCTGCCGGAGAAAAAACATCTCCCTGATTCATGTTTTTTTTGGTGGCTTTGTATTGAATGCCTCCGAAAACTTTGATGACCGTATAATTGGACTGTGCCTGAATTCCTGAAAAAACAAATATCAGCACTATCCCTGAAAGCAATTTCCTCAGTTCCATAGTTTTAATTTTGATTAATATCATGCATAAATCAGACAAATTTTCATCAGATTTTTACAAGTCCGTGTTTGATAGCATACATCACCAGGTGAGGAGCGTTCTTTGCTCCGGTTTTGTCGAGCAGGTTGGCTCTGTGTCCATCTATGGTTCTTTCGCTTAAAAATAGTTTTTTGGCTATTTCGGGATTTGAATAGCCTTTACAGATCAGTTCCAGCACTTCTTTTTCCCTGTCAGTCAATACAACAGGTGGCTCATTCTGTTTTTTGGCAAAATGTTTTTCGGCATGAGCCAGAAATTCCTGTGAAAAATAATATTGACCCCTTACCACTTGTTTAATAGCCGACTCAAGTTCTTCTTTAGTCGTTTTTTTGAGCAGATAACCATGAGCCCCTGCTTCAATCATCTGATTGAAATAACCGATTTCTTCGTGCATGGTCAGGGCTATAATCTTTGTATCATATTGTTTTTCAATGATTTTCCTTGTGGCTTCAATCCCATCCATTACCGGCATCCTGATGTCCATCAATACCACATCCACATCCTGCTTTTTCATTAACTGGAGCAATTCCTGGCCATTCGAGGCTTCTGCCGTTACTTTGATTTCATTAATCTCATTCAGTACCACACTCAGTCCTTTTCTGAAAATCACATGATCGTCACAGATGACTACTTTGATGATGTCCATATTCGCTGTTTTTATTCTTGTTCCGTTAATTTTACCGTAATCAAAACAAACATGCCGTTTCCGGGCGAACTGTTGAAGTCAATGTTTCCCTTTATGCTTTTGATTTTGTTATAGATATTGTTGATTCCCAATCCGCTTTTTTCCTGAAATGTTTTCTCAATTTCAAAACCTTTGCCGTCATCGCGGTAATAAAGTATGATTTGGTCTTTATAACTTTTCAGATCAATGGTGATGTTTTCTGCCTGTGCATGTTTCAGGGTATTGTTAATCAGCTCCTTAACGGTTTGATACAGGATGGTTTCCTCGATACCTCTTTTGGTAATGGTATAGTTTTGTGTCAGCAACTGAATTTTTACCGAGCGGGTTTTGTTGATATAGGCACAGAAGTCTCTTATGGCAACAGCCAGCCCGAAATCCTGCAGGACATTGGGACGTATATTGTTGGAAATTTCCTTGGTTGTCGTGATGGCCTGATCGACCAGTTCATCAATGTTTCTGATGATTTCTTCCTGACTGATTTTTTTCGTTTCTCCCTTGATAATCAGGTCAGTGAATAGTTTAATGGTGGTCAGGATAGGTGCCAGTACATCATGAAGGTCGGCTGCAAACCTTTTTCTTTCCCTTTCCTCTGTTTCAACTATGGTCGAAATGATTTTCTGCTCTGCTTTTTTACGGTCTGTAATGTCTCTTGCTATGGTCAGGATGACTTCTCTTCCCCTGAAAAATATTTTCCTGCTTTTCATCTCAACAGGTATAACCCGTCCGTCTTTCGACAAATGTTCCGATTCATACTGGTAAACACCTCTTTGCTTGATGATCTCAAGATTTTCTCTTACAGAATTCACATAGGGTGGAGTTTTAATGTCCGAAAATCTTTTTTTCAGCATTTCTTCCCTTGAATAACCGAGATTGTTGCATGCCGAATCATTGACTTCCAGAAATTTGCCTTCAAAATCGATGACAAAAATATCATCGCTGGTATTGTTAAAGAGGGTCTGAAATTGTTTTTCTGATTCTTTTAATGCTTCTGAGGCTGTTTTGAGCTTCTGATCACTTTCTTCAAGTTTTTTCAGGTATTGATAGATTCGTTTTCGGGTTAAAGTATAGATTGACAGCGTGATAACCATCACCACAAATAAGCCGGTAATGGATGAAAAAAATATGATTTTTCCGGTAAGCTCTTTTTCCTCCACCTTTTCATCAATCAGGGCCGCTGCATAAATTTTAAAATCAGGAAAATATTCATACGCCAGAATATGTTGATGTTGCTTGTTTTTTTCGCGGTAATAAAATATTCCTTTTCCCCGGGTAAGGACTGGGGCAAGTGCATCGGGATTAATTTTAAGATTCTGATTATCAGGTGGATTTATGAGAAATTCTCCGTTTTCATCTATCAGGAAGAAAAAACCGCTTTTTCCGGTTTTTATGCTTGAAATCAGTAGCTGAAGTTCTTTCATGTCTTTCTCTCTTTTCCCCACATAAAGCATTCCTGTTATTTCTCCTTTATCGAAAATCGGCTCATAAGCCGTTATATACCAGTCATTTACCACATAAGCCCTTCCCAGATAATTCCTTCCCGACAATATTTCCTGTGCAACAGGTGAGGTTAATGGAATATAAGTCAGATGGGCACGTGTCCCTTCAGCCGACCTGACATTTGTCGAAATACGTAAAAATCCTGAATCGATACGCTGAAATACGGTAGCAGTACTTCCTGTCAGGCTTCTGATGGTATCAACTAACACCGAATCTTTCAGTAAAGGCCGACTGTTCCATTTCCAGTTTTTAATCAGTGTCTGATGTTTTAAACCGCTTTCCTGATTTTCAACCGAAACCAAAATATTTTCACCGTCTAACTCAGGAAAATTCCTGTAAAAAATATAATGAGCGACTTTTAAATCATTGACGGCATTTTCAAGTTTTAACGCTTTTTCGCGTCTGAGCATTTTGACAATGGTATTGACCTGCATGCTGAGGTCTTTTTCAATATTTTCCCTGAAATTTTCCCTTGATTTATTGATAATCAATATTGTAAGTACAAAAATAGAAATGAGTACCGCTGCCAGTATCGGTAGAAAGAGTTCAAACCGTATAGGTATTTTCCGGAAGATGGATTTTATCATAAGATCAAGAAAAAAAGCTGATATTTTTGATGCCAAATTTACATAGCTTTGCCGTATGAGAAAAAATACTTTGGCCGATAAAATTAATGAAGGAAATTTTACTGCAGATGACCTGATTTCAGTGCTGGGAAATAATGAGTCTGCACTGGATGAATACTTGTTTCAAAAGGCATCAGAGGTCAGGGACCGGCATATCGGGAAAAAAGTTTTTATCCGTGGGTTGCTGGAGGTTTCAAATCAATGTACGAAAAACTGTTACTACTGTGGACTAAGGGCAGGCAATCATCAGGTAAAGCGATATACAGTTGATTTTCATGAGATAATTGAAACTATCCGAAAGGCTTATGAACATGGATTTATCAACTTTGTCGTTCAGAGTGGTGAAAGGGAAGACCGTGAATTTATTGAATACATTACGAAATTGTGTCTTGAAATTCAGTGCATTACTGGTTTTAAAGCAGGAATTACACTTTCATGCGGGGAGCAAAAAGCTGAAGTCTATAAAAACTGGTTTGAAGCAGGTGCCAACCGTTATCTGCTAAGAATAGAGACTTCAGACGAAGCTTTGTATTATCAGATTCATCCCAAAAATAAAAGACATAGTTTTCAGGCACGCATTGAAGCTCTCGAAAATTTGAGAAATATTGGTTATCAGACAGGTACGGGCATTATGATTGGATTACCGGGGCAAAATTTCCATCACCTTGCCAATGACCTGATGTTTATCAGAATGCTTGATGTTGATATGGTAGGCATGGGTCCCTATCTGGAACATCAGCAAACACCATTGTTTGAAAGGAAAAATGAGCTTTGGCCTCTGGAAATGAGATTCCGGCTCACACTAAAAATGTATTCGCTGCTTCGCCTGATGATGAAAGACATAAATATCGCTTCAACCACCGCTATGGAAACCATAAGCGATGGAGGAAGGCTGGCCGGTATTCAGTCTGGATGCAATGTATTGATGTTTAACCTGACACCCCTCAGATATACTTCTGATTACCGGATTTATGACAATAAGCCGGTTTTTGATGATCCTTTCAAAACAGCTGACTCATTTATTCACCAGATTACACAGTCTGGTTTTGAGTGCCTGACTGATGTCAGAGGTGATTCACTTCACTTTCTTCAGAAATAAATTGCTGACTTTTCCGCCCGGACTGAATCACATTCCAAAAAGAAAATCAATAGAATGGTCTGAATATACAATTGACAGATTATGGCTGGATATACCAATTTGCATTATACTTGACAAATCTCATCTTCAATAAGTTTTACCACGGTTCGTTAATTAATATTAAGCGTAAAAACGAGCTTTTATGAAAACGATTCCAAAATTTGTCAGCTTAATTATTTTGATGTTTTCATCAAAGTTTTTAATTGCTCAGAAATTTGAAATTTACAAACAAACAGATTTAAACCGCCTGCTTGCAGCAGCAAAAACAGACTCAGCCAGTATCATTGAACGACTTGCAGCACTGAAGTTTCATCAGCTGTTGAATAAATACCGGAAAGAAAATAAACTGGATACCGTTGCATGGAATGATATTTTTTGGCTCACCTGCCGGAATCATTCTGTTTACATGATAGTCAATGATGAGCTGACACATACCCAGCAAAAAGGGAAAGAGAAATTCACCGGGAAAGAACCGGGAAACCGCCTGCTTTTTGTTGAAGATGGAAATGCATCTTTTTCGTGGCGGGGAGAAAATGCACTCTATTTTTTTAATACTTCCTACATCGGAAAAAACGCTGAGGAAATTGCTGAAGATATTGCTGAAAAGGCATTTGATACATGGAAAAAAAGTCCGGGACATAATGCAAATATGCTTGGGTCAGGACATAAAATCCATGGAGCAGCATTTGTTACGGATGGTTTGATTGTTTATGGAACCAGTTTGTTCGGTATTACCGTTTCTCCTTATTATGCAGCTCAAGCCATTGCCTATGAAAAGGAAGTAAAAACGGAAACAAATGAGAATAACCAGATACATGAAGAAAGGATTACTGTAACTTCTTCATCATCTATACGAAAAATGCTTGATAAATTCATTAAAAATAAGCTGGCAAATCTTAAACCTGATAAAGCCCTGACAACCAGTGCTATGAAACATATTGAGTATTTGTATGCCAACAAGGAATTCACACATGAACAAACCAGGGGCAGGCGTAATTTTTATGCAAAAACGCCACAGCAGCGTATCGCAAAAGCACAGGGGAAACTATTCTGGTTTCTTGCAAAGAATTCTTATTATCATGAGTACATTGCTGTTTATGAAACCAATGTCAAAGATTTTCAGGCTGAATATGCGGCTGAAAAAATTCTGGCTGAACTCGTAGAAAAAAATCAGCTGAATCTTTCCGGTTTTTCAACATACGGATTTGCCATAAAGGTCAGGACAAAAGACGAAAAGGTGAAAATATGGGCAGTTTTGATTATCTGACACCTGTAGCCTTCTTTTGTTTTAATAATTTATTAACTCATGGCAGTAAGGGGTTTTTTACCTTTGCAGTCAAATTTTTCAGGTATGAGACTTTATTTTTGCTTAATCCTTTCCGTCATTTTAGCGGGATTTTCTTCTTGTAAAAAAACCGGGCAACAGCAGCCCGAAAACAAGCCCCTGAACATCATCGTGATGATCGGGGATGGCATGGGTCTTTCCCAGATCAGTTCACTTTACTATGCAGGCAACGATACCCCTTCCTTTACTTTTTTCCCGGTGGTAGGTCTTATCAATACTTCTTCTGCTTCACACAAAATTACCGATAGTGGAGCAGGAGGAACTGCTTTTTCCATTGGTGAACGTACATACAACGGAGCAATAGGAGTCGGAACTGATTCTCTTTCCCGGAAAAATATGGTAGAAATCCTGTCTGCAAAGGCATATCTGACCGGACTGGTAGCTACTTCATCCATCACACATGCTACCCCGGCAGCTTTTTATGCTCATGTCAGAAACCGCTCTATGGAAGAAGAAATAGCACTTCAGCTGATTCATTCTGAAATTGATTTTTTTGCCGGCAGCGGAATAAAATTCTTTAATCAGCGTAATGATCGGATCAATCTTTTTGATACTTTTCCAAAATACGGATTTCTTGTTGATACCCAGTCATTAAAGGCAAATATTCAATACGATATTAACAAAAAGTACGGTTTTCTGTTGTATGCCCGATCAATGCCAAAGGCAACTGAAAAAAGGGGTGATTTTTTACCCGATGCAACAAAGGCTGCTATAAAGTATTTGTCTGCATCTGAGCACGGTTTTTTCCTGATGGTGGAAGGTTCTCAGATTGACTGGGCAGGACATGATAATGATGCTGATTATCTGATTGCTGAAATTCTGGATTTTAATAAAGCCATAAAAGTTGCGCTTGATTTTGCCGAAAAAGATGGCAATACCCTCGTAGTTGTGTTAGCTGACCATGAAACAGGTGGCTTTTCATTGCCCTCCTCTGCCGGATATGAAGATGATGAAAGCGATTATAATAGTATTAAACCGACATTTTCGTCCAAAGGTCACACTGCCTCGCTGATCCCTGTTTTTACTTTTGGAAAAGGTGCTGAAAACTTTGGCGGTATCTATCAAAACAAAGATATTTTTTACAAAATACTTCAGTCTGCCGGATTGAAATAATCATTGCCTAATGGGCTGATGCTGAATGAGTTCCGGCTAACCAGCCGGTGCTCCAGGCTATTTGAAGGTTGTAGCCTCCCGTGTCAGCATGCAGGTTGATAACCTCTCCGGCAAAGTAAAGCCCTTTTACCCGTTCTGATTCCATGCTTTCGGGATTGATTTCATCGAGCGAAACTCCTCCTGAGGTAATGATGGCTTCTTTAAATCCCCGGTGTCCATTGACCCTGAATTTCAGATTTTTCATCAATACCCTGATTCTTTTCCGCTCTTCGGCTGAGACCTGATGACCTTTTTTTTCGGCTTCGAGTCCGCATAATTCAATGAAAGGCATTATCATCCCCTGTGGAAGCCATTCCCGGAAAATATTTCTGAGTGATTTTTTCCCAAACTCATTCAGGTCTCTCAGTAAACGCTGGTCGAGAACTTTATCGTCAAGGGCGGGTTTTAAATCAATATAAATGATGACATCTTTTTTACTTTCGAGTGCTTCAACGGCTAATCTGCTGAGTGTGAGGATGACAGGGCCGCTCAGTCCGAAATGAGTAAAAAGCATTTCCCCGAATTCGTCTGCCTGTTTTTTGTTTTCAATGAAAAGGCTTGCCCTGATATTTTTAAGACTGACTCCCTGCATGCTTGCAGCAAGGCTGGTTTCGGTTGTCAATGGGACAAGCGAGGGTAGGGGAAAAATAATCCGGTGGCCGCACATTTCTGCAAGGCGATAACCCGATCCGTCCGATCCTGTGGCAGGATAAGATTTGCCCCCGCTGCACAAAATAACTGCCTCGCAGGGAATCCTGAACATCCCTCCGTTTTTCTCGTATTGGACAGCTTTGACCTGATTGTTTTCTGCCAGGATTTTTGTTACCCTGCATCCGTATTCAGTTTTGACGCCAGCTTTATGATTCCATTTCAGCAGACCGTTGACAATATCGGCAGCAAAATCACTGAAAGGGAACACTCTTCCGCCCCTTTCAGCTTTTGTTTCCACTCCATAAGCCTCTAAAAGCCGGATGATGTCTTTTGAAAAAAACTGAGAAAAAGCAGGACGCAAAAATTTTCCTTCAGGATAAATATGCCTGATAAATTCAGACATGGGGGCGATATTGGTAATGTTACATCTCCCTTTTCCGGTGATGAGCAGTTTTCTCCCCGCCCGTTCCATTTTCTCAAGAATGAGCACATCAGCTCCTGACTCGGCTGCCCTGCCGGCTGCAATCATTCCGGCTGCCCCTGCCCCTATAACGATGATTTTTTTCTTCAAAAAACGCTTTTTATTTGTTTTAAAAAGACAATGCCTGAAAAGTTTATGGCTTTCAAAATTAGCACATCGGATTTAATAATGATTGAAAATTAGGTTAATCAGGAAAATTGAAATTTCAACATATTGATTTACTGAGGGGAAGCAGATTTTTATGGACTGAATTTTCAAGGAAATACAACCCATGAAATTGACTTTACTTGTACCCCTTCTTCAGGTATTAATCTGTAAAAATCGCCATGAAAACATTTAATCAGATACTGTTAGGAATTTTCATTATTGCGGGCATCAATATGAAGCTTTTTGCCCAGCTCAGTCCTGATGAACAAAAACTGTTGGGAGAATGGAAAGCCGAAGTGGACGATCCCAATGCCGGAATTTGTACCATTTATGTTACCTGGTATGAAAATCATACTGCGGATGCAGCTTTTATATGCAAAGAATTTGATCCTGAATACATTACGGTCAGATGGTCGTATGACGGGAAATACTATTATGAAACTTTTAACGGAGGGGGGAAAGGAAAAGCAGAAATCCGCTGGATAAATGATGATGAATTTGAATTGAAAATTATTGAAAATCAGGATACTGAAACATACAAGGATGTTGTCAGGGTTTTTAAGAGGGTTGACAGTTGACAGCCTCTCATATCATTTTAGTATGGTAAATGGATTGATATGGTGATGTGTGATGAGTAATGGGTTCAGGGTTCCATGTACCGATTTACGATTTTGGATTTTCAGTACTCCCCGTTCCGGATTACGGGTTTAGGATTCCGGTTCCTGCTGAAGACAGTCCCGAAACGCCCTTAGCTCCCCTCTCTTTTTGAAAGAGAGGGGCCGGGGGTGAGTTAGAAATTGTTACCAAAATATCCTCCCTACGGGACTTGATCTATTGTTGATTTTTTATTTATGAGACAATCTTAAAATCCCGAAACGCCATCAGCTCCCCTCTCTTTTCGAAAGAGAGGGGCCGGGGGTGAGTTAGATGTCCGTGCCTACTACAGACTGCCTGCTGCCTACTTACAGA
>ERZ795051.1278-NODE-1278-length-32922-cov-14.884383_pt1 | contig 32922 bp, 29 predicted proteins | sample MGYA00375135_ERZ795051 | MGnify/ENA primary metagenome ERZ795051 (study PRJEB30180, sample SAMN05720222) | activated sludge metagenome | isolation source: Anaerobic digester | place: Japan | collected 2015-05-26 ... | reverse complement strand
GAAGATCTGGCCGCGGGGATCCTTTGTCCATGGCCCCATCACATTGTCGGCGTAGGCTATTCCGGCCCAGTAGCCTTGCTTTTCAGGGGTATTCTTGCCCTCTCGATACGGGCCGGCATAGAGCAGGAAGTATCTACCGTTTCGGCGGAACATCCAGGGGCCTTCCTGGTAATCTGCCTCGGCCTCGAGCCCGATGTCGTCGTTCTTGCAGCGGACGGCCAATATGCGCGGGCCGACAAGCCTGACCTGGCCGTGGTCGATCCGGCTCAGATCGATCTGCTGGACGAAGATATCGTATGCGGGGATGACGGCATAGGTCCTGCCGTCGGCATCCTCGAAAAGCGAAGTGTCACACGCTCCGCCTTCGATGCAGGTGATGTTCTTGTAGGGGCCTGTAATCTGATCGGCAACGCCGACGAATGCGTACCCTGCTGTTCCCCACGTGCCAGCGGGGTTATACTCCTTCTTAAGCCAGTTGTCGGCAGTGAAAATCAAGTAGAATCTGCCGCCTATCCTGTGGATTTCCGGCGCCCAAAAGCGGTTCTTGTATGGGCAATCCTGCGGCAGGTCGCTTGAACGGACCAGCCAGTTCTCAAACTTCCAGGTCTTCAGATCCGTCGACGAATACAGTTGGATTCCCGGGGAGCCGCCCTGGTTGGGAAGATGCAGCCGATCCTCCTGCCGATTCGCAAAGGGCCAGACCGTAAAGACAAGATAGTATGTGTTGTCGTGCCGGATGATACACGGATCACGCAGTTCTCGATGTATCGTACCCAACGCTTCGTACTGGAATGGCAGTGGGTTCTTATACGTAAAGGGCTGTGGCATTGAGCAGACGTCGAGCAACAACAAGCAAGTAACAGCGACGAACATTTCCATCATGTACTTGACGGTGCATTGTTGCGTCGCTCTGATTCTGAACGGTTCTTTAACCATTGGTTCCAGCCTTCGACTCGTTCACGCTTATCATCCTCGTCAGGTAATACAGAGAATACCACGAGCCATGATCTTGTTCAAACATCGCTCTTCTTCAAATCCGCTTTGAAGGAAGATGTCCCTGCCTGCAAGTGGAAATTGGCTGGCTGCTCGTTTTCGTAGGCTGGCGCGGAGCACCGCCAAGCGCCTGGGTGGACGTCCGTGCGGCAGTACGGCAGTGCTCCTGATGGGCCTGCAGGCTGAGGGAGCGTATGCCGAGACATTTGGTGGAGAAAAGCAGACACGAAATGTCCGGGGATTTGGCGGTATCGCCGTCAATGTCTATGGCCGCGGCGGAGCGGTGAACGGCCCAAAGGGGCTGACGGGGGCGAAGGCGACGAACAGAGCGGTGTGGGGGGCTGGCAGGGTGAGGGCGCGTCATCGGGGGTGGGGTTGGAGGGGGGTTGGTGGCGGCAAGGCCGAGAATTGCCGGTTTGGGGGTTGAAATCGGGGCTGGGATGGTGATAATCGAACTTTTTATTTCGACCGACGTATGCTTTTTTCCACGGCCCTTATCGGGCTGTTTTCGGTCGCCGAGGTACGGCCAACGGCGGATGTGCTCCGTGAGGCCGCGGGCGGCGACCCTCAGGGCAAGGCGCGCCTTGCCCCTACAGCGGTTCTTGCATCGCAGGTTGGCGGTGCGTACCATGGGCAGGGCGTGCCTTGCCCTGCTTATCTGTTCGGCCGGGTGCCTGGCTCATAACTGATTATCGAGAAACTGGAGGTTTTTGCAGGATGAGCAGCGACGTGCGGGAGATCAGTAAACTCGTGGAACAGCACAGCGGATTTGTGCGGGCGATCCTCGGGGAGTTCGACAAAGTGGTCGTGGGGCAGCGGTACATGGTCGAGCGGATGCTGGTTGCCCTGTTGAGCAACGGGCATATCCTACTTGAGGGGGTGCCGGGTCTGGCCAAGACGACTGCGGTGAGCGTCCTGGCGCGGGCGATCCGGGCGAACTTCAATCGCATCCAGTTTACGCCGGACCTCCTGCCGGCGGATCTGACGGGAACGCAGATCTACCGGCAGTCGGACGGGGCGTTCTATACGCGCAAAGGGCCGATCTTCGCCAACCTCATCCTGGCAGACGAGATCAACCGTGCCCCGGCCAAGGTGCAAAGCGCGCTGCTGGAGGCGATGCAGGAACGACAGGTGACGATCGGCGACGAGACGCACCCCGTACCGTCGCCGTTTCTGGTTCTTGCGACGCAGAACCCGATCGAGCAGGAGGGGACTTATCCGCTGCCGGAGGCGCAGTTGGACCGGTTCATGCTTAAGATCAAGGTAGGCTATCCGGCCAAGGATGAGGAGCGGCGGATCCTGGACCGGATGGCCGGGACGGATGTAAAGCTGGATGTTGCCGCGGTGGTGGGGCCGGAGGAGATCGTCGCGGCCCGGTCGGTGGTGGATGCGATCTACATCGACGACAAGATCAAGGACTACATCGTCAACCTTGTGTTTGCGACGCGCCAGCCGGAGGCGTACGGCCTGAAGCTTTCCAATTACATTAATTACGGGGCGTCGCCGCGGGCCACGATCTATCTGGCGGTGGCGGCCAAGGCGCTTGCGTTCATGCACGGACGCGGCTATGTCACGCCGCAGGATGTCAAGACCATCGGCATGGACGTGCTGCGGCACCGGGTGATCATCAGCTACGAGGCGGAGGCGGAGGAGAAGACCAGCGAGGATATCATTCAGCAGATATTTGATAACGTCGAAGTGCCTTAGCCTACGGATCAGCCAGGATACAGAGACAACACTCAGGGCCTTTCATTAGTCCGGATCACACGCTGCCATGATTGATGCTGAACTGATCAAGAAAGTACGGCAGATTCAGATTTATACCTCGCACATGGTGAATGCGGATTTTGCGGGGCAGTACGAGAGCGTGTTCAAGGGGCGGGGGATGCAGTTCGAGGAGGTGCGGGAGTATACGCCGGGCGACGACGTCCGAACGATTGACTGGAACGTGACGGCGCGGGCGGGCAAGCCGTACGTAAAGCAGTTCGTCGAAGAGCGTGAGATGACGGTGATGTTGGCCGTCGATCTGAGCGCGTCGGGGGATTTCGGGACGGTGGGGCGGCTCAAGAACGAACTGGCGGCGGAGTTCTGTGCGGTCCTGGCGTTTGCGGCGGTGCGGAACAACGACAAGGTGGGGCTGATTATCTTCACCGACCAGATCGAGCTGTTCATTCCGCCCAAGAAGGGCAGTTCGCACGTGCTGCGGCTGATTCGGGAGCTTCTGTATTTCAAGATGCTGCGGAAGAAGACGGATATTGCGCTTGCGCTGGATTACTTGGGACGGGTGACGCGTAAGAAGGCGACGGTGTTTCTAGTGTCGGATTTTGTGGCCGAGGGTTACATAAGGCCGCTGTCACTGGTGAACCGGCGTCATGATGTGATTGCCGTGGCGGTGCAGGACCCGGCGGAGGCGGCCATGCCATCGGTCGGGCTGGTTGAGTTTGCCGACGCCGAGACGGGCGAGGTGGCCCTCGTGGATACATCAAGCCGGGCGTTTCGGCGACGGTTTGCCGAGGCAAGCGCGCGGCGGTTGGACGTGTTAGAGAGTCAGTTTGCATCGATTAACGTAGATTGCATCCAGGTGCGGACGGATCGGCCGTACATTCATGACCTGGTGCGGTTCTTTCACAAGCGGCATCGGCGGTATTGAGGCGAACGGACTTGCGCGTGAACAGGAAAGGACCTAACGTGGTGGCGGCGGTTGCGGGGGGCGCGGCCGTCGTGTTGATGATGTTCGGGGGGTGCGGGCGGCAGAAGGAGGCGGCGCCGGCGGCGGAGTATCGGATCGAGAAGCGTTACGCGGAGGGGGCGCTGGCGCTGACGATGCGTATCAGTGCGGACAAGGTGGGGATTGCGGAACTGGTGCGGTTGGAGGTGGAGGCGGTCAGCGAGCCGGGCTATGAGGTGGTTTTCCCGGAGGTGGATAAGGTGCTGACGGGATTGGAGATTCGGGATGAGCGTGCCGACGGCGAGCGGCTTAACGATGAGGGGCGGATTGTGCGCTTGCGTCGGTATAGGCTGGAGCCCGTCGACACTGGCAAGACAAGCATCGGGGGATTGGTCTTCGAGTTCGGCCGGGAGGGACGCCCGGAGGATGAGAGGGAGTTTCTCACAACGGAGCCGGTTGAGATTACGGTGACGTCGCTGTTAGAGGAGTTGGGGACCGACCTTGTGATCGAGGACATCGATGACGTCGTGGAGATACCGCCGGTGCGGTGGCCCTGGTGGGCGGCCGGCGGGGCGGCTTATCTCCTGGCGGTGGGCATTGTGGTGTGGCTGTGCCTGCGGCGCAGGAAGGCGGAAAAGATCGTGCGGATTTTCCGGCCGGCCCATGAAATTGCCTACGAGATCCTGCGGCGGCTGGCGGAGGACAGGCTGGTCGAGGCCGGGCGGGTGAAGGAGTTTTATGAGCGGCTCAGTGATTGCCTGCGGCATTATATCGAGTACCGGTTCGAGCTGCGGGCGCCTGAGCGGACGACGGAGGAGTTTCTGGCGGAGGCCGGGCGGGCTGAGGCTCTGGCGGAGCATCGCGAGGATCTGCGGAGCTTTCTGGAGCATTGCGACCTGGTTAAGTTTGCGAAATTCGAGCCGAGTTCCGAGCAGATCAGCGAGGCGCTGCGCATGGTGGAGCGATTCGTCGACAGGACGCGTTCGGATGCGTGCCGCGTAGAGGTTACGGGGGATGCGGCGCTGGAGGGAGGGCGGTAGATGCTGCATTCACCGTGGTGGCTCTTGTTGCTTCTGGTGCTGCCGGTGCTGCCGTTTGCGGGGCGGCTGGGGCGGCGGACCGCGGCGGTGCGTTATTCGTACATCGGGGCGCTGGTCGGCTGCGGGGTGTCGCTGCGGCAGCGGTTGCGCTGGCTGCTTATGGCGGCGCGGCTGGCGTGTCTTGCGCTGCTGATTGTGGCGCTGGCCCGGCCGCGGAAGGGGATGAGCGTCTCTCACGTCTCGACCGAGGGCGTGGCGATGGAGATCGTGGTCGACCGCTCGGGCAGCATGGGCGAGGCGATGAACTACCAGGGGCAGGAGATGACCCGGCTCGACGTGGTCAAGCGGGTTGCAGCGGAGTTTATCCGAGGCAACGACGATGATTTGAAGGGACGTGCCGGGGACCTGTTGGGGCTGGTAGTCTTTGCGCGGTATGCCGACACGCTGTGCCCGCTGGTGCACGGCCATGAGGTGGTTGTGGAGTTTCTCCAGCAGACCGAACTGGCCCGGACTCGCAGCGAGGACGGCACGGCGATCGGCGATGCGCTGGCACTGGCGGCGGCTCGGCTCAAGACCGCAGAGAAGCAGGTGCTGGAGAACAATGCACGGCTCAAGGAGGAGGACCCGGACGAAGAGCCTGACTTTACGATCAAGAGCAAGGTGATTGTGCTGCTGACCGACGGGGTTAACAATGCCGGGGAGCATTCGCCCCTGGAGGCGGCGAAGTTGGCCAAAGAGTGGGGTATAAAGATTTACACGATCGGCATCGGCGGCGAGGAGGCCTATGCGACACGGGGTATCTTTCGGCTGGTGACCGGGCCGGAACTGGACGAGCGGCTGCTGCGGGCCATTGCCGAGGAGACGGGCGGGTTCTACGGCAAGGCGACCGACGGGGAGACACTGCGGCAGATCTATGAAAAGATCGACCGCTTGGAGAAGACGCGGGTGAAGAGCGTGGAGTATACGGATTACGCGGAACAGTTCGGGCCGTGGGCGGCGGCGGCGCTGGGGCTGTTGGCGTTCGAGATTGTGGCGGGATGTACGATTTTTCGCAAGATACCGTGACGAGGTGCGCAGGATATGCCGCAGTTGGGCAACTATGATGCTTTATGGCTGCTGTTTGCGGCGGTGCTTGTGTTGGGGCCGGCGTATGCGTGGAGCTTCTGGCGGAAGGGGCAGGCGCTGAGATGCCTGGCACAGCGACATCTGTTGAAGCGGATCAACGCGTCGGTCAGTCACGGACGGCAGGCGGTGAAGGCGGCGATGCTGGTGACGGCGTTTGTGATGATCGTGATTGCGCTGAGCCGGCCGATGTCGAACCCGCGGCCGAAGGAGGTGCGGCGTCGGGGCAGGGACGTGGTGATCCTCTTGGACGTGTCGCGGTCGATGTTGGCCGAGGACATCCGGCCCAACCGCCTGGAGCGGGCCAAGATCGGGATTCGGGACATGATGACGCAGATGGCCGGTGACCGGATTGCCATTGTGACGTTTGCGGGCGATTCGACGGTGCGGTGTCCGCTGACGACGGATTATGCGTTTGTGCGGATGGTGCTGGATGCCATCGGTACGGAGAGCACTGCGCTGGGCGGCACGCGGATCGGGGATGCGATTCGGGACGCCACGAAGAAGGTCTTTGACGACCGGGTGCGCGACTGCCGGGACGTGATCCTGATTACGGACGGCGAGGACCATGACAGTTTTCCGGTTGAGGCTGCGGAGGCGGCCGGTGCGATGGGGGTGCGCATCATTGCGATAGGGATGGGCGATGACAAGGAGGGCACGCCGATTCCGGTCATCGGGCCGGATGGGCGCAAGACGTATCTTGAGTACGAGGGCCAGATGGTGCGGTCGAAGCTGGATTCGGCGACGCTGCGGCAGGTTGCGCTTGCCACGCCGGGCGGACAGTATTTGCAGATGACGCCGCATACGACATTCAACCTGGATGAGATGTACGAGAATCTTGTGGGTTCGGCCGAACGGCGGATGCTTGATCCGGCCATGACCGTGCAATATGATGAGAAATTTCAGTTGTTCCTGTTGGCGGCGGTTGTGTTGATTGTGTGGGAGGCGCTGGTCAGTGAACGCAGGAAGGTTTGACATCGTGATTGCCGCGGCGATTGTGTTGACTGCGGCGTGCGGGGCGCGGGGCGAATCGGTGCGGAAACTGGTCGAAGAGGGCAACCGGCATTATTCGAAACAGGATTTCGACGCGGCGGCCCGCAAATATGATGCCGCGCTGGATGTTCGGCCGGACGCGGCGCGGGTGAAATACAACAAGGGAAATGCCGCGTTTCGCCAGGAGGATTTCGACGGGGCCATCGGCCTGTATGCCGATGCCGCGGCACACAGCGGCGATGCGGCCCTGGCGGCCATGGCGAAATACAACCTGGGCAACAGCTATTTCAAGCGGGGGCTCCAGCGCCAGTCCGACAAACCCGAGCAGGCGGTCGAGGATATCCGGCGGGCGATTGCCCAGTGGCGCGACGTCCAGGATATGCAGCCGGGGCACCAGGCGGCAGCCCGGAATATCGAGGTGGGGCGACTGGTGATCAAGCAGCTCCAGGAGCAGATCAGGCAGCAGAAGCAGCAGGCCGAGCAGCAGCAGCGGCAGAAGGAGGAGGCAAAGGAGCAGTTGGAGAAGCTGGCGCAGCAGCAGCAGAACCTCGCCAGCGAGACTGAAAAGAACCACAACGAGCAGCAGCAGGGGCAGCAGACGCCCGAGGAGGCGCAGCAGAAGAACCAGGAGGCGGCGCAGAAGCAGCTGGATTTGCAGCAGCAGACCGAAAAGATGCAGGAACAATTGAAACAGATGCAGGGCGATCAGCAGGGCTCCGAGAAGCAGGCGGCCGATGAACTGCAGAAGGCCATCGAGAAACAGCATCAGGCGCAGCAGCAGTTGAAGGAGTCCCGGACGGCGGAGGCCAAGAAGAGCCAGGAAGAGGCCGCCGAGCAGATCAGAAAGGCGATTGAGCAGCTTTCAAAACCGCAGGAAAAAGACGAACAACAGCCCCAGGAGCAGCAGCAGGGAGCTGACCAGCAGGAGCAGGGGGCTGAACCGGCCGAGCCGCAGGAGGCCCCTGAAGAGCAAGGCCAGGAGGAACAAGGGGCCGACGCCGCCCAGGCGACGGCGGAGGAGATCCTGCAGAAGGAAGAGAAGGATCGAATGAATCGGCGAATTATGATTCGCGGCCATCAGAAGGTAGAAAAGGATTGGTGACGTGAAGGCCTTTGTCAGATTCATATTGCTATTCGGTGCTTTCGATGCGGCGGCCTCAGTCGCTGCCGGGCAGGTGAACGTGTCGGCGCACGTCGATACGTCCCGACCCGTTTATGAGGGGGAAGAGTTCTCTTATTACGTGGTGATCGACGGCGAAAGTGAGCCGGGGACGGTGGATCTGAAGCCGCTGTCGGCCTATCGGCCGCAGGCGGTTGAGGGCACGCGTCAGCATGTGAGCGTGGAAAACGGGCGGATCAGCCGCCGGTGCATCATGGAGTTCATGCTGACGGCGCCCGAGGCGGGTGTGCTGCGCCTGCCGCCTGTGAAGGTGACGGTGAAGGGCAGGGAGTACACCACGAACCCCGTCCAGGTCAGCGTGGTGAAGGCGGGTTCGACGGAGAAGGTGGACGTCGAAGTCGAACTGGGGACGACGCGCTGCTACGTGGGGCAGCCGGTGACGCTTACCGTACGGTGGTTCGTGTGGGCCGCCGAGTACAACAACATGGGCAACATGAGTTTGAACGTTCCGTTCTTCGAGGGCGATCTGTTCACGATTGAGGATACGCCCGAAGGCGCCCAGACGCAGAAGACGCACAGGATCAACGGTCAGCCGGTGACGCTGTATCAGCGGCGAACCAGGCACAAGGACGTTGACTCGGTGGAGGTGTTCTTCAGCAAGGTGCTGATCCCCCGGCGTGCTGGCACTTTTCGCTTGGAGCCGGTAAGTGCGCATATCAATCTGGCCGTGGGCAGTACGTCCAGCCGCAGATATGATCCGCTCGGCGGGTTCTTTGACTCGCCGTTTTTCGAGCGTCGCCAGTATCAGCGGTTTGCGGCCCGGTCGGCGCCTGTTACGTTGGAGGTTCTGCCGCTGCCGGCGGAGGGCAGGCCGGCCGACTTTTCGGGTTTGGTGGGGCGGTACACGATTGAGGCCGCCGCGACACCGACGGCCGTAAACGTGGGTGATCCGATCACGCTGACCATCCGGATTGGCGGAAGCGCGTATCTCAAGCTGGTGGTGCAGCCGGACCTGGCGTTGCTTCCGGCATTTACGGACAACTTCCGTATCTCCGAAGAACGGGACTCCGGCACGGTGGAGGGGGGCTTCAAGGTGTTCAAGCAGATGCTGCGGGCGACGCACGAAGGGGTGGAGGAGATCCCCGCCATCCCGCTGAACTTTTTCGACGTGGAGAAGGGGCGGTATGTGACGGTTTTCAGCGAGCCGATCAAGCTGGACGTGGCGGCCACGCGGATCCTGACGGAGGGCGACATCCAGGGGGCGAACTTCACTTTCATCGGACGCTCGGTGGAGGCGGCGCAGACGGGACTGAGCGCCCATTTCGAAGGCATGCAGGCACTTGAGAATCAGGCCTTTTCGCCCGTGGCGGCGCTGATCGCGCCGGGGTACGCGCTGCTGTGGGGCGGGCCGCTCGTGCTCTTGGCGGCAAGCGGCATTGCCCGGCTGACGATGCGGAACACGCCGGAGAAGATCGCCGCCGCCCGGCGCAGGACGGCGCTGCGCAATGCGCTGCGGGCGGCCAGGGCGGCCGGCCGGCAAAGCGGCGCACAGGCCTGCGAGTTGTTGGCCGCGGCCATGAAACAGTATGCGGCCGACCGGTTCAACCGCTCGGCGAAGTCACTGACGGCGGTGGATTGTTACGAGCTGATTGCGCCGTGGAACGCCGATGCCGCGGCCGCCTATCGCGACCTGATCGAGCGATGCGAGGCCGCCACCTACAGCGGCACGCAGGTCAACGAGACTGTCGATATGAAGAACGCCATCGAACTGATGCGGACGATCGAGAGGGGCATACGATGAATCGGGCGGGGCTTCTGGCGATGATTGCGGCGGTGCTGTGTGTCGGGCCGGCCCGGGCACAGATGTCCAGGCAGGAGGCCGAGTCTATCTTCATGCAGGCCAACGTCGCGTTCCGCAACGCCAACGCCAGCACCGACGACGAGGAGGCGCGGCGGAGGTATTACAACGAGGCGATCCTGTGCTATGAAAAGCTCATCAGGCAGGGCGGCATCGCCAACAGCAAGCTGTTCTACAACCTGGCCAGCGCGTACCTGCTCAACGGCGACGTGGGGCGTGCGGTCCTGCATTTTCGAAACGCCGAGGAACTCGACCCGGCCGATGCCGACATTCAGACTAACCTCGCATACGCGCGGAGCCGCCGCCTGGACAAGATCGACACGGCCCCGCGGCAGAAGGTGATGGAGCGGCTGTTCTTCTGGCATTACCACTATTCGATGCGGTGGCGGTTTGCGGCGGCCTGTACCGCGTTTGCAGTGATGTGCCTGGCGGCCACGCTGCGCATCTGGCTGCCTTCGCAGCGGTGGGCGGTGGTCGCCGCGGCGATTGCGGCCGTGATCGCGCTTGCGCTTGGCGTGTCGGTGGCCGTCGAGCGGCACACAGACCGGACGCGCCGCTTCGGCGTAATCGTCGCCGAATCCGTGGAGGCCCGTCAGGGGGACGGCCCGGCCTATCCGCCCAGCTTCAAGGAGCCGCTGCATGCCGGCACCGAGTTCGACCTCCTGGAGCAGCGGCCCGGCTGGTGGCACATTCGGCTGATGGACGGCAAGACGACGTGGATTCCCGAGCAGGCGGCCGAACTGGTTATCTTCTGATTCGACGACCTGTTCTACGGCTGCCGCATGATCCTCAAGGCGATGTCGTCGGTGTACTGTGGCGAGGACAACAACGTTACGCCGCCGGAGTGGTCGATCTGCTGGCGGGCGTCAACTTTGCCCGTCTTTGTATTCACCCATTCGGCGAAGTACCGGCCGGCCGGAAGCTCGACGTTAAGCTCGGCTCTGGAGCCGCCATTGATATAGATGGCATACTGGCGGCCTTCCTGCACGAGAGCCCGTGCGGTGGCTTTCTCGGGCACGCCGCCCTTGATGATCGAGTCGTTGGGCGCCATCCGGATGAAGTCGAAGCCTTCCATGAACCTCTTGAGAATGCCCAACTGCCTGTGTATTTCTGGGCCGCCGGTGCCGGGGGCGTTGACCTTGCCCGAGCCGTCTTCATGGCCCACACTGAAGGAGTAATCCAAATTGCTGAAGATGCCGCCGCCGGCGATCATGAAGTCCCACGCTTCGAGTCGGTAGGGTTTCGGTGCAGAGCCGGAAAAGCCCGTTTCGTCGTCAGCGATGACCTTGTTGAGGCCGTAATTCTCGGTGACGGCGACCGGGGGCTTGGCGTAGTGGAAGTTGAAGATGGAGACGTTGGGATCGGGCCGGTCGATCTTCTTGTTTTTGTTGGCGATGTTCTGGGCGATGAGATGCTTGACGCCCAGCGGCGCCTCGGTGCGGGCGATGGTGGCGGCGATATGGGCCTGCCATTCCAGCGTAACGCCGCCGAAGTACGGCTCGTTGCAGATCTCATAGTAGAGGTTGTCGAAGTCCTTCAGCTCGGTGACGATCTTTTCCACCATGGCGTCCTGTATGGCGAGCAGTTCCGGGTGCTCCAGAGTGTAGACCTCGGTGCGGACCATCGTGCCGATGCCGTTGACGTTGTTGGCCGCGTTCATCGGCGACAGCGCCCACATGTCCTCCTCGTAGAACGGGCAGAACAGGACCAGCTCGACGGCGATGCCGCGTTTCTGGGCCTGGGCGACGAAGTCGCGGAGGCGGGCGAAATAGGCCGGGTCCCACCTGGTCAGGTCGAACTTGTTGCCGCCGTTGCGATAGCCGAGCGCCTCCGAGCGCGCCCACGGACAGATGAGTCTGCCCGGCAGCGGGGCCAATGTGTTGTTTTCGATGTTAAACGCGCCGACCGGCTCGCAATACGCGCCGCTGAAGGTGCGGGTGAGATTGAAGCCCAGCCCGGCGAGGGTGTCGAAGTACTTGACGTAATCGAAGTCGCGGTTGAGAACGCCGCCGTAGTGCTCGCCGGAGGTGATGAGTATGGTCGGCTTGCCGTGCCAGACGAGGTAGTGGCCGTTTTCGGGGTGGAGGGCAATGGGTTTCTGGGGCGCGGCGGCCGCGGCAAGACCTGCGACAAGTGTTGTCAAGACAAAGGAAAAGCGCTGCATGGCAATCCTCCTTAAAAGATTCTCATCCGCGGCGGACCCGCAAAAAGCCCGCCCGCGAATTGTCAGGCGTAAAACTCCGCATATTTTCGCAGAATTGTCGTACCTGGCAAGTGTCCAGATCGGAAAATGCAAGGCCCAAAGTGCTAAGTGTGGTCGCCCCCGCCAACTCCAGAAGACCTATTTTGCATGGAAGGTTGACTGTGCCAGGCGACCCGTCGTATAATACCTCCTGCCCGGGGCGGGTGAACATCTCAGCGTGCCTATTGTGGGGGTGATGACACGACTTTTGCAGGAGCAGCCCATGAGCGATGAAAAACATACAGTGCGAACTATTCAGAAAATGAAGGACAATAATCAGACCATCACCATGCTGACGGCCTACGATTACCCCACCGCCAAACAGATCAACGACGCGGGCATCGACATGGTCCTCGTCGGTGATTCCTGCGCAATGGTGGTCCACGGGTATCCCAACACGCTCAATGCCACTATGGACATGATGCTGATGCACTGTGCCGCCGTTTCAAGGGCCTGCTCCCGCGCGATGGTCATTGCGGATATGCCGTTCGGGTCCTTCCAGTACAGCGTGGAAGACACCATGCGCAACGCCGCCCGTTTTGTGACGGAGGCTGCAGCCGACGGTGTGAAGTTGGAGGCCGGGCCCAACCACATTGACAAGACGCGTGCGATTGTCGAGATGGGTATTGCCGTGGTCGGCCACATCGGGCTCCATCCCCAGGCTGTCGGGGTGCTCGGCGGCATGAAGGTCCAGGGCAAGGATATCGAATCGGCCCGCAAGGTGGTAAGAGAAGCCCTGGCGCTGCAGGAGGCGGGGGCGTTCATGATTATTATCGAGGCCGTTCCCGCAAAACTCGCCGCCTGGATCACGAAGAAGCTGCGCGTGCCGACCATGGGTATCGGCGGCGGCCCGGGGTGTTCGGGCCAGTTGCTGGTCAGCTCGGATGTACTCGGCCTGTTCGACAGGTTCACTCCAAAGTTCGCCAAACGTTACCAGGACTTCAACAGCCTGATGAAGAAGGCCTTTACAGAGTACGTCCAGGACGTGCGAACCGGTGCCTTTCCGAACGAAACGCACTCGTACCCGATGTCCGACGACGTATTCAAAGCCATCGAGGATGAATTCGGGGCAGCGTGACGCCGACCCCAACGCCGTCCTGTCACGGAAGGGCGGACCATGACCGGGCGATCAGGGCGAAGTCGGCCAGGTCAACGCGGCCGTTGCGATCCAGGTCCGTGTCCATCAGGATTGCAGCGACGGGCCACTCGTCCGCAAATCGCATCAGATCGAGCAGGTCGACGGTGTCGTTGTGGTCGAAATCCGCCGCGAGGCCCACGTCCGACGGCGACATGCTCGCCTGCGGCGTCCCGCCGTAGGCCCCCATGTTGATGCGTTTTCCATGCGGCCAGAGTTCCTCCGTCCAGTTCGCCTCGGCTGGGTCACCGGCATCGATGCAGGGACTGGTGACGGCGTCCCTGACCCACGCTTCGGCGGCGGGGTCCCATCGGCCGGCGGCGGACTGCAAGTGGAAGTCCTCTCCCCCGGCGTCGGCGAAGAGCGGGTCGGCGTCGATGTTGCCCTCGCCCCACGTGAGCGTGGAGTAAGACGAGACGTTGGCGCGTCCCAGCCCGCCCTCTACATTGCAGTAGCTTACGGCGGCATGTGAGCCGCGGTCCTCGGTCCAGGGACTGTTGGCCAGGTCGAACGTCGTGGCGCAGTCCCTGATGATGCAGTTGATGATCGTGGCCGTACCGCTGCCGGGAAAGAGGCAGTAGGGCGGATCCCAGCGGCCGTCATGGTCGAAGAAGCGCACCCCTCGACCGCAGTTGACGATGGTGTTGTTGATCACAAGTGCGTTGCACTGGTTCTGAACCGCCACGCCGGCGCTGGCGCAGTTGAAGATCACGTTGTTGATGAGGACCGGCGTGCACTTGTCGCGCAGGACCACGCCGTGGTCGTCACAGTTGCCGATGATGTTGCCCATGATAATCGCCGAGCAGCGCGTGGGGTTGATCATGTCGTCGTGGTTGGGGCTGAGCATGACGTTGTTACGGATCATTGGCGGCGGGGTGCTCTCGCCGTAGAGGTCGGCGTCGTCGTTGTCGCCATTGTGGCCGGTGAAGAAGCAGCCCTCGACCAGCACGTAGGAATAACGGGTATGGATGCCTGTGCCGATCGAGAGAAAGCGGCAGTTACTGATGTGGGCCGACGCCTCGCCGGCCAGTTCGGGGTCATCGGAGATGATGGCGATGGCGTCGCCCTGGCCGCCCGGTCGGTCGTCCGGCAGGTGCTGGAACGTGCAGCTTTCGATATCAAGGTGGGTCGCAAGCGCCGTGATGGCTTCGTGATACTTGCGCGTCGGCATTGGTGTTTCGGGGTTACAGTCGTTGTCGTAGTAGTCTTTGTGGTCGCCGGCGCTGTCGGCGAACTCTACCGTGCAGTAGGCCAGGCGGCTGTCGTCGGCATGCACGAAGAGTATCTGGTCCCAGCGGGCACCGGCCGAGGAGCGGGTAAAACAAATCGGTTCCTCCGGCGTGCCCACGGCAAGCAGCCGCCCGCGGACGGTAATGCCGACGCCGTTATCCATGGCCACTGTTGTGCCGGGCGCGATGCTTAACGTAACGCCTTCGGCGACAACAACGCTATCCTGCAGCACGACACTGCTGGACCACGTCACATCCTCTCTCAGCACAACCTCGCCGACGGTCCGCAGCACCGGTGTCAGGGAAAAATCGGTGCTGCCCAAAGAAACATTGTGCCCTTCGATGGCGATTACGTTCGTGCCCTCCTGCAGGACGTCGGCGACCGTGCCAAGATCGATCACCTGCGGCGTTCCGGCGTCGTGCGAAGTTGCCGTGCGGCTGCCGTCCGGATTGATCGTGACGTGCTCCTGCGCGACAAGGTTGCCGTTGATATAGGCGATAAAACCGTCGTCGTAGTCAATGATAAGCTGAACACGGGCATCCGCCGCCAGGCCCGACGCCGAGAATTGCTTACGGATGTAGACGGTCTTATAGTTGTCCTTCATGTCGTCCAGGACGGTGGCGTCGTCATTGTCACCGTACCCGAAGCCCGACGGGCCGCTCGGCCAGGCCGAATCGTCAAAGGCGCAGTCCTTCCAGGCGTCCGCCGGGTCGCTGGGTGCGGCCGTGCCTTTGAAGTATCGCCAGTCTTCGCCGGCAGCGATCAGGTCGGCCGCGCCGGCGGTGGCGGTAAGCGCTTGCAAACAGAGAACGACCAGCGTGCGGACGGGCAGAGACCTCATGAACACCCTCCCTCAATCAGGCTGATAATTAGAGGTTCACGACGGCGGCAAATCCTTGCGGCCGATATCATTGTAACACACGGCCTACCCGATTTCAATGGTTCCGCATGCCAGATAGCCGGCTTTGCGGCCGGCGCCGGCCTTTGTATAATGTGTACAAGGATGTCCTCCGGTGAGAAACAGGCCTTTCAATGAGCAGGAGATTCGTGATGCGTTGCGTAATCTTGGCGGTGGTGCTTGCGGTTTTTTGCAGCGGGCTGTGTGCCGCGCCAGCGGTCTACATCGACACGTCGTTTGAGAATGCCTCGCCGCTGTGGTGGGACGTGGCCGATGACGGTGCGATTCACGTGTACCTGGTGTACGACCATGAGCGCGGCACCGTCAACCGGGCCAACGGCCACTGGCACTTCCGGGTGGAGGCCCCGGCCGGCTCGGAGGTAACGCTCGTCCTGTACAACTTCGACAACGTGTGGAACGGCCGAAAAGGCTCACCGGTTTCGGCTCGCACAAACTGCTATGTCTCCGCGGACGGCCGCAGTTGGACGATTGTGCCCGCCGGAAAGACGCCCGACAACTGCGTGAAGGTCCGCATCGAGATGCAGGGCGACTCGCTGTTTGTAGCGAGGATGGAGCCGTACACGCTGCGGGATTTGGACCGGTTTCTCGCCGAGGTGAAAAATCACTCCCTCGTGGAGCTCACACAGATCGGCAGGACCGTCGAAGGGCGGCCCCTGGAAATCGTCAGGGTGGGACGGCCCGATGCGAAATATCGCGTGCTGATACGCGGCCGGGCACACCCCTGGGAAGCGGGCGGCAACTGGGTGATCGACGGGCTCATCCGAAGCCTCCTCGAAGACGACGAGGACAGCCGCCGTTTCCTGGGTTCGTGCTGCCTGTACGTCATGCCGATGGCCAACAAGGACGGCGTGGCCCGCGGACGCACACGCTTCAATCTGATGGGCATGGACCTCAATCGCAATATGGATAAGCCCGCGGACCCGCGGCTGGCCCCGGAGAACCACGCCCTGGAGGCCTGGCTGGACAAGATGGCCGCCGACGGCAAAACGCCCCACCTGGCTTTCGATCTGCACAACGACAACAACGGGTGCATCCACGTAAGCCGCCCGGAAGGCGACGCGGCACAATACCTTGCCGACATGCAACGCTTCGAGCGGCTCCTGCGCAGGCACACGTGGTTTACCGAAGGATCGACCGGCGCGACCTTTAGCAATCCCGGCACGTTCGGCGAGGGCCTCCTTGCGCGGTACGGCATCACCGCGTTCGTTTACGAGCTCAATTGCGACTGGATCGCTGGCCTCGGCAAAGCCCCCGCCGCCGACGACTGGCGGTTGTTAGGACGGCAGTTGCGCCGGGTCCTGTATGACTATTTCGCAGACGGTTCGCTGAAGTGATCACAGCGTAATGGGGCTGCAAAGGTTCTCCGCCTTCGCGGCGACCCGGCCGCAGCCTTTGCACATGAACTTGCCGTCCTTGACGAGCTTCTTATAGTGCTCCTGTCTGTCCATGTGAAAGCCCTGCCCCACAAGCCAGCAGAGGTGTTTGTCATGTCCGGGGTGCGGCATCTTTTCTTCAGCCATTATCAAAAGCCCTTCCAAATGGTCAGCATCAATTCGTACGGATAGATCCGGCGAAACTGCTACGCGTGATCTTCATGCCTGGTTCTGCGGCGTCCAGCCGTCGCGACGGTCATGCGCGGGCAAGCCTTTCGCCGGCGCGGGCCGCGCGCTCAAGCGCCCTCTGGGACAGAATCGGATCCTGCCGGCTGGCGACCATGCCGATCCAGAGCGTGTCGACGACCTTGGCGCCCACGGATGCGGCCGCCCACTTCATCGGGCGAAGTGCCCCGCCCATCGCCAATCGCGCCAGAGCCGCCGGCGCAGCCGTGGACGTGACCAGCAGCGCCTTCTTGCTGCGCGTCTTTATCCTCTGGCGCGGCACGTTGCCTCCCCAGGGCCAGCAGGCGTAGCACACAAGGCGCTCGATGAAGCGTTTCATCAGCGCCGTAACCGTGCCGAAGTTGATGGGCGCCGCCAGCACGATGGCATCTGCCCCGTCGATCTCCCCGCAGATACCCGCCACGTCGTCCTCGATAGGGCACTGGCCGCGCGAAAATTCAGGACCGCTCTGTGTGCAGCTTCGGCAGTTCGTGCAGAACGCGATGTTCCTGTCGCGCAGATAAATAACCGAAACCTCGGCCCCCTGGCGCTCCGCGCCGCGCACCACCTGCGAGACGAGCGTATCGGTAACCTTGCCGTTGCGATAAGAACCGACGATGGCGACGATCTTCCTGCTCATGGTTGCTCCCGTTGGCCCGGTTTATTTGTCGGCCGCTTTGACCTCGAAATCGCGCCAACTGGCCGTTGGCTTTTTGCCGGTCTGAAGAAGCTCGGCCTTCAGTGTGTACCGCCCCGGAACCGTCGGAGTCGTAAACTCGAACGCACAGATCTCTTTACCCAACGGCGCGACAATCAGCGGCCGCGACTTCTCAAGCAGAACGCCGCCGCTTCCCGCCAGGGTCAGCCGCACCTGCCCGTTCCAGCCCTCGTAAAGATCGTTGATAACAACCACGTCGACGTCGCGTGTCCGGCCCGCCTCCATCTCCGTATCCCAGAAGTCCAACATAAGCCCCGCGGGTGCAAACGCATCCGTCACGTACTTCTCGAAGTTCGGCTCGAAGGTAAGCTCCTCGATATCGATGAAGTGGTCGCTGGTAGCCCCGCCTTCAGGCCGCGGCAGATCGCCGCGCCGCGAATAGGCCAGGCCGCAGAAGTGCAGCACCCCCGCACACTGCCGATGGCACCGCCAGAACTCCGTCAGCGCGGCCAGATACTTCGCATAAAGCACGCGCCGCTGTTCGGCCGTCGAGTCCGGCTCCAACAGGCTCTTGTATACATTGCCGGTAAGGCTCGTAACGTCGCCTTTGCGGTCCAGCCACAGCCACGCATACTCATTAATGATGATCGGCACGTCGAACTTCTTCTGTTCATCGCGAAGGTGCGGCACGCCCGACACCCCCGCGATCTCGGGCAAGTAAAACGGCTTGTCCGGCGTCCACGTCGCGCGGCTGAAAAGGTACGGGTGCGCCTCCACGCAGTCGGTCGCCGCCTGCGGTTCGGCCCAGCCGTTCTCCCACGGCCGGTTCGACAGGTCCAGGTGGCGCACCGCCCCGATCGCCTTGCCCGTCTCCGGCGTCACCGACTCGTTCTGCGCATCCCAGATCACCACGCACGCATGATTCCACCGATGCCGCATCCACGCCGTGTACTCCGGGATGATCTTCTCGGCCCGCGGGTTCTCCGGCGCCCCGCTCAGCAGCCAGATCGGAAACTCATCCTGGATCAGAAACCCCTCCTCGTCCGCGATGTCGTACCAGAAGTCCGGCGGAAAGCCGATGCAGTAGCGAATGGAATTCCACTGCATACCCTTGAACTTCCGATGCAGCCGGCGCACCCACTCCGCCCGCCACGGCCGGTCGCCGCGGGACTCGTCCTCGAAAAACCGGTAGATGCAGACGTTCGTGCCGCGCATCATGTACGTCTTGCCGTTGAGGATCGCACGCTTCGTCGCCGGATCGAACCGGAACGACCGCATGCCGAAACGCGCGGTCAGATTGTCGCCGGCCGTCTTCAGCTCGACCGCATACAGAAACGGATCCTCCGGCGACCAGAGGTGCATGTCCTCCACGTCGACGGCAAAGTCCAGCTTCGCGATTCCGTCCTCCGCCTTTTCACACCGCCGCCGCCCCTGCGCCACTCGTTTGCCCGAACGCACCTCCGTCAGACTGTACGCCACCTCTTCGCCCGCCGCCGCATCCTCGATCTCCGCGACGATCCGCACCTGCCGCAGATCGATATTCGGCGCCGTCTGCACGCTGCGTATATACGGCCCGTCGCTGAGGATAAGCTCCACCGAATCATAAATGCCCGGGATGTAAAGGTACTTCTCGAAATCCCATCCGCTGGGCACGTCCGTCGGCCGCGACTCGCGGTCCGCCCCCACCCGAACCACGAGCACGTTTGCATCGCCGCCCCCTCGCAGGGCCTCCCTGACGTCCAGGATCGCCGGCGTAAAGCACGGCAGGTGATCCCCGACGAGCCTGCCGTTGAGGAAGACCCGCGTGCCGTACCGGGCCTTGCGAATCATCAGGTAAGCGACGCGCGGCACGTTCCCGTCCACTCTGAACGTTCTGCGATACCAGAACGCCTCACGACGCTGGCTCTTCCTGCCGACCTCCTCGAACGCCGGCTTTGCCATATCCACCAGGCCCGGCACGCAGACCGCATGATCGAAGCTCTCCGGCACGCGCTCCATCGTACCTTCGGCGACCTGCCACGTTCCGTCGAGATTGACCACGCGTCGCGCCCCGTAACCTTCGCGCGCCGTCACCGCAAACAGCACCGCCGCCGCAGCCGCCAACAATCCGAACCGTCTGAAAGCGTTTACTCGCTGCATGGACCGTCCTCCGAACACACGCGTTCTATCACGCCGCAAAAATTCTGCTGAACATATCGGACATAGCCTGCGATTATAAACCCGCCCCCCGCATCCGGCAAGCCAAAACCCGCATCCGTGCCCCCGCCAAATGTTCATTAAGCCCGCCTTGTCCTCTGACGATAGCGCATGTTGTACAAACGGGGTCTTCGCGCATTTGGGGACGCAAACAAGGCAGCGCGGCCGCGGGCCGCGGCAATGAAACCGAAATTCAAAAGGGTACCAATCGAAACGGGAGGATGAACATGAAGACTGAAATGCAAGTGGCCACGGTCCAGAAGTGCGACGTCACCGACTGCGCCTACAACATCAACAATTCCTGTTGCACGCCGGCGATCACCATCGGCGATGAGGTCATGCCCCGCTGCGACACCTTCTGCAGGTCGCAAAGCCGCGGCGGAGATGCCGGCTGCACCGCCAGCGTCGGCGCCTGCAAGGTCTCGCAGTGCATGTACAACGAATCGCTGGAATGCCAGGCATCGGCCATCTCCGTCGGCTATCAGTCCGATGAGCCGATGTGCCTGACCTTTAGCGCAAGATAACAAGTTCGGGACGGCGCCCTGCCGACGGCGCAGGCTGTCGGCGGGCGCTTGTCGCGATGGCTGCCCGGGCGGCCGGAAGCGCTTGCTCGCCGGTCGGCAAGACTGTACGCCGGCGTGTGTCTGCACGGGCCGCAGGAGACAACGTAAACGATGGATTTATCGAAACGAAAGGTGGTCCAACATGAAGGTGAGTGAACTGATGTCGGTCGGTGTGGAGACGATCAACAGCGATGCAAGCATTGCCGAGGCCGCCGAGGTGATGCGATCGCGGGATCTCGGCGCCCTGCCCGTCATGGAATCCGACGAGATCGTCGGCATCATCACCGACCGCGATATCGTGGTTCGGGCGATAGCCCGGGGCAAGGACCCCGCCAAGACGTTCGTCGGCGAGATCATGACGCCGGAACTGTACTACTGCTTCGAAGACGAGGACATCAGCGACGCCGCCATGCAGATGGAGGAGCGGGCGATCCGCCGCCTCGTTGTATTCAACACCGACTACGAACCCGTCGGAATGCTGTCGATCTCCGATTTCGCCGTCAAGAGCCATGACGAGCACCTGACGCACGAGATCCTCGAAAGCATCTCCGAACGCGCCTGAGCTATGGCCGTGTACAGACGGCCCGGATCAGCCGCACAATCGCCCGCGGCGTGCCCGCGAAAAAGTTCTCGAACGGCCCGATGTCCGCGGCGTTGGGCCGTTCGTCACGATCATGCCTGATGCCCGGACAGCCCTGATCATAGTACAGCCGCCCGCCGATATTGTACCACGGATATTCGATGCACCCGCGGGGCCGGTGCGCATAGATGCTGCACAGACCGTCCTTGAGCAGGCAGCACGCCGTGCCCCTGGCCCTGATGAAGCAGCCCGCCGCAGTCCTCACGACAGCAGCCGCATCGATGTGCTGCGCCTCCTCCTCCGTCACCGCCGGCGAACCCAGATTGAGGCAGCATCTGGCGCACGCCTCCCGAAGACAGTCCAATCGCGTCGGCCCGGTCGCCGGCCTCAAACGCAGCAGCCCGTTTCTCCTGGCCTTGTAAACTGCCCTGATGAGTGTCCAGTTCATGATCGAAACCGCACCCCGCCGTTCTTGAGCACGCCGATACCCAAAAATGTCGTCGACACGACAAGACTGAACACCGGCGCAAGGTAAATCAGGTCCGTGTTCCCACTGTACCCGCCCGACAGAGCGGCTCCCCAAGCCGCGATGAATCCCGCCGAGACGGCCGCCGCCGCCCATGCCGACATACCCTTGAGCCGCTCCGGCGGCACAAGCAGGGCGGCGATTACCAGCGGGCACAGCCCGACCTGCGCCCCGTAAATCGCAAACACCATCTCGGCGATGGAAAAGTGCTTGCTCAGAATGTACACCAGGATCATCGACGCCGCCGCCGCGATCACGAGAATCGCCCGCGAGATCGTCAGCTCCCGCCTGAGCATCAGCCGCTCCGCAAGCGGATACCTCCGCAGCCGCGAGAACAGATCCTCGTAAAGCGTGTGCGACACCGCGATCAGTTGTGTCGATGCCGTCGACAGCATCGCCCCGTAAAGCCCGAGGCACGCCACAAACAAAATTCCCCCGGCGAACAGCCCTTTGGTCTCCCCCATGACGCCCAGGAGTGAAATCAGCGGGTTGATGTCCTGCTCCGGAGTAACGATGATGAACACGGTGCACGCCAAGATCACAAAGGCCGACCACGTCACCGCCGACCCCAACACGCTGGACCACAGCCCCCGCATCACCGTCTCCGGCCGATGCGCCCCCGCAATCCGCTGCCAGATGCTCATATCAGAGATGTACGTCATAACGTTCATGATAAAGATACTGATTACGAAGATCAGCAGCGTGCGCGAAAACTCCGGTCCCAGCGCACCCTCCGGAATCCGTTTGAGACTTTCCGCCCAGCCGCCGTGGTCCAGCGCGTACCCAACGTAAAACACGGGGAGCACAAAAAGCAGCAGCCAGATCGAGCCCATCTGTATGCGATCCGCGACGATCACCGCCCGAAAGCCGCCCATCGCCGTATACACAAACGACACCGCCGACAGCACCACGACCAGGATCCAGCCGGGCACATCCGACACCAGCGCCGCAAACAGCCGTGAGCCCACAGTCAGCTCCACCGCAAACGCCCCCAGAAAGCCCAGACTCGTAAACACCGCCCCCACGTACGACAGCACCCGCGAATCGTATTCTCTGCCCAAGAATTCGTGCAGCGTCGGCCGATGATCGTACGTCGACAGCCGCACCCAGATCCGCCTGGCAAAGAACCTGACGACCAGCAGCCCGAACGACGTGGTTGCCACCGTCCAGAACAGCCACACGCCCATGCTCTGCGCCAGCTCGAAAAACGCCATCACCACCGTGGCCAACGAAATCGTCGTCGCCACCGTGCTGGCTGAGAATTCGGCCGGGTTTTCGATGCGGGCCTGCCTGCCGAAACCCATCGGCAGCAGGTCAGCGACGCCGCGGGTCTGTCGGCCCACAAAGATCCCCACCCCAATGTACACCAGGAAGGCAAGCAGCAGTGCACTGATGACAATGAAGCTCATGAGCCCTCTGTCCTGCCTTTGCCGCACTTGAGCTGCACGTTGACCCGCTCGCTGAGCCCGCGGGGAATCCCGGAAAAGACGCCCTTGGCCGCCTGCACCAGGACCGCCAGTTCCGGCCCCGGATACAATTCGACCTTCCACCCCTTCTCCGACAGCGCCGAAAAAACGGCGATCTCCTCGAGCAGGTAGCGGCACGAAACCTCCACCGCCTCCTCGGCCGGTACTGCCAGCCGACGACCGTTGCGCGTCTGGCGCGTCACAAAGCCTGTCGCGTCTTCTCGCACCGCCGCCTTGAACGCCGCGTCGGCGTCAAAAAGCGCATCCAGCTCTGCCCTCGCCCGGCCGTATTCGTCGAAAGCCAGGCAGTCACGCCACCGCACCAACTGCACCCGATCCGCCGGCGCCTTGGCGAAGATGTCGCGCGTCGCCTCGATAAACGCCTCCCCGGCCGCCAGCGACGCCTGTTCGGCGGCGCCGTCGCTGAAGCCGTTGAGGATGTATTCGTTGTGCCTGCGAAGGTAGTCGCCTGCGATTACAAGGCAATGTTCGAATCGCTGTGTCGCCCACGCCAGCAGCGCCTCCATCGCCTTGCCGTGAAACACCGGATTGTCCAGGCTGATCCCCATGTAACACCGACGGTACCTGGACAGCGTCTCCTCAGGCATCTCCGGCATGATCGTCACGATATGTACCGGCGGCAAATTCCCTTTAGCCCAGTTTGATTCCGACATCGTCCAGCAGTTCCCGGATAAGTACCAGTTTCTCACACGTTTCGTCGTACGCAAGGCTCGTGCCGTAAAGATCGCTGGCGGGCTGGCCGATCTCCGCGTTGTCGATGAACGGCACAACGTAGCCCGTGGTCATTATGTAAAACCACAGGTTGTTCATCGCCGCCTTTCGATGCTGCAAGATCGCGTCGATCCGCTCGCGTGCGTCGTGCCCGTGGCGCACTAACAGCTTGCTGCTGATCACCGCCTCGAAGTTCTTCAGCAGGCCATCGTACCGGACGCGCTCCCCCTCGAATTTCTCCCTCAGGCACCTTGCAATCTGCTCCACCGCCGAGCCGCCTCCCGCCGGCGGTTCGAGATGGATCAGCACCATCTTGTGGAAATTCTCTTCCCACAGGAATGTGTAGTCGAACGTATCCACGTTCAAAATGATCTCCGGCCTCCGCACCACGCCGATGATGTACGAAATCCGATTCTTGTGCGTAGCCTCCCAGCGGGCCAACTCCTCCGGCGTCACGCGCGGCGTGATGTTCTTGAGATTCTCAATCAGCTGCAGCACCGTGTCTAAGTAGAACGGCGCCACGCCCTGCAGAATATTGCCGATCTTGTCGTACAACTGACCCGAGATGGGGTGCTCGTACGTCGGCGTCATGAAGTTGCGGATCTCCTCCGCCGTCAGGCTTGCAGGCTCCGTCGTCAGAAACGTGTAGAGTTCGTCGTCGATCCCCAGGTCGCTGATACGCCGGGCAACCTCCGCCGGCTCCGCCTCCTCCACAATCTCCCACAGCGGCTCGAATCGTTCCAGCAGGGGGGCCATACCCGGGTTGGCCTCCGCGATCATATCGGCGACTATGCGCATATCCTTTGCAGTCTGCCGCGAGGCATCGATCAACTGGATCGCCACCAGCACCTGACAAAGCGGCACAAACTCGATCGTCTCGAACGTCTGCACAATCCGAATCGCCCGTGAGGGCTGCAAGACCGCAGACCCCGCCTCAACCATCCGGTAGTGGCTGGCCGCAAGCCCCAGGCTTGCCGCGATATCCGACGATGAGATCCCGCCCATCCGATCCCGCGTGGTCTGAAGCACCACACCGAGCGCTTGCGCAAGCGGATTTCGTATTTTTCCTGCCATTAAAGGGTTACTTCACGGAAAACCTTATACTTCCCAGCAGCCATGCAAATTATACCCGTTATGCAAAAATCAGCCAACACAAATGTCAACATTTTCGTCAAAGCCGCCCGACTCGCCGCTGGAAACTGTCTTTACATAAATGTTTAGCTTTTTTGACACAATGTGGCAAAAAATTTTTAACAAAAATGAAAAAATCATTTGACTTCAAGGTCCGTTCGGCGTATCTTATATTGGAAGGGATAACCGCTACAGCCGTTATTTTCGACGTGGTGATTATCAGTGGCAAGTTCTTGAGCAATGAAAGAGCAATTAATGATGCGATTGTTCTGACGGGCCGGGATCGACTGCCAGGCATTGTCGGCGGCTAGGACCTGCCAGGGAAAGGAGCAAGACATGTCGACCATTCGATTTCACAGATGGCTGATAGCTTCACTGTGCGTGGTCCTGGTTTGCACGTACACTGAAGGCAAGACCGACCGGTCAAGCGCCCCCGCGGGCGCGACCCGAAGCGCACCCTCCAGATCCGCTCCAACACCCAGACCACAGGCAACAAGAACGCCCGCGCCTACGCGTTCGGCGTCCGCTCCTAAGGTATCGTCCCGGCCGGCCGCAAGCAGGTCTTCGACACCGTCCCGATCAGTCGCGCCGCGCACTTCCAGTTCGCCTTCGTCCTCGTCCAGCCGGCCGTATTCTTCGCCGCGCATCACCAGCGCCCCCTCCGTAACCCGCAGCACGCCGACACGGTCGGCGCCGTCGGTTACTCGGCCCGCAACATCCACGCGAAGCGTCACGCCCCCGGTCAACCGCTCCGTCGAAATCGCTACCCGATCCAGCACCTCAAGCACAAGCACACCCAGGTCCAGCACCGTGATCACACCGCGTTCCAGCACCTCGATCACGTCGCGCTCCAGTACCTCGATTACCTCCAGCTCTAACACAAGGGTAATCACACCGCCGGCCTCAAGCAGTTCATCGCCGCTCGTCAGCCGCAGCGACTCCCGACCCCGTTTCACCGTCATCACGCCCCTGCGCAGCAACCCGTCCGCCGCTGCCAATACAACCCCCGCGCCGCGCAGCGCCCCCTCAACAAGCATCACGACCCAGTCCATCGCTGCGCCAATCGGCAGCCGCAGCAGCGATACGTCTGCCGCCACAAGCGTCCGTGTACCGCCTTCCTCACGCGTGACAACCGGCTCCTCCGTCTTGTCGCAGAAGGTCGAGATCGGACCCGCCAGGCCCCGGACCGAACCCCAGCGCGTTCAGTCTCCGGCCTCCGTCAGTGAAAGAATTGCCAGCCCGTCACCAACCGGGCCCGTTCAAAGCTCGCCGACACGTGCCAATGAAATGCAAGGCGTGACGTCTCCCAGATCGGTGGTCGCCCCCATCCGGGTCCAGCCTCCGACAGCGCGCGAGACGACCGAGAGCACGCTATCCAACCCGGGCGTCAGCCCCACTCAAAGTAAACCCATAACTTCGCGCAGCACTGTCGGCGACGCTGCGAGCGGGCCCGCCTCCTCTGTCTCAAAGACGCCCTCCGCCGCCCGCGACATAGCACGACCCGACAGACCCCTGACCAGCCGGTCCGCCGACGAGAAAAACAGTGCCTCCGCCCGCACCCCGCGAGCCGACAGCCTGCAAGCCCGCAACGGTTTCGCCGACCTCGTCAGTACGGTCGGCTTGGCCCCGCGTGAAAACAACACGCAAAAGAACGTCCCCGATCGCTCGCCCGCGTCGAAATTGGCCGGCGCCGAGTCCCGCGTCCTCAAAACGCGCCAGGACACCGACGCCGCCCGCACCCGGCGTGAGGACGCCGCCGTGACCAAGGACCTCGACGCCGTTGCCGCCCGGCCCGGCCCGACTCCCAGGACCGGCCCCGACGAAAAAGATGTAGCCGCCCAGCGCGCCCCGATCGCCAGGCAGCGCGGCGACGATCTCGCCGGCCGCACCCGCGACCTGAACGACGGCGGCGCCGTCCGCGTCGATCCCCGCGCCAAGCCCGACGCCGCCCTCCCGCGCGAACGAGACACCGACCGCTCCCTCAACATCCGCAAGACCGAGACAAATACCCGCGTCGACAACTCCACCGTCTACACCGACAACTCCGTCCACATCTCCGGCAACAACAACGTCTACATCAACGGCAGCGTCAACGGCTGGTACCCGACCCCTTATCGCGCCGACCGCCACCACACCTTCATCCTCCACGACCACTGGCGCCATTACCACCATGACCACTGGCTTGATCGCGGCGGCTACTTCGAACTCAACTGGGCACGCTACAGCTGCGGCCGCGTCGTCAGCTTCTACTGGGCGCCCTACCACAGCTACTGCGTATCCTATTACTATCCCGGCTACCACCGCAAGTACGTCTTCTTCAGCATCGGCGGCTACTGGCCCACCTATTACCGCTACCGCCGCTACTACTGGTACGGCTGCCACCCCTATCGCTGGTACGGCTCCTACATCATCGAGCAGCCCTACGTCGAACCCGTCGTCCAGAACGTCTACAACATAACCTATGAAACCCCCGTCTCCTCCGGCCCAGCCAACTACGACTACTACTTCGACGCCGCCACCGAGGACTTCAGCGACGTCCGCGCCAGGCTCCAGCAACAGCAGCAGGCCGCCGGCCCCATCGACGACAGCCCGATGGCCGAGACCAGCGTAGACGTCTGTTTCGACCAGGCCGTGCGGCTCTTCGCCCAGGGCAAGTACGAGCAGGCCGTCTTCAAGCTCCGCGTCGCCATGATCCTCGAACCCGAAGACGTCGTCCTGCCGTTCGCCTACTGCCAGGCCCTCTTCGCCGCCGGCGACTATGACGGCGCCGCCGCCGCCCTCCGCGCCACGCTGGCCAACCGTCCCCAAGACCAGACCCCCGAGGCCGAGCAGCCGGAAACCGTTTACTATCCGCGGGGGCTCTACGAAGACGAAAAGGTCCTCCAATCCCAGATTAACGCACTCGCCGAGGCCGCCCGCAAGAGTCCCGACAACGCCGACTACCAGCTCCTGCTGGGCTATCAGCTCCTCGGGTCCGGACGGGTGGATGAAGCGATCACCCCGCTTCACAAGGCGCTGGAGATGAGCATCCAGACCGCTCCGGCCATGACGCTCATCCGGCTGCTCGAACAGATCAAGGCCGATCAGGCCGCCGCCGAAGCCGCCGCGCAGGCAGCCGCGGCCGCACCTGCCGCCGTGACTGCGCCGGCCACCACGGTGGCCCCGGCCGCTCCGACTGCCTCAGTTGCCCCGGCCGCCCCCTTGGCCCCGGCCGCACCGGTGGCCCCGGCCGCTCCCGCCGCTCCGGCCCAGGACCTGACCCAGGTACAGCCCGCCGTCGTCGAGCCGGCCAAGAAAGAACAACAATGAAAAGCGCCGCCGGACTTGCTCAAGGTGGCACACCTTCTTCCGCGGGATGCCGGAATCCCGGTTTTTTCTGGCATCCCGCCGCTTTTTGTGTTATAATATCAGGACCAACTGGCATTCAGGAAAGTGGGGTCAACACGCATTGTCCGTCAGCCGGCAAGGCCGCCGCATGACCGCTCACACCCGCTCTGTCCGGGCTCGAAAAGAGTGATGGAGGATTGAACGATGAAATATGCCGTCTGTGTTTTAGCAATCGCCGTACTCACCGCCCCGGCACTCGCCGGCGCATGGACCGAATTCGCCGTCGCCCTCTCCCCCTACAACCAGGAGCGTCCCGACGTCGACGGCCACAAAGTCGTCTGGCAGCAGCGCGTCGAGAACGACTGGGACATCTACCTCATCGACCTCGCCGCCGCCGAGCCCGAGGCCATACCGCTGGTCGCCTACACCGAAAACCAGCAGAACCCCGCAATCAGCGGCGACCGCATCGTCTGGCAGGAGTGGAATGCCTCCGCCGGCGACTGGGATGTCTACATGATGGACATCAGCGACCCCGAGCAGTTCGTCGAAACCTTGGTGACCGACTACTATGACGACCAGACCAGTCCCGCCATCTACGGCGATATCGTCGTCTGGGAGGACCACACTTACGCCGACACCGACATCTACGCCGGCGACATGACCGACTGGGACCCCGCAGCCGACGCCATTGTTGTCGCAGCATACGTAGACACCAACCAGAAGGCCCCCGCCATCTACGGCCACACCGTCGTCTGGCAGGATGACCACTTCGGCGACTGGGACATCATGTCCGTCAACATCCTCATCCCCACCCGGCCCGTCGAAAACTATGTCTCAATGAGCCCGTACAACCAGGAAAACCCCTCCATCTGGGGCAGCATCGTCGCCTGGCAGGAGGACATCGACGATGACTGGCAGATCTGGGCCGCCGACATCTCCAACCCCGCCGCACCCGTCGAGTTCCCCGTCACCGAGGCCCCCTCGCACCAGATCAACCCCGACGTCGGCGACAACGTCATCGTCTGGCAGGACTTCCGAAACGGCCGGGACTGGGACATCTACGGCTACAACCTCACCACCAAGCGCGAATTCCGCATCACCGACAGCCCCGCCGACCAGACCAACCCCGCCATCAGCGGCAATCTCGTCGTCTGGCAGGACAACCGCAGCGGCGTATGGAACATCTACGCCGCCGAACTCACCGGCCCCGAGGTCGCCCGCTGCGTCATGCCGCCCGCCGGCGACGTCAACGGCGACTGCAGGGTCGACATCGTCGACCTCGCCCAAATCGCCGCCTCGTGGCTCGACTGCGGCCTCGACATCCCCGAAGCCTGCGGCCTCTGACCACCCGCCGCCAACTCGCACCTTACAGAGCCTCGGCGTCTGAGACGGCGTGCAATTTCTGTCCCCGCTCGCGGCCCTTGAAGGGCCGACTCCTCCAGCAACGCCGCAGTGCCGTGCCGAGCTTGGCAGTGCGAGCGCCACATTTCGCAACGAGAGTGTTCTTGAAAACTGGAAACGACTTGCGCCAAACCTCGGCCTTTGCGCTTGCTTATTCGTGGACTGCGGCGCGGTTCTTTCCAGATCAGACAATATTGTTGACGCGGTTGGTGGGTAGTATTAGACTTGGAAATCGACTCTGCCGTTGGCGCCCCGGGGAAACAATAACTTATACCATTTGCTTCAATAATCTGGGCGGCATCACTCTGGAAGATGCTTATATCATAGACAGCTTACCCGTCGGGACCACATTTCCGGAATCTGCATACACGTTTGGTTTTGATCCGAATGCCTCTCCCCCCATAATTATCTACCCCCCAGACCCGGGTTATATTCCTTCCGAACACGCTTATGTGTGGTTGCTGGATGACATTGAACCGAACGATGCAAATTGTTTTGAGCTATCCGTAACCGTCAACGAGGCCGCTGCCCCTGGAACGTATCTGCACAATCTGGCGGAATTGTGGGGTACGATCTATGTGCTTGACCCCAATGACCCGAACAGCGTTGTTCCTGCGGTGCGTCTGATCGCTCGCGCAACCGTCGATACGCGGGTTTGCTGTTACATCACGCCGCCGCAGATCTTGTTTGTGGACGAGACGGCCACCAACGGCGCACAGACCGGCGTGGACTGGGCGAATGCGTTTTTAAGCCTGCAAGATGCGCTTGCGTTTGCGAGGTCCGCGCTCTGCGGCGAAGTGGAAGCCATCTATTGTGCACAAGGCGTCTATTCCCCCGCGGGCAGCGAAGACGACGGCTTCGACCTGCGGGAACTGCCGGGGATTTCTCTTTTCGGGGGCTTTAGACCGGGCGGCTGTGACTTCTCAGAGCGAAGCCCGAAACGGTACGAGACAATCCTCACCGGCCTGATTGATGAAGATGAGTTCCCCGACGCCGAAAGAGTTGTTACGATGGGTAATGACACGCTCTTGAGCGGGTTTACCGTGACACAGGCTTTGGAAAGTGCGATCTTTGGCGAGGGAGTTGATTTTGCCGTCGAGCATTGCGTGGTAAGGGACAATTTCCAGTTAGGCATCAATGCCGCAAGGGGCAACGTTTCGGTTCAGTGGACTACCGTAAGTAGCAACGGCAGCACAGGTATCTATCACTCAGGTGAAGGATATAACCTCACGGTCGATAATTCGTGGCTGCTTCGAAACGGCGAATATGGAATTCGTTGCATAAGCTCTACGCCCACGATCAGGAACTCAATTGTCAGCGAGAGCGATTTCACAAAACAGGGCCGTGCGGGTATTCATATCGAAAAGCCCACTCACAGCCCCGTGCTTCACAACCTCACGATCGCGCGTAACAAGGCTCAGGCTCTCTATTTCGAAGATGACGGCGATGTAACAGGTAACCCGAACAATCTCGACTATCCCGATTTACAGAATTCGATCCTGTTCTTTAACGGCGGCGATAGTCAGATCACAGGCTTCGATCCCGACCTGCACGCCAATTTCTGCTGCATTCAGGATTGCAATACGCTCGGCACTACCAATTTCAATGACGAGCCCGGCTTCGCGTATCAGGTCGATCCCAACGGCGCACCCGACCCGAACAACTATCATTTGCGAGCAGACAGCATCTGCATCGACAGGGCCAGTCCTTTCCTGGATTATATAGGGCAGGTCGATATCGACGGAGAAGGTCTGGACCGAAAGTACGGCGACTACGTGGACGTTGGCGCCGACGAAGTGTATGACTGCTTCGACGACTATCTGTCCGACGCCGATGTTCGTAACGACCGCGATTTCGATGCCGACGGCTTGGTAAACCTCGTCGATTTCTCGGTGTTTTCGCATGCCTGGCTCAGTCGTTCGCCATATGAATACGGCGATCCGAATCTGGCGGACCCCAACGCGATTGCCAAGTGGAATACAGAATGCAATCTGGCGGATACGGGAAGCAGTCAGTATGTGATCGACCTTGCGGACTTGACGATGTTCGTCGAAGACTGGCTTTGGATTGCGTGCTGGAGAACGGACATCTGGCAAGTGATTTCTCAACAGCAGTTTTTGCAGGGCACCCCTGAAGGCATGATGATGGCAGGAATCCAGGTGGCGGGTACCACAAGTCAGGCGGAACCGACCGTTGCGGAGCAGACCGCCCAACTGATCAGCATTATTGTGGCACTCGAACAATTATGGCTCGAACCCGACTTTCAACAGGGAATTGACGCTGAAAAATGGCAAGACTTTATGGGTACGATTTATCAACAGGTGGTCGATTTGTATTTGGGGACAGAATAGTTGCTTGACTTGACGATATGAAAAGTGTATAATAAATGAGCTGTGTACGGGGTAGGGTTCTACCCTGTACACAGCCTTGAAATCAGAATGGACAACCCGATGATGAAGAGATTATTGCCGCGTTTCGTTCTTCTGCTATGTTGTTTCTGTCCCTGTTTGGCGAGTCTTACCGCCAACCTTGAGACTGCCGATGGCTATTTGACAACTGGCGAATACGTTAGTTCAATCCGGGCAGAAAATGACGATAAACTGGTGATAATAGGGGGCAATGCAACCGGCTTGATCGCTTATGATTTCAGCCGTATCGAGATAGCTTCGACCTCGCTGCCGTTGAGTTATGACGGTAAGCGCGGCGTCTATGACATCGCCCTGAACGACAGTAGCACGCTTTTGTTCAGTGGAGGCGCGACGGAATCTCTAAAGGTATTCAAGAATGCCTCGGCCGTTCTTACCGGCGGAACGATTAACCTCATCACAATTTACCGTCGTCCGCAGGATTCCTGTCTTGTAACGATTGACTGTCGGGACGGGTGGGAGTGGCTCTATACCGAAAACCAGATCACCGGCATCTCGGGTCTGTGGAAGAACGGCGAGCCATTCGATATTGAATTGTACAATCTCGGCTCGCCCTGGCCGCCGACAGCCCAATACGTAAACGTCGTCCCCGAACCGGCAACATTGCTTCTGGTCGGCGTAGGCAGTTTGCTGTTGCGGCGACGATTTCTCAAACACGTTTGATTGGAATGCCGATGGCGTCGTCAATTTCCATGACTTCGTCCGCTTGGCCGCAGTTTGGCATGCCCATGATCCCAACGACCCGGCCATCCTCGACCCTGAGCACCCTGACCATGAATACGTGACCGATCCCAACAGTCCTGGATACGTGTCCGAGGAGGCAATGGCATTGTGGCACCCCGGCTACCAGTACAACTTCTCTTCCACGGGCGCAAGCCAATACGCGATTGATATCGCTGATCTTGCCGTCTTAGTGGAGCAGGCTCCGTGGCTGTGGATGGCTTGCTGGCTGACCGAGGGAGAGCCCATGCAGCAAATGATGGTGATGGGTGAAGGTA